>ERZ857840.1088-NODE-1088-length-33130-cov-5.242570_pt1 | contig 33130 bp, 28 predicted proteins | sample MGYA00519760_ERZ857840 | MGnify/ENA primary metagenome ERZ857840 (study PRJEB31778, sample SAMEA3449371) | human gut metagenome | biome: human gut; feature: human-associated habitat; material: faeces | place: United Kingdom | collected 2010/2012 ... | reverse complement strand
CCACGTCCGCTATGTCTCTTTCTATATGTCCTATTTCATTTTACAATGAACCATTTTTTTTGAAATTCAAAAAATCGGTGAGTGTTTATGCGCTTTCGATTGCATAAAAGGTGAAAACAAAAAAGGAAAGGAACGACATGCGCAAAGTCGTGTGTCCACTTTGAAAATAAAAAAACATTGGTACTTCTTCTCGCCGCTCTTATGATGGCATCCAATCCCCGCAACACTTCACCATCAGTTTCACAATAAAGGACATAATCGATTTCTATCAATAACCCCCATGATGAAAAAGGCGTTACCGTCGGACGAAACTCCGACGGTAACGCTTTTTATTGATCTTTATCTTTCTTCTCTGAAATATGAAAGTCCCAGACTTGCCGGAGGCTGATTTTCCCTCTTCTTGCGTACACTGGAGACGATGAGGACCACGATCGTGACCACATATGGTATCATTTCGAGCAGCGAGCTTTGCGCGGCGTTTGTCTTTATGCCGAACACCGAAATATAGCTGTAAAGCCAGTAGCAAAGACCGAACAGATATGAACCCCAGATGAGGTTGAGCGGACGCCAGATGGCGAAGATAACAAGTGCGACCGCAAGCCAGCCCAGCGATTCAAGATCGCCCGCCGCCGCCGTAGACCAACCGCCGTAGTTGTAGTCAAGCACATAATACACACCGCCGAGACCGGATATGCCGGCGCCGAGAATCGTCGCAGCATACTTGAAGCGGCTGACGTTTATGCCTGCCGCGTCCGCCGTAGCGGGATTCTCACCCACTGCGCGGAGGTTAAGACCCGAACGGGTACGCTTAAGGAAATAGCCCATAACGAGTGCAATGACAATCGCAAAATACATCATGAAGCCGTGGCCGAAGAAAATCTTGAGTATCGGCGATTCAATAGGAAGCGTTGCCGAGAAAATTTTGTTTGCAAACGCCGCCTTGACGGTTGTCGTGCCCTTCGGTATGATGAACGTACCGAAGAACTTTGCAAGTCCCGAGCCGAAAATCGTCAGTGCTAGACCTGTGACGTTCTGATTTGCTCTCAGCGTCGTCGTGAGGAAGCAGAACAGCGCGCCCGCAAGAGCCGAGGACAGGAACGCGCAAATGAGCGCAATAATTATTGTGACCGCAGCGTTTGGTTCTGCGGTATTGATCTCGTAAAGATACGCTCCGCCGAAGCCGAACGCACCGCCGATACACATGATACCCGGCGTACCGAGGTTCATATTACCCGACTTTTCTGTGAGTATCTCACCGAGCGCGCCGTACATGATGATCGACCCGAAGGTTATGCCGCGCATGATCCATGAAATTATGAGATTTCCGATTTCGCTCATGTCAGCGTGCCTCCTTTTTTGCTTTTTCGCGGAATATCAGGCGATAACGAATGAAGAATTCGCTGCCGATGATGAAGAACAGCACAATGCCGATGAGTACGTTGCCTGCACCGACCGACAGCGCGGAATAGGTGTTGCCGAGCTGAGCCGTGCCTTTTTCAAGAAACACGATGAGCATCGAAATACCTATCATGCCGATGGTATTGAATTTTGCAAGCCATGCAACGATAATTGCCGTGAAGCCGTATCCGCTCGTGACCGCATTGGAAAGCTCACCTGAATAAGCGATAGTCTGGATCTGACCGGCAACGGTGAGACCGCCGCAGAGTCCGCATATCGCGCCGGATATCGCCATTGTGCGTATCATGACCTTGGTAACGTTGATGCCCGCATATCTCGCCGTGTTGTTTGATTCACCGACGACCGCGATCTCATAGCCCTGTTTTGTCTTTTTGAGATAGAAAAACACAATTATCGCGAGCAGGACGAAAACTATGATGTTGATGGTATATCCGTTGTCGAATATCTCGGGTAGATATCCGATTTTTGTCTTTGAGTTGATTTTTTCAAGTGCCGAGTTGAGACCTTTCCAGTTGTTATAGAAAAAGTCCATTATCTTCATCGCGACATAGTTCATCATGAGTGTGAACAGCGTCTCGTTTGTACCCCATTTTGCCTTGAAAATTGCGGGAATGATGCCCCATACGGCGCCGCCGATGATGCAGCCGAGTATCATGGCGATATAAAGAACCGGCGTGGGAAGCGAAGTGCAATCGCGCATTATGATCGCCGTGAAGAGCGCGCCCATAACGATCTGTCCCTCTGCACCGATGTTCCAGAAGCGCATTTTGAACGCGGGAGCAAGGGCAACGGAGATGCAAAGCAGCTTTGCCGCATAGATTGCGCTGTCCCAACACTTTATTTTCATACTGGTCGCGTTGCCGATCTGACCGAAGGTTCCCTTGAACATCGCGGCGAAGGCATCGAAAATCGAAATATTCGCCGTAAGTCTGATGAACAGACCGCAGACAAGAAGTGCACCGACAAGCGCGGCAGCGCGTATTGCAAAGGCATTCAGCGGCTTGCAGGAATCCCCCTTACGTGCCGCGATACGCACAAACGGCTCTTTTACGACCGCCGTTTTTGTATTACCTTTCATTTTGCGTCGCCTCCGTTCATGTTGGTCATCATAAGTCCTATCTGTTCCTTCGTCGCGCTCTTTCCGTCAACGATACCGTTGACCTTGCCGCCGCAAAGCACCATTATGCGGTCGGAAAGCGCAAGCAGCACGTCAAGATCCTCGCCGACGTATATGACGGCGACTCCTTTTTCCTTCTGCTGATTCAGCAGGTCGTAAATAGCGTACGAGGTGTTGATATCGAGTCCGCGTACAGCATATGCAGTCATAAGCACGCTGGGCGCGGCTGCGATCTCTCTGCCGACCAACACCTTCTGCACATTGCCGCCCGAAAGCGTGCGTACCGGCGTGTTCACACCCGGAGTCACGACACCGAGCTCCTCCTTGATCTGCTCCGCAAGCTCGCGCGGAGCCTTTTTATGGGTAAAGACGGGAGCTCCGTCCTCGTATGTTTTGAGCATCATATTTTCGGTCATGCCCATCGCGCCTACAAGCCCCATGCCGAGTCTGTCTTCCGGTACGAACGAAAGCGAAATGCCGAAATCGCGTATCTTGCGCGGAGATTTGCCGACGAGCTGTTTAACACTGCCGTCGGGCGCGTCGTAGGTTATATCTGAGCCGTCATCAACGTGCTGCAAGCCCGCAATGGCTTCGAGAAGCTCCTTCTGACCGCAGCCGGAAATACCCGCAATACCGAGTATCTCACCGCCGAATGCCGTGAAATTCACGTTGTCGAGAACTTTCACGCCTTCGACATTCGTAACAGTGAGGTTTTTCACCGTAAGACGCTTCACTGTGTTTTTCGGTTCAGGTCTTTCGATGTTCAGCGTGACCTTGTCGCCTACCATCATTTCCGTGAGCGAAAGCTCGGTCGCGTCTGCGGTATCGACCGTGCCGATATACCTGCCCTTGCGGAGGATGGACACCCTGTCCGATATCGAAAGCACCTCGTGGAGCTTATGGGTGATGATGATGACGGACTTTCCGTCGTTTCTCATGTTGCGGATTACCGCAAAAAGTTTTTCCGTTTCCTGAGGAGTAAGCACGGCAGTCGGCTCATCGAGTATGAGTACGTCGGCGCCGCGGTACAGAACCTTAATTATTTCAAGCGTCTGCTTCTGGGAAACGGTCATTTCATAGACCTTTTTGTTCGGGTCAAGCTCAAAGCCGTATTTACTGCATATCTCTGCGACCCGTGCGGCGACAGCCCTGAGGTCGAATTGGCCGTCCTCTTTAAGACCGAGAACGACGTTTTCCGTCGCCGTAAAAACATCTATCAGCTTGAAATGCTGATATATCATGCCAATGCCGAGAGCAAGGGCGTCCTTGGGCGAACGTATGGCGACCGGTTCACCCTTTATATAAATCTGACCATCGTCGGGATAATAGATGCCCGACAGCATATTCATAAGCGTTGTCTTGCCGCTGCCGTTTTCGCCGAGCAGTGCGAGTATTTCGCCTTTGCGTACCTCAAGAGAGGCGTGGTCATTTGCGACAGTCGAGCCGAAGCGCTTGGTTATATCACGCATTTCGACTGCGAGCTTGTATTGTGACTGTTCCATTTTTCAGCCCTGCCTTGTAAAAAGTAAGTAAGGGAAGCCGTTTTCGGGACGGCTTCCCTTGAGAAGCTATTGATTTGCTTATTCGGCTTCGTATTCGGAAGCGACTTCGGAGATACCGTCGATACGGATATCGAAATAAGGAGCTGCGCGGAGAGCGGATTCATCAAAGAAGGTTATGCCGTTTTCGGTCTTGATGCATTCGTTGCCTTCAAAGCCGTAGGACTTATCGTAGCTGCTGAGGTGCTCGCCCTTTACGGTGAACTTGGAGCAGTCAAATACCTTGAGAGTTCCGTCCTTGATAGCCTTGATGGTTTCTTCAACCTTTTCGGCGGTGCCTGCTGCGCAAGCCTTGCCGAGCTTGGTTGTGCCGACAGCGTTCTGAGCATAGCCTTCGGACCAGTCGGTGGGAAGGGTCTTGCCTTCAATCATGTCGCGGAAAATCGTCTCATAGTAAACTTCCCAGTTGTTTGTGGGAGAAGTGAGGACAACATCGGGAGCGACGTCGAGCATATCAACGTTGTAGCCGACGGAATAGCAAACGAGGTTTTTGTTCTGATTGTAAGCCTTCTGGATAGCGGCGGGAGCGCCGGTGGAGTCAGCGTGCTGACCGATGATGACGCAGCCGAGCTTCTGGAGCTGTTCGCCGACAGTAGCTTCTCTCTGTTCGTGGAACCATGAGTTGGTGTACTTGACGGTCATGACAACATTATCGACGACGCTCTTGACGCCGAGGAAGAATGCGGTGTAGCCGGAAACGACTTCTGCATAGTTGAAGGCGCCGACATAACCGATCTTGATGTTGCCGTTTTCATCGAAGGATTCGGGAAGCTTTTCAGCGGTAAGAGTGCCGTTGTCAACAAGCTCCTTAACCTTCATACCCGCGATAACGCCGGATACATATCTTGCTTCGTAAATGTCTGTGAAAGCGTTAAAATAATTCTTGTAGCCCTTTTCCGCGGAGTCCTTCTTCGCAAGGTCGCCGGTCATGGCAACAAAAGTGACATTGGGGTTCTTTTCGATAACATCGTCGAAATGGAACTGATGACCGTAAGAGTTAGTGACGATAAGGGTGCAGCCGTCCGCAATGAGGTCAAGCGCGTTGGTCTTGACGTCGCTGGATTCGGGAACCTTCTTTTTGTTCATGATCTGAACATTCTTGCCCTCTTTCTTGAGTGCTTCAACGGCGGCAGTCATGCCGTTCATGTGCGCAAGGGTGTAGCCTTCGGTCTCGTCACCGACAAGGATCGCACCGACCTTGAGGTCGATCTTGCCGCTGCCGCTGTCGTTGTTGCACGCAGTAAGCGCGACGCAGGGAAGCACGGCGAGAAGCATAGCAACCATAATGCAGATAATTCTCTTCATTGTTTTCCTCCAAAAAACATATTAGATAATTAATGTATTTACAGGGCAGGAATGCCCGATAAACCAATACCGGTCATGTCCGTTTCTCTTCAAAGAAACGCAACGCCGCTTATGGGGTCAAGTTTTGAAACGCGCGCAAGCGATTCCACTCTTATGCCGCGCTTTTCAAGAATACCTCTTCCGCTCTGGAACGATTTTTCGATAAGGATACCCGCGCCGACAATCTCCGCACCCGCCTTGTCACATATATCGGCAAGTGCGCCGACCGCCTCACCGCGCGCAAGAAAGTCATCAACAATAAGAACCTTGTCGCTTTCCGAGAGGTAAGTGCAAGGTACTATAACGGTGTTGGCTGTATTATGGGTATAGGAATATGCATCCGCCGAATATACGTCGCCGGAAATATTGTTTGTCTTGGATTTTTTGGCAAAAACAAAAGGAACGCCCAGGCACATTGCAGTTGCGGTCGCTATTGCAATGCCCGACGCTTCGACGGTCAGAACCTTTGTTACGTCGCTGCCCTGAAAAAGGCGGCAAAACTCCTCCGCGCAGGCGCGCAGAAGCTGTGTATCGATTTGCTGGTTGAGGAAACTGCCGACCTTCAGCACATCATTTTCACCGACAATACCGTCGGTCAGAATACGCTGTTCCAGAAGCTGCATTTCATTTCTCCTTCCAAATCCTGAGGCAAACAAAAAATACAATAAGATTCTACACTATTCCCAACAGAAAATCAAGCCTTTTTGTGTTTTTTTATCGAAATCGGCGCTTTGCCCGACGTCGCTTTTTTGCCGCCCTGCCGCTTCGTCAGTTTTGACAAAAGCGACAAACGCCAAGACGGCGGTGCCGGAACGACACCGCCGCCGAAAAATCAGCGATTATTTAACATAAACCGCACCGAGCTTCTCCATTTCCGTTCTGACGGCTCTGCCGTCGATCTGCTTCGGAAGAACCGACTGCTCGACTGCCATAGCTGCGCCGATACCCGCCGCCTCGCCGCTGGAACGTACTGACTGCTGAACACGGAGCGACGACTGTGCAAGGAATTCGCAGCCGAGGCAGCGTCCCGCCACCATAAGGTTGTCAATCCCCCTGACGACCAGTGTGCCGTACGGGATTTCATACCAGGGCTTACCGTCGTCGTTGGGTGCGACCGGCTTGCAGTTGAGGGTCTTTCCGTGAATATCGATCGGGTAATTCGACTGACAGAAGGCGTCGTCGAACTTGTTCTTCTTCATGAGATCCTCTGCCGTCATGACATATTCGGTCACGATATTGCGCGACTCACGTATGCCGACCATACCGGCAATCTCGCCGATATAAGCATTTTCAAAACCCTTGAAATACTTTTTATAAAACATAAGCTGGCGCATAATGCGCTGCTTGCCGACAAGCTGGGTATGCGTCAGATGCTCAACGTCCGTACCGTCAACCTCCTCAAAAAATTCGGGATTGTTGAACGCAACGGTAGAGGGTCTGCCCGGCACGCGGAACGCCTGCCAATACCATCTGTCCTCGGGAATGAGGTCACCCGCGGCAATAGCTTTGTCGAAAAGGTCACCCAGCGTCCACGCACCCTCGCGGCACACCGCCATATAAAAATCCTGCGTGTCGCGGTTATAGCTGCACGCGCTGTTCACACCGGTGCGTGCTGTCTCCGACAGCAGAAACTCACCCATTTCGGGAATATTCACACCGTCCACGAGATAGCGGAGCGAAATTGGCTGACATTTGCCCGTTTCCGGATTGCCCTTCGTGTACTCCGCACCCGCAAGTACGCTCACGTCACCGTCACCGGTACAGTCGATGAACACCTTGCCTTCAACGACATATGTGCCCGATTTATTCGAAACGACAATACCCTTAACGGTGTCGCCTTCTTTTATAACATCGGTGATAAACGTATGAAACAGCATTTCGACTCCCGCATCCATGCACATACGTTCAAGCGCGATCTTGAGTCCCATCGGGTCAAAATAGCGACCTGTCGCCGGGTCCGTAACACCCAGCCTGACCATCAGGGCATTGAGCTTCGGAACGATATACGAACACTGGGGGTCAGACGGAATATGCGTGTGCATCACAGGAGTAACAAGACCGTATGTCGCCGTGCCGCCGAGACCGCCGAACTGTTCGACAATCATCACTTTGCAGCCGCGCTCGGCAGCGGCAATAGCCGCAAAAGCGCCCGCAGTACCGCCGCCGCAGACGACAACATCGGCACTGTAACGTGCTTCGAGTTTTTTTGTCAGGGTGTAATTATTCATATCGGTTTCTCCTTATATATGAATGTGTATTTATAAAGCAAGCGCCGCACGCCCTCCGGAAACGCGATGAGCCGTGCGGCGAAAAAATGCCTGATTTATTCTGCTTTTTCGAGAATGGAGCTGATAGCCCACTTCTGGACCTGAATCTTTGTCTTGTCGCCGCTGGATTCAAGAAGAACCATGTCGTCCTTGACGGTGATGACAACGCCGACGATTCCGCCGGCGGTGACAACAGTGTCGCCTCTTGCGATGGAATCACGCATCTGCTGGGTTTCGCGCTGCTGCTTCTTCTGCGGACGCATGATGAAGAAATAGAACACTACCGCGAGGAGCGCGAAGGGAATGACGAGCGAAAGCACCTGATAAAGAGGGCTGACCTCCTGCTGTGCGGTGCCTGTTGTTCCGGTGTCGGCTGATACGGCGACAGCGAGGAACATCGTTGCCACTACCGCAACGCATACGAGTGCGGAGAAAATTTTACTGAGCTTCATGGGTTTGTCCTTTCAGTTTGTTTCGATTCTTTTTATGTCGGTAACTTTTTTCCCGGGCAATGAAACGGTGAATACCGCGCCGTGAAGCGTTGCCGTACCGTGCGCCTTTTCGTGACGCTCCGCAACAGAGGTAACGAACTGACGTATGATACCTTGGCTTTTCACGCCGAGCACCGATTCCGTCACGCCGCACATGCCGATGTCGGTGACAAAGCCGCTCCCGCGGGGAAAAATGCGCCTGTCTGCGGTCTGTACGTGCGTATGTGTGCCGAATGTGATATTGATTCTGCCGTCGAAATACTCGGCAAACGCCGCCTTTTCGCTTGTCGCCTCCGCATGGATGTCGCAGATCGCGATGTCATATCTGCCGGCCTGCGCGGCAAGCAATCTGTCACAGGCGGTAAACGGGTTATCGCACTGGTTCATGAACACCTGTCCGAGCGCCGATATAACAAGGACACGCAGTCCGTGCGGCGCATCGACGATACACCAGCCGTGACCCGGCGCGGCATCCGGCAGGTTCATGGGGCGGAGTACGCGTTCGTTTTCGTCAAGAAGGTCGAACACGTCGTAATTCTTCAGTGAGTGGTTTCCGCCGGTCAGGACATCCGCACCCGCGTCAAGCAGTGCGTTTGCCGCTTCTCGGCTCATACCGTATGTCTCGGCGCTGTTTTCGGCATTTACGATCACGAAATCGGCGCCGTATTCCTTTTTGAGGGATATCATGCGGCGGCAGACCGCCTCAGTTCCCGCGTCGCCCACGACGTCGCCGAGGGCAAGCAGGGTAAAGCTGTTATTTTGCATATTCCACAGCTCTTGTCTCGCGGATGAGATTAACCTTTATCTGTCCCGGATATTCAAGTTCCGATTCAATCTTCTTTGCAATATCGCGGGCAACAAAAATCATATTTTCGTCGTCAATGACGCCGGGCTTGACCATTATGCGGACTTCTCTGCCCGCCTGAATGGCAAACGACTTTTCAACTCCGTTGTAGCTGTTTGCGATTTCTTCCAGCTTCTGGAGTCGCTTGATATAGGTTTCGAGGTTTTCGCGTCTTGCGCCGGGGCGCGCCGCCGAAATGGCGTCTGCCGCCTGAACGATGACCGCAACGACGGAACGAGGCTCAACGTCGCCGTGATGGGCTTCGATGGCATGAATGACCTCGGGGTTTTCTTTGTATTTCTTTGCGATGGTAACGCCGATTTCGACATGCGAGCCGTCGACCTCATGAGTCATGGCTTTGCCGATATCATGCAGCAGTCCGGCGCGCTTTGCAAGATTCACGTCCGCGCCAAGCTCTGCCGCAATCATTCCCGAAATGAGGGAGACCTCTACGGAATGGCGGAGTACGTTCTGACCGTAGCTTGTGCGGAAGCGGAGTCTGCCGAGCAGCTTGACAAGCTCGTGATTTATACCGTGAACGCCGGTTTCGAAGGTAGCCTGTTCGCCTTCCTTCTTGATGATGCTTTCAACTTCTTTTTTGCTTTTTTCAACCATTTCCTCAATGCGGGAGGGATGGATTCTTCCGTCGGAAATGAGCTTTTCGAGGGTAAGACGCGCGATCTCGCGTCTTACGGGGTCAAATGTGGAAATCGTGATTGCCTCGGGTGTATCGTCGATTATGAGGTCGACTCCGGTAAGAGTTTCGATCGAACGTATATTTCTGCCCTCACGACCTATGATTCTGCCCTTCATTTCGTCGTTCGGCAGGTCAACGACTGACACCGTCGCTTCTGCGACGCTGTCGGCAGCGCAGCGCTGAATCGCCGTTGTAATGATGTCTCTTGCCTTTTCCTCGGCGGTTTCTTTGTATTCGCTTTCGATTTCGGAAAGCTTCATCGCCATTTCGTGACGTGCTTCCTCTTCCACGCGGGAGATAAGCGTCGTTTTGGCCTCCTCGCTCGTCATTCCGGCGAGGTTTTGCAGGACCTCAAGCTGCTGTGCCTTGACTTCTTCGATCTTTGCTTTCAGCTCGTCTGCCTGTTTGATTTTCTGATTCAGTATCTCGTCTTTTTTGTCGTATTGCTCGCTCTTGCGGTCAAGGCTTTCTTCCTTTTGAAGAACACGCTTTTCCTGACGCTGCAGGTCTGCACGGCGTTCCTTCAGTTCACGGTCTGCCTCGTTCTTGATGCGAAGCGATTCCTCTTTTGCTTCAAGCAGGAATTCCTTTTTCTTTGTCTCGCCCTCTTTTTTTGCTTCCTCGCGGATGCGGCTCGCTTCGACTTCGGCTGATTTTATGAGCTTTTCGGAAACTTTCTTGCGGTATGTGAAGCCCGCAAAGGCACCTATCAGCCCGAAAACGACGGCAGAGGCGACGGCAATAAGGATCACCACTGGTGTGGACATAGATTAAACCTCCATAAATTTTATCAATCTATGTTCCCGATAAAATATTCAATGTATGTTCGGATACGGCAAGCCGAAACGGTGCTGCCCATCCTGAAAAAGAATTTGAGACGCGCAAAAGAGCGCGTCAGAGCGCAAGCCGACCGAGCCGTACAGTAAAGCGCGGCGCTCCGGTGACATTCCTATGATGTTTATATTTCAGCATTCAAATGCCGTTACAGCTTGCTTGTACATCTATTATTAAATCGAAAAACATCCGATATCGGTTTATTATAAAACACACGGTACGAAATGTAAAGTAGGTGAGGGACGATTTTCGGAAAATTTACTTTTTGTTAAAAAATGATTTCCCGTGCCGGAGCACCGCCGCATCATACGTGCGGTGATGGCCTAAGGCATCACCGCGTAAATCCGATGGTGCAATTGCGCCGTCGGATTTTTCGTCAGATGAAACAAAAATTCGCAGGCTGTAGTGGAGCTACAGACAAGAATTTTTTTGAAATATGACGGAAAAGATGCAAGCAAGTGTGCCACTCGGGCTTTGCGCGGTGATGCCTTAAATCTTCACTTCGAATTCCCTGCCGCACTTCGGACATCTGGTCGTATGCTTCCCTTTTTTTGCGGGCAGGCGCAGTGTTGCCCGGCAGGACGGACATCTGCGATAGCGGAAGCTGCGATAGTCCCTGATGCGCATATACGTTCTTTTGAAAAATCCGGTGAATGCGTTACGCATACTCAGATATTTTCTGTTTTCCCTCTGTCTTGCGGGAATATTCCGTGAAAAAAGCCGTGAAAACTGCCACATGAGAATGCCGAGCAGCATCACATAAATTATCCACGTCCTGACAAAGCAGTTCACAAGCACAAGAACGAAAAAAACGATATTCGTAAACCGGTAAAGCTCGTCCGCGCCGTAACGTCCGTACATGAATCTGATGAATTTATCCCTGAATTTCATTTGTCGGTACAACCTTTCATGACGGTATTTTTCAGATAATCGGTAAACTTCCCGAACATATCGGGAGAAATCGCCGAAGGGCTTGACATGACGGCAAGCTCGTGCCCTTCCATGCCTTTGTGATACGGCGGATGCACATGAAAAAACGGATTTTCCGCATATCCGGCGCGTTCGTAAAAGCCCTTGCGCCGTATGGCGATATCATCGGTCGGCGGGTCGATTTCGAGTATTGCCGTTTTGCCCTTTTGTGCGAGCAGCGCAAGCGCCTTCGTGCCGTATCCGGCACCGCGAAGAGACGGAAGAATGCAGAAATGCTCCACGTATATGAAATCGTCGGTCTCCCAGCTGAGTACCTCGCCCACAAACGTGCTGCCGTCAAATATCAGATCGAAGTGATATTCGGGCTCGTTCATGATATCCGCCTGTGACCGTGACTCGCGCTGTTCGTGATAAGGGAAGCTCTGCGCATAAAGCTCCGCCGCAGCCCTGTATTCGGGGTTGTCACAAGATGTAAGCCTCAGAAATTTCATAAAAACGGTCGCCCCTGTATCAGTCATGAACGCTATTATACATTTTTTTGTAAAAAAATCAATACATTAATTGTTAATTCGCTCTCACGGGTTGACAAGAGAAAAAGTGCGTTGTATAATATTATGATTAGAATGCCATACGTGTGTTCATATTCAAACGGAGGCTTAATTTGATATATCTCGACAACGCCGCGACCTCGCGTCCGTATGAATCGGCGGTAAAAGCGGCTGAAGAAGCAATAAGAAACTACGGCAACCCGTCGTCGTCGCACAAAGCTGGCAGAGACGGCGCATACATACTCGAAAACGCACGCAGACAGGTGGCATCGGCTTTCGGCTGCAAGCCGGAAAATCTCACCTTTACATCAGGCGGCACAGAGGCAAACAACCTCGCGATTTTTTCGCTTGCACGCAAAAACCGCCGCGCCGGAAGCAGAATAATCACCAACCTGACCGAGCATCCGTCCGCGCTCGCACCCGTCGAAGCGCTGGCATCCGAGGGCTTCGAGATCGTGTATATCCCCATGACAGGCGGCAAAGCCGACCTTGACGCACTTGCCGAAAAGGCAAAGGGCGCCTGTCTCGTTTCGTTCATGCACGCAAACAACCAGACAGGCTGTCTTACTGACATAAAAGCCGTCCGTGAAACTCTTGACGCCGTCGGTTCGGGAGCGCTGTTCCACTGCGACGCTGTGCAGGCGTTTTGCAAGACAGACGCAAAAACCGCCGTTTTGCCCGTAAAATACTGCGACACCGTAAGCGTATCGGCTCATAAGCTGGGCGGCTTCAAAGGCTGCGGCGCATTGTATCACGGCGAAAGGGCAAAGCTCCTTCCCCTCATACGCGGCGGCGATCAGGAAAACGGCATCCGCGGCGGAACGGAAAACACCGTCGGCATCGCGGCGTTCGGTGCAGCCTGTGCCGAAAACATCGCCCATCCCGAATACCGCACACATGTCGCCGCTCTTCGCAGCCGCTTCATCGACGGTGCAAAAAACGCGCTCGGCGATATGATCGGATTCTTCATACCACCGCATCATGTCGAAAACATTGTGAATTTTGCGATAAACGGGCTGAAAAGCGAGGTATGTCTGAATTATCTTTCGTCGAAGGACATCTGTATATCATCGTCGTCCGCCTGTTCGGTCCGCGCAAAGAAAAACACCGTGCTCCCCGCATACGGTCTGCCTCAGAGCTACACCGATTGCGCCGTGAGAGTCGGATTTTCACATTTCAATACCGACGACGAGGTCGACACACTCATAAACGAACTGAAAAACGCCGCTGCTTTTGCGGTAAGAAAAAGGTAAATGCAATGAAAGAAGTTATTCTGCTGAAATACGGCGAGATCGTCCTCAAGGGACTAAACCGCGGCTATTTCGATAAATTACTGCTCCGTCGAGTCAAGGCGGTTCTGAACTCCTTCGGCGGCGAATACGACACACATTACTCCCAGTCAACACTTGTGATACGTCCGCGTAACGATGATTGCGACGTGCGCGGGCTTGCCGATATGCTGAAGAAGGTGTTCGGCATCGCCGCCGTATGCGTAGGCATCGAGTGCGAAAAGAACATGGATGCGGTGCGCCGCGCGGTGAAGGACAACTGCCGCCGTCTCATCGGAAACGCGAAGACCTTCAAATGCATCGCAAAACGCAGTGACAAGCATTTTGAACTGACTTCTCCGCAGATCTGCGCCGTGTGCGGCGGAGACATACTTGAAACTCTCCCCTATCTCAGAGTCGATGTCGAACATCCCGAGGTAGCGGTGACAATAGAAATACGCGATGATGCCGCATTCGTACACGGCGGCGGCGAAAAAGCGGTCGGCGGAATGCCCGTCGGCTCCAACGGCAGGGCGATGCTCCTGCTTTCCGGCGGCATAGACAGCCCCGCCGCGGGATATATGATATCAAAACGCGGCGTCGAGATCGACGCAGTGTACTTCGAAACTCCGCCGTATACCGGCGACGCGGCACGTGAAAAGGTCATGTCACTTGCGAAGATACTTGCGGGCTATACCGGAAAGATTTATGTCAACACGATCCCGATAACCGAAATACAGCAGGCGATAGCCGACAACTGCGAGGAAAAATACTTCACGATCCTCCTTCGCCGCTTCATGATGCGCCTTGCCGAAAAAACGGCGAAAAACGTCGGCTGCTCTGCGCTTGTGACCGGCGAATCGGTGGGTCAGGTCGCAAGCCAGACCATTGAGGCACTGTATATGACAAACTCCGCGGTGTCGCTTCCCGTGTTCCGCCCCTGCATCGGCATGGACAAGGACGAAATCGTCACCCTCGCGCGGAAAATCGGCACATTTGAGACCTCGTCGCTTCCTTATGACGACTGCTGTGTGATGTTCACCCCGCACCACCCCTGTCTTCGCCCCACACTTGATGAGATTCTTGAGCAGGAAAGCCGTCTTGACGTCGATGCGCTTACGGAAGCCGCCTTCGCGAAGAAGGAAACGACAAAAATACTGCTCTGACAACAGTGAAAATTTTTCTTTGAAGGAATGATACATAGTATGAACGAAAAAACCGAAAAACTTGTTGCCATGCTTGCAAAGCGCGGCAAAAAGCTGACGACTGCGGAAAGCTGCACCGGCGGCATGATAGCCTCCGAGATAACATCGGTACCCGGAGCAAGCCATGTGTTCGAAGGCGGCTTTATCACCTATTCCGAACGGCTTAAGGAAAAAATGCTGGGAGTTTCCGCGGGACTCATATCCCGTGTCGGCGTTGTCAGCGAAGATGTCGCGCGCGACATGGCAGACGGAGCACTCCGCCGCAGCGATGCCGATATCGCCGTCGCCGTGACTGGCTTTGCAGGACCGACAGGCGGCACAAAAGAAGCGCCCGTCGGCACGGTATGGTTTGCGGTCGCGGCAAAAGAAGGTGCGTTTGCCCGCAGCTTCCGCTTTGATGGCAATCGTGAAGCGGTGAGAGAACAGGCAGTTGAGAAAGCAATCGAGCTTCTCACTGAAGGAACGGAGCTTTATTTATGACACGACACGACAGCCGCTGTACGGCAGTCTGCCTGCTGTTTGAATATTCATTCGGCGGCGACAGAAACGAAATTCTTGAAAACGCCGCAAACGAGCGCGGAGACGAGATCTCCGCATTTGCGAAAAGCCTTTATAACGGCGTAATCGACAACCTTGAAGCCGTCGATGAAACCGTGCGCACCGCCGTACTCAACCGCGACGAATCGCGCATACCCCGCGTGGTGCGCGCCGTGCTCCGCGACGCCGCATATGAACTGAAATACGCTCCGGAGCCCGTTCCCATCGAAATAATCGCCAACGAGGCGGTGGAGATCTGTCGCGAATACGGCGAACACGCCATGACCGGCTTTGTCCACGGCGTAATCGGAAAAATGGTCAATGGATAAGCAGGTCATAACCGTAACCCAGCTCAATACCTTTGTCAAGGATTATATCGACGCCCTCCCGCCTCTTCGTCAGGTGAACGTAAAAGGCGAGGTCTCCAACCTCACCAAACATAAAACCGGGCATTATTACTTCACTCTGAAGGACGAAGGCTCGCTTATAAAAACCGTGATGTTCCGCGCGGATGCCGCAAACCTTGACTTCGACATGGAAAACGGGCAGAAAGTGATCGTTACGGGGCGCGTCTCCGTTTTCGTGCGCGACGGTTCATATCAGCTTTACGCCACCGCAATAGAACAGGACGGCATCGGCAGCCTGTACGAAGCGTTTGAAAAACTCAAAGCAAAGCTTGCCGCCGAAGGGCTTTTCGACCCTGCGCACAAGAAAGCTCTCCCGAAAACGCCGTTTCGCATCGGCATTGTGACCGCGCCGACCGGAGCCGCGATTCAGGATATGAAAAACATCGCCGCAAGGCGCTTCCCTCTCTGTGAGCTGATTCTTTATCCCTCGCTTGTCCAGGGCAAGGATGCCGCGCCGGAAATCATCCGCGGCGTAAGATATTTCGACAGGCACAAGTCCGTCGATCTGATAATAATCGGCAGAGGCGGCGGCAGTATCGAAGACCTCTGGGCATTCAACGACGAAGCTCTTGCAAGAACGGTCTATGACTGCGAAACGCCGGTAATTTCAGCTGTCGGTCATGAGATCGACTTCACGATAACCGATTTCGTCGCCGATCTGCGCGCACCCACGCCGTCTGCGGCAATGGAGCTCGCGCTCCCCGACAAAAACGAACTGAAGCGCAAGTTCGGCAATATCAACACACATAACGCCGCTTCGCTTTCAAAGCGCCTGCAAAGCGAACGCAGGCTCATAACCCTGCTCGCTTCGTCACGCGTGCTGACAAATCCGCGCGCCACGCTTGACGACAGACGTATGGCTCTTCTGAAGGACGAAGAGCAGCTCACGGCGGCAGCATCAAGGCTGCTTTCCCGTAAAAGGGAAGGGCTGGACGCCGTTTCCCGCCTGCTCGCGTCGTTTGACCCGATGAGCGTACTCAGACGCGGCTATGCCGCACTGTATGACAAAAACGGCAGTGTTATAAAAAGCAGCACCCAACTCGCGGTGGGCGACAGTTTCACCGTCAGGGTCGCCGACGGCATGATCGGCGCTGAAAGGACAGAATAAACATGGACGACAAAAGACCGACATACGAAGAAGCAGTCAAACGGCTTGAAGAGATTGTGAAAAAGCTGGAAAGCGGTGCGGCACCGCTTGACGAATCCATAGCGCTGTTTTCGGAGGGAGCGGAGCTTGTGAAAACCTGCACCGCAATACTTGACGAGGCAGAGCAGAAGGTGAAAATACTGACCGAAAGCGAGAAATCCGAATGAACGAGATGTTCCGGAACCATTGCCGCGAGGCAGTGGAACGTGCCTGCCGTGAGATACTCGGCTCATACGACACGCTGACACAGAAAACCCTCTTTGAATCGATGGCATATTCCCTTTTCGCGGGCGGAAAAAGAGTGCGCCCCGTGCTGACGTTCGCGTTTTACCGCGCCTGCACAGGCAGTGACGACCTGAAGCCCGCAGAATACTATGCCGCCGCAATAGAAATGATACATACATTTTCCCTGATACACGACGACCTGCCCGCAATGGACGATGACGAGCTGCGCCGCGGCAAACCGACAAACCATGTCATATACGGCGAAGCCACCGCGATTCTCGCGGGCGACGCGCTGCTGACCGAGGCGTTCGGCGCGGTGTGCGCGAACGCATACTGCAGCGATGCGCAAAACATGAAAGCCGTCCGCCTGCTTGCGAAAAAAACGGGTGCGCACGGCATGACCGGCGGTCAGCAGATCGATATCCGGTGCGAAGGCATGAAAAACGTCACGGGCGAAACGCTGACCGAACTTCAGGAGCTGAAAACCGCCTGCCTTATAAGCTGTGCCTGTATGCTCGGATGCATTGCCGCAAACGCCGACGACACGCTTGTCACCGCCGCCGAAGAATACGGCAAAAGCCTCGGTCTCGCTTTCCAGATAAAGGACGACCTGCTCGATATCGAAGGCAGCGCCGAAAACATGGGAAAAGCCGTCGGCAAGGACAGCGTCATCCATAAAGTGACCTATCCCTCGGTTTACGGCACGGACCGTTCAAAATACGCTCTGCGTCAGCTTACCGACAAGGCGATTGCCGCAGCGAAGCGCTTCCCCTGCGAAGAGGGTGCGCAAATGCTCGCCGACTACGCAAAAAGCCTTATGGACAGGGTAAACTGACATTCGTATCCGCGTAAAATTGTTAATTTTATGCTCAGCCTATTGAATATACGACAAATATAATGTATAATAAGTATGTGTATCCACCGAACCGATTTCTGATGATACTAAGAGGTCTGATTTGATCCTTGAAAATATATCCTCGCCGGCTGACCTGAAGTCACTTGATGAGAGCCGACTTACCGAGCTTGCTGACGAAATACGCGCGCGAATCATCTCCGTCGTTTCACAAAACGGAGGTCACCTCGCGTCGAATCTCGGCGTCGTGGAGCTGACGCTTGCTCTCCACCGCGTGCTTGATTCACCGAAAGACAGAATAATTTTTGATGTCGGGCATCAGTGCTATACTCATAAACTCCTGACCGGCAGATATAACGAATTCGAAACGCTTCGCCGCACAAACGGCATTTCCGGCTTCCCGAGAGCCGTCGAATCGGAGCATGACTTCTTCGGCTCGGCTCATTCCTCAAACTCCGTTTCCGTCGCAATCGGAATGGCGACCGCCGCAAAGCTTTCGGGCTCCGATACAATGACCGTTGCGGTCATCGGTGACGGCGCCTTTACGGGTGGTATGGTGTATGAGGCGCTGAACAACTGCGTGGACAAAAAGCTGCGTCTCGTGATAGTGCTGAACGACAACGAAATGTCCATTTCTCATAACGTCGGTGCAATCGACAACTATTTCTCCCGCTTCCGCGCAAGCAGCTCCTATTTCAGCCTGAAAAACCGCTTTGTCAGTATGACCGAGCGTCTGCCCGGCAACGCCGTATATAAAGCGCTCCGTGCAGCAAAAAACCGCCTGAAGCGTCTGGTTCTCAAGGAAAACCTGTTTGAGCTGTTCGACCTTGAATATTACGGCCCGCTGGACGGAAACAACGAAAAACAGCTTGAAACCGTCTTTTCCGAGCTGAAAAACCACCGTCACGGCATTGCCGTTGTCCATATCAAGACGAAAAAAGGGCTCGGCTACCCTCTCGCGGAGCAAAACCCCGATGTTTATCATTCGGTTGGCAGCTTTGATATTGCAAAGGGCGCGGCGACAGGCGGAAAAGAAAAAACATTCTCATATAATTTCGGCAAAGCCCTCACCGGACTTGCCGAAGAAAACGAAAAACTGTGCGCCGTAACCGCCGCAATGGCGGAGGGCACGGGGCTCGACCGCTTCAGAACAATGTACCCCGACCGCTTCTTTGATGTCGGGATAGCCGAAGAGCACGCCGCGACCTTCTGCGGCGGGCTTTCGTCCGGCGGTATGATGCCGGTGTTCGCCGTGTATTCGACGTTCATGCAACGTTGCTTTGACCAGCTTCTCATGGATATCGCACTTCAGGGACAGAGCATCGTACTCGGTATCGACCGTGCGGGACTCGTCGGTGACGACGGACCGACACATCACGGAGTTTTCGACGTATCACTTCTTTCCGGAATACCGGACGCACTCGTTTTTTCTCCCGCCTTTATTGACGAACTGAAGCCCTGCCTTGAAAAATGCATTGCACACAAAGGAGTTTCCGCTCTCAGATATCCTCGCGGCGGCGAATGGCAGTACGACAAAACCTCCTACTCCGAAAAAAACGGCGTCTACTATGCCGATTACGGCACTCCCGAGGTATGCATAATAACCTACGGCAGGCTCACCGCCGAATGCGATAAAGCCGCAAGGCTTTGCGGTAGAGGCGTCCGCGTCATACGCCTGCTTCGCATTCTTCCGCCCGATACCGATACGGTTTATTCCCTCTCAAAAGATATGAAGTATGTACTCTTTGCCGAGGAGGGCATCAGAAACGGCGGTGTCGGCGAAAAACTGACCGCATCTCTCCGTAAACGGGGCATAAACGCCGATGTTGCCGCAATAGACGGCTTTGCGCCCCACGGTGCAAACAGCGATGTGCTTGACACAGTCGGACTTTCCGCAAAAAAGCTCGCGGAGGTGCTGAAAAATGCCTGAACGTGCCGACGTTCTTCTCGCCGCCCTCGGATACGCCAGAAGCAGGACCCAAGCGGCATCACTCATAAAAAGCGGACTTGTCAGCGTAAACGGAAAAACCGTTTCAAAGCCCTCCGAATCCGTTGATGAAGACAGCATGATAACCGTCTCCGACGGCGGCTGTCCGTATGTTTCACGCGGCGGACTCAAGCTCAAAGCGGCGCTTGACGGCTTCTCCGTCGATGTTTCCGGTCTTGTCGCACTTGATATCGGCGCCTCGACCGGCGGCTTCACCGACTGCCTTCTCCAAGAGGGCGCAAAAAAGGTTTTTGCCGTCGATGTCGGCACCGGACAGATCGACAGCTCCCTACTTTCCGACAGCCGCGTGAAAAGCTATGAAAAAATCAACGCACGGAACCTTGAAAGTGATTTTTTCGGCACACTTATGGATATCATCGTAATGGATGTTTCCTTCATATCGCAAACGCTCGTATATCCCGCCGTCGGCAGGCTGATCTCGCCGACAGGCGTGTTCATATCGTTGATAAAGCCGCAGTTCGAACTCGGGCGGCAGGCGCTGAACCGCCGCGGCATCGTCCGCGATGCGGAAAAACGCTTCCCCGCACTGCGTGAAACTCTTGCCGAAAGTGCACTGCTTTCCGGTCTGGAGCTTTGCGGCACAATAAAGTCGCCCGTCACGGGCGGCGACGGAAACACCGAATATCTTGCATTGTTCAGGACAGTAAAATGAAAAAACTGATCATATTCCGCAACAAGAAAAAACCCGAAAGCAAAAACCTTGCAAGCGCCATACTGCCCATACTCGAAAAGGGATTTGCCTGCACCGTGACCGACAATACCGACGAAGCAACCGCACTGATATCTGCCGGTGCCGATGCCGCAATCTGTCTCGGAGGAGACGGTACGATCCTCTCCGTCGCGTCGGCTGCCGCCGAAAGCGATACTCCTATACTCGGCATCAACCTCGGTCACCTCGGTTATATGTCCGAACTGGAAGCAAACGAGATTTCCATGCTTGAAAATCTCTGCGACGGTAATTACGGCATCGAAAAGCGCTTCATGCTTTCGGCAAAGCTTATCCACGGCGACGGCACCGCCGAGGAATATGGCGCACTCAACGAAATCCTCGTATGCAGAGGAGCCGTTTCGAAAATGATACGGCTTGCACTGCGCTGCAACGGCACAGACGTTGCGGCATACCGCGCCGACGGGCTCATCGTCTCCACACCGACGGGCAGCACGGCGTACGCACTTTCGGCAGGCGGACCGATAATCGATCCCGCCCTGTCGCTCATCTCGGTCTGCCCGATATGCCCCCACACATTCGCGGGCGCAAGACCGTTGGTGTTTTCCCCCGATTCGGGGCTGGAAATCACCGTTTCTTCGCTTTATAACGGCGATATATATCTCACTGCGGACGGCAAAGCCTCCCGTAGCGTGAATTACGACGACGTTATAACCGTGACGGGCTCGGAACGCTCCGTCAGGTTCATAAAGCTGAAAAGCAATGCGTTCTACCAAACCCTATACAAAAAATTCAAAGCCGGAGTGTAACAATATAAATGAAAACAAGAAGACAGGAAAAGATCATCGATCTTATTAAGAACAATGAGATCGAAACTCAGGAGGAGCTGCTCGAAAGACTGCGCAAATGCGGCTTCAACGGAACGCAGGCTACGATTTCGCGCGATATGCGTCAGCTCAACATCATGAAAACCGTTTCCCGCAGCGGCAGATACCGCTATGTACAGAAGCTCGTCACCGACCCGACGCTCGAAGAAAAATTCGCAACAATACTGAGAGAAACCGTAAAAGAAATACGCCTTGCAATGAACATCGTCGTGATCCGCGCATATACCGGCATGGCTTCAGCCGCCGCCGTTGCCATCGATTCAATGGAAATGCCGGAGGTCGTCGGCTCCATAGCCGGCGATGACACACTTATACTCATAACCGAAAGCGTCGAAAACGCGACCGTTCTTTATAACACACTCACAAACGACATGGCTCAGGCTCAGTGACCGCCGCAAAAAATCAATTCTGACGCAGGCATAGTATGCTACTGTCCCTTTACATAGAAAACATCGCCCTCATACAAAAACTGAATATCGAACCGGGCAGCGGTCTTACCGTCCTGACAGGCGAGACCGGCGCGGGCAAGACCATCATCGTCGGCTCACTGTCGCTGCTCTGCGGCGCACGCGGCGACCGTGATGTCGTCCGTACCGGCGAAGACCACGCGCTTGCCGAGGGTGTTTTCGGAAACCTTTCGGCAAAAGAGGCAGAAAGTCTTGCGACTCTCGGCGTCGAGCCGGACGATGACGGGCTTGTCATGCTGTCAAGGCGCATTTCGGCGGACGGCAGAAGCGTATGCCGCGTAAACGGCAGAACGGTCACGGCCGGAATGCTGAAAAGCGTGGGAGCCTGCCTGCTGAACCTTCACGGTCAGCAGGAATCCATGCAGCTTTCCGACCCGGACACACATCTTCCCCTGCTTGACGGCTACGCAGCCGATGAAGCCGAGCTTGATTCATACAAAACCCGCTACCGCGACTGGCTCGCGGCGAAAAAGCGCCTTGAATCTCTTGAAAACGCTTCCCGTGACAGTGAGGAGCGTGCCGATATGCTTGATTTCCAGATTAATGAGCTTGAAGCCGTTTCACCGAGAGCGGGCGAATATGCGGAGCTTGAAGCGGAAAGTCTGCGGCTGGGTAACTTTGAAAAAATCGCCGAAGGAACGCAGCGCGCTCACGACGCGCTGTATGCGAACCCTTCGGCATACGAACTCATAAAAAAGGCGGAAAGCAGTCTGAAAAGGCTGTCCGCCGTACTCCCCGAAGCGGAGGAGCTTGCGAAACGGCTGGAGAGCTGTTCGCTTGAAATTGCCGATATCGCCGAAACCCTGACGTCCTTCTCGTCGTCCGACGGGGAAAATGTTTCGGTAAAACTCGATCGTGTCGAAGGACGTCTTGCGGAGCTCAAAAGGCTGGAGCGCAAATACCGCGTTCCCGCCGATGAGCTTGCCCCGAAACTCGCTTCACTCAAAGAGGAGCGCCGGGGAATCGAATCAGCCGATGAGCTTGCCGCGGAAGCGAAAAAGGAGCTTGACGAAAAGGAAAAGCTGCTCTCCGCCGCCGCAAAGGAGCTTTCGGATATACGCAAAGCGAAGGCAAACGAGCTTTCGCAAACCATCATGGGACAGCTTGAAGAGCTTGATATGCCGTCGGTGCGGTTTGAACCGCGCTTTTCGGCAAAGCCGTTTGCAGCCGACGGAGCGGATGAGCTTGAATTCCTCATCGCACCGAACAAAGGCGAGGAGCCGAAGCCGATGAGCAAAATCGCATCGGGCGGCGAGCTTTCTCGCATAATGCTTTCCGTGAAATCCGCGCTTGCCGCATCGGGCGGCGCCGGCTGTGCGGTCTTTGACGAGATAGACACGGGTATTTCCGGAAAGACGAGCGAAAAGATCGGCATCAAGCTGAAGCAGCTTGCGTCGCACGGTTCTCAGGTCATCTGCGTAACCCACTCCGCGCAGATCGCCGCACTTGCCGACACACACCTCAGAGTGTCGAAAACGCAGTCGGAGGACCGCACGTACACACAGCTCACTGTTCTTGACAACGAGGGAAGAATCAACGAGGTGGCGCGCATAATGGGCGGCATCTCACTCACCGATTCGGTGCTTGCCGCAGCGCGGGAAGCCATCGAAAACGGAAGGAATGTCGGAAGCTGAACCTGTACCGCAAGGCTTCCGAACTACCGAAAATCACATAAAAGGAGTATTACATCATGAAAAAAATCACCTCAGCTTTTCTGAGCGTCATCATGCTTGTTTCCCTTTGCCTGCTTGCATCCTGCAACAGCACACGGCCGAAGGACGCGGGTGAACTCTTCTTTGACGAAGGCGGCGCAGACCGCTTCACTCAGAGCATCATGGAAACCATGGGCATCGATACCTCGGATAAAAGCATCACGAACGCGGACGTAACGGCGTCCGGCAAAAGCCTTAAAGCGGAGTACGGCCTGTCGCTTGACAATCTGTCCGTCGGCGGATTCCGGCTTTTCGCTTCGCCGGTCACAATAAACGCAACCGCACTTTACGACAGCGCATCCAAGTCCGCTTCCGGCAGCCTGAGCTACGGCTATGACACCGACTCCGTCAGCCTGCTTTATGCGTTGGATGCAAAGAACGCGCTTCTGAAGCTCGACGGCATAACCGATAAGTACGTAAAAGTCGATCTTTCGGAAATCATTGCCGCAGCCGAATCCTCCACCGAGGTTTCCGCCGAAAATTCCGAAACAAGCTCCCCCTTCCCCGCACTCGACCCCGCAAAGGTCCCCGAAACGCAGGCGGAGCTTACCGTAAACGGAGTGACAAACAAGGTCAGATGCCTTGAATACGTCATCAAGGGCGAAGAACTTGCCTCCATCGTCCATTCGTTTCCCGATATGATCGAAAAGGAGCTTGCGTCAAACGAACAGCTTGCCATGCTCATCACCCGTTTCGACCCCGAGGGCGAAATCGGCGCGGCATTCGATAAAATAAGAAATTATCAGCCCAAGGACAGCGAATCCGTCTCAATAAAGCGCTACTTCGACGTAAATACCCCCGCAGGCTGTGAGCTTAACGTCATGATCGCCGACGTGAACGTAACGGTGAAATACACCACCGTATCCGACGATAAGGGCGTATACGCCGCATTTGAGGCGAAAGTCACCGCAGAAGGCGAAACCGTTTCCGTAACCGGCAGCGGCTCAAGCAGCAAGGACGGCACCTTCGCTCTTGAAGTGACCATCAACGCAGGCGACGAACCCATAAAACTGAAGCTTTCCGGCAAAACCGAAAAGACCGACGCGGGCAAGACCACAACTCTTGACCTGTCCGTCGGCTCCGGCGCAGTCAGCATAAATATCCCCACGACGGTAACCGTCGCAAAGAGCGACAGCGAGGGCTTTGATGTCACGGTAAGCACCGAAATTTCAATTCCCTCCGCCTTCTCCGTGAAGCTCTCCGCTTCCTGCAAGCTGGTGTATACCGACGATAAGCCCGTGCTTCCCGCCGACAGCGAGGTCGGCACCGAAACCGTCGAGGACGTTCTCGCAAGCAACGAAGTCAACGCTGCGATCATGAACAAACTCGACAAAACAATCGCCGTGATCCGCGGGCTGTTCAGCATCGACGATAACGATTTTGATTCGGGCTTCTGATTATGAAGCCGCATTCCTGCATTATGAAACATTCGCAAATCAAAAAAATAACAGCCGTATTGCTGTCGCTTGTACTGATGTTGCCCGTGCTTGCGGCTCTGCCGCTTGAAACGGGCGCGGCAAACGGGCTTTCGGCGGCACAGGAGCAATTCCTCGCACAGATGGGCGACATAGCATCGCGCGCAATGCAAAAAAGCCGTGTCCTCGCGTCAGTCACGATCGCTCAGGCAATCTGGGAAAGCGGTTGGGGTCAAAGCTCCCTGACCAAAAAAACAAATAACTATTTCGGCTTCACCGTCGGCTCTACCTGGACGGGTACGATCTACTGCAGTAAAAACGACAGCTTTTACAGCAGCCGTGCCGAGGCGGTCTCCATCCTCGGCAACACCAAGTACAACTACTGGGCAAGCGGCGGAGATAACGGAGTCCCCGGCTTCTGGCGCGTTTACGCCAGCATGGAGGAAAGCGTGTTCGACCATAACGAGCAGCTTGCCACCTCAAATTACTACAAAGGCATCCCCGGCGAAACCGATTACAAAGTCGTCTGTAATATTCTCAACAAATATTACTGCAACGACGGCAGTTACGCCACCGCAATAATTTCGACCATCGAAAAATACGATCTGACGAAATACGACGTAGAGCTTGTGGATTCCGATGTCGTGACAGACCTCGTGCTTGACACGAAATCGCTCGTCCTCGCAGTCGGCGACTCACACGCGCTGAAAGCGGCGGTTTATCCGTCAAGCGCCAAGGATAAGACCGTGACCTACACAAGCTCCGACACCTCCGTCGTAACAGTTTCCGCCGCGGGCGTGATCCGCGCCGTCGGTACCGGTACGGCAACGGTAACGGCAAAGACCTCAAACGGCATAACCGCCGAGATCGCCGTCTATTGCAGCCGTGACGGCGAAAAGACCTATAAAGGCACAATAATCAAAAGCGTGTACTGCCGCGCCTCGAAGAGCGATGCCGCAAGCCAGCGTATCGGCGTGTTCAATGTCGGCACCGAGGTGATGCTGCACGGCGAAAGCGACGACGGCACCTGGTGCTATGTCTCAGGCAAAAACCAGTCCGGCGAGCTTATCAGCGGATATATTTATCTCTCCTGTGTCGGCGGCATAACCGAATATACCGATCCCGACCCCGTCACCGCAAAATACACCGGTGAGATCACAGCCGATGTCAATGTGCGCAGCACTCCGGACGCCTCGGTCAGTGACAACAAGCTCGGCATCTTCGGAACGGGCACCAAGGTCATAATCTACGGCGAAAAGGACGGCGAGTTTTACTTCGCCTCCGGCACCGACAAAAACGGCAATAATATAACCGGCTACGTATACGCCGTGTGCATAAAAATAACGGGCGAGTTCTCGTCAGGCGACCAGAAGTTTGCCGGCGACGACGGCATCAACTACCGCTTTGCCACGATAACCTCGGCAGTCAACTGCCGCAAGGGTCCGACGATCGACTATGAACGTCTCGGAACCTTCGCAGGCGGTGCCACCGTAATCGTATGCGGCGACGGAGTCAGCGGAGCAGAGCTTGACGGCACATGGTACTATGTCAAGGGACTCGATAAGGACGGCAACGCCGTAACGGGCTACTGCGGCGGCGATTACGTCAGACTCGGCAGTCCCGTGCTCGAAAGCGCCGCTGTCACTGTTTCCGAGCAGTACGCCGAAGGAATAGCGTCAGGTACGACCCCTGTGTCGCTTGCTTCAATGCTCCCCGGGCTTGACATCACCGTAACAAACGCAAACGGCGATGTTCTCGACAGCAATAAGCCCATCGGCACAGGCTGCACCGTCACGGTGGCATACAAAAATATGTCCCTCCTCGCAAAAACAGTGATCATCCGCGGCGATGTGGACGGCGACGGCAAGGTGTCCGCAAGCGACTATCTCCGTGTCAGAAGATATATTCTCGGCACCATGGAGCTTGACGGACTCTTCGAAAACGCTGCCGATGTCGACGGCGACGGCAAGGTCAACGCGGCGGACTACATTAGAATACGTCGCGCGATCCTCGGCATATAGGGCTTGTTAAAAAGGCGCAGACCGAAAGACAATAATACAAAACGCAACAACAGCGTTTCTGCATGATAAAACACTTGCGGAAGCGCTGTTTCATATGTCGGGACCCTTCGGCTCCCTTCGTTTTTCGATTATTTTTGTCTTTCTTTCGTCCAAATCCGACCTCGACGTACCTTTGTACGCCGTCGGTCGGCTTTGAACAAATCTTCGCCTTTTTTCCTGCGCCCCACGCGCTTGCCGAAAGGCGCAGACCGAAAGACAATATATAAAACGCTTCCGTCATCAACAGGTTTGACGGAAGCGTTTTTGGGTTGACACTTTTGCGGCAATTCACTGTAACGTTTTTGTAAATCACTTGAAATAACACAAACAGCGTGCTATAATCAACAGTGTATTATATAGTCAGGGAGGATTCAGCTTATGATTCAATTCAGACACGGTTTTTATGCCGATGTGCGGACAGAAGACCGCAGTCGAACCACAATTACCTATAAATCCGGCGCTCTTGAGGAAATGAAGACACGTGTGGAGCGCCGCGCCTTTATCCGCGTATATGACGGGAAGATGTGGTATTATTCATCCGTAACCGACCTTGCCCATCTGCAAAAGACGCTTGACGGTCTGTATGACGCCGCAACGCCGAACGCGGATATTCAAAACGACCCTGTCGTCCGCCGCTTTGAGCGCAACCGCGACACCCTGCTTTCCTTCGCAGACAGCTCCGTGCGTGACATTCCGTCAAAGGACAAGCAGGCGCTTCTGCTGTCATATCTTCCCCTGCTTTCCGAGGACTCCTGCGTCACCATGCCGCGCGGTACCTATCTTGACCGCAACAGCCTTTTCCGTTTCCGCTCCAGTCTCGGCGCGGATATAACCTATGATTACCAGACCTGCGGACTGTCATTCTCCTGCGACATGACGGAAGGAGAAAAGAAATTCTCCGGTCACTGGCAAAAGGGAGCCACACGCTTTGACGAACTTAAGGGTCTTGACGACGAAATACGTGCCGCAATGGCTGAACAGACAGACTTCATGCGGAATTCCGTCCCCGTCACCCCCGGAAAATATCCCGTCGTTCTTTCGCCGGAAGCCGCGGGCGTATTTGCTCACGAATCCTTCGGACACAAATCCGAATCCGACTTCATGCTTTCCGACGAAACAATGCGCGACGAATGGCAGCTCGGCAAAACCGTCGGCTCGCCCATCCTTTCCATCGCCGAATGCGGCTCTGTACCCGGCTGCGGATATGTTCCGTATGACGACGAAGGCACAAAGGCACGCAAGAATTATCTGATAAAAGACGGCAAGCTCGTGGGAAGACTGCACAACGCGCAAACTGCCGCAGTGCTTGACGAACCGACAACCGGCAACGCCCGCGCGATCGACTGCACCTTCGAGCCCATCGTCCGTATGACCACCACATATATCGAAGGCGGCGACATGGATTTTGACGAACTCATCGCCCCCATCAAAAAAGGCTATTTCATCAAAACCATCAAGCACGGAAGCGGCATGAGCACCTTTACCATTGCTCCCAACCTTGCTTATGAAATTACCGACGGCAAGCTCGGACGTCCGGTACAGATAAGCGTAATTACCGGCTCGGTATTTGAAACGCTCGGACTTATTGACGGCTTGACGCGCGACGTAAAGCTTTTGTCATTTGTGACAGGCGGCTGCGGCAAAATGGAGCAGATGGGTCTCCCCGTCGGCTTCGGCGGTCCGTATGTCCGCGTTTCGTCCATGAACGTACAGTGAGGTGAGATACAATGGAAAAAGAATTTCTGACAGAAACCCACCGCTCCGTAACCCTCAACGTCACGGGCGGCAAAATAGACAGCTTCCGCGAAAAGGAAGAGACAACGGGCACCGTCCGTGTGTATGAAAACGGCTGTATCGGCGTTGCCGGCTGCCTCGGCACTCCCGACGAAGCCACCCTGACCGCATCGGCGACCGAGGCGCTTGCCACCGGCATTCCGTACCCCTGCGAACTCGGCGACGCAGAGGAGCGCGAAGACCTTCACGAAGAAGAAATAATTCCCGTCTCCCGCTTTATTCCCACAATGCAGGAATTTCTCGACCGTATCGGTGAAGCCTGCCCCCGCTTTGCGTTTTCGCACAAGATAAGCATGAAATACAGAAAAACCGAATACCGCAACTCAAAGGGCAGACACCTGACAAGCTCTGGCAACAGCATTGAGATAACGCTGCTCATACAAAACCGCGGCTCCGGCAATATGATGGACTCCGTTTTCGCATACGAAGGCGACCGCTTTGACGCCGATACGCTGCTGTCACAGCTCAGATCAGAGTACGACGCTTACTACACTCCCGCAGATATCGAAAACGGCGTTTATCCCATTGTGATCGATCCCTCATATCTGTTCGGTACCGTCCTTCAGCATTTTGTCGCCGAAATGTATGTTTCCGGCGCTTCACTGCTGAGCGGCAAACTCGGGCAGAAGATTTTTGCGGAAAATCTCTCGCTTTCAAACGACATGAATCCCGCAACAAATCCCGGGGTCTGCTTCTTTGACGGCGAAGGCTGCATTGCCCCCGATTTCCGCCCCACACTCATCGACAAGGGCACACTGACCGCTCTGGCCACGACAAAGAAATCCGCAAAGCAATACGGTCTCCCCAACCTCGGCACTGCGGCGAACATCTATGACGGCGTACCGAATCTCGGCTTCAACCGCTTTTACGTGAATGCCACTGCACCGTCGCTTTCCTCGCTGGTGCCCGGCAAATCGATATACGTCGTCATGGCATCCGGCGGCGACACCACCCCGGACGGTCACTTCGCGACCCCCGTACAGCTCGCCTATCTTATGGAAGACGGAAAGCTCGTCGGTCGCCTACCCGAGCTGAATATCAGCGGCGGCTTCTATGACATGCTTTCGAAAAACTACCTCGGATCCGCACATAACACACCTCAGCAAAACAATATACTCTGCGCTGTGAATATGGACGTCAGCAAATAACCAACAGTACATCGAAAAAGCACGTTTCCGCGTGCTTTTTTCACATTCATCGGCGTACCGCATCCGTTTTATTCCGCACCATCGCCCAAAGTGCGTTCTCGTGATGCATAATTATTCATCTTTTTGGCGAAAAATCTGAAAAAATGCTTGCATTTATGCGAAAACAGGTTTATAATAGTTACATAATATAGAATACCGCTATATGACGAATGCAGGAGATGCCGCATCAGCGGCAACCGAAGGAGTAACACTCTCAGGTGTTCCGCAAGGAACCGGGTACTGTGTTCCGATAGCACTCCGGAGAAGTCCGCAAAGGATGCCGAAGGGGTAAAGCGCGAAACCGCGCCAATCTCTCAGGCAAAAGGACGGAGAATACACATGACCGAAAGGGCATTTTCCCGCGTACGCATATACCGTATACGGAACAATGTCGTTTTGCCCGTGTGTCGCCGGAGTTAAACATTCTGTTTAACTCTTTTTATTTTCAGGAGGTTCTCAATATGTGGGAAACCGTAATCGGAGTCGTCAAGACAGCAAATGACCGACTCAACAGCATCGTGTGGGGCTGGCCGACGATCATACTTATCCTCGGCACAGGCATACTGCTCACGATCCGCACAAAAGCCATGCAGGTACGTAAACTCGGCGAATCGATGAGTACGACGATCGTACCCACCGTAAAAAGCATGGGCAAAAAGAAAAAAGACAAACGATCCAAAACCGTCTCTCAGTTTGAAGCATTTTCGGCTGCGATCTCCGGCACTGTCGGTACCGGCAACATCATAGGCGTCACCTCGGCGATACTCACCGGCGGTCCCGGCGCGGTCTTCTGGATGTGGGTATCCGCCTTCTTCGGCATGATAACAAACTACGCCGAAAACGTCCTCGGTCTTTACTTCCGCCAAAAGGATAAGAAGGGCAATTTTTCGGGCGGTCCTTTCTATTACATATCAAACGGACTCGGCTGGAAATGGCTGGGATATGTCGCTGCAGTGTTCTGTATGCTCGCCGCGCTCGGCATGAGCGGCGCACAAACCAATAAGATCTCCGGAACACTAACCTCAACCTTCGGCGTATCCGATTCCACCGTCGCGAAAATTATCGTCGGCATAGCCATCGCGGCTTTCGCCGCAATAATTATCATCGGCGGCATCAAGCGCATCGGCAGAGTTGCCTCAATGCTCGTCCCCTTCATGTCGCTTCTGTTCATCGTACTCGCGCTCATCGCGATATGCATGAACATTTCCGCCCTTCCCAAGGCATTTTCCCTGATCTTCAGCAACATTTTCGGCTTTGAGGCAATGGCGGGCGGCTTCGGCGGATACTTATTCTCGCAGGTCATCAAAAAAGGTATGGCACGCGGCGTATTCTCCAACGAAGCGGGACTCGGCTCGTCTGTCATCGCACACTCCGCCTCCGAAACAAAGGAACCCGTAAAACAAGGCCTCTGGGGCATTTTCGAGGTGTTCTTCGATACCTTCATAATCTGCACACTGACCGCCCTGCTCGTTCTCACCACCTTTGTCAACAACGGCGAAATCGAAACCTTCACTGCCTCGTCCTCCGATGCCGCGACCTCTCTTGCCGCCTTCAATGAAAACTTCGGCATGTTCGGCACCGTCTGCTTCGCAACAATCCTTCCTCTCTTCGCCTTCACCACCATCCTCGCATGGTCATACTACGGTGAAAAGGCAACGCAGTTCTGCTTCGGAAAACTCGGCGAAAAGGGTCAGAAAATCGCCGTAACCGTTTTCAAAATCGTCTACGTCGTCCTTATCGTCGGCTCCGCCGTGATCGAAAACGAGCTTGCGTGGGAGCTTTCCGATACCGCAAACGCACTCATGGCAATGCCGAACCTCATCGCGGTGGTTCTCCTCAGCGGCACCGTCGTAAAGATAACGAAAAACTACTATCAGCGCCAACGCGGCGAAAAGGTCGAACCAATGCTTTCCGCATATCCCGACCAGAACGCCGAATTCAAGGCAGAGCTTGAAGCCGAAAAGGAAGCGGCATCCGCACAAAAATAAGATTTTCTTCAAAGCGGGGAGGCAACTCAGACCTCCCCGCTGTTTTTTTGCAAAAAATAACGTATAAAACAGACAAAATTGATCCATTTCCGCTTGACAGAATGGCAACAATGTGGTAATATTATTATATTACAAATATCATAACAAAAGGAGAAAAAATATGCGCAACACCACCAAAAGAATCATCGCACTTGTTATTGTCGCATTCATGGTCGCAGCCTGCATGGCAGTCGGCGTCAGCGCGGCAGAACCCAAGGTGACCGTCAATGTACTCACCGGTAGCATCGAAGTAAGTGCAGACGCTCTCGCAAAGCTCGCTGACGGCAACCGTGCCGCAGATGCAACAGCATTTTCCGATGCAAACCTCGTCGGTTTCAAAAACACCGGTTTCAACCATGACGACGGCGTAGATGCCGCTGTCGAAGCAACTGTTGAGATCATCGCCGACCTCGGCGAAGAAAAAGCAGTTTCCGGTGTTTATCTCGACTGCTTCAAGGATTCCAACTCCATGATCGCAGTCCCCTCCGTCCTCTTCTATGTCTCTGCTGACGGCGTTGATTATTACTGCCTCAACAACGAAGCAAGGCCCTCCTCGAAGGACGATGCAGAAGAGCTCAAGGTCGTAACTCTTGCAAATGATTCGACCCGTGCGGCTGTCAAGGCGCGCTATATCAAAGCGGTCGCAACCTTCAAAAACGGCTGGATTTTCGTTTCCGAAATCGGCATAAACGAACCCACCGCCGAACAGGCTGCAGAAGCACAGACACTTGTCGGCTCGTATCCCGTTCTCGACAGCACTCTTGCAGAAAAATCCATCGGTCTCTTCAACGCTGCCGACGGCGAAATGAACCTTGCCGAAAACGGCATGAAGAACTGCCAGATTATCATCGGCAAGTACGATGAAGCCGCAAAGGCATACAAAATGACCCGCAACACCGTAAACCCGTGGCCGGACGGAAACTCCGGTACGGTCACCCTTGCCGACGATGAGCTTCTTCTTGCGATTTCCACCGGCGGCAACCTCGCTGACGGCGTAATGTTCTCCACCGCAAAGTGGATTGCCCGCGGTCTCGGCGAAGGCTGGTTCGTTGTCAACGATACCACCGTCGATTTCTATCCCGCAAGCCACACCTTCGCAGGCGCTCCCGTTGAAGAACCCTCTGAGGACCCCTCCGAAGAGCCCTCCAAAGAAGAGCCTTCCAAGGAAGAGCCCAAGCCTGTTGAAGACAGCAAGAATATTCTTGCGGGCGCTC
>ERZ857840.1055-NODE-1055-length-34098-cov-4.909438_pt1 | contig 34098 bp, 32 predicted proteins | sample MGYA00519760_ERZ857840 | MGnify/ENA primary metagenome ERZ857840 (study PRJEB31778, sample SAMEA3449371) | human gut metagenome | biome: human gut; feature: human-associated habitat; material: faeces | place: United Kingdom | collected 2010/2012 ... | reverse complement strand
ACCACTGCTCTGATTTTATTTTCAAAAATGTCCTATTTGATATTGCAATTTAGAATCTTCAAAAAACACGTGAGGAAAACCCGATGAACATTTTTTCGAAGACGGAACGTCTTTCAATGAAGCTTTTCTGTGCCGCAGTTATCGTCGCGGTCCTTTTTCTGGCAGTACGCTTCATTTTGCCTGCGCTGATACCGTTTCTGATTGCGCTGCTCATTGCATCGCTCATAAAAAAGCCGGTGCTGAGTCTCCGGGCAAAGGCGCGAATCCCGGAAAAGCTCACTGCGGCGATATTTGTTCTCCTTATAATCGGAATGATATCAATGATATCGTATCTGCTTCTGTCACGCGCCTGCCGCGAGATCGTATCTCTGACCGACAGTGCCGGTACGTTCATCGACCGTCTGAAAAACGATCCGGATTTTGCCGGCGAAATGATCGATAAAATCAATTCGTTCTTCCCTTTCTGGGACCTGCGCCCCCGACTTACGGAGCTGTGGATAAACATAGACTCCAGCCTAGAAGCACTGCTCATGGCATTGGTGGAAAAGCTGAGCGGCTCTGTGCTTCCGGTAATAACCGGTGCGGTCTCATTTGTGCCCGACGCGCTGCTTTTTGTGTTCGTGACCGCATTTTCGGCGTTCTATCTCACGGTTGACGGCAGTGCGATGAAAGCAAGGATCACTTCTCTTATGCCTGAAAAAGCCGCCGCAAAATGCGGCATCATATGGACACGCTGCAAGGAAACCGTCGGCTGTTTTGCAAAGGCATACACACTCATAATGGCCATAACCTTCACCGAGCTGTTCGTCGCTTTTTCGATCATCGGCATTCGGTATGCCTTTCTCGTCGCCCTGTTTACTGCTGTTATCGACATTCTGCCCGTGCTCGGCACGGGAACCGTACTCATACCGTGGGCTACGTTTCTGCTCGTCAGAGGAGACACAAAAACGGGAATCTCGCTGCTTGTGGTATACGCCGTCATAACGCTTATACGTGAGCTCATCGAACCGCGTATTGTAGGCGGCAGCATCGGTATTTCGCCGTTTGCATCGCTTGCCTCAATGTACATCGGTCTGCGTCTTTTCGGCGCAGCCGGGCTGTTCATATGCCCTCTCGCAGTCATTGCAGCGCAAAATATCGTTAAAAGCAAAACCGAAAGTGCTAAAATACAATAATTCAGCGAAAAAACTCTTGTAATCTGTTCTTCTTTGTTATATAATAGCATGATGAACAGACATTTTTCAAAGGAAAGGACGTATTCACTTATGAAGAATACCGTTTTCGGAAACGAAAAAAGACCTGTCCTCACCATCGTAATGGACGGTGTGGGATATACACCCAATAAAACCGGCAACGCCGTTGCCGCAGCAGATACCCCGACTCTTGATATGCTTTGGGAAAAGTACCCGCATGTGCTTCTCAAGGCTCACGGCACCGCAGTCGGACTTCCCTCCGACGACGACATGGGCAACAGCGAGGTCGGGCACAACGCTCTCGGCGCCGGACAGGTTTTCGCACAGGGCGCAAAGCTTGTTTCTCAGGCAATCACAAGCGGCAAAATGTTTGATTCCGCAACATGGAAGGAACTCGTCGCAAACGTAAAGGACAACAATACCGTACTTCATTTCCTCGGACTTTTCTCCGACGGCAACGTACATTCACATATCGATCACCTCAAAGCGATGATCGTCCGTGCAAAGCAGGACGGCGTCAAAACAGTGCGTATCCATATCCTTCTCGACGGCCGTGACGTCGGCGAAACCTCTGCCCTCGAATACATCGACCCGTTCGAAGAATTCCTCGCATCACTGAACGATTCCGGCTTTGACGCACGTATCGCTTCCGGCGGCGGCAGAATGGTCATCACCATGGACAGATACGAAGCCAACTGGAAGATGGTTGAAGAAGGCTGGAACACGCATGTATGCGGCGAAGGACGCTTTTTCGACTCCGCAGCCGACGCAGTAAAGACGTACCGCGCAGAAACCGGGAAAATCGATCAGGATCTTCCTCCCTTTGTAATCGCAAAGGACGGCAAGCCCGTCGGCACGATAAACGACGGCGACAGCGTCATATTCTTCAACTTCAGGGGCGACCGTGCGCTTGAGATCTCCCGCGCATTCGAAAACCGCGACTGCCGCTTCGAAAAGAAAAAGAACGTCAACGTCCTGTATGCCGGTATGCTCGAATACGACGGAGACGCACACATTCCTCACAAATATCTCGTTTCACCGCCCGAGATTACCGGTACGATGAGCGAATTCCTCGTAAATCACGGTTACAGACAGCTCGCGATAAGCGAAACGCAGAAATTCGGTCATGTGACATACTTCTGGAACGGAAACAGAAGCGGCAAGTTCTCCGATGAGCTTGAAGAATACGTCGAAATTCCTTCCGATGTCGTTCCCTTTGAACAGCGCCCGTGGATGAAGTGCGCAGAGATTACCGACGTGCTCATCGACAAGCTCCGCTCCGGCAATTTCGATTTCCTGCGCGTCAATTTTCCGAACGGCGATATGGTCGGCCACACCGGCAGTTTCATCGCAACCAAGGTTTCTATGGAGGCACTTGACCTCTGCCTCGCTCGTATTCTCAAGGTCGTTGACGAGATGAACGGCATTGCAATCATCACCGCAGACCACGGAAACGCCGACGAAATGCTTGAGCTTGACAAATCGGGTAATGCCAAGACGGACAAAAACGGTCACGCCAAGGTCAAAACGAGCCACACACTCAACCCCGTACCCTGCTTCTTCTACGACAACAGCAACAACGACAAGTACGATGTAATCAAGGAGGACGGCTACGGTCTCGCAAACGTTGCAGCCACCGTCGTCACTCTCATGGGCGAGGATGCCCCCGATTATTGGTACAAGTCAATGGTAAAGGTGAAATAATCCCCGAGATCACTAAACAAAGGTGCGGAGTGCGCTTTGCGGTGCGCTCCGCATATACGGAAACATAAAATGCTTCTTTATCAGCTTCTCAAAGACCCGATACAACTGATTCTCGTTCTGCCCTGCATCCTTGTCTCACTCACTTTTCACGAATGGGCACACGGCTACGCGGCATATAAATGCGGCGACATGACCGCAAAGATGTACGGCAGACTCTCCCTGAACCCGCTTGCACACCTCGACCCCGTCGGCTCGGTGTGTATGCTTCTGTTCGGTTTCGGCTGGGCAAAGCCCGTCCCGGTCAATACCCGGAACTTTCGTCACCCGAAGCGTGATTTTGCAATCGTCGCAGCCGCAGGTCCGCTTATGAACCTGCTTCTCGCCTTCGGAGGCGCGGGCGTTTCAACTCTTGTATGGTACGCCGGACAGTCATTGATTATCAATTATCAGATGCAGCTCGACACAGGCTTTATAAGCGGTATTGTTTATTATACATACCTGCTCTTCTCGCTGTTTTGCCTGCTTAACATAGGCCTTGCGGTGTTCAACCTCATACCAATCCCGCCGCTTGACGGCTCACGAATCGTTTCATGGCTGCTTCCTCCCAAGGCTTCTGCAAAATACAACCGTATTGAATTATACACACGCTACATCCTGCTCGCCCTTGTCGTGCTGACTTGGCTTCCCGCACCGTTTTCCAACATCGTGGATTGGGTATTCTTCCCCGTTGACTGGCTCAGAGGCGTTCTTGTCAATGCCTTCACCGGCTTCTGGGATCTTATCTTCGGACTCATATGGAAGCTCTGAGCGTCCGACTGGAGCAGTATGAAGGTCCGCTCGACCTGCTGCTCGGTCTGATTTCAAAGCACAAGATCGATATTTTCGACATACCGATATCGGAGCTGTGCGACCAGTACATGGCTTATCTCGATGAAATGCGCTCGCTGAATATGGAAATCGCCAGCGATTTCATCTGGATGGCAAGCGAACTTATGCTCATCAAATCGAAAATGCTGCTTCCCAAGCGTGAGGACGAGGAAGATCCCCGAAAGACGCTTGTCGATGCCCTGCTGGAGCATCAGCGCGCGAAACTCGCAGCCGAGTTTCTGCAAAGTCAGAGTGCGCTGTACTTTGACCGTTTCACAAAAGATCCGGACGAAATCGATTCGGCTTATGAGCGACTTCACGCCGTAAATCTTCTGACTGAGGCGTTCGAACGTATAAACGAACGTATGTCACAGCTTCCCGAGCAGACTGTGGAGCTTTTTGAACGCATTGAAACGGAGCATTTTCATACTGTCGAAGGAAAAATACTCCACCTGCTCCGTTTTATGTACGACGGAATCAGCCGACCGATGACCGAACTGTTTTATGACTGTTCGTCGCGGGCGGAAATAATCGCGACATTTCTTGCCCTGCTTGAGCTTGTGAAGTCGGGCAGAATAGTGCTGTTAAAGGATAAAAAGGAGCTGTATTTACAGCTTATCAGGAAAAAAAGATGAATGATACCGCACTGAAGGCAGCGCTGGAGGCTGTGCTTTTTGCATCCGGCAGCCCTGTGACAACCGAAAAGCTTTCGGAAATATTCGACCTGCCGGAGGCTCGTATTGCTTCGGTGGCTTCGGTGCTTGCCGAAGATATGAAGGAAAGCGACAGAGGGATCGAACTGATAACGGTCGACAATGCCTATCAGCTTTGCACAAAGCCGCTTTTTGCCGCGCACGTGAAGCGCGCGCTGGAGCTGCGGAAAACGCCGCCTCTCACAAAAGCCGCGCTTGAAGTCCTTGCAATAACCGCATATAATCAGCCGGTAACACGCTCGTACATTGAGGCTGTTCGCGGTGTCGACTCCTCTTCCATAGTTTCCTCGCTTTGCGACAAAGGGCTCATCTATGAATCGGGTCAGCTTGATGCGCCCGGTCGCCCCGCACTTTTTTCAACAACGAGTGCGTTTCTGCGCTGTTTCGGTCTCGAATCGCTCGATCAGCTCCCCGCACTCACGGAGCAGAACGAAAATTCCGAAAACATCACTCTTGACGAAGCCATCGACAACGCCTCCGATGGCACAGCCGTAGCCGGGGATAGCGGGCAATGACGGCGCTATGCATAACCGGCGGCGTGCTGCTGTTTTTCGTCTGGCTCTTCACACGGAAGCTGCATATCGGCGCAGGCTTTGCCGATGATCCGTTTCTTTATGTGCGCATACTGTTCCTGAAGCTCAGGTTACCGCCCGAAAAAGCGGCGCATACGGAAGAGAATCCAAAAGAGCAGACAACGGAAAAAGGCAGAAAGAAAAAAGCAAAAAAAGAAAAGGAAAAAGCCGCTCTTCCGAAAAAGGCAGTCGGAGAGTATATAACAATATTCACAGATGCCCTGAAAGAGCTTGTTCACAAGCTGAAAAAATATCTTTTTCTTGAAAAATACATCATCAAAGCCGATATCGGAACCGACGATGCGGCAAAGACCGCAATACTTTACGGTGCCGCTTCAAATGCGGCGGCACAGCTTTGGATGCTTGTCTGCTCACTTAAAAGACGTACAAGAAACCCGAAGCTGATTTACACGGAAATAAAGCCGGACTTCATCGCCGAGCAGACCGATTTTTACGCCGATATAGAGCTTTCGATCAGGCTGTGGCAGATACTTTCTCTCGGCATGACCGCCCTCGGCGTTTATAAAAAACTGAAATCAGACAGTGAGGTAAAGAAATGAACGACATACCACTCAAACAAATCATCGACGCATCGCTTTCACAGATCGGCAAGGTCGCTGATGTCAACACCGTCATAGGCGAACCGATAAGTACCGGCGACGGCATCACGATCGTACCGTTTTCCAAGGTGTCGGTCGGATATGCCTCCGGCGGTACTGATTTCGACGGCAAAAATCCCTCGCCCGATAAGGCGCCTCATTTCGCGGGCGGCAACGGTGCCGGTGTTTCGGTGACACCGCTCGGCTTCCTTATAATCGAAAACGGCAATGTCCGTCTCCTTGACCTGAAAAATCCCGTATATCCCGTCGCCGACGACCCTGTCACAAAGGTCATGGACTCCGTGAATTCATTCATCGACAGAACACCCGACCTCGTTGAAAAAATCAAAGGCATCTTCTCCAAGGACAAGAAAAAGGCTGACAGCGAAGCGATAACCGGCGAAACGGCTGAAAATCTTGCTGAAGCCGCGGACGCCGCGGACAGCACGGAAGCCTGAACATGACGTAGTACAAATAGTACAATAAGAATATAAAGCAAAAAAGCCGCATACGATGTAATTAAATATGAATGTTACATCGGTGCCGCTTATGAAAAATCTTGTCCGCATAGTCGCTCTGTTTTCCGCCCTGATAATGATACTCGCGCTGTATGAACCATACGCGCCGCGCGACAGCTATACTGTCGCAAAAAACGGTGTCTATATTCAAAACAGCGCACAGGCGGCACTGCTGCTTGACGCGACCGAGGGACGAATCCTTTTTTCACAGAATGCTTCAGCACGTCTTCCCATGGCAAGCACGACAAAGATAATGACCGCAATCGTCGCCATCGAAAATATGCCGACAGATTACGTCGTCACGGTGGCAAAGGAGGCGGTCGGCATTGAAGGCAGTTCGATCTATCTTTACGCCGGCGAACAAATAACATGTCTGGACCTGTTATACGGTCTCATGCTCGAATCGGGCAACGATGCGGCGGCAGCTCTCGCAATCGCCGTCGGCGGTACCGAAGAGCGTTTCATCATGCTGATGAACGAAAAGGCAAAGGAACTCGGACTGAAGGATACACGTTTTTCGAACCCTCACGGACTGCCAGCGGAAAATCATTTCACCTCTGCGGCAGACCTCGCCAGACTTACCGATTACGCACTGCAAAACGAACTGTTTGCCGAAATAGTTTCGACAAAGAAAATGGCTGCGTGCGAAGGCACAAGATATTATGTCAACCACAACCGGCTGTTGTTTTCATATGAAGGCATGATCGGCGTCAAGACCGGATATACGCAGGCATCCGGCCGCTGTCTCGTAACCGCCGCAAGACGGTACGGCAGAACACTCATCTGCGTGACACTAAACGATTACTATTGCTCCGCCGATCATGTACGTATGCTCGACAGCGGATTTTCATCAACAGATTAAGGATAAATAAATGCGTTTACAGAAATATGTTTCGGATTGCGGGCTTATGAGCCGCCGCGCTGCCGAAAAGGAAATCGAAGCGGGTAGTTTCACCGTGAACGGCGAAGTCGCCGTCATCGGACAGCAGATCGAACCAGAAAAAGACATAATTAAATATAAAGGCACTCGTGTGAGGAACGGCGGAAGAAAATATTACATCGCGCTCAACAAACCGGCAGGATATGTTACGACTGCAAACGATGAGATGGGCAGACAGAACGTCTGCGAACTTGTCAGCGATATAAACGCACGGCTTTACCCCGTCGGCAGACTGGACAAAAACAGCGAAGGGCTTCTCATAATGACAAACGACGGTGAATTTGCACAAAAGGTGATGCATCCGCGTTTTCATCTCAAAAAACAGTATCTCGTCATAACGAACGGTTTTTGCACAAATACACAGGCAGACAGACTCCGTGCCATGAAAACGCTGGAGGATGAGCCGATACAACCGGTCGACGTGCGTATCTGCGAACGCAGTGAAACATCTTCAAAGCTGATGTTCGTGCTGTCTGAAGGCAAAAACAGGCAGATAAGACGTATGTGCGAGGCTGCGGGACTGACGGTCATGCAGCTCAGACGCATCGCGATCGGCACAATACGACTCGGAACACTCGAATCCGGCTGCCACAGAAACCTCACAAAAGACGAAATCAAGGAGCTTACACAATCCAAATGATCAGCACAAAAAACAGAGCGTATCTCCGCTCACTTTCAAATACACTTGAGGCACTCTATCAAATAGGCAAGGGCGGCGTCACACCTGCGGTGGCACAAACGCTTGACGACGCGCTTGAAGCAAGAGAACTTATCAAAATATCCCTGCTTGAGACCTGCCCCACAAAACCGAAGGAGACAATGACTCTGCTCATCGCGGCGCTCGGTTGTGAACCGGTGCAGACTATCGGCAGAAAGCTTGTGATCTTCCGCAGAAGCTCAAAGGAAGAAAACCGGAAAATAGTTTTCCCGCGCTGAACTCATGAAAATAGGAATCTTCGGCGGCACGTTCAACCCGCCGCACCTCGGTCATATCCGCGCCTGCAGGGCGTTTTCCGATATTATAAAGCCTGACCGGCTGTTTATCATACCGACATATCTCCCCCCGCTCAAACAGGCATACGACATTTTGCCCGCACACCGGCTCGAAATGTGCCGCCTCGCCTTCCCTTTTGCCGAAATATGTGATTTTGAAATCAAAAACGGCGGAGTCAGCTACACATATAAGACGGTACGTCATTTAAGAGAGTCATACCCCGATGCCGAGCTTTTCATGCTCATAGGGACCGACCAACTCGCGCAGCTTGAAAAATGGCGCGAGTCCGGGTATCTGTCGGAAAATCTGACATTCGCCGTCGCGCCGAGATACGGCGACAAAGCGAAGTTTGAAAAAGAATTCGAACGTCATCTCGGCATGGGCTTCCGTCTTGTCCGAATTCCGATTGCCGAAACAGAAGTGTCGTCAACAGAGGTACGGAGCGGAAGCAGCACACTGCTGACTCCGGAGGTCGCAAAGTACATCAAGGAGCATCATTTATATATGAATAAATCAGAACAGATAAAAGCTGACCTTTACGCTCAGAAACCCCGCAGAATCAACCACATCGAAGGCGTCTACGAATGCGCGCTGGAGCTTCGCGACACCCATTTCCCCGAACTTACCGATGAGAAAATTGCCGAAGCGGCTTATATGCATGATTTCACAAAGGAATGGTCCGCCGAAAAGCAACTTGAGCTTATGGCGGAATACGGTGTAAAGCCCGACGCCGAAGGACTTGCCGAAAAGCTTTTCCACGCGCGCACAGCAGCACTGCTCGCAAAGCACATATACAACCTGAGCGATGATGTATGCAGCGCGATCTATTATCATACGACCGGCAGAGCGAACATGACGCCGCTCGAAAAAGTTATTTATTTTGCCGACTATATCGAAAAAAACAGAACGTACATCGACTGTGTCGATGTACGTGACACATATAAAATGCTGATGGAGCAGGGTGATCCGCTTGCGCTTGACAAGGCGATACTGTATTCCCTTGATCTGACGCTTGAAAACCTGCTGAAAAAGTGTCAGTACATTCACGAAGACACCGTCAGCGCCCGCAATTACCTTTACCTCACAATCAACAGAAAGGATAAATAAGACTCATGGAAGAAAACAGGAAAGCCCCCGAAGCGGTCACTGCGCTTGCCGAAGAGATACGTGCCGTGCTCGACGAAAAAAAGGCGATGAACGTCAGCGTCCTGCATATCGGCGACCATACCGTGCTTGCCGACTATTTTGTAATCGCAACAGGTACTTCCAACACTCACATACGCTCGCTCGCCGGAGAGGTCGAATTCAGGATACGCGAAAAACTCGGTATCGATCCGGCAAGAATCGAAGGTGTTGACAACAACGCCTGGGTTCTTATGGATTATCATTCCGTAATCGTTCATATCTTCACCCGCGAAGCGCGTGAATTCTATAAGCTCGACAAGCTCTGGGACAGGGCGCAATAACGAGTCTGCAATTTTTTATAAATATTAAGGAATATACAATGAAACACGATTTTAAGAACATCGAAGCCAAATGGCAACGTGCATGGGACGAGCAGAAAGCGTTTGAACCGTCGGACGACTACTCGCTTCCCAAATACTACGCACTTGTCGAATTTCCCTATCCGTCCGGACAGGGTCTGCATGTCGGGCATCCACGTCCCTACACCGCCCTTGATATCGTCGCAAGAAAGCGCCGTATGCAGGGCTACAACGTACTATTCCCTATGGGCTGGGATGCATTCGGACTTCCGACCGAAAACTACGCGATCAAAAACAAAATCCATCCCGCAATCGTAACGAAAAACAACGTTGCCCGCTTCAAGCAGCAGCTCAAGGCGCTCGGTCTTTCGTTTGCGTGGGATCGCGAGATCAATACCTCGACTCCCGATTACTATAAATGGACACAATGGATATTCCTCCAGCTCTTCAAACACGGGCTTGCATACAAAAAGGAAATGACCGTCAACTGGTGCACCTCCTGCAAAGTCGTGCTTGCGAACGAAGAAGTCGTCAACGGTAAGTGCGAGCGCTGCCACGGCGATGTCATCCATAAGGCAAAAAGTCAGTGGATGCTGAAAATAACCGCTTATGCGGACAGGCTCATCGACGACCTTGACACTGTAGACTATATCGAACGTGTCAAGCTCGCGGAGCGCAACTGGATCGGAAGATCCTACGGTGCGGAGATTGACTTCGACACCACAATCGGTGAAAAGATCCGCGTCTTCACAACGCGCTGTGACACTCTTTTCGGCGCGACATACATGGTAATCGCACCCGAACATCCGCTCATCGAAGCTCATAAGGAACAGATAAAGAACTACGCTGACGTTGTTGCATACCGTGATGAAGCGGCAAAAAAGAGCGATTTTGAACGTACTGAGCTTGTCAAAGACAAAACCGGCGTGAAGCTCGACGGCATCATGGCGATAAATCCCGTGACAGGTAAGGAGATCCCGATCTTCGTTTCCGACTATGTCCTCATCACTTACGGTACCGGCGCAATTATGGCAGTGCCTGCACACGATGAGCGTGACTTTGATTTTGCAAAGAAGTTTGAACTGCCCATCATCGAAGTCGTTGCGGGCGGTGAAAACGTTCAGGAAGCGGCATATACCGACGTCGCAACAGGCAAACTCATCAATTCCGGTTTCCTTAACGGGCTTGAAGTTGCCGAAGCCAAGGAAAAGATGATTGCTTATCTCGAAGAAAAGGGCATCGGCAAGCGCAAGGTCAACTTCAAACTCCGCGACTGGGTGTTCAGCCGTCAGAGATACTGGGGCGAACCGATCCCGCTCATATGGTGCGACAAATGCGGCTGGGTTCCCGTTCCAGAGGATCAGCTCCCGCTCACACTGCCCGATGTTGAAAACTACGAACCGACCGACAACGGCGAATCGCCGCTTGCGAAAATAGACAGCTGGGTCAATACGACCTGCCCCCACTGCGGTGGTAAAGCACGCCGCGAAACCGACACGATGCCCCAGTGGGCAGGTTCTTCCTGGTACTTCCTGCGCTATTGCGACCCCAAGAACGACAAGGAATTCGCATCCCGCAAAGCGCTTGATTACTGGATGCCCGTCGATTGGTACAACGGCGGTATGGAGCATGCGACATTGCATTTGCTTTATTCCCGCTTCTGGGCAAAGTTCATGTATGACATAGGTCTCATTTCCTGCCCGGAGCCTTATCTCAAACGTACATCGCACGGCATGATCCTCGGCGAAGACGGCGAAAAGATGAGCAAGAGCCGCGGCAACGTCATAAATCCCGACGATGTCGTCAACGCTTACGGCGCCGATACCATGCGTCTTTATGAAATGTTCATCGGCGACTTTGAAAAATCCGCTCCCTGGTCAACTACAAGTGTGCGTGGCTGCAAGAGATTCCTTGAGCGTGTCGCCGCGCTGACAGATATGCTCGTACCCAAGTCTGATGAAAACGTGACACGTTCGCTCCATGCCTGTGTCAAAAAGGTCACCGACGATATCGAAAGCATGAAGTTCAATACCGCAATCGCCGCAATGATGACGTTCGTCAACGACGTATACGCCGCAGGCGGAATCAGCCGCGACGACCTCATGACCTTCATAACCGTCATGAACCCCTTTGCGCCGCACCTCACCGAAGAAATGCATGAGGTACTCGGCGGCAAGGGTCTGCTGTCGCTCAAGCCCTGGCCGACCTATGACGAAAGCAAGCTTGTAAAAACCGAGTGCGAGATCGCGCTTCAGGTCTGCGGAAAACTGAAGGGCACGATTACACTTCCTGTCGATTGCCCGGAGGACGAGGCATGGACGCTCATCGAAGAGTCCGGCAAACTCGCTCCATTCCTGGACGGTAAAACAGTCGTGAAACGTATTTATATTAAGAACAAGATCTTCAATATAGTCGCTAAATAGCGGGAAAGCGTGTTTCTCATGTCAAAAAAGAACAAAAGCACATTTTTCAAGGACTTCAAAGCGTTCATTGCAAAAGGAAACGTACTTGACATGGCTGTCGGCGTTGTCGTCGGCGGCGCATTCGGCAAGATAACAACTTCACTTGTCAATGACATAATAAACCCTCTTATCGGTTTGCTTGTCGGCAAAGAAGATCTTTCGGCATGGGTAATCACCCTCAAAGAAGCCGTCGACGAAACAACTCCCGCAGTAACGCTCAACATAGGCTCATTCATTTCGACGATCCTCGACTTCCTCATAATCTCGCTTTCCATCTTCTGCGTACTCCGTGTACTCATGAAGGCAAAAGCGGCTGCAGATAAGCTCACCAAGAAGGAAGCCGAAGAAGAGGAAAAATCCGAATGATATCAATCGGCGTTGACGGCGGCGGCACAAAAACCGCTTTCCTCTGTGATAAAAACGGCGAACTCTTTTCACTGACACTGCGCGAAGCGGCAAATCCGAACACAGTGGGCAAGGACAACAGCGTTGACGTGATAAGCCGCGGAATAAATCAGCTCTGTGATGAGCATGATATCGATCCGCGGCAAATTGACGGTATATTTTGCGGGATTGCCGGTGCAACAAACGGGGATTACCGCGACTACTGTACCGAAAAACTTAAAACGATCTTTGAAAACGCAAACATCGCAGTTGCCCACGACGGTCATAATATACTATCCGCCGCGTTCGGAAACGGCGACGGTGTAATCGTCATATGCGGAACCGGCTCATCGTGCTTTGTGCGCAAAAACGGCGAGCTCAGCCGCATAGGCGGATATCTGACATTCGATACCGCAGGCTGCGGATACGAGATAGGCAGAGCAGCCATAGCGCATTCTCTTGCCTGTTATGACGGCAGAAGGACTCCGGACAAACTTGATTCACTTGTCAGGGAAAAGATGAACAAACCGCCTCTCGACGCGCTCAACACACTGCTGAAATCCGACCGCAACGCCGTTGCGTCATACGCGGTGACGGTATACAAAGCATACGCACAGGGCAACAAAGCCGCCGAAGCAATCATTGATACCAACATGGCATATATCGCCGAATACATCGATGCTGCGGCAAGGCACTTCGAAGGCAGATTTTCAGTGTGCATGGCAGGCAGTGTCGGCACCGATCCCGTTTCAATGAATTTTCTGCACAGGCATCTCCACTGCGACGTGAACGTGTTCCCGCTGACCGAAGAGCCTGTCTTCGGCGCGCTTATAATAGCAAAAAATCTTTCAGAAAGTAGGAAATAAAATGAACGAAGCAAACGAAATCGAAAAGCAGGAGCTACAAACTCTTCGTCACTCCGCTTCCCATATCCTCGCGCAGGCGATAAAGCGCCTTTACCCCAACACAAAGCTGGCAATCGGTCCCGCGATTGAAAACGGCTTTTACTATGACGTTGACCCCGAAACACCCTTCACCGAGGACGTACTTCCCAAGCTGGAAGCCGAGATGAAGAAGATCGCAAACGAGAATCTCAAGATCGAACGCTTTGTACTCCCCAAGGAACAGGCGCTTGAGCTTATGAAGGATGAGCCGTATAAGACCATTCTCATAAACGAACTGCCCGAAGGTGAGGAAATATCCTTCTATAAGCAGGGCGAATTCACCGACCTCTGCGCAGGTCCTCACGTAAATTACACAAAGAAAGTCAAGGCTTTCAAGCTCCTCAACATCACCGGCGCATACTGGAAGGGCGACAGCAAAAATAAGATGCTCCAGCGTATCTACGGTACAGCCTTCAAGAGCAAGGAAGAACTTGAAGCATACGTAACAATGCTTGAAGAGGCAAAGAAACGCGACCACCGCAAGCTCGGCAAGGAACTCGGTCTGTTCATGCTCACCGACGAGGGTCCCGGTTTCCCGTTCTTCCTCCCCAAGGGAATGATCCTCAAAAACCAGTTGATCGAATACTGGCGCGAGGTTCACAAGAGATACGGCTATGTCGAAGTCTCCACACCTATGATACTCAGCCGCAGCCTTTGGGAGCGTAGCGGTCACTGGGCGCACTACAAGAATAATATGTACACAACCCAGATCGACGGAGAGGACTTTGCCATCAAACCCATGAACTGCCCGGGCGGTATGCTTGTTTATAAATCCGAAATGCACTCCTACCGTGACCTGCCGCTCCGTGTGGGTGAGCTTGGCGTCGTTCACCGTCATGAGCTTTCCGGCGCGCTCCACGGTCTGTTCCGTGTGCGCTGCTTCACTCAGGACGATGCACATATCTTCATGACCCGCGACCAGATGAAGGACGAAATCGAAAATGTTGTCCGTCTTTTTGATGAGGTATATTCCCTCTTCGGTCTGGAATATCAGATTGAGCTTTCCACCATGCCAGACGACCATATGGGCGATGACAGCGACTGGGAATTTGCACAGGAGACTCTCAAGGGAGCCATCACCGAAATGGGCAAGGATTTCATCATAAACGAAGGTGACGGCGCGTTCTACGGTCCGAAGCTTGACTTCCACATCAAGGATTGCCTGGGAAGAACCTGGCAGTGCGGCACCATCCAGCTCGATTTCCAGCTTCCGGAAAGATTTGAGCTTGAATATACCGGCGCCGACGGCGAAAAGCACCGTCCCGTTATGATCCACCGCGTTGTATTCGGCTCCATAGAGCGCTTCATCGGCGTAATCACAGAGCATTTCGCAGGCGCGTTCCCGACATGGCTGGCGCCTGTACAGGTCGAAATCCTCCCGATAACCGACCGCGCACGCGAATACGGCGAATCGCTTCTCGAAAAGCTGAACGCACTTAACGTCAGAGCCGAGATCGACAACCGCAACGAAAAAATCGGTTACAAGATCCGTGAACACAAGCTCCAGAAGATCCCGTATATGCTTGTCATCGGCGACAAAGAGGTCGAAAGCGGAGATATCACTGTCAATACCTATAAGGACGGCGACATCGGCACAATGAAACTCGAAGCATTCATCGACCGTGTGGTTAATGAAATTCGTACACGCAAGTGCCACGACTGACCCTGTGCTTGTTAAAAAAAATAGCATTCCTGTGTTTCCGTCAGATTCGATTTGGCGGAAACACTTATAAGCATTTATCAAAAAACGCATATATGAGCTGCAAACAACTCATATATGCGTTACTTTTCGTATTAATTATCTGACAATGCACTCGTCGCGCTCTGCGCCGACAGAGATATATTTGATCGGGCATTTCACTGCCTTTTCGATATATTCGATATACTTCCTTGCGGCTTCGGGCAGTTCGTCATACGTCCTGCAGTTTGAAACATCACCGAAGCCCTCCATATATTCTATAACCGGTTTTGCACGGTTAAGACGATCTCCGGTCGGGAATCTTTCGGTGCGGACGCCATCAACCTCATATGCGACGCAAACGGGTATTCTGTCCATATACGAAAGCACATCCAGCTTGGTAAGGGCGATATAATCTGCGCCCTGCACCTTGACACCGTAGCGTGAAGCAGGCACGTCAAACGGTCCGACACGGCGGGGTCTGCCTGTTGCGGCGCCGTATTCTCCGCCGGCGGCGCGAAGCTTTTCCGCCTCATCACCGAACATTTCGGCAGTGAACGGCCCTTCGCCGACACATGTGGAATAAGCCTTCATGATACCGACCGAATTATTCAGTCTCACACCGGGAATACCGGCGCCGATGGGGCCGAAATGTGCCAGCGTCTGAGACGAAGATGTATACGGATAAATGCCGAAGTCGATATCGCGAAGCGCGCCGAGCTGAGCTTCAAACATGATGTTTTTACCAGCCTCGACAGCCTCGGAAAGATATTCCGAAACATCCGTGACATAAGGAGCGATGATGCTGCCGTACTTCTTCAGCCACTCCATTATCTCGTTGGGATCGATCGGCGCGTGACCGTAACCGGTTACGGTGATGTTTTTCCATTCGACGATGTCGCAGACGCGCTCATACAGTGTATCCATATGGAGCAGCGATTCCATGCGGATACCTTTTTTCATATATTTATCTGCGTAAACCGGTGCAATACCGCGGCGTGTCGAACCGAATTTCTTGTCCGCGAGGCGTTCTTCCTCCATGATGTCCTGCATCTTGTGATAAGGCAGACAGATTATCGCTTTGTCACTTATTTTCAGGTTATCGGGAGTAATCTTAATTCCCTTTTCGGTGAGTTTTCCGATCTCGCCGACAAGATGTTCAAGGTCAATGACCATGCCGTTGCCCATGACATTAACCGTTGTCTCGCGGAGAATGCCGGAGGGAAGCAGGTTCAGGACAAACTTTCCCTTTTCGTTTATGACCGTATGACCGGCATTGTTGCCTCCCTGATAGCGGCAGATGATATCATAATCAGATGAGAGCAGGTCGACCATGCGACCTTTTCCCTCATCGCCCCAGTTAATTCCGACGATTGCTGTAAGCATAGCTGAATACCTTCCTTAATTATTTGGCTTTTTTATTTTTGAGAGCTGCTTCAATGAATCCGACAAAAAGCGGATGCGCTCTGTTCGGTCTTGACTTGAATTCGGGGTGATACTGAACGCCGACATGGAACGGACGGTCCGAAATCTCAACGGTTTCTACAAGTCTGCCGTCCGGCGAAAATCCGGAAAGCGTCAGTCCCGCGGCAGTGAGTACATCGCGGTAATCATTATTGAATTCATAGCGATGACGATGGCGCTCGGAAATGCTGTGTGTTCCGTAGCAACGCTCCATCGTGGTTCCGGGCTTGATCTCGCAGGGATACGCGCCCAAACGCAATGTACCGCCCTTGTCGATATTGTTGCTTTGACCGGGCATGAAATCGATGACCTTGTTTTTGCAAAGTTCGTCGAACTCGCCCGAATGCGCGTCGGCAATGCCGGCAACATTGCGGGCATATTCAACGACCGCGATCTGCATACCGAGGCAGATTCCGAAATACGGTACTCTGTTTTCGCGTGCGTATTTTGCCGCCAGTATCATACCGTCGATACCTCTGCCGCCGAAGCCGCCGGGCACGATTATACCATCAAGGTCTGCGAGCTGTTCGTTGATGTTTGCTTCATTGAGCATCTCGGAGTCGATCCAATGAATACGTATATGCGTATTCAGCGTATATCCTGCGTGGCGCATTGCCTCGGCAACCGAAAGGTATGCGTCGTGAAGCTGAACGTATTTTCCGACCAGACCGATGTGTACTTCTTCCGTGCGGTTCTTTATCCTGTCAACCATTTCGGTCCATTCGGTAAGATCGGGCAGAGGTGCGTCGATGCCCAGCTCACGGCAGGCGACAGACGAAAAGTTCGCCTGTTCAAGCATAAGCGGCGCTTCATAAAGATAAGGAATTGTTATATTTTCGATAACGCAGTCGGGCTTTACGTTGCAGAAAAGCGAGATTTTCTTGAAAATGGAATCCTCAAGGGGTTCATCGCAGCGGAGAACGATGATATTGGGATTGATACCCATACCCTGAAGCTCCTTGACCGAGTGCTGTGTGGGCTTGGACTTATGCTCATCCGAGCCGCGAAGAAACGGGACAAGCGTGACATGGACAAACAGACTGTTTTCGCGTCCGACCTCAAGAGAAATCTGTCGTACCGCTTCAAGGAACGGCTGAGACTCGATGTCGCCGATAGTCCCTCCTATTTCCGTGATGACAACATCGGCATCGGTCTGCTTGCCGACGCGATACACGAAGTCCTTGATTTCATTTGTAATATGGGGTATGACCTGAACGGTAGAGCCAAGGTATTCACCACGCCTCTCTTTGTTCAGAACGTTCCAGTAAACCTTGCCGGTTGTGAGGTTTGAATACCTGTTAAGATCTTCATCGATAAAGCGTTCGTAATGTCCGAGGTCAAGGTCCGTTTCCGCGCCGTCCTCTGTGACATAAACCTCACCGTGCTGATACGGGCTCATCGTGCCGGGGTCAACGTTGATATACGGGTCAAGCTTCTGCGCGGCAACCTTGAGTCCTCTCGCCTTGAGCAATCTGCCGAGCGATGCCGCCGTAATGCCTTTGCCGAGACCGGACACAACGCCTCCGGTCACGAATATGTATTTGGTCATACTTTTCCTCCGCTAACTGTACATTGAAATTATATTTTCCGCGATGGAGCGCTTTGTCACGCACCTGTCCATCGCCTGTTTTTCTATATATCTGTGCGCCTCGCTTTCGGTCATGCGAAGCTGCTCGATAAGCAGCCATTTCGCGCGGTTCACAAGGCGAATTTCCTCCATTTTTTCTTCAATAGAGGCTGTTTTCTGCTCCATACGGCGCAGTCTTTCACGGGTACCGCAAAGAAGAACCAGCGATTGCGTTATCATCTGTGCCGTTGTCGGCTTTGACAGCGTCAGGACGCCATATGGCGAAACACGTGCGTTTACATCGGGGTAATGCTCTGCCTTTACAAGCAACAAAACGCCCGTACCGCTGTCGTTACATATATCAAGCGCAAGCCGCGTACCGAAATCATCGGTAAGCGGCGTGTTGATGACGGCAAGGTCGTAGCTGTTTTCGAGTAAAAGCCTTCTGGCGGACGATGTGTCACCAATGACCGTAACAGGGTCATAACGGCTTTCCGGAAGAAGTCCGCGCAGAGAATCATTGAATTTTTCGGAAGCTGAAACCAGCAATACACTGTAACGGTATTCCACGAAATCCATTCTTTCCCCTCCCTGACGGCGTTCGCAGTCGCGCTATTTTGTATAGTTGTCAATTATTCCTTCAGGCAGGGCAGACGCGATGAACGCGCTGTGAGCCGCTGCATTTTTTGCTTCCGCGAGACTTTGCGGAAGCCTTCTGAGTTTTTCCGTCACAACGTCGGAAGCGGTGAAAAGATTCATCGCACACTCCTTCGGAAGCGCCGCACCCGTGTTTATGCCGTCAAGCCCCGCACGTATCACAAGTGCAAAAGCAAGATACGGATTGCAGGCGGGATCCGGTGAACGGAGCTCAGCGCGCTTGTATCTGCTGTCCGCGGCAGGTATGCGGATGAGCTGTGAACGGTTTTCGGCGGACCACGAAATATAGCCGGGAGCTTTGTGCGAGCCGAAACGAAGGTACGATTCATCGGTCGGATTCAAAAAAGCCGTCATATCATATGCGTGCTCAAGCATGCCGGCGATAACGGCAGGCATTACATCCCTGCCGTCGGCGCTGACAGCCGAAACATTGATGTGCATTCCGTTTCCGGGGTATTCGGGAAGGGGCTTCGGCGAAAAATCGGCGCACAGTCCGCTTCTCGCCGCAATCGTATTGACGGCAGAGCGGAAGGTTATCGCATCGTCGGCTGCCTTGACCGGTGACGAATATCTGAAGTCGATCTCGTTTTGTCCGGGACCCTCCTCATGGTGCGAGCTTTCCGGTTTTATACCCATAAGCTCAAGGTCGAGGCATATTTCACGCCTGACATTTTCGCCCTTGTCCTCGGGTGCAATATCCATATATCCGGCGTGGTCATACGGAATTTTTGTCGGTTCGCCCTCGTCATCACGCTTGAAGAGATAAAACTCCATTTCGGCTCCGAAGAAGAAGTCGATACCTTCCTTTTCGGCATCCGCAACCGTACGTTTCAGGATCGAACGGCAATCGGCTTCAAACGGCGTACCGTCCGGATAGGTAATATCGCAGAACATACGCACGACTCTGCCGTGGTCAGGACGCCACGGCAGCACAGACAGCGTTGACGGATCAGGGTGAAGCAAAAGGTCCGAGCGTATTTCGCCGCCGAATCCCGCGATAGCAGAGGCATCGATGGCAATACCGTATTCAAACGCACGGTTAAGCTCCTGCGGCATCACCGAGACATTCTTCTGCCTGCCGTATATATCGCAAAACGCCATGCGGATGAACTTGACATCCTCCTCAGTGACGTATTGCATGACTTCATTTTTTGAATACTCCATACCGATACTCCGCCTTTCTTATTTATCAGTTTGCGACATACATCTGTTTGTACGGATTTTTACTGTCGGGGGTTATGACCGTATAAGTACAGCCTAGCAGCTCATTTGCATCTGCTCTGAAAAAATCGCAGTATTTTTCAATAAAGGGTCTTATTTCAAACATATCCTCTTCGGTTGCGATACGACGGTTTGTCTGCTTCGGGAAATCGACATCCTTCACATCACCGCGAAGCACCATCTTTCCGCCGTGCATACCGGTGCATGGGAAATTGCCGACAATGCTCTTGCCATCGTCATTCAGTCCCAGCACAAGGATGAGACCGCCCGCCTGGTATTCACCGAGGAAGCTGCCGGCTCTGCCGCCGATGATGATTGCCGGCTTTTTTGTTTTGTATTCTTTCATGTGAATGCCGGCGCGATATCCCGCGTTGCCCTTCACATATATCTCACCGCCGCGCATCGCATATCCTGCCGCATCGCCGATATTTCCGTGAACGACGATTCTGCCGTCGTTCATAGTATCGCCGACAGCGTCCTGCGCATTGCCGTTGACGGTGATTTCGGCGCCGCTGAGATATGCGCCGAGAGCATTACCCGGTACACCGTCGATATCGATACTTTTGCCGCCCATACCGGAAGCAATGAATCTCTGACCGAGACATCCGACTATTCTGCAATCGCCGTCCGTTTTCCTGATCTTTTCGTTAAGTTCGGCAAATCCGAGCCGTTTCGCATCAATTATCATTATTATACCACACCTCCCAGCTTTTTTCTACGGTATTCTGCATTAAATGCAAATAAATTCGGAACTTTTTTTAGACTGTCGAAATCGATTTCCGAAACAGGCACACGGTTACGTATCACGGAAGTGTAAATACCTGCCCTGTCAACGTCGCCGATAAGCATGAAACCTGTCAGATATCCGTTCTTCGTGAACAGTTTTTTTGTATTTTCACCGCTTATTTCTTCGTAAACCTCACCGTCGGGGTCGCGAGTGCCGGCAGTCATGATATGAAGTCCGAAGAAGCCTATCGAATTCATGGGAATCGCATTATCAAAAACCGCATCTCCGCCCGCCATATTGATGCCCGCACAGCGTCCCTGCATATACGCATTCGGAAGCAGCGCCATTACCTTGACCATACCGTCGGAAATATCGGTGCTTTCCGTGCAATCGCCTGCGGCATAAACATAGTCAAGTGAAGTTTTCATGCGGTCATCAACATCTATACCTCTGCCGCATATGCCTCCGGCATCCCTGACAAGCGAACTGTTTGCCCTGACACCGACTGCAAGGACAAGTATATCAAAGTCCAGTACGACTCCGCTTTTCATGACGGCGCGACCACCGTCAAACTCAGACACCGAATCGGAAAGCAAAAATCCGATACCGTTTTCTTCCAGCTTTCTCTGAACGACTGCCGCACTTGCGTTGTCCAGTATACTCGAAAGCACCCTGTCGGCAAGATCGCATACGGTTATACCCGCGACGCGTCCGCAAATACCCTCGGCGCATTTCAGACCGATAAGTCCGGCTCCCACGATCAGTACACGGCTGTCGGGCGTTATCGCCTTTTCAAGCTCCAGAGTATCGTCAAGCGTCATGAAACCGAACTTTTTTTCTACCGTTTCAAGCCCCTTCATGGGCGGTACAAACGGTGAAGAGCCGGCAGCCACGCACAGCTCATTATAGGAAAGACTTTCGCCGTTGTCAAGCGCAATTGTTTTTGCGCCGCAATCGATTGCCGTTGCCTTTACTCCGTACAGCACCTCGCAGCCGTTTTCGGCATAAAAGTCATCGGGACGGTATTTCATGCGTTCGAGGTCGGTTTTGCCCTCAAGATAATACGATATCAGCGGGCGGCAGTAGACATGCCTGCTTTCGCCGGAAACGACGGTGATTCTTCCCTCTCCGTCGACACTGCGTATGCCTTCGATGCAGCCGACAGCGGCTGTACCGTTTCCGATTACAACATATTTCTTCACGTCGCTCACCTCTCCTCGTAAACAATTGCTTTATTGGGACAGCCCGCAACACACGCGGGACTGCCGGCGGAATTCTTCAGGCAAAGCTCGCATTTTTGCACCGCGCCGTCGCCGTCACGTGCCACAGCACCGTAAGGACATACAAGTATGCAGGTAAGACATCCGACACATTTGTCGTGGTCGATGGTGACGACTCCGTCCTTTATACTGAGTGCGCCCGAAATACAGCTCTTCACACACAAAGGGTCGGTGCAATGTCTGCATGACACCGCGTAGGTTATCTTGTCGTCACCCTCTACGTGTATGCGCGGAAATATTACATTGCCCTTCAACGCCTTGACCATGCTGTCAAGACCGGAATTTGCAAAAGCACAGTTATATTCGCACAGATGGCATCCGAGACACCATTTTTCGTTTACAAAAACTCTTTTCATTCTCCGGCGTGTGAGATACCGAGAATCTCAAGCTCCTTTTCAGTCATACTAACTCCGCGCAGCATCAGTCGGTTACCACGCAGTGCTTCAATCGAATTGATACCCATGCCGCCCATAAGCTCCATTATTTCATGTTTCCATGCGGTCATGAGGTTTATAAGACGTTCAGTGCCGATATCAGGGTTCAGACGCTTGACCAGCTCGGGACGCTGTGTCGCAATACCCCAGTTGCATTTGCCCGTCTGGCAAGTGCGGCAGAGATGACAGCCCAAAGCGAGTAGCGCAGCCGTCGCGACATAGCAGGCATCGGCGCCGAGCGCGACCGCCTTCACAACGTCGGATGCGGAACGTATGCTGCCGCCCACGACAAGTGAAACATTGCCGCGTATACCCTCGTCACGAAGTCGCTGATCGACCGCCGCAAGAGCAAGCTCGATCGGAATGCCGACATTGTCCCTTATTCTTGTGGGCGCGGCTCCCGTACCGCCTCTGAAGCCATCGATGGCGATGATATCGGCGCCGCTTCTTGCAATACCGCTGGCAATCGCCGCGATGTTATGCACAGCCGCAACCTTTACGATAACCGGCTTTTTGTATTCCGTTGCTTCCTTCAGTGAATAAACGAGCTGACGGAGATCCTCGATTGAATATATGTCATGATGGGGCGCGGGCGAGATTGCATCCGAGCCTTCGGGGATCATACGTGTGCGCGAAACGTCGCCGACAATCTTCGCGCCCGGCAGATGACCGCCGATACCCGGCTTTGCACCCTGTCCCATTTTGATCTCGATCGCCGCACCGGCATTGAGATAATCCTCATAAACGCCGAAACGTCCCGACGCGACCTGAACTATCGTATTTGCACCGTAGCAATAAAAATCCTCATGCAGACCGCCTTCACCGGTGTTGTAATAGATACCGAGCGCCTTTGAAGCCCTCGCAAGGCTTTCGTGCGCGTTGTAACTGATAGAGCCGTAGCTCATCGCAGAAAACATGACAGGCATGGAAAGCTCCAACTGAGGCGTCAGCGCCGTATCAATGCTTCCGTCGGGGCAGCGCTTTATTGACACGGGCTTTTTACCGAGGAACACCTTTGTTTCCATCGGCTCACGGAGAGGGTCAATAGGTGGATTTGTGACCTGCGAGGCGTTGATGAGTATTCTGTCCCAATAAACCGGGAGCGGCTTGGGGTTACCCATCGATGAAAGCAAAACGCCGCCGCTGCTCGCCTGCTTGTATATCTCTTTGATAGTGTCGCTTTGCCAGTTCGCGTTTTCGCGGAACGTACAGTCGTTCTTGACGATCTTCAGCGCATGTGTGGGGCAAAGCGATACACAGCGCTGGCAATCGACGCATTTCGACTCATCGCTGAGCATGACCTTACCGTCAGCGTCGTAGCTGTGTACGCCGTTGGCGCACTGCCGTTCACAGACGCGACAGGCTATACAGCGATCGTGATTACGCACGATCTCAAATTCGGGAACTATATAATTGACCGACATCAGTACGCACCTTCCTTTACTTTTACGATAACAGGCTCTCCGCCTGCGGGAGCATAAACGTTTTCGGCGTCGGGCTCCATGACACGGATAGCCGCTTCCTCGCTTGCGATGAACACCTTTTCACCCTTTTCGGCAACGACCATTGAACGGAGCTTCAGGCGGTCATTGAGCGCCATAAGCCCTCCGTCAAAGCCGAGTATGATCGAAAACGGTCCTGTGATGAGCAGATTAGGATATATTTTTCTGAGATATTCGAGCTGCCGAGCCTCTTTCGGCGGCATTTTTTCAATCGTGCTCCAGAACGGTGCCGCGATAACGTCCGCAAGCTCTTCAAGAGACAGTCCCTGACGGCGAAACAGATAATCCGCTATATAGGTAATGACCTCGGTATCCGTCTGAAGCGTACATTTGTATCCGAACATCTCGATGAAGCGGCGATTTGCATCGTATGAGGAAATCTCGCCGTTATGTACAACGGAATAGTCCAGCAGTGTGAACGGATGAGCACCGCCCCACCAGCCGGGGGTGTTGGTCGGATAACGTCCGTGTGCCGTCCATGAATACGCGCCGTATTCGTCGAGGCGGTAGAAACGCCCGACATCCTCCGGAAATCCGACTGCCTTGAACGTGCCCATGTTTTTGCCGCTTGAAAATACATACGCGCCGTGCAGCTTGGTGTTGATATGCATTACGGTACGTGCAACGTATTCCTTTTCGTCAAGCTGCAGCCGGCTCAGCACCGACGCAAGAGGCGCCACGAAATATCGCCATATAAGAGGGATATCCGTAATTTCCGGTATCTTGCGGATCGGAATCTGTTCCGCCTTGACAATCTCAAAGCGCTCCTTCAGCAGTTTTTCGCATCTGACACGCGCCTCATTGTCGTTAAAGAAGACATGAAACGCATAAAAATCCTTATATTCAGGGTAAATGCCGTAACCGGCAAAACCGCCTCCCAGACCGTTTGAACGGTCGTGCATGGGAAGCATACTTTCGATAATTCTTTCGCCGGTCATTCTTTCTCCGTCTTTGGAGATGACGGCGGATATGGCGCATCCGGACGGAATACGCACCTGACCTTCAAGCATCATAACCTTTGTCCTTTCTTTTGAAGAAAACAAAACAAAGGCGCACATCCGGATAAGGGGAAAAGTCCCTTATCCAAATGAACGCCTTTGCTCATCGATGCCGCATTATAGCACACGGTTTCGCGTTTGTCAATCGTTTTTCAAAAAAAATCGAAAAAAATTGAAAAAGGGGCTTGACAAATCGAATTTTGCGTGTATAATAAGCCGCATAAAGGCAATGGCGTCTTGGAGCAAGTTCTCTTTGACGCCTTTTTCATTTTCAAAACAAAAAATCAAAACAACGGGGCAATGACGTCTTGAAACAAACGGTATGCCGCAAAGCGCGGTACACCGTCGGAAGCGTCGCCCCGTTTTTATTTATGAAAAGGAGCAACACAACCATGATTACAGTATCGGATTACTTCGGCAGTCTTGTATTTGACGACGTTATTATGAAAGCAACGCTTTCGGACGACGTGTACAGATCGCTCAGAAAAACAATTGATGAGGGCGCAAAGCTCGAAAGCGACGTTGCAAACGCCGTTGCGGTCGCAATGAAGGACTGGGCAGTCAAGAACGGCGCTACGCATTTCACACACTGGTTCCAGCCGCTCACCGGCATCACTGCCGAAAAGCACGACAGTTTCATTACTCCTGCACCCGACGGACGTGTGATAATGGAGTTTTCGGGCAAAGAGCTTATAAAAGGTGAGCCTGACGCTTCCTCGTTCCCTTCCGGCGGTCTACGCGCCACCTTTGAAGCAAGAGGCTATACGGCATGGGATCCCACATCATATGCATTTATAAAGGACAAAACTCTCTGCATCCCCACCGCGTTCTGTTCCTACGGCGGCGAAGCGCTTGACAAAAAAACGCCTCTGCTCCGTTCCATGGAAGCGCTGAACAAACAGGCTCTCCGCATACTCCGTCTCTTCGGCAACACCGATGTCAAATGCGTCCGCACCTCTGTCGGACCCGAACAGGAGTACTTCCTCATCGATAAGGAGATGTACGAAAAACGCAAGGATCTGATGTTCACCGGCAGAACACTGTTCGGTGCAAAGCCGCCCAAGGGTCAGGAAATGGACGACCACTATTTCGGTGCGATCAAGCCGCGTGTCGCCGCATATATGGCTGACCTGAACGAAGAACTCTGGAAGCTCGGCATACTCGCAAAAACCGAACACAACGAGGTCGCGCCCGCACAGCATGAGCTTGCGCCCATATATACCACCACAAACATCGCAACCGACCATAACCAGCTCACCATGGAAATCATGCAGAAGGTCGCATCGCGTCACGGACTTGTATGTCTGCTCCACGAAAAGCCCTTTGCGGGGGTCAACGGTTCAGGCAAGCACAACAACTGGTCAATGGCAACCGATACCGGCGTAAACCTTCTCACTCCCGGCGAAACCCCTTATGAAAACGCTCAGTTCCTGCTCTTCCTGTGCGCCGTCATCAAAGCCGTTGACGATTATCAGGATCTTCTCAGACTCTCCGTCGCAACCGCCGGTAACGATCACCGTCTCGGTGCCAATGAAGCTCCGCCCGCTGTCGTTTCCATCTTCCTCGGCGATGAGCTGACCGCAGTGCTTGACGCCATCGAAAACGATACTCCGTACAGCTCTGCCGAAAAGACCGTCATGAAGTTAGGAGTTCATGTTCTGCCCCGCTTCATGCGCGACACCACCGACCGCAACCGTACATCGCCGTTCGCCTTCACCGGAAACAAATTCGAATTCCGTATGCTCGGCTCCTCCAACAGCATTGCCTGTGCAAACATCATGCTAAACAGCGCCGTTGCCGAATCGCTTAAGATATATGCCGACAGGCTTGAAAAAGCGGAAGATTTCGAAACCGCGCTTCACGACATGATCAAGGAGACCATCAAAAAACACAAACGCATCATATTCAACGGTAACGGCTATGACGAAGCATGGATAAAAGAGGCAACCGAAAAGCGCGGTCTGCTCAACCTCCGCACAACTCCGGATGCTCTCCCCACTCTTCTCGAAAAGAAGAATGTCGATATGCTGACCTCACATAAAGTATTCTCCCTCGCCGAGATTCGCTCGCGTTACGAGATCACACTTGACAACTACTGCAAGACCGTCAAGATAGAAGCCCTGACAATGGTAGATATGGCACGCAAGGAGATCCTGCCGGCAGTCGAAGCCTACGCAAAGGAGCTTTCCGATGCATACATTGCAAAATCCGCCGTGATCCCCGGAATTGCCGGAAAATACGAAAAGGGTGTCATTGCCAAGCTGTCCACCCTTGCCGACGAAATCGATAGCGCAGCCGCAGCGCTTGATGCCGCAGTCATACGCTTCAACGCCATCAGCGACACCACCGAGGCAAGCTGCATGATACGTGACGTCATCCTTCAGAAGATGGCAGAGCTTCGCGTCGTATGCGATGAAGCCGAAACCGTCACCGCAGAAAAATACTGGCCGTTCCCCACCTACGACAAACTCCTGTTCGGCGTCAAATAATATAAAAGGAAAATTCAGATATGTGTTCAATAATGGGCTATTGCGGCAGCCATGCTCCCGTCGCCGAATTCCGCAGAGGCTTTGACGAAACGATATCCCGCGGACCCGATGACAGCCGGATAATCGACACCGGCAAAGGTCTGCTCGGATTCCACCGTCTTGCCATAATGGGGCTCACTCCGGAAGGGATGCAGCCGTTTGAGCTTGACGGAAGCTATGTCGTGTGCAACGGCGAGATATACGGCTTTGAAAAGCTGAAAGCCGCCCTCGAAGCGAAATACACCTTCAAAAGCGGTTCTGACTGTGAAATACTTCTGCCGATGTATCGCGAATACGGCACAGATATGTTCGCGATGCTCGACGCCGAGTTTGCGCTTATAATATATGATGCGAAAACCGGCGAATATATTGCGGCGCGTGACCCGATAGGCATACGCCCCCTCTATTACGGCTTCGGCAGGGACGGCGCCGCCGTCTTTGCCAGCGAAGCCAAAAATCTGGTCGGACTTTGCAAAAAAATAATGCCATTCCCTCCCGGACATTACTGGAAGGGCGGAAAATTCGTCTGCTACAACGACATTTCGCATCCGACCGCAGTATGTCATGACGATACGGAAATCGTCTGCAAAAACATACGCGAAAAGCTGATTTCCGGTGTGGAAAAGCGGCTTGTCGCCGATGCCAAAGTCGGCTTCCTCCTTTCCGGCGGGCTGGATTCCTCGCTTGTCTGTGCCATTGCCGCAAGGAAAAGCAAAACTCCGATACGTACCTTTGCCATCGGTATGAGCGGCGACGCCATCGACCTCAAATACGCAAAGCAGGTCGCCGATTATATCGGAAGCGAACATACGGAGGTCATCATGACGAAGGAGCAGGTGCTTGACTCGCTCGAAAATGTCATTCACCTGCTCGGTACGTTTGATATCACGACCATCCGCGCAAGTATGGGTATGTACCTGCTCTGCAAATGGATCCATGAAAACACCGATATCCGTGTGCTTCTCACCGGCGAGATATCCGATGAGCTGTTCGGATACAAATACACCGATTTCGCCCCCTCTGCCGAAGAATTTCAGAAGGAATCCGAAAAGCGCATACGTGAACTGCATATGTACGACGTACTGCGCGCCGATCGCTGTATTTCATCAAATTCTCTTGAGGCTCGCGTTCCGTTCGGCGACCTCGATTTTGTGAAATATGTGCTGTCCGTAGATCCCGAAAAGAAGCTCAACACCTACGGTATAGGCAAATATCTTCTCCGCCGCGCCTTTGAGGGCGACTATCTGCCGCCTGATATACTCTACCGTGAAAAAGCGGCGTTCTCCGATGCCGTCGGGCATTCCATGGTTGATTACCTCAAGGAATACGCCGAAAAGCAATATACCGACGAAGAATTTGAGCAAAAAATGCAAAACTACACTCACGCCGCGCCCTTCACAAAGGAATCCCTCCTCTATCGTGAAATATTTGAAAAATATTATCCCGGTCAGGGCGATATGATAGTCGATTTCTGGATGCCAAATAAAGAATGGGAGGGCTGCAACGTCAACGACCCGTCGGCACGCGTACTTTCCAACTACGGCGCAAGCGGCAAATAAGCCGTCTGTAAAAAACACTGCGACAACCTCCGAAAAACACAAGTATATTCCTGTATAAAAACGCATTGCCCAAAGCGGTACAAATTCCGCGGGCGTGCGTTTTTTCTTGACTTTTGCCGCATAAAGAGTATAATAGTGTTAAAGCTCGTTTAATTGCTATAACCGAAAGTAAACTTTAACATAAACAGGCAATACGACAAAAAGGATCGACCGATGTTCTATACCGTAGGAGAAATTGCAAAAAAGCTGGGTATTCCCGCTTCAACTCTTCGCTATTATGATAAGGAAGGACTGCTTCCGTTCGTGGAACGCTCCGGCAGCGGCATACGTATGTTCAAAGACAGTGCCCTCGAATGGCTGTCAGTGATCGAATGCCTGAAAAAAACCGGAATGCCGATAAAAGGAATAAAAAAATTTGTGGATTGGTGCATGGAAGGCGACGCGACGATCGCACAACGCCTTGAGCTTATCGACAGGCAGCGTGATGAGGTACTCTCGCAGCTCGCAAAGCTGAACGAAACCCTTGACATCCTGAACTATAAGCACTGGTACTATGAAACAGCAAAGGCAGCCGGCACCTGCGGAATTCACAACACGCTTCCGGAAAGTGAAATACCGCCAAAAATTCTCGAAATCAGAAAAAAGCTAAAAAGCAGTACCGGGAAATAAAAAATGACACTTTGGATAATTCTTATGGCTTCGCTTTTCGTCTGCACGGCTCTCGGAACCATATATCTGATACGCAGATTCAGCCGTTTTTCATTTGTTTCAAAGCCGTCAGGAGACAAAAAAAGCATATCATATCTGATAAGCGCCGCAATGCTTGCAGTAGCCTTTGCAGTGATCTTCGCTTTTATGGGCGCGATGAATACAATCATATGCCTGCTTCATCTCGCGCTTGTCTGGCTGATATGCGACCTTGCCGCATTTTTGCTCCGGAAGTTACGCAAAAAGGACTTCCGCCGCTATTATGCCGGAGCAATTGCAATGGTTTTCACCGTTTTGTGGCTTTCGGCAGGCTGGTACACGGCGCATAATGTCGTCGAAACCGACTATACGATAAATACCGACAAATCCGTCGGGGTCCTCCGCGTCGTCATGCTTGCCGATTCTCATCTCGGCGCAACCTTTGACGGCGACGGATTTGCCCGCCACATGGAACGCATTCAGGCAGCAGAACCGGATATCGTGCTCGTCGTCGGCGATTTTGTTGACGAGAACTCGTACAAAGCAGATATGCAGACCGCATGTGAAGCACTCGGCAAGCTGAAAACAAAATACGGCGTGTATTACGTGTTCGGAAACCACGACAAAGGCAGATACGGTTCAAGCCGTGATTTCAGCACAGATGACCTCAAAGCGGCGCTCACCGCCAACAATGTCACGATTCTCGAAGATGATGTGCTTCTTATCGACAATCGTTTCTATCTGATCGGCAGACAGGATGCCTCCGAGCAAAGCGATTTCGGCGGCACACGGGCTTCAATGAGCGAACTTACAAAAGATCTTGACGATAACGTATTTTCGATCGTAATGGACCATCAGCCGCGTGATTACGCAGCGCAGGCGAAATCAGGCGTCGACCTTGTGGTGTCGGGGCACACGCACGGCGGACAGCTCATTCCACTGACGACGCTCATGAAGCTCACCGGCATCGGCGGCAATGACCGCGTATATGGCACCGAAACACGTGAAAACACCGATTTCATCGTCACATCCGGCATTGCAGACTGGGAGATTTTTTTCAAAACGGGATGCGTTTCGGAGTTTACGATTATTGATATCAAAGGGAAATAAAACATGAACAGCAACACACTTAAAGCGAAAAACGAACTCGAAAAACAACGCTGTACCTGCGTTTTTGCAAACGGCGAAAACGTCACAATATGCAGCGAGCACGGACTGAAACCGCTTCTCACGAGGCTCGGCGACAGCAAACTTCAAAAAGGCTTTTCCGCCGCCGATAAAGTCGTCGGCAAAGCTCCGGCTTTCCTCTATGTACTGCTCGGCGCTTCTGAGGTATACGCACCGGTAATGAGCGAGGGCGGCAAACGAGTGCTTGAACAATACGGGATAGGCGCGTTTTGCGACACGCTGACCGGGGAGATCAGAAACCGCGACAATACTGACATATGTCCGATGGAAAAAGCGGTATCGTGCGCCGGATCTCCGGACGAAGCGCTTGAATGCATCCGCGCAAAAATCGCGCAAATGAACAGCAACGAATCAAAACCGAAAGAATAATTTTCAAGTTTACGGGCAATCATACTATTGATAACAACAAACGGAGTGATGAGTATGATTGGGAAAATGAAAGCAAAAATGATTCTTGTTTCGATTATGATTGCCATGATAGCCGGCATGGTATCCGGCGGAACACTGTGGCTTTGCGAAAACTGCAAATGCCTTTGTAAAAAAGCGAAAAAAATGATGGAATGAAAAAAGCGGGGTCAAGGCGCGGAGCAGTGCTGAGACCCCGTTTTTCGAACGCGAAAAATTGAAAAAAGCCCTTTACATTTTGCCCTGTGCGGTATATAATATCCTTGAATTAAAAATTCTTCGGAAAGGAATAACACAATGAAACAATTACGTCTTGTAATACTCGGTCAGGGCAGAAGCGGACGCGATATTCACGGATTGCACCTGAAAAAGGACACTGAGAGATTCAAGGTTGTAGGCGTTGTCGAGCCGCTGAAGCCCCGCCGCGACCGTGCTGCTGAGGAGTACGGCTGCGAGGTATTTGAAGACTATCACGATATTCTCGACCGCAAGGATATCGACCTTGTCGTGAATGCCACACCCAGCAACAAGCACTTTGAAATCACAAAGGACCTGCTTGAACACGGCTTCAATGTCCTCACCGAAAAGCCGTTCGTGCCGACCATTGAGGAATTCGATATCCTTGAAAAGACCGCCAAAGAACACGGTTGCCATATGCTGATCTTCCAGCAGAGCCGTTTCGCGAATTATTTTGTCAAGGTCAAGGAGATCATTGCCTCCGGCGTACTCGGCAGACTTGCCGAGGTCAGCATTCAGTTCAACGGTTATGCACGCCGCTGGGACTGGCAGTGCCTTCTCGCCTGCAACGGCGGCGCACTAGCAAACACAGGACCTCATCCGCTTGACCAGGCGCTCAATATTCTTAACGACTATGACCATATGCCGAATGTTTTCTGCAAGATGGACAAGCTCAATGTTTTCGGTGACGCAGAAGATTACTGCAAACTGATTCTCACTTCTCCCGGCAAGCCGCTCATCGATCTTGAAATCTCCTCCGCCGACGCATATCCGCTCTATACATACAAGATACAGGGGTCATGCGGCACCCTCAAGGGCACTATGTCCCACATCGATTGGAAGTATTTCAAGCCCGAAGAAGCTCCCGCGCGTGAAAATGTTCCCGGCCCCTATTACACGACTCCCGAGGCTCTCCCCACATATTGCGGCGAGACTCTCAAATGGTATGAAGAAAGCTGGGACGGTGATCCCCAGGCGCCCTTTATAGCCGCCGTCGCCGAATATTATAATCAGATCTACCTCCTCTTCACCGAAGGCAGACCGCACGATATCCAGCCCAAGCAGGTACGTCAGCAGATCGCCATTACAAGAGAGGCTCACAGACAGAACTTCTGAAATACAGAATATAGCACAATTGTAATTAAAAATACCACAAGATATTGTGTTTACCCTATTGACAAACGCGATTTCTTGTGGTATCATTATCTCACGGGATACGGGTACCGTATTGTTCCGGCATCCGTGTCTCAATATCTGTATATTTAAGGAGTATCCCATGTTCAGAGTTGTAAAACGCAATGGTAAAACCGTCGATTTCAATATATCGAAAATCAGCGATGCCATAAAAAAGGCATTCGATGCGCAGGAAAAAGAATACAATCAGAGTATAATAGACCTGCTCGCACTCCGTGTAACGGCGGATTTTGAACCGAAAATAAAAAACGGTCTCATTGATGTTGAGGACATCCAGGACTCCGTCGAATCCGTTCTCGTTCAGGCAGGGTATGCAGATGTCGCAAAAGCATACATTCTTTATCGCCGCCAGCGCGAAAAGATGAGAAAAATGAAATCCACCATCCTTGACTACAAGGAACTGGTCAACAAATATGTCAAAAACACCGACTGGCGTGTCAAGGAAAACTCAACCGTGACCTTCTCTGTCGGCGGACTTATTCTTCATAACTCCGGCGCGATAACCGCAAACTACTGGCTTTCCGAAATATATGATGATGAGATAGCGCAAGCGCACAACAACGCCGATCTTCATATTCACGATCTCAGTATGCTTACAGGCTACTGCGCGGGCTGGTCGCTGAAGCAGCTCATTCAAGAGGGTCTCGGCGGCGTACCCGGCAAAATCACCTCATCACCCGCAAGTCATCTCGCAACGCTCTGTAACCAGATGGTCAACTTCCTCGGTATTATGCAGAACGAGTGGGCGGGAGCGCAGGCGTTCTCCTCTTTCGATACCTATCTTGCGCCCTTTGTAAAGGTCGATAACCTCGATTATCACGCCGTCAAGAAAGCAATCGAAGCATTTGTGTTCGGCGTAAACACCCCTTCCCGTTGGGGCACACAGGCTCCCTTCTCCAACATTACTCTCGACTGGACCGTACCTGCCGACCTCGCAGAGCAGTACGCGATCGTCGGCGGCAAGGAAATGCCCTTCAAATATAAGGACTGCCAAAAGGAAATGGATATGATCAACAAGGCGTTCATTTCCACAATGATTGAAGGCGATGCCAACGGCAGAGGCTTCCAGTACCCTATCCCTACCTATTCGATAACCCGTGATTTCGACTGGAGCGATACCGAAAACAACCGCCTCCTCTTTGAAATGACCTCAAAATACGGCACTCCATATTTCAGCAACTACGTCAACTCCGACATGGAGCCCTCCGACGTGCGTTCTATGTGCTGCCGTCTGCGCCTTGACCTCCGTGAACTGAGAAAGAAATCCGGCGGCTTCTTCGGCAGCGGCGAATCAACCGGCTCGGTCGGTGTCGTAACACTCAATATGCCCCGTATTGCATATCTTTCCGCAACTCCCGAGGAGTTTTATAAGCGTCTTGACCGTCTTATGGACATTGC
>ERZ857840.1054-NODE-1054-length-34099-cov-10.816091_pt1 | contig 34099 bp, 29 predicted proteins | sample MGYA00519760_ERZ857840 | MGnify/ENA primary metagenome ERZ857840 (study PRJEB31778, sample SAMEA3449371) | human gut metagenome | biome: human gut; feature: human-associated habitat; material: faeces | place: United Kingdom | collected 2010/2012 ... | reverse complement strand
CTGCCGGAATTCTATTTGCAGGAAGAAAATTTGGAGAAGATCATTGCGGAGATGGAGTAAGGCGAACTGAAAAATTACAAATAACGTATCACCGTTACTCCGAACGCTCTGTAATTTTGGCACCCGCCCAGGCTGCGATTAAGTCTCCCCGGAAATAAAATCTGATAGGACAAAGAAGATAAAAGCTCTTGGCTTCTGTAATGGAGGCCAAGAGCTTTTTGCATCTTGTTTTGTAAGCTGAAAGAGGGTACAATGGTAACAGAAGTACGCACATCAATGAGGTGATACTATGCTGAACATTTTTTACGGTGATATGAAGGAAGCGGTGTATAATACGGCTTCTTATTTCAAATACGATTACGAGGAAGACTGGATCGTTGACCCGATGGTCAAGGAAATGATTCAGGATGTGGATAAGTCTACCGTTATCGACAGTGGTGTAATTGACAGCCCGGTCTTGGGTAAAATTCCACCGATTGGTTTGTCTGGTGGCGTAAAGACACTGATTTTGGTAAAGTTTGAGCCGGAGAAAGTGTTCAATGTATCGACTTGCGGTGACAACTGTGCAAAGTGGCTGCTCAAAATTGCAGAGCAGGAGGATCGCACGGTGAATTTGCGTCACCTGATGGATTTTGGCAAAAAGCCGTTTACAATAAAAGTGCTGAATACGAATCAAATCGTTCACAGTATGGAAGAGCTGATTTTGGCCGCAGGTGAGTTTGTGTAAAGGGGCTGACAGAAATGAAAGGCATTCATAAAGTGGTCGTTGGCACAAAGTACCTGAAATATGAATTTGAACTGCGACGCAACTTGACCATCATTCGTGGGGATAGTGCAACGGGTAAAACGACTCTCGTAGATATGATTCGTACCCATATGAACGATGGAGAGAGTGGACCGGTCACTCTAAATTGTGATAAAAGTTGCTACGTGGTAGAAGGAAATCTTTGGAAGGGACAACTTGACAATATTCAGGGCAGCATTGTTTTTATCGACGAAGGAAACGAGTTTGTCAGGACCAAAGATTTTGCGCGTGCGATTCAGCAGACGGATAACTATTATGTTATCGTGACCAGAGAGGGTTTGCCAGCCTTGCCATACAGTGTGGAAGAAGTGTATGGAATCCGAACCTCTGGAAAGTATGGGACACTGAAACAGAGTTATCATTCGTTCTATCGAATTTACCCGGATAGTACGACTGAAAATATTAAACCGGAGAAGATCTTGACAGAGGACAGCAATTCGGGGTATCAATTCTTTGATGCGGTCTGTAAAGAACAGCAAATACAGTGTGATACAGCGAACGGAAAATCTAATGTATTTTCCTATTTGAAGGTTCATAAGGATGAAAAAATTCTGGTGATTGCAGATGGTGCCGCTTTTGGCCCGGAAATGGACAGGGTGTTGCAGTTGGTGCAGACAAGAAAAAATCTGGCACTATATCTGCCGGAATCTTTTGAATGGCTGATACTTTCCTCTGGAATTTTGAAAGATGCAGAGACCACACAGATTTTGCAAACACCGTCTGGCTACATCGATAGTAAGGAATATTTTAGCTGGGAGCGCTACTTTACGGCACTTTTGATAGAGAAAGCGGCTGGGACATATCTGAATTATACTAAGAAAACGCTGAATGAGGCCTATCTGAGGGATGGTGTGAAAAACGCGATTTTGGGACAGATGCAGAAAGTCGAATTGAAATAAAATCAAAAGAAAGTGGAATCGTAATGAGGATACAGTATACATTAAAGGTTTATCCGGCAGGGCTTGGGCGCAGCGTATACAGAACGATAACCATCTGTGGTACGGATACACTGGATCAGCTCTGCATGGCGATTTTGAATGCATTTGATTTTACGGCAGAGCATCTGTATGAATTTTGCATGGACAACAAGATGTACAGCGAAGACTGCTATCGATTCAATCCGATGGAAGATGACCTGTTTGACGAAGATGATGCAGAAGGAACCGATATTGCATTGGATGAACTGGGGCTGATCGAAGGACAAAAATTCTCGCTCCATTATGACTTTGGCGACGATTGGATGTTTGCCATCCGTGTGATGAAAATAGAAGAAGTAAAAAACATCGCAAGCCGATGCTGCTCAGTTCAAAAGGAAGCGTTGAGCAGTACCCGGAGGGAGAAGAATGATGCCCAACGCTCTGTAATTTTGGCACCCGCTCAGGCTGCTATTAAAAAAACGAGAGCATAAGGACTTTATAGCGAGTTATCGTTAAAAATCAAGCTTAAAATAAGGCTCACCGTCAATTTTGACGGTGGGCCTTATTTGTTTTCTCATGTATGAGATGAATTGCGTTTAACACAGGGCTGCTTCCCAGAAGCATCACAGATACACCTCCACAGTCAGGTCGGTCCACGCTGCACGGCGGAACTGGTGGGGCATCTTGCTGGCTTCCCAGTAACGCTTGGCAGTTTCAAAGTCGATGGTGAAGGTAAGGATGGGCTTTTCCGATACAGCCATCAAATCGGTGCGCTCCTCTTTGGACTTCTTGCAGCCGGTGTTCAGCTTCCAGCGGTAGGAGTAATCGGCAATGGGGGGGACCACTTCAACGAACCGGTCAATCAATTCGGGAGCAAGACGGGCACCGTGCACATCGAACTTCTGAGAGAGAAAATCGTGGATCTCTTTCATGTCCGAAGAAACCGTCTGGGGATCGGGCGCAGGGGAGATGGCTTTCAGCTCCTGCTCTAAGTGTGCAATCTCGTCATCTGCCTGTTTGCAAAGGGCTTGATATTCTTCTCGTGGCAGTTCGCCGTCTGCACGCATGGCAGCGTAGTTCAGCTTGCGCTTTTTGATTTTTTCGATAAAAGCTCTGAATTTCTCTTTGTAGAAATCCATTGCACTCTGCGGCAGGGAAGTCAGATTCCCTTCGTTGTCGCATCCGGCCAGAAATCCCGGCCCGGCAAGAACATCGGCTCCATCCCACAGCGGACGATTGAGCGGCAGGCCAAGCAGCTTGCCTTCATCATTGCAGACCAGTGTGACCTCTGAACCGGTGTCACTTAAGGTGATGCATTTGATCAGCCCGCCTACAAATTTCTGCATGGCTTCAAGGGTGTTGTCCAGCTCGATCTCCTTTGGCAGCTCCAGTGGCAGGAGCGCAAGGACTTTGATTTTTTCTTCTTTCATTGTGTGCCTCCAAATAAAAACAGGACAATCCACTCGGACTGCCCTGCAAAAGTAAAGAGGAGCATCCGAAGATACTCCCCAGTAGATAATTATTTTTTCCTTACCATACAGCGTTTTTTAAAGAATGCGATGCCATAGCAGAGGATGTCATCATAGTCGTCCCGGAAATCTGCCGCATACATCCGGTCATTGATCTGCTGAATGGCAGTATCACAGGCATCCGGCAGAGCATCCAGAGTTTTTGCATACTTAGCTTCAAAAATTGCCACACGGCCATTGCGGATGTCCTTTACAATAACATCGCTGCGTCCTTCGCCATGCTCTTTGTTGGATTCCACCACATAGCCAGCACCAGTAAAGATGCCTGCAAGGAAAGCGTGGTAAAAATCCTCCCGATAGTCATGGTAGCTGATGGTCATGCGAAGCAGCTTGGTCATTTCCTTTGTCAAAGCTTCGCTGTTTCCGCTCCAGACTGCATCAAACAACGGGCTGCGGTTCCACGCCTTTGCACTGTCATCAAACCATTTGCTTACAGTGGTTTCAAAAATTTCCCGAATCTCTGCATTGGGAATCATCAGCGCAGAGCAGCCATCCGGCAGCAAATCCGTCAAATCTTTATCACGCACCTTGGTCAGATAGCCTGTCAGATACAGCACACTCCAAAGATTTTCCTCAGAGGAGTGTAGATAATCGTAGGTCAGGTTTTCTTCAATATGCTGAACAATAGAGCCGCCAGCCATCAGAGTTTCAAGCTTTGTGGTGATATTGTCGCCTGCATAGTCGATGAAAGAACGGATGATGGCGTTATCACTGGTGTTTTTCCAATAGCTTTTCGGCTTCTGTGCTACACCATACTGGAAATCCCGCAGATAACTGATTACGTCCCACGGACAATAAATGTCTGCATCGCCAAAATGATAACCGTCGTACCATGCCTTGATTTCAGCAGACTGCGATTCAAGACCAGCATCTTTCAGCATTTGATCTACATCTGCCTGTGTAAAACCAAAGGATTCGCTCAACCGGGGAGAAAGAATCGTGTCCGAAACGAAATTGTTCGTCCCGGTAAAAATGCTTTCTTTGGCAATTTTCAGGCAGCCAGTAACAACAGCAAAGTCGAGGGAGGTGTTGTCTTTGAGCGTGGTGCTCATCATAGCCCGCATCACGTCCAGCATCTGCGAATAATATCCGTTGCTGCTGGCTTTTGCAATGGGAACATCATACTCATCCAGAATGACGACCGCCGACTTTTTGAAATGGATTTCCAGCATCCGGGTCAATAGCAAAAAGCAGCTTTTTGTTTCATCCATGGATGCAGTGCGTCCCAGAATCCGCTTAAAGATGCCTTTGTCATCGTCGGAAATAGCAGCGTCATCCAAAAGAAACTGATAATCCCGAAATGCAAATGCCAGTTTCATGCGCAGCATTCCATAGGCACTTTCAAAGGTCAGACCGTCCGTGTCCTTGAAAGAGAAAAATACCACAGGACACTGGTTCATCCATTTTTTGCAAAGTTCTGTGTTTTGGAAAATCGCCAATCCCTCAAACAGTTGCTTGCTGTCTTTGCGGATATCCAGAAAATTTGCGAGAGTGCTCATACCAAGGGATTTTCCGAAGCGACGAGGGCGAGTAATCAATGTTACTTCAGCGATACCTCCGCTAAGAAGTTCAGAAATCAGATTGGTCTTGTCGATATAATAATACCCGCCTTCTCGAATCTTTTCAAAATTCGAGATTCCAACAGGAAACTGCAAATCTTTCATGCAATGCTCCTTTCCGCTCACAGAGGAGAGCTTTCAGAACTCACTACTGTAAGTGTACCATGAAATATAGAATCATACAAGAATCAAGTGACATCGAAATAGAGCAGTTTTATTATGCTACGTTCAATCTGGTGGCTTTGTAGCAGTCTGCGCACATTCCTTCGTGGGTGGCTGCAAACTCTGCCGCCTGCATGATGGAGCCATCCTTCAGCTTGACCCTCTTGATGGGCTGGTTGCACCGGGCACAGATAGGTATACGCTCCTGCACCGCCAAAACGGGCATCTGCCTTGAACTCGCGCACGAACAGCAGCACCCGGCTTCCCTTTGCCCGGTGATGGATGTAGCGCTGCCCGGTGGCAGAGCTTTCGGCGGTGGTGCTCTGGCTCTGCCAGTGGAACAGGCTTTCGTTGATGGAATAATCCTTGTACATGGTGGTGGGGGAGTAATCCTTATCCGCTTTGTTCAGGGTCACAAAGAATACGTCCAGCTGCTTTTCCGGCAGCCACTTCACGCCCTCGCGGACGGTAGCAGGCTTCAAAAAGTCCAGTGCTACCAGCAGCTGGTCGCGGGTATAGGTGCAGTGCAGGTCCAGCGGACAATCAAAGCCCACATCCACAGGTTCGTCGATAAAATCAATGCGGTCATATTGATACTGCAAAAGTGCCTGCAGTTCCCCCAGCAAAACGGGACTATCCGAGAGAGCATACAGGTTATCGAGATCTTCCTCATCCTCCCAGCTTTCTGCAGTTTTGCCCCAGAGGGTCACATAAAACATTTGCAGCATCCGCTGCTCTACCGGCGGCAGGGCTGCAAAGTCGGTGTTGTCCAATTTCGGCAGAAGCTCCAGCAAAAAACGGATCCACCTGCGGGAATCGATAACCGCAAAGCGTGCAAGGGCTTTGGTCATAGTTTCTTCCAAGGGTTCTGTAAAATCGGATGCCGCCCCTGCGCGGACGTACAGCCTGCTGAAGCAGATCTTTTTGCTGTAAATCGCACGCGGGTCAAGATGATAGTAGTCGAGGAAGTTCCCCAGGGTCAGGGGCAGGCCGGTATCCTCGGTAAAGGCAGCCGCCCGCGCCACGAGCCCGGAGGTGTGGTCATAGGAGGCGCTGATATTATCCAGCACATACTTTGCAGCAATTTTCTCCAGCTGAATGTAGCAACCCTTGGGTGCGGAGACAAAGCCCTCTTTGAGCTCCCGGCTGACACTGCGGGTGGTGTTCGAGAGCAGTGCTGCGAATTTCTCCTCAAAATTATACCTTTTGTTGGCCTGTCCGATGAAATCTAGAACGGTCAGGCAATCCTTGTTTTCTGCCAGACGTAAGCCGCGCCCCAGCTGCTGCAAAAACACGGTCAGCGACTCGGTAGGGCGCAGGAACAGCACCGTGTTCACCTCGGGGATATCCACGCCCTCGTTGTAAATGTCCACCACAAAGAGAAAACGGAGCTCCCCGGAAACCAGCCGCTGCTTGGCGGCGTTGCGCTCCTCGTCAGGAGAATCGCCGGTCAGTGCCATAGATGGAATGCCGTGGGTATTAAAGTAGCGCGCCATAAATTGGGCATGAGCGATGGAAACGCAGAAGCCCAACCCTTTACCTCGTCGATATCGGTGACATATTTCAGGATGGAGTTCACCACAAGGTCAGCGCGGCGCTCTGCCACCATGCCGCTGAGGGTGTACAGGTTGGACAGCTCGTTTTTATCGTAGCCGCCGGTACGCCATTTCAGGCTGCTCAGATCTGCGGTGTCAGTGACACCAAAATATTGGAAGGGACAGAGCAGTTTCCGGTCGATGGCCTCCGGCAGACGGATCTCGGCGGCAATGTGCCCGCCGAAATAGTCCAGAACGCTTTTGCCGTCCATACGTTCCGGGGTGGCGGTCAGTCCCAGAAGGATCTTCGGCTGGTAATATTCCAACAGCTTCTGAGAAGAATATTCAATGATCGATGATAAACCGCATCTGATTGAAAAAGAAGTTTTTGCTCTCAGAAAATATACTGTATCTGCATTGCTTTCGTCTAGTTGCAGGAGTAAAATAAAAATGATTTATTATAGATTGTCAAAACCTCTAAAAGGTGATAAGGGTTAAAATAACAGGCGACCATCATGGAGCCAAAAGCAACCGGTGTCAACAGCCGTGCAGAGGAGCTGTTTGTACAGCTTTTCTGTGAGGCTTTTGGACCTGAGAAAACCGAAAATTTGCAGGTCCAGTACCCCTGCGTGGACATCTATGGTCGGCACCGCTATATCGACTTTGCGCTGGAATCTCCTGAGTCCAAAATCGCAATCGAAATTGACGGCGAGACCTACCACAACCCCAGCAAGGTGTCCGAAAACAAATACGCTGATGACCTCCTGAAACAGAAGTTCAGCGGCAAGCAAAAAAGCTCTTGACCTCTATATTAAAGGCCAAGAGCTTTTTGCAAAGATGATGCTGTAAAGAAGTAAAACAGTGAAAGCAATAAGAACAGGTGGTCAATTACTTTGCATTTTTTGCATGCGTTGCGCTAACCAGTGATTGAGAAGGCGTTAATGGAGCAAGCCATACTTTGCCAGTTCCCTTATAAACATTTACCAGACCCTCACCGGATGCGGCAGAACCAAGCAAGGTTTTTCCGGAACGTTCAACCGTAAAGCTGAGACTGCCGGACCAGCAAATTGCAAAGCTGCCATCAATTTTTAAAACGTCGTCTTGAAGGTCGATTTCTACGATTTCCGAACGGGGAACATTGCTTTCCAGTACACATACACCATTGCCAGCAAGCCGTAGATTGAAGAGTCCTTCATTTCCGAGTGCTGCAGAAGAAAGCGAGGAGCGTGCCTGAACCTCGTGCTTGACAGTGGATTCACAGGCTAGGAACATGCCGTCTTCCATTACAAGACCGCCTGTCCAGTCACCGACATTTTCGGTCAGAAGATATTTATAGGTGGGTTCGGTCACGAGCACACCCGTTCCGACGTACTCCGGCTTGATTGCGCTTTCTTTTGTGACGGAACTTTTTACCATTTTGCCTAAGAAGTCGCCAACACCCTTCAATCCGGTGGTTGCTTGCACGTTGCCAACAATGTACTGCATTGCGCCCGCTTGGAGAACAAGCCCAACTTTTCCGTTGAGATTGGCAATGGCCTGTTTCCGTTTGACATTCATCTGGCTCATATAGTATTCTTCCATTGCATTGCAGGGCGCTACGGAGAAATCGACATTGTGCTCAACAATGGAAAAGATACCCTTCTGTTCGGTGACGATGTGACTTGTCTGATTTGCCAGATTGTTGATTTTAAACATAAGCAAATACCCCATTCAAAGCAGATTTCGCATTTTTGTATGCAAGATTTGGTGTCCGTAAAAATGCTTAGATAAGTAGTCACAGTACAACTGAATAACTCCTTAAAATTCAGTGTATCATACGTCAACTGAAAATACTATCATCAAACCACACAAAACATTTGAGACTTTTTTGGCGAGGGGAGAGTATAGGAGTTGAAAGTTTGGCCAGTGAGAATATAAAAAACAGGTTGCTGATGCAAGTCGAAAAACTGCCGTTTGTAGCAGATCTGTAGCAAATTGCTTTCATTTGACGATTCATCGTCCAAAAAATCGAAAAGTCATCATGCATCACACGCAGGGGGTCTGGGGTTTAGGTGTGTTTTTTGTTTACGGAGGTTTGCGTTTACGCAACGGAGCGGTAAACAATCAAAGGCAGGGTATCATCACGGCGATGGTATCCTGCCTTTTTGCTTTGCAGAAGGGAGCTTGTGTTGTGCGAGCCTGACCGCTTCCTGCAAGACAGGCGTCTAAAAACAGCCTTGTTTCAAACAAGGTTTTCCATTGCATTTCACGGAAAAGTGTGTTTCAATAAAAAGAGTGATACGGCAATCAGACGCAGAGAGAAGGTGGGGGCAGGATGTTCAGGATCGCAATCGTGGAGGATCAGGATGAAACACGGGAATGCCTGAACCGGTTCGTCCGGCAATATGCCGAGGAGCAGGGAGTACAGGTGGAGATCAGCCTCATTACAGACGGCTCCGAAATCGCAGAGCACTATACGCCGGGGTTCGACATCATTTTTATGGATGTGGAGATGCCCAGGCTGGACGGCTTTGGCGCTGCCGAAGCCATCCGGGCAGTGGATGCGGAGGTGGTGCTGGTCTTTGTGACCAACATGGCGCAGTATGCCATCCGAGGGTACGAGGTGGACGCACTGGATTATGTGCTGAAGCCGGTGAATTATTATCAGTTCTGCACAAAGCTCTCCCGCGCCATTCAGCGGGTGCAGCGGCGCAGAGGCGGGCAGGTGGTGTTGCAGCTGGCGGGCGGCGGCATCCAGCTGCTGGACACGGCAGATATCTATTATCTGGAGACCCACAGCCGGATGCTGTACTACCACACCGCCAAAGGGGAGTTCGCGGTGCGCGCCAGCCTGCAAAGCGCTGAAAAGCAGCTTGCAGAGTACCATTTTGTCCGCTGCAACCAGTGCTATCTGGTCAACTTGGCCTACGTCAAGGGCATTGAAAGCGACTTTGCCCTTGTGAAAGACGACCGGCTGGAGATCAGCCGACGGCAGCGCACGGCCTTTCTTACCGCAGTGGCGTCCTACATGGGAGGTGTGCTGTGACCACATCCCTGCTGAACAGCCTGCTCCGGGCGCTGCTGCGCTGGGGTGCAGCACTGGTCTTTTGTCTGCCCTTGCGGCATCGCTCCCATTTCTGGGTGCGCGCCTGCGGGATGCTGTTTCCGCTGCTTTTGCTGGCGCAGCTGCTGGACCCGCTGGCACAATCCACAACACTGTGGCAGCAGCAGCTCTTGTTGCTGGTACTTTATGTTTCCTTTTTTGCGCTGCTGGGTGGGATGATCTACCTGTGCACGGATATCAATAAAAAAGGGGCGATGTACTGCGCGGTGTGGAGTCTGCTTATCGCGCAGTGCGCCTACGAAGGCTGGTGCTTTCTGGAACTGTATTTTTCCCGGCATGGACACCCGCTGAACATGGCTTCCCCTTGGGCGGTTCTGGTACAATTGCTGTCCGGGGTGGTATTCTTTGCGGCAGTGTACATCCTGCTGGCACGGCAGCTGCCTTATAAAGGAGAGTATCATATCGGGCCCCGGCAGCTATTCAGCGCATTTTTTATCGGCATCCTGTTTATGGTACAGGCAGCGGTGCTGGACAATTTCCGCGCGGAACAGTTTCCGCGGAGCGTTATAGCCACCATTCTGATCGGGCAGTTCTATTTTATCACCCTGCTGTATTTTCAGAGTGAGCTGTTCAAGAAATCTGCCATGGAAAAAGAGATGAATGCTCTGAACCTGCTGTACGAGCGCCAGCGTCAGCAGTATCAGGTTGCCCGGCAGAATGTGCAGATCATCAATAAGCGCTGCCATGAACTGAAGGTGCAGATCGCCAATCTCCGCAAGCTGTCGCCTGAAGCAGTGCCGCCGGAGCGCATCGAGGAGGCCGAGCGCGCAGCCCGCCTTTATGATGCGAACCGCAACACCGGCAACGAGGTGCTGGATGTGGTGCTGACCGAGAAGAGCCTGCTGTGCGAGTCCCGGGGGATCCAGTTGAATGCCGTGGCAAACGGCAGTTGTCTTGGCTTTATCGAGGCAGGGGATCTGTACGCGCTGTTTGCCAATGCGCTGGACCATGCTGTGGAAAGCGCAGTGCAGACCGCCCGCCCGGAGTGCCGGGTCATCGACCTGCTGGTCTGTGTGCGGCAGGGCTTTGTGGTGGTGAATATCATCAGTCCGCTGCGCCCGCCGGAAAAGCAGGCAAACCGTTCTGCACAGTATGAGCTGAAGGTGATCCGGCGTATCGTACAGAAATATAAAGGCACGCTGACCTTGGAGGAACAGGGCGAATTCTTTGCGGAAAAGATCATCTTTCCGCTGCAAAAATAAGTTAAGGAAACGGCAGCCGCCGCAGTATTTCCGAAAACGGAAGTCCTGCGGCGGCTTTCTTTTTAGAACTTGTTGGATACATCTGTTTGTGAAAAATATACAAATATATCGGTTCACATTTGGGAGCCGAAAACCGAATGCGCACGCATGACGACCGATTTTCGCGGGCATCTTGCGAAATGCGGTTGCTTTGATAAAATAACAACGAAAGAAAAATGTACGGAAAAATTACCGGAGCACAGCGAAAAACAGGAGGAATCGGATGCGTAGTATTGCAAAGCTTATGAAGGACTGGCAGTTCACCGGCCCGGACGGCGTGACCGCTGCCGTAGCACTGCCCCACACATGGAACGCAGTGGATGGTCAGGACGGCGGCAACGATTATTGGCGGGGTACCTGCACCTACCGCACCAGCTTTGCAGCACCAGCCTTTGACCCGGCACAGCAGCAGGTCTGGCTGCAGTTTGAGGGCGTCAATTCCAGCGCCACCGTGCTGCTGAACGGCCAGCAGCTCTGCACCCATGACGGCGGCTATTCTACCTTCCGGGCAGAGGTCACGGAGCTGCTGCAGGCAGAAAACCAGCTCACGGTGCAGGTAGACAACAGCGTCAACGACCGCGTTTATCCCCAGAAAGCAGACTTTACCTTCTACGGCGGCATCTACCGCGATGTAAGCCTGCTGGTGGTGAACAAAAACCACATTGCACTGGGTCACTTTGGAGACACCGGGGTAAAGATCACCCCCGCCCTGAAAGAGGGCAGCGCCGACATTCAGGTGGAAACGCTGGTGGAAGGCGAGGGCACTGTTGTGGTGGAACTGCTGGATGCCGAGGGCAACTCGGTTGCCCGGAGTGAAGGCGCAAAGGCTTCCCTCCATCTGGATGCTCCCCACCTGTGGAACGGCGTGAAGGACCCCTACCTGTACACCTGCGTGGTTCGTTTGATGCAGGACGGCAAGCCGGTGGACGAAGTGACCACCAAGGTGGGGCTGCGCAGCTTCTCTGTGGATGCAAAAAAGGGCTTTTTCCTCAACGGCAAGCCTTATCCGCTTCACGGCGTTTCCCGCCATCAGGACCGCAAGGGTCTGGGCAATGCCATCACCCACGAGATGCACGACGAGGATATGGCGCTGATCCGGGAGCTGGGTGCAAACACCGTCCGTCTGGCACACTACCAGCACGACCAGTATTTCTACGACCTGTGCGACAAGTACGGCATGGTGGTCTGGGCAGAGATCCCCTATATCTCCGAGCATCTGCCTAACGGTCGGGAAAACACCATCAGCCAGATGAAAGAGCTGATCCACCAGAACTACAACCACCCCTCCATCGTCTGCTGGGGCGTGTCCAACGAGATTACCATCTCCACCAAGGATAAGGCGGATATGCTGGATAACCATCGGGTGCTCAACGAGCTGTGCCACAAGATGGACCCCACCCGCCTGACCACCTTGGCCTGCTACGCCATGTGCGGCCCCTTCAACTCGGTGGCGCACATCACCGATCTGGTCAGCTGGAACCTGTATCTGGGCTGGTATGTGCCGGGGCTGTTTTTGAACGACCTGTGGATGGGCTTTTTCCATCTGGTATACCCCAACCGTCCGCTGGGCTTTTCCGAGTACGGTGCCGAGGGTATGCCCAACCTCCACAGTGCCCATCCCCGCCGGGGCGACCACACCGAGGAGTATCAGGCCAAGTACCACGAGTACATGCTGAAGTGCTTTGACCGCCACCCGTGGCTGTGGGCGACCCACGTCTGGAATATGTTCGACTTTGCAGCCGACGCCCGGGATCAGGGCGGCGAGCCGGGCATGAACCACAAGGGTCTGGTCACCTTTGACCGAAAGACCAAAAAGGACAGCTTCTACCTCTATAAAGCATGGTGGAGCGAGGAGAACTTCGTTCATATCTGCTCCAAGCGGTTCACCGACCGCACCGAGAAGGAGATCGAGGTCAAGGTCTACTCCAACCAGAAATCCGTTACCCTGTATGCGGACGGCAAAAAGCTGGCAGAGCAGACCGGGGAGCATATCTTTAAGTTCCGCGTGCCGCTGCACGGAAAGGTGGAGCTGAAAGCCGTTGCAGGCGACTGCATCGACACCGCCTGCTTCCGCAGTGTGGCGGCCCCGAACCCCAGCTACAAGCTGGTAAAAACCAAGTCGAAGAGTGCGAACTGGGTCTGAGTACCGGTTTTGCACTTTGAAGAAATTGAATCCAAAGGAGGAGTCAGAACCGGAAAACGGCTGTCTGGTGCGGCAGGATAAGGACAACACAAAAAGAAAAGGAGAAAACCATGGCTAAAAGAAAAACGCTTTGGCGCGGTCTTTCTGCGCTGTTTGCCTTTGTGTTCACCCTGTCCTGTGTGGCAGGCACGATCTTGGAAGGCTATAAAGCGACGATCGACACCAACCTTGGCACCCAGAGTGAAAAGTTCGTCTCGGAAAATACCGCTGACGACCCGCTTTATGACAAGTTTACTCCCTCGGCTGAAGTTTTGAATGCGGACGGAACCGGCAACTCTCATGCCCTGATCCAGAAGGCAATTGATCTGGGTCACAAGCAGGCAGTGGAGGGTGCTGTTCTGCTGAAGAATGAGAACAACACTCTGCCCCTTGCAAGCGGCTCCAACGTGACTCTGCTGGGCATCCGTTCTCATATTTCTCTGCTGGGCTCCAGCTTCGGCGTGAAGGCAAAGGGTCCTTACATCAGCCTGGAGCAGGCGCTGAGCCAGAACAAGACGGACTTCCATAACACCATCGCTTACACCCTGAACACAAACTATAAGACCGGCGAAGTTACCCGCGCTCTTTCACTGAGCGAGTGGAACGGCGATGAGTTCGAGTTTGAGGGTGCAGGCTTCAATGTCAACCCCACCATGGTGGACATCTACACCAAGCTGAACGAGACCTATCAGCATTCTGAGAATGAGACCCCGTTTGCAAACTACGATCCGCAGGAGCCGTCTCTGGCAGAGGTTAAAGCAACGAATCCAGATTATGAGGCAAGCTTTGCACAGTACGGCGATGCTGCGGTCGTTGTGATCAGCCGCCCGACTGCAGAATCCAAGGACTACCTGCCCGGCAGCGTAGCAGAGGGCACCGGCGCTTCTGAGCCGCTGGAACTGACCACCAACGAGCGTGAAGTGATCGAGACTGCAAAGAAGGCAAGTGATAAGGTCATCGTCCTGATCAACACCGCAAACGCAGTAGAGATCGGCGACCTGAAGAATGACCCCGATATTGATGCGATCCTGTGGATCGGTTTGCCCGGCTGCTATGGTATGCTGGGCGTGGCAGATATCCTGTGCGGTCGTGTCAGCCCCTCTGGCGCAATGTCCGATATCTACGCAACCTATAACATGTCTGCTCCCGCAATGCAGAACATGGGCGACTTTACCTACACCAACGCAGAGGATGTCGTCACCCGCGCAAAGTCCCAGAACTACATCATCGAGGCTGAGGGAATCTATGTCGGCTACCGCTACTATGAGACTCGATATGCTGATGCTGTGAATGGCGTGGGCAACGCTGCTTCTCCGGTGGGTGCATACGCTTCTTCCACCGAGTGGAACTACGACAACGAGGTGACATACGGCTTTGGCTATGGTCTGAGCTACACCACCTTTGAGCGTGAGCTTCAGGGGCAGCCGGAGTTCAGCATCGATTACGATGATGAGACGGGCGCACCCAGCATCTACGCGACCTTCAACGTGAAGGTGACCAACACCGGTAACGTTGCCGCGAAGACTCCTGTCCAGATTTATGGTCAGGCTCCTTACACCGTGGGCGGTGTGGAAAAGTCTGCGATCCAGCTGCTGGGCTTTGACAAGACCCCGACCCTCCAGCCCGGTGAATCCATTGTGATGCCGATCAAGGTCGATATGGAGTATATCGCAAGCTACGATTCCACCTACGACAACGGCGACGGTACCACCGGCACTTACATCCTTGATCCCGGCACCTACTTCTTTGCAGTGGGCAACGGCGCACATGACGCACTGAACAACATCCTGACCCTTCAGGGCGCAGATGCCTCCAAGATGGTTGGCACTGGCAGCGCTGCCGCAGCAGTTGCACAGGAGATCGACGAGAACATGATCTCCAAGACCGCGTTCTCCATTTCCAAGACCGGTGCAAAGATCTCCAACCAGCTGCCGTATGCAGACTGGAACTACTATCAGGATGGCGAGGTCACCTACCTGTCCCGTGCGGACTGGGCAGGCACCTTCCCCAAGACCTATGACAGCATGACCCTGACCAGCGAGCAGCTGATCAGCGACCTGAACGGCAACTACTACACCATCAACACCACCGATGATACCTCGGACATCCAGTGGGGCAAGAACAGCGATCTGATGTTCTACCAGATGTACGGCAAGAACTTTGACGATCCCGCGTGGGATGAGCTGCTGGACAAGATCACGCTGGAAGAAGCACAGTACATGGCAACTTTTGGCGGCCCCAGCATCCCCGGCATTGAGTCCATTGGCACCATTGAGACTTATGCGACTGAGAATGCCGGAAACGGCATCGATGTCAATCTGAACGCTTCCAAGGACACCGGTGCCCCCTGGAACATCAGTGCGGACGATCCGAACGGCAACTGGTATCCCATCGTCTTTGCAAGCGCACCGCTTGTGGCTTCCTCCTTCAACCCGGATCTGTACAAGGAAGTCGGCGAATTCGTTGGTGAGGAATCCCTGTTTGTTGGTATTCCCATTCTGTGGGGCCCCGGCCTGAATACCCATCGTCAGGCTTACAACGGCCGCAACGGTGAATACTATTCGGAGGATCCCGTCCTCGCAGGCAACGCTGCCATGGAATTTGCCATCGGCGCTCTGGAGTACGGCCTGATCGCAGCTCCCAAGCATTATGCATTCAATGACCAGGAGACCAACCGTGCAGGCGTTGCTCCCTATATGACGGAACAGCGTGCCCGCGAAGTTGACCTGCGTGCATACCAGATCGCATTTGAGGCATCCAAGTACGACACCGACGACTACGATGCAGGTATGCGTGGTCTGATGACTTCTTTCTCCAAGATCGGCGGTGTGGAGTGCACCGTCAGCACCGGCCTGATGACCGAGATCCTGATGAACGAGTGGGGCTTCAAGGGCTATGCCGTGACCGATATCTATGATGATACCGATCTGTACGGTGCAGTGCTGAACTCCGGTGTCACCTGCTTTGATACCCGCGGCATTTCCGGCTTCCATGGCAGCACCACGCTGGAAAACTGCTCTACTTTCGCTGCGCAGAACGATGGCACCAAGGTCAGCGCAACGCTGCTGAACGGTGATGCAAATCTCCAGCGCAAAGTCAAGCAGGCTACTCACAATATCCTGTATGCATTGGCAAATTCAAACCTGATGAACCGCTATAACAGCACGACCTGCATTAAGCAGACCATGACCTGGTGGCGTGGCGCTTACATTGCACTGATCGCAGTTTCTGGTGTGCTGATGGTTGGTAGCTTTGCAATGTACACGGTAAGCAACCGCAAAAAGAAAGAAGAAAGCGAGGCTCAGTAATATGTCTGCTATCAAAAAACAAGGCCCTGCGTTTTATGCTGACGCAGTGGCAGTGATCCTGGGCATCGCAGGCACGATCGTGATGAGCGTATGCCACACGATGGACACTGCAAACCCGCTGAACTCCTTTGGCAAGCTGGTTGCATTTGCCGTGCTGGCTATGGTGCTGGTGTGCGCTTCGATTGCAGCGGCAAACCGCAAGAAGGACGTTGTCAGCCTGCTGGCTGTCATGTGCGCTATCGCACTGTTGACCCTGAACATCGGCGAGATCATCAGCAGCCGCATCCTGCTGATCTCCGGTCTGTTCTCCTGGAACTCCCAGAATATGATGGGCTGGCGCGTGTTCTATGTCTCGATTGCCTGCATTGTCTGCTTTGTGGCGGCGATTCTGGCACTGATCGTGGGTGCTTTCCTGAAGAACCGTAAGGAAGGCTGATCCCTATAAAAGAATGTGGCAGCCTGCCCCGAAGGCGGGGCAGGCTGCCGCTTTTTTATCAAAGACAAAAGGAGAGACCGCAATGGGCGAACAAAAAACAACGGCGTCGAGTGTGAACCGCGCCAAAACCTACCAGCTGGTGCTGTTTCCGCTGAACAACGGCGCAACGAACGTGTACTATGTGCTGGTGCTTTCCTACATCGCCACCTTCGGCAGCAAGGTGCTGGCGCTGAGCATGCTGTTTGCTTCGGTGATGGTCACCGGTATGCGTCTGTTTGATGCCATCACAGACCCCATCATCGGTGCCCTCATGGACCGCACCAACGGCAAATTCGGCAAGTTCCGGCCTTTTATGGTCATCGGCAACCTCATCATGGCGGCCAGCATTCTGGTGCTGTACTGCCTTACCCCGCTCATCCCCGCCAGCGCCATGGGGCTGCGCTACGCTGCCTTTGTAGGGCTGTACGCCGTGTGGGTCATCGGCTACACCTTCCAGACCAGCTGCACCCGCTCCGGCCAGACCGTTTTGACCAATGATCCGAAGCAGCGTCCGCTGTTCACCATCTTCAATACCGTGGGCAGTCTGCTGGGCATGGGTGCCATGCAGTTCTTTGCCCCCATCCTTGCCAAGAACTATGAGGGCGGCTACGCTTCTGCCGGGTTCTTCCGCACGCTGGCTCCTGTGGGCATTGTTATTTCTATTCTGCTCACCCTGCTGGCCGTCATCGGCATCTGGGAAAAGGATCAGCCCAAGTACTTCGGCATCGGCGGCGAAAAGACCGAGAAGGTCAAGCTGCGCGAGTACCTCCAGATCATCAAAAACAATAACCCCATGCAGCGGCTGATGGTGGCCGGTGCTGGCTGCAAGCTGGCACTTTCCATCGCCACCAACACCACCGTGCTGTGCATGCTGTATGGCTGCATGATGGGCAACTACGACGGCCTGTACCTGCCCATGATGGTGCTGGGCTATGTGTGCAGCGTGCCCTTCTTCCTGCTCACCGTCCGTACCAGCCAGAAGGAGGGCCAGAAGGCCAGCCTGATGAAGTACGTCACCGTGGCACTGGTGTGTTATGTGGGCGTGCTGGTGCTGCTGCTGCTCTGGGGCCGCGGCGATGCCTTCACCCTGTCCATTCTGGGGGAGAACGGCCTGTCCCTGAACCTGTACACCATCCTGTTCATCGCCTTCTTTGGCATCGGCTACGGCGCTTACTACGCCACCGCCGATATGCCCATCCCCATGGTTGCCGACTGCTCCGACTACGAGACCTACCGCAGCGGCAACTATATCCCCGGCATCATGGGCACCCTGTTCAGCCTGGTGGACAAGCTGGTGTCCAGCCTGTCCGCTACCGTGGTGGGCATTGCGGTCAGCTTTGCGGGCCTGCAGAGCCTGCCCACTCAGTATGACCCCTACACCCCGGGCATGAACTGGGTGGTCATCGTGTTGTTCTGCATCATCCCCATGGTGGCTTGGGCGGCTACCCTCATCGCCATGAAGGGCTACACCCTGACCGGTGCCAAGATGAAGGAAATTCAGGCTGTCAACGCCTGCCGCCGCGACGCAGTGGCCAAGGGCATGAAGCTGGAAGAAGCCATGGACAAGTGGCAGACCATGGAGCAGCTGCCGGCGGAATACCGGAGCTGAGACGCTGCCTGCAATAAACAAAACAGGGGCTGCTGCACAGGGAAGAAACCTTGTGCAGCAGCCCCTTATTGATTGTATAAGATCAGTCCTTCTTCTCTGCGGTGCGGGCAAAGAAGTTGGCAAGGACAGCACCGGAAATGTTATGCCACACCGAGAACACAGCGCCGGGGATAGTTGCCAGCGGATACTGTGCAAAGTGAGCAGCGGCCAGCGAGGTGGCCAGACCGGAGTTCTGCATGCCGACCTCGATGGAGATCGCGCGGCACTTGGTGGTATCCAGCTTCAGCAGCTTGCCCACGCCAAAACCGGTGAGGTAGCCCAGCAGGTTGTGCAGGATGACCACGGCAAGGATCAGCAGGCCGCTGGTCATGATCTTGGCGGAGTTTGCAGAAACAACGGCGCAGATGATGAGCACGATGGCGGTGGTGGAGACCAGCGGCAGCACGCGGACAGCATTCTGAGTGAAGGCGTGGAAGAAGTGGTTGACCACAAAGCCCAGTGCGATGGGCACCAGCACTACTTTGACGATGGACAGGAACATATTTACAGGGTTCACATCCACGCGCTGGCCGGCATACAGCAGGGTGAGCAGGGGGGTGAGGAAGGGTGCCAGCACGGTGGAAACAGCGGTCATGCCGACGGACAGTGCAACGTCGCCCTTGGACAGATAGGTCATCACGTTAGAGGAGGTGCCGCCGGGGCAGGTACCCACAAGGATGACACCGATAGCCAGCTCGGTGGGCAGGTGGAACAGCTGCGTCAGCGCCCATGCAAGGAAGGGCATCAGGGTGAACTGCGCAATGCAGCCAATGATCACGTCTTTCGGGCGGCTGAACACCACCTTGAAGTCCTCCGGCTTCAGGGTAAGACCCATGCCGAACATGACGATGCCCAGCAGGGTGTTGACCCATGCGGTCTTTACCACGCTGAAGGTGCCGGGGAACAGCAGAGCCAGTGCCGCCACCACAATGACGATGGCGGCCATGTACTTGCCCACAAAGTCGCTTACTTTTTCCAATGTTTTCATGATAAACTCTCCTTTTTCCTGAACAATATTCTTTGCGGATGTAAAGGCAATGAAACATCCGGGAAATGGCTTTCCCGCAAACAAAAACGCCTTTGCCCCTTACGGTTCGTAAGAGACAAAGGCGTATAAACTCCTCTGCGGTACCACTCTTATTGCCGGTGCAAAGCCCGGCCCCTCAGTGCGCATCCAACAATGCGCGGCCCGTGATAACGGGGGCCTGCCGTTCCCGCTTACTGGGGCGCATACACCGCCCATTCAGCCGGAAAGCTCGGAGAGGATCTTCCCACGGACGCCCTGCACTGCCTTGCACCATCCGGCAGCTCTCTGCAGCATTCTTTCCGGGTACTCTTTCTCGTCATAGCCGAATATTTCACTGCCACGGAGTATACTCCCATGGGGGACTGAAGTCAAGGGATATGACCCGTCTGTTTTTTCATCTGGTTCATATCATGAGTGAAAGCAGTTCAGGCAAGGCCTGTCCGGCTGGCTTTGCCGGGCATGGCTCCTGCAAAAAAGGTGAAGTGACCGTGGGTCACTTCACCTTTTTTGTTTGCGGTAAACCGTGCTTTTATGGCGCACCGGTGCGCCCGATGGAGCAGACTGTGCCGCCCATACCAAGGGTCGTTTTGATGCCGACCCCGCCGTAGGGCGCGAAAGAAAGCAACGCGTTCCAAAGCTCCAGAAGCGGCGGCGCAAGATGCGCTTCGACCGTTACGCTGCCCTGAAAGGATGGAATGCGCGTTTCCTTCAGCGGATAACGTGTGGTGCGCAGGTTGTAGTCCACGATATGCAGCCCCTGCTGCAAAGCCAGCAGCGCATCATCATCCGTAAGGGCGTATTCCGGGAAAGCGGCGTTCCAATGCGCGGTCAGGCTTTGCAAAAGCAGTGTTTCCTGCGGAAAAATAGCATAGCGGCCGGACTGCTTGAAGGCGCAGGGCGACAGAAAAACAAGCTTTGCGCGGTTTTCACCGTAGGAACGACCAAAGCGGATCAGCTCGGCGGCGGAGACTGCCGGGGAAACACGGACTTCTGTGACCGGCAGGGGCGATTCGTGCAGCGGGATCTCCTTTACGGACGTCAGAAGGGGAGAGACGCTCTGCCGGACGGTTTCGTTCAGCAGGTTGACCGTCCAGACTAGCGTCTGCTTTTCCGGCGAAAAATGCAGGAAGTGCGCAATGGGGTGCTCCCCTTGCAGATGCAGGGCATCGCCAACGTCTGCCGGAAGCTGTGCCATCAGCCAGCCATACAGGCGGTAGGCCCATGCCTGCGGGACCCGTACCCCTGTGGGTGGCGCTAAAACAAGCTGAAGCTGCTGGATCATAGGATACTCACCTCGCAATACCCATAGGGATAGAACTGGCCGCGAAAGCGGGCGTATTTCATGGTGTGCGGGGAGACGCCTTTTTCGATATCGCACTCATGCCCATGCTTGTGGAACATCTGTGTCATTTGCGCTGCCGTCCAGCGCAGCCCCTTTTCTTCGCCCAGATAGGGGTACGCCAGCGACTTGGCAAAAAAGCCGGAGCCGCCGCCAAGGATCAGGTGCGGCTGCTGCGGCAGGTTGACGGCACCGCTTGGCGCTTTGAAGCGCGTGCGGTATGTCTGCTTGTAATAACCATCAAACTGCTGGATGGCATCCATAAGGGACTCTTTGGTAATACGCCCCTTCAGCACCGATTGATCCAGCGTCAGCTTAAAACGAACCTTAGCGCCGGGAATCGCGCATTCCCGGAACAGGGGAAGGCCTTTCTTGCTGTTCTTTGGAAAGGAACCGTCCGGAAGTACATCGAATTTTCCGCAAAGAGCCATCTGCTCATTCGGGATGGGCTTACTGTCGGAGACCTGAACCCCCCGGAATAGACTGTTGACCGCATCGGAAGCGATGCTGCCGTCCTTCTGTAGGCGCAGATGCAGCTGATTGACGTATTGTTCCTCCGGGAATGCGGCGTTATCGTCTGACGCAAGGCTGTGCCCAGTGCTCTGATCGGCCCGAACGGCCTGCAAGAGCCATACGGTGCGCAGTGCACCCTTGAGGCTGCTGCCGGGAATGTACGCCTTGCCATAGGCATCCCGCTGGAAGGTGTGGAGACAATTCACGCGGTCAAGATCCGATGTATCCCCCACCTCGATCGCATAGCGGGTCAGCGTTGTCAGCTTAGTATTGGGAATGCCGCAGTCCTTGGTCAGAAACGCCCAGAGATCGGACTGATCGCTGAGCATGAACTGGGTGTACTGGTCTACCAGCCCGCGATCTGTCAGAAGGGTGAAAAATTTCTGTTCGTCCAGAAAGGAGGCTTTTCCGCTGCGGGAGTTGTACAGGTACTCTTTTTTAGTATATGTGCGGCCGTCACCGATGAACAGGGGCGACCGCACATTCAGGGTCAGGTCGAATATTTGCAGATGATCCTGCTGTTTCATCATAAGGTCACCCCCATCAGGATCGGTTTGGAATAACGGTATGCCGGGTGCGCATCGGTCAGGCTGACATCGTACAGCGCCCCCTGATAGGAGTGCCGCAGCACAGAGCCGGCGGCAAGGGCATACTGCGTTTTTTTCTTCAGCGGCGTTTCCACGCAGTCCGAGGCCATAAAGCCGCTGCGGCGCACCAGCTGGAAAGAGGCGTCTTTCAGCGCGCTGTCCAGTTCATCCGCCTGCGGCAGACTGGTGGTCAGCAGCAGATAGGGCGCACGGTTGGCAGAAAGTGCACGGCGCAGCCACTTGGTCTGTGCGTCAGAGGGCGTATTCAGGCAGAGCTTTTGCACCACATGGAATTTGCCGTAACCGGTGCTGACCCTGCCGCCGATCCCGGTGACGCCCAGCCCTTCCAGCAGGGCGTGCAGCTTTTTGTCCTGTCCGCTTTCTGAGACGCCGCAGATGAAATACAGCCCGCAGTCCGGTGCAAAGCGGAACAGCCCTACCTGATAAGGCTCGGTATCCCCCTGCATGGGAACGGTTGCCTTGGTCTGCTCGTAATGCGTGCCGAAGCTTTCCGGCTGGTCATCGGGCGTAAAATGCCCTGCGTGCAGGCTTTTGGCATAGCGGTCAAAGGCCAGCACGGGGATCCAAGCCATCTTTTTAACCTTTTTGCGCAGGGTGGTCTCCACCTCCTCGGTGGATTCCGATGCAGCGATGGGTTTGGGCAGATAGAACGTTTTGTCGTACCACGGCATCGTATCGCTGAACAGGAGTTTGCCCTGCCGGACGCTTTCGCATAGCCGCTCCAGCGCGGCTTCCCCCTGCTGGACGAGGGTCTCGTGGCAGAGGGCAGAAAACAGGGTATCTGCCCGCAGGGTCTCCTCGGAGGTGTAGAGCGACAATGCGGAGTCCGAACCGCCGAAATGCACAGCGGTGTCGAACTGAAGCTTAAACAGAAAATAGTTCATAGCTGTCCACCTCATCAAAGAGGGCTTTCAGGCTGTCAAGTTCCACCGGTGCGCCGTAGTTTTTCAGCGTAAAGTTTTTCAGGTTGACGCGGCCGCTGCCGCGGGAGCCGTGACCGCCCAGATAATCCCATTGCAGCAGCTTCATGCCCTTGGCCAGCAGGGCAAGATCTTCCTCCACCTGTGCCGGGTCGGTTACATCGTAAACAATGCTGATACCAAACACTGCACCGGCGATCACGCGCTCGATCTGGCGGGGGGTTGCCTGCGCGTTTGCACGGGAGATCGTGTTTTCAGTCTTGACCTCGGTCACGCGCACGCCCTTGTTGGAAAGTGCCTCTGCATTGGTCAAAAAGGCGTCTGCAAATTGCAGGCGGGAGCGGCGCACCGGCTCGGCGGAGCCGAACAGGCGCAGAATGCGTGCGTCGTCCGCACTGAGATCGGGCATATTCTCAATATCCTGACAGAGGCTGCGGGCCAGCAGGGTGCGCAGCTTGCCCTTCAGGCTGCTGCCGGGCACGATGGGCAGACCGGTATAGGGGTCGCGCACCACCGGGCTGTCCACAGCACCGATGGCAGAAAACGCAGAGGAACCGCCGATGTGCATACCGGTGCACACTTCCAGATCGCACCGGATCAGAATTTTTCCATACATAATCAATTCTCCTTGCCGCCAAGGTAGCGGTGGAAAGCGACCAGCGCTTCCATGTAGTGTGCAAAACGGATCAGATCCGCACGGTCGGTGGAAATGCCCTTGAGGTATTCCCGCAGATGCGCTTGTGTAATAAACTCTTTCATGGGATAAACTTTATCTTTACCGACACTTTCTCCGTTGTCGCGGCCATACTCGTAGGCTACGCGCACCCGCATCAGGTTGAGTTTGACCACACTGTCCGGTTTCAGCTTGTCCTCAGTGCGGATGCTTTCGTCATTATAGATATCGGTCACAAGGCTCAGCAGATTGCGGATCTTGCTGGTGGTTATGGTCGTGCCGCTGCTTATCAGGGCGCGCATGATGCGCTCGGCCTCGTCCACATAATTCTCCGGCACCTTTCTCGGTATGGTCTCCGGCGGGAGCGCCTTCTGCGGGTCTTTTCCGTCCCGGCTGTTGTTATTCCATTCTGCCATCTGTGTCGCCACCCTTTCTGTTCTGATACACATAAATGTAGATCGCGGTGATGAGCTGGTGACGCTGCACGGCATCAAAGGCCCAGTCGTCCATCATGCTGTGAGAAAATTGTTCGTAGAGCGGATAGTCCGGCGCGTTCTTTTCGGGGGAGAGCCGCGCCAGCAGATAGGCATACCGCGCAAGGTTGATGCGGTCGTTCTCCGCTTCCCGCAGCAGTGCCAGCAAATTGTAGAGCATGGAATTTCCGCGCGGGGTCTCGCCTTTGCCTGCACAGCTGCGGTCATAGGCTTGGAAGAAGCGCTGCAAGCAGCCAACCTTTTCTTCCAGCACCTTTGTGCGGAAGGTATCCCACGCATAGGTATGCCCCTGCTCCGGCTGCACCAGCAGATTGCCCTTTGCATCCCGGACGGCTTTGCGCTCCGGCGTAAACAGCGCCACGGCGTTTTTACCGGGCAGATGCTTGGCGGCTTCCTCCAGTGCGGCGGTTTCCTCGGCAGAAAGCCGGATGGGGTAGTGGGGGTCGAAGATGCCGATGCCTGCGCTGAGGGTCAGCGCCCCGCAGGAAAAGGCGGTCAAATTACGCTGGATGCGCTGTGCGGCTTCCAGAACATCGTTCCATGCGCCCACAAGGAATACGTCGTCGCCGCCGGCATAGACGATGCTTACCTGCAAACCGTCCAGAATGCCGTTGATATAGCTCTTGAAGAACAGGGACATCTGCCGAGAGAACGCCGAGGTGCGGGACAGGTTGACATAGCGCATCCGCCGCACCGGGTCTTTTTCGCTCTCCTGCTCAAAACCGGAGATGAACGCGTGGCCGAGGTTGTCCACATCCATGCGGCAGACCGCAATGCGGCGCACGCCCGCAGCCTGCTGGGCCAGTTCGTCCATACTGTTGCTGGCGGCGTAATCGCCCACATACAGGTTGGTGGTGGAGGGAAGGGGGCTGTACGGTGTGTTTTTTGTGTATGCCCGTAGGATGGGTTCGCCGGAAGCAAGGCGCTTTTGCGCCGAAGCCCGGTCGGTCGTGGTCAGGTAGGCGCTGCTGCCGTCCAGCGTGGGCAGCGTGCAGTCATCGGCTGCCGAGGGCTGACGGCTTACCACCAGCACGCTCTTGTGCTGAATTTTGTCGGAAAACTCCACAAACAGCCTGCACCACGGGCAAAGCTCGTCCGCAAGGGCGGCGCTGGTGCCGCACACCTTGCATTCCCGGCCGTCCGGGTAAGCGGCGGCATCGTTCAGCAGCCGCAGATCTTCGGCGGTGTAGCGATGGAACTTGTGCTGTTCCAGCAGGCGGTTCACCCGGCGGAACAGCTCCTTATAAGGGCTGCTCTGGGCGGGGGTGTTGGTCAGGTCGTTGCCGGAGCAGGGTGTCCATGCGTTTGCCAGAAACAGCTGGGTGCCGAACTGCTGTTGCAGCCAGCGGTTGAACTGCCGGTTCCAGCGGGTCAGGGTATCGGCCACGGCAGCGGTGTTGGGCAGCAGCACATAGCAGTGCCCGCCGCCGCTGTAGATCAGGTTGGCACGAGACACGCCGCACCCTGCCAGAAGCTCGTCCAGATAGTGCTCCATGAACAGTTCCAGAAAGAACGACCGGCTGCGCAGGGAGCGCAGGGCGTTTTCGGTGCGGACGGTATAAAGGAACTTCTGGATACGGGAGAAATCGGCGGTGTAAAGCAGAAAAACGCCCTTCCGGCAAAAATCGTTCTTTTGCTCAAAAAGCGTTTTACGCAGGTCGGTGATGTGGTTCGCCTGCACATATTCGCTAAGGCACGCCGCAATGGCTGCGGTGGTCTTGGCGTGGTCGAACAGGGAAATATCCGCGCCGTCCCCGGGATAGATGCTGGACGGGAAACAGCCAAGCTGCGTTTCCAGCAGCCCCAGCAGCTTGCCGAACTGTTCCGGCTGGGGCTGCAACTGCGGCAGCTGCGCTTCCAGCGTGCGCACGGCCTCAACATAGACGGCAGCGGAAAGCGGCTGGGACTTCTGCGGCAGTTTCAGGCTGCCGTCCTGCGGCTGCGCGGGCATCATCCAGCCGGGGTGGGAACCGTTCAGGTGGGTGAACACCGCATCCAGCGGAAGCTCCCGCCGGTAGGCATCGCTTTCGCCTTCGGTCTCCCGGCGGTCAGCCGCGCCGGAAAGCAGGTTGGCCAGATAGACCAGATACGCCGGGGAATCGGCTGGCAGTGTTTTTGCAGCACCGCGCAGCGCGGCGGCGTGGTGGTAACGCACACAGTCCAGAACCGGGGCCCAGTCTGCGCCGGACAAAACACCGCGCAAAAACTGGCAGCCCTGTTCACTGTGGCTGCCGCGCTGCCCACCGGCACGGTACACCGCTTTGCCGGTGTCGTGCAGCAGCCCGCCATAGGTGGACTGCAGGGTGAGAACGTTCAAAATACCATCTCCTTTACAAATTGTGGAAGAGTTGCACAACAAACGAAGAATATAATTGTGTATTTTGTGAGAGATGCTTTAATTTGGCTCTATTATAGCACATTTTGTCGCAATACAAAAGCCATGGCAGAGAAAATGCTGCAGCAGCTCTGTTCATAGAGAAAAAGCCCACGAAAACCGAAAAGTTAAGGCACGCAAAAGAAAAACTCCGCACCATTTTTGGTGCGGAGTTTTTTGCCCCCTTGCGGGGATAAGTTGAAATAACAAAGGAGTATTAACAATGATGAACAACATGGTTTTCGTCCCCTTGCGGGGAGAACCCTCTCAGTCACGGCTTACGCCGTGCCAGCTCCCCCGAAAGGGGGAGCTTAGTACAAGGTAAGTGGCAGCCGGAAAAGCTCTCCCTTCGGGAGAGCCGGCGCGCAGCGCCTGAGAGGGTTTTTACGGGGATAAGTTGAAATACAAGAAGGTTATTTTTCACTCTGGCGTATTCCAGTTTCCGTCCCCTTGCGGGGATAAGTTGAAATCCGGTAACTTCATGGTTTACATGCAGCATATGGAGGGTTTCCGTCCCCTTGCGGGGATGAGTTGAAATTCTTTTCGTGGTGTTAATCGTGTAGTAGATGAAAAGGTTTCCGTCCCCTTGCGGGGATAAGTTGAAATGTTAGAACTCGAGATCTGAGACGTAAACTTGTTAGGTTTCCGTCCCCTTGCGGGGATAAGTTGAAATTGGTGTGGTAAGGATTGTATGGAAGACAGTCAGGGTTTCCGTCCCCTTGCGGGGATAAGTTGAAATCTCTGCGCCTGAGTAACAGCTGCCAAGTGTATTACCGTTTCCGTCCCCTTGCGGGGATAAGTTGAAATAGCAAAGCTGTTCTAAGAAAAAGAGAAAAATACTTGATTTCAGGGCAGCTTTCACAATTCCAAGACCAATATACCACAACCATACGAAAAATAAAAGAGCATTTTTGGCAGGAGGTTGGAAAAGCGGGTGTGAGCCGCCCACCGAAATGGAGAAACAGGCGGCTGAATGGGGGCAGCCGCACCGGGAAGTTCAGGGCGAGCCATAGCGGCGGAAGCCTGCAAAGGCGAAGATGCTGCGCTTCAGGGTGCTGCCGTCCGGGTAGGTGGTCTCCTGGCTCTTGCGGCGGGAGCAGGCGGCCAGCGTGGGGATGCCCGCGGCTTCCAGCCGCTGGACCACCCGGTACACAAAGGTGCACTCGCCCTGACAGAGCACGGCGTCCGGGTTAAGGTGCAGGATGTGGTCGGCGTATACCGTGGCAAGGGAGTCCAGCGCGGCCTCGTCAGCGGCGGGGTCGATGGCGGGAAACGCAAGATCGACCACCGTGCCGTAGCGCTGCGCCGCCGTCTGCTGCTCGGCGCTCCACAGGGCGTGGGGGTGGTTGGAAAAGTTGATGAACATAGCGTGTACCTCCCGGTTCTTTAAAAAAGGCTCCCGTCCGCACAAAACGGACGGGAGCGCTGGCGCAGGGCTCACCGCTCGTCGATGCGGTGGCCAACATTGTTGCCGGCCAGAGCGCCGGTAACGCCGCCAACGATGGCGCAGGGGATGGTGCCGGCAATGGCACCGACAGGGCCGCCCACGGCGATGCCGATGGTGGCGCCCTTCACGGCACCTGCGACGGCACCGGCTGCGGCGCAGCCCAGAGTAGAGATCAGCTCAAACATGTTTTTCACCTCCTTTCACCTACCAAAAGCCCACGGCAAGGGCACAGTTAAGGCAGAAAAAAATAAATCTGCATAAATTTTTTAAGCCATTGTAGCAGCGGCCTTTTTATGGTATGATGCAGATAATAAATCTTATAAAAAGGAGTGTTGCCCTGTGCTAAAGACTTATATCACCACCGTGCCTTTGCAGGGAAAGCTGGACCCCATGCTGTACCAGCGGGAGCGGGCAGAGGCTCCCACGGCCACCTGCTTTCCCATCGTGCAGGTAATGCGGGATACCCTTGAACCCGGGGACACGGTGCGGCTGCTGGCCATCCGGCAGGAAAACGCCGATACTGCCCGCAACTATCAGCGCCTGCTGGAAGAGCTGGCGCAGCTGGGCATTGCCAAAGAGCAGGTGGAGCCGGTGCCTCTGCCCGAGGATCAGCGCCCGGAAACGCTGATCGGCCTGTGCCGGGATCTGGTGGATGCCCTGCCGCAGGTCACCCGGGTGTATGCCTGCATCACCTACGGCTCCAAGAGCATCCCGGTGGTCACGCTGACCGCGCTTACCTGCGCCGAAGCCACCCACACCGAGTTGGAGGTGGGCGGCGTCTATTATGGCGAGGTCAGGCGGGAGAACGGAAAGGTGGTGGGTGCGCGGCTTTACGAAATGTCGGCACTGTACCAGCTGGCCGGGCTGGTGGGCACCATGCGGGACAGCAAGACCGCAGAAGAGGTGTTCCGTCAGCTGATCTGGATGAGCCAGCACCGGGAGGACTGAACCACCATGAAGAATGATAAAGTATGGGATAAGATCGATGCTTCGCCCCTGCTGCAGCTGCCGCCGGAGCAGCGCAAAGCGCTGCACGAGGCGGGGAATGAACAGTTCCGCACCCTTTGGGGAGATTGCTTTGCCGCTGCGCTGACCCTTGGGCAGCCGGTGGACGGCGGGGACTTTTGCCGCATCTTCCTGAAGGCGTTCGATTTCTGGGCGCCGAAGCCCGGGCAGACCTTCAGCGCCTATCTGCGCAGCGCCCTGAAGCACCAGAACGCCCATGACGCGCAGCAGGAACAAATGGCGGTGACCGGCTTTGGCCGGGAGACCAACCGCAAGATCAAAAATGCCTTGGCTTATATGGCGAAGAACCAGATCACCGAGGAAAAGCTCTGCCACGACCCGGAAAAGGAGCAGCTGGTGGCCGATATTGCTGGGGTCGGGGTCAAGACCCTGCGGGAGGCGCTGCGCAACAAGCAGTCGATCCTCAGCTTGGACGGCACCGACGGCGAGGAGACGGCACTGGAAACGCGGGTCGCCGCCCCTGCGCAAAGCGTGGAGGAGCAGGCCGAGCAGACCGGTGAGCTGCTGGCATGGCTGCACCGCGGCATCGGGCTGATGAATTTGCAGCAGAAGGAGCAGTATGGCAAGACGGCCGGGCCGCTGTGGAGCAGCGTACTGCTGGGCTTTTTGCGCAACAGGGACGTGCTGCCCCCGGCAGAGGATACCCCCGCGCGGCTGGCAAACTGCGACGACCTGCGTCCGCTGGAACAGGACAACTGCCTGTGGGACATCCTGCTGCTGCATAAGTATGTGGCGTTTACCGTTCAGCCGCCCTATGCACCCAAAGCGCTGGAATGCGCCGCGCTCCACGCTCTGCTGGACCCGGAGCGCAACCCGGCGCAGGATAAGACCGTGGCAGAATTTCTTGGTGTGAGCCGGGCGGCGGTGTCGCAGCGGCGCAAAACATGGCAGCAAAAACTGGTGCAGATGAAAACGGAACAGGAGGACGGATAAGATGGGACGCAATGTTTTACTGCTATATATGAGCATTTTCAACAAGAACCCGAAGATCCAGACCCAGACCCAGACCAACGAGGGCGCGGTGCGATATCTGATAGAGGAAGGGGAGACCCCGGACTGCATTCTGGCACTGTGCAGCGAGAGGGTGCGCAAAGAAGCGAAAGAGATGCCGGACGGCAGCACCCGCACCACGCTGGAATACTTCCGGGATAGCTTTCTGCCCAAGGTGCACATCCCGGCAGAACGGCTGGTGGTGATCGAAGTGCCGGACAGCATGGACGAAGAAACACAGTTTCAGGCCATCTCGCAGCTGCTGGAGAAGATCGAAAAGAAGGACACCCTTTTCGTTGACCTTTCCGGCGGTTTGCGGGACGTGGCCATGCTGCTGGTGACGGTTGCACGCTGTATGCGGGACCTGCGCTATGTGCAGACCCGCCGGGTGATCTGTGCGGAACTGAACAATAATGAGCCAGTTGTTCGCGACCGCACCCAGTTGTATGGTCTGTTCGACTTTGTTACCGCCATGGATCAGTTCTTCTCCACCGGCACAGCGCAAAAGCTGGAGAACTATCTGCGGAGCGAGGGCGAAAAAGACCCGGTACTGCACGCGCTGCTGACCCGCATCAACCAGTTCTCGGAAGATCTGGCACTGTGCCGGGTGCGGAAGCTGAACGACGATTTGAACCAGATCGATCAGGCACTGAAAGAAACGCCCGAGAAGAGCCAGAACCTGACCGACCTGTTCTTCCGGATGCTGAAAGACCGTTTCAGCACCGAGTTTGCAGAGCTGCTTTCCTCCGGTGAAAAGGCGCTGCCTGCACTGGTGAGCTGGTGCGCCGACCACGGGATGTACCAGCAGGCGCTGACCCTGTTGTGCGAGCAGATGCCGGAATATGTCTGCCAGCATCTCTTTGTGCAGCCCACCCCCAAAGGCTGGGACTATCTGGCAGCGCAGATGCAGAACAGGGGCAAGCCGTGGGTGTACCCGCTGTTCCATTTCCATTTCTGCCGGTTGACGCTGTTGCGGCGGGAAAGTCCCTATACAGCAGACCTGCGCCTGACCCGCAGCCGGAACGATGCAGACGGTAATATGCTGTTCCGCGTAGCCGAACCTAAAGAAGTGCACAACTATCTGGATAAGGTACTTGACGCCGAACAGCTGGTCATCGACCCTGCCATCCGCCCGCAGCTGGAGCGGGCCGCCCTGCACTACCAGTGCGTGATGCAGTACCGCAACCAGATCAATCACGCCAGCGCCAACGACCTGGGCTTACAGAGCGAGTGCGTTCGGCCGCTGGATACCGAGCACATTAAAGAGACCCTGCAAAAGATCACCGTCTACCTGCATGAGATCCGCCCCTTGAAGCGGAACGTCCCGCAGGACATCGAGGAAATTCCCGTTGACGCGGCCATCCCCGCCGGAACGCCCGCCCGCTGACCCCAAAACAGAAGAATCTGAAAAGCAAAGCCCCTCCGCACTGGTTCATACCAGCAGCGGAGGGGCTTTTTTGTCCCCTTACGGGGAGAAGTTGTAATCTGACCAGTTCACCAACGACACGCCCGACAAGGTGTTTCCGTCCCCTCGCGGGGAGAACCCTCTCAGTCACGGCTTACGCCGTGCCAGCTCCCCCGATGGGGGGAGCTTTTGCAGCTGCCGTTACCCTGTACTAAGCTCTCCCTTCGGGAGAGCTGGCGCGCAGCGCCTGAGAGGGTTTTACGGGGATAAGTTGTAATAATACGATCCAGGAAGCGTGCAGTACTTTTTGGGTGTTTCCGTCCCCTTGCGGGGATAAGTTGTAATCAAATCGGGTATATGTCGCCCGATTACAAGACACTGTTTCCGTCCCCTTGCGGGGATAAGTTGTAATGGAGTCAATCCGTTCATCAATGACAAGACTCATGTTTCCGTCCCCTTGCGGGGATAAATTGCATAATACAAAACTATTATACTTCTTTTTGCCGCAAAAGAAAAGAACGTTTTCAGGAAAAAAGGCCGGATTCCGGGGTGCGAAGCGGAAAGCCCGGCGGGCGGCAAAAGCGCCCGCAACGCACAAAACCCGCCCGGCGAGGCAGAAAGTGCTCCGGCAGGGCGGGTGTTTTTGGTGCTGCTTTGGGTGGTTTACAGGATGCGCACCCGGATGACGGCGGGGATGCTGCTCAGCTTCTCGCTCAGGCGGGCATCCACGGCACCGGTGGCGTCCAGCATGGTGTAGGCCATGTTCTTTTTGCTCTTGTTCACCATGTTTTCGATGTTCAGACCGGCTTCGGTGGTCAGGGCGGTGATCTGGCTGATCATGCCCGGCTCGTTTTTGTGGATGATGCAGATGCGCTTGCCGCCGGCGCGGGGCTGGTGCACCTCCGGCAGGTTGACCGAGTGGATAATGTTGCCGTTGCGCAGGTAATCGCTCAGCTCCTGTGCTGCCATGATGGCGCAGTTGTCCTCGGCTTCCGGGGTGGAAGCGCCAAGGTGCGGGGTGCACACGATGCCGGGACGGCCCAGAATGTCTTCGGAGGGGAAGTCGGTCATGTAGCCGGACACCTTGCCGTTGTCCATGGCTTCCAGCAGGGCGGCGGTGTTTACCAGCTCGCCGCGGGCGTAGTTCAGGATCTTGACGCCGTCCTTGCACAGGGCAAGGGTCTGGGTGTTGATGGTGTCCTTGGTGGTGGGCAGGTAGGGCACATGGATGGTGATGTAGTCGCACAGGGGCAGCATATCGTTCAGGTTTACGCAGTGGTGCACCTGACTGCTCAGGTTCCATGCTGCTTCAATGGAGATATAGGGGTCGTAGCCGTAGACTTCCATGCCCAGCTCGATGGCGCAGTTTGCCACCCGGGAGCCGATGGCACCCAGACCGATGACGCCAAGGGTCTTGCCCTTGATCTCGTTGCCCACGAACTGCTTTTTGCCCTTTTCCACGCTCTTGGACATGGCCGGGTCACCGGCCAGTCCCTGACACCACTGGGCGGCGGCAGCCACGTTGCGGCTGCCTGCGATGAGCATGCCGATGACCAGCTCCGCCACGGCATTGGCGTTGGCACCCGGGGTGTTGAACACCACGATGCCCTGCTCGCTGCAGCGCTCCAGAGGGATGTTGTTCACACCCGCACCGGCGCGGGCGATGGCCAGCAGATTATCGTTGAAGGTGGTGTTCAAAAGGTCGGCGCTGCGCACCAGAATACCGTCCGGGGCGTCGGCATCCACCGTGACATCGAACTGGTTCTTGGGCAGCTTTGCCAGCCCCACCGGGCTGATGGCGTTGAGCGTTTTGATGGTGTACATATCTGAAACCCCTCTTTATGCATTCTCTTTGCGGAACTTCTCCATGAAGTCCACCAGCTTATCCACGCCCTCGGCAGGCATGGCGTTGTAGATGGAAGCGCGCATACCGCCTACCAGACGGTGGCCCTTCAGGTTCACGAAGCCCGCCTCGGCGGCTTCGGCGCAGAACTTTTTGTCCATGTCCGGGTTGGGGCTGGTGAAGGTGACGTTCATGGTGCTGCGGTAGCGGTGCTCCACAGGATTTGTGAAGAACTCCTGTCCGTCCAGATAGTCGTACAGCACCTTGGCCTTGGCTTCGTTGATCTTTTGCATATTGGCAAGACCGCCGATGTCGTTTTCCAGATACTTGAGCACCAGACCGGTCATGTAGATGCACCAGCACGGCGGGGTGTTGTACATGCTGTCCTTCGCCAGCAGGGTGGTGTAGTTCATCATGGTGGGCACGTTGTCGGCGGCGTGACCCAGCAGGTCGTCCCGGATGATGGCAATGGCCATACCGGCGGGGGCTACGTTCTTCTGTACGCCAAAGTAGATGCAGCCGTACTTGCTGACATCCACGGGCTTGGAAAGGATCATGGAGCTCATATCTGCCACCAGCGGCACGCCCTCCACCTGCGGCAGCTCCACATACTGGGTGCCGAAGATGGTGTTGTTCTGGCAGATGTGGATGTAGCTGGCGTCCTTGTCGTAGTCGATAGCGTTTACATCTGGGATATAAGTGAAATTTTTATCCTTACTGGATGCTACGATCTTGGCCTCGCCGAACTTGGCGGCCTCCTTGGCAGCCAGACCCGAGAAGTTGCCGGACACGATGTAGTCTGCCTTGCCGGTGGTCATAAAGTTCAGCGGCACCATGGCGAACTGCTGGGTAGCGCCGCCCTGAAAGAAGCCCACCTTGTAGTTATCGGGAATGTTCATCACCCGGCGCAGGGAAGCTTCGGTGTCCTTGATGATGGCGTCGAACCACTTGCTGCGGTGGCTCATCTCCATCACGC
>ERZ857840.1037-NODE-1037-length-34604-cov-7.077455_pt1 | contig 34604 bp, 31 predicted proteins | sample MGYA00519760_ERZ857840 | MGnify/ENA primary metagenome ERZ857840 (study PRJEB31778, sample SAMEA3449371) | human gut metagenome | biome: human gut; feature: human-associated habitat; material: faeces | place: United Kingdom | collected 2010/2012 ... | reverse complement strand
TCATCACTTCGTGAAGCCGAAGAATATCTCTCTGGCGGAAGTCGATATGCTCATACCCCAGATGGATCTCATTCAGGGCGTCTCTGTACCCGGCAATCTCTGCTTCGTTGTGGTTCAGCGGAGCGCTGTTCTGATTGACGATAGCAGCAATACGCTCGTCGCTTGTTACGATGCCCTCGATAGCATTGGAGCTTTTGATCGACTGTATCTTTGCGACAGCTTCCAACTCTGTAAAGATCTTCGAGTATTCTTCCTTGCGCACGCCTGCCATAGTTTTCAGCGCGGCAATGTTTGAAGTCAGATTCACGAGATTTGCGGGCAGCAGCCCATTATTCAAAAAAGAGTAATCAAATTTTCTCATACAGCGCCAACCTTTCTGCACCTAAATATAACATATTATATGCAGAAAAGCAAGCACGTATTGCTGATAGCTGCACATAATCAAGATATGATATGTGCAGCTACTCATGTTAATCACAATATAACGAAAGGAATTGAGATATCCAATGACAGCAGACATAGACCTGTGGGTAACGGCGACGATCCTCAGAGAGCTGCGAAACAACGGCCTCATTACGCAGAAAGAAGCAGAAAAGATCCTTTCCCGCGTTGCAAAACAGACCGGCGCTACACTTATTATTTCCGTCTGAAAATGCTCATATTTCAGTAGCTTTGTGAAAGGTGTTGTGGTATTGTGTGTTGCTGCAGAGGGAGGTGAACCGGCGCATGGCACAGGAAAACACTGCGAGAGTCATAACGATAGCGGCAACCGAACAGCCGCAGGATATACGGCTGAGAGTTGCGGCCTACGCCCGCGTCAGTTCATCTTCTGACGAGCAGCTCAATTCCTTTGCCGCACAAAACCGCTACTACACTGAGCTTATATCCGGCAAGGATAACTGGCAGCTCGTAGACATCTACGCCGATGAGGGTATTACAGGCACTTCAATAGAAAAACGCGGCGACTTCAAGCGTATGCTCCGCGACTGCGAGCGCGGGCTCATAGACAAGATACTCGTGAAGTCCATATCCAGATTTGCGAGGAACACCACCGAGTGCCTCGAAACGGTACGTTCTCTGAAAGCTCGCGGCGTAAGCGTATACTTTGAGAAAGAGGGCATTGACACCGGCAAAGTCTCCGGCGAGATGCTCACCGCCGTGTTCGCATCGCTGGCACAGGCCGAGAGCGAGTCCATATCTAAGAATGTCAAGTGGGGCATAGGAAAAAGAATGCGTGACGGAACGTTCAATACCTGCTGTGCTCCGGTCGGATTTCATCTTGAAAACGGCAAATTGGCTGTAGTTGAGGAAGCGCGTCATGTAATTGCCAAAATATATGAGGACTACCTTAACGGGCTGAATTCAAGGGAGATAGCTGCCGCATTGAATCGCGAAAACATGCTTGATCGCCGATGGTCAAGAGAACTTGTGGATTACATTCTTACCAATGAACGGTATGCCGGTAATGCATTGCTTCAAAAGCGCTATACGACAGCGACCCTGCCGAAAACAGCTCCTCGAAATCATGGTGAACGAGAGATGTTCTTCGTCACAGGCAGTAATCCGGCGATCATCACAGAGGAAACATTCAACCGCGCTAAGTCTCTGAGGGCACAGCGAAAAGTATCTCAAGCGGCTACAGACAGACCGTTGAGTAAGAAAGTACGCTGCATATGCGGCTCACGCTGTAGGTGCAAGTCCAATGCTGGTACTTGGAAGTGGGTATGCGTCGTCCATGATGAGGGAGGTAAATGTCCCAATAAAGCAATTCCGGAACTTGAAATATACGGTGCGTTTCAACGTCTATATTTCAAGTTGAAATCTAATCCGGATATATTATCCCAAGCGCTCCGCGGGCTTATAGAAATACGTAATCGTAGGATGCTGTGGAGCATAGATGTCATAGAGATCAACAAGAAAATTTCCGATGTACTAAGTCAGAATCAGATGTTGGCCGTGCTTAAACAGCAGGGACTCGTTGATCCTGACATTTTCATATCTAAAACCAATGAGTTGACCAAACAGCTCCGAGAGTTGAAGCTTCAAAAAGAGCGTCTGCTGAAAGCTGAGGGCAGCAATGCCGAGCAGCTTACAAGGGTGCTCATAGCTACGATAGCCGAGAGTCCGGATTTCCTTGACGGCTTCGACGCTGAACTATTTGGTGAGCTTATAGATCAGGTTATTATAAAAGATGATTTCCATGTCATATTCCGCCTGAGAAACGGGCTTGAACTTCAGGAGACTATAGAAAGGACATTTCGGCGATGAAAAATCGTAAGCTTCCGTTCGGATATGCTTTACACGGCGGAGAGATCGTCATAAATCAATGCGAAGCTAACGCCGTAGGTGATATATTCCGCCTGTATACTGGCGGCACGTCTCTAAGCGGGATAACCGAGATGCTCAAATCATCTGAAATAAGTTATGATGCGGGCAGACTATGGAACAAAAATATGGTATCCAGAATTCTTGGGGATAGGCGGTACGTTGAAAGTACTGTCTATCCCCAAATCATATCTGAGAGTATATTCAGTGCCGCGAGTTCCCTGCGCTCCGAAAAAGCTCCGACCACAGATAAAAGCGAAGCTCAAAGATTGATTCAAAAGCTAAGCGGTTGCAGCACGGATGCTGAAATTGAATGTCAGATCCTATCGATACTCAATAGATTGGGTAGTTGTCCGGAAACCATAACCGCTCGAACAGAAGCAACTCCTGCGGCATCTCCTGCCCTCGCGGAGCAGCTTGAATCCATCATGATGATTCAGCCAATAGACGAAAATCGAGCACAGCAGATCATATATGAAATAGCCGCAGCTCAATATGCGCAAGTAAATAATAGTCAATATGAAACCGAAAAACTCAGGAGATTCTTCAAACAAATGGGGTATATTTCAGAGCTTACTCCAGACATCATCCGAAAAAGTGTTTCACAAATCAAGGTACGCCGCAAAGCAGTAACGCTTATTCTGAAAAACGGGCAAGCTGTGTCCAATGAGAATTTAGTATGAGCAATACAACGCCAACTGTTATATTTATCCCAGCCAAGCCCGAAGTCGTGCGAGCTTCAAAGCGTCAGCTTCGCGTCGCCGCATACTGCCGAGTCTCGACTGATGACGAAGAGCAGCTCACCAGCTACGAGGCACAAAAGAATTACTACACAGATAAGATCATGACCAATAAAGAGTGGACTATGGCGGGTATCTTCGCCGACGAGGGTATAACCGGCACATCTGCCCGCAAGCGCCCGGAGTTTCTGCGCATGATTCGCCAGTGTAAGCAGGGCAAAATAGATATCGTGCTTACAAAATCCATCTCGCGCTTTGCCCGAAATACGGTCGACTGCCTGAATTATGTGCGCGCACTAAAAGAGCTTGGCATAGCGGTCATCTTCGAGAAAGAGAATATGAACACTCTCGAAATTGACAGCGAAATACTCATAACCATGCTCGGTGCATTCGCTCAGTCCGAGAGCGAATCCATCTCAGCTAACGTCCGCTGGGGTATTCGGCAGGCCATGAAAGAGGGCAAGGCCACCATACAGTACAAATATCTGTACGGCTATCGCAAGGGCGATGATGGCAAGCCTGAGATAATACCGAATCAGGCGGAAGTCGTTCGCAAGATATACGACCTGTTTCTAAGCGGCACACCGGTTCGTGGGATACAGGAGTATCTGAATGAGAATGCCGTTCCGAACATAAACGATGAACCAAAATGGGCGCGGAGCGCCATAGACAGCATACTTACAAACGAAAAATACTGCGGCGATGTACTGCTCCAGAAAACGTACATAGACGACTGCATCAATAAGAAAGTCAAGAAAAACACCGGTCAGCTTCCGATGTATCTGGTGCAGAATCACCACGAGGGGATAATAAGCCGAGAGACCTTCGACGCCGCTCAAGCAGAACTCGCCCGTCGCAGCGCGGGAAAGAGTCCGTCAAAGAAAAATGCTCCGACCGGTCGGAGCAGGTACAGCAGCAAATATGCGCTGTCAGACAGACTATACTGCGGCGAGTGCGGCACAAGGTATCAGAGATGTACATGGCGCAACCGCGATGGCAGCAAGCGCATCGTCTGGCGCTGCGTCAGCCGGGTGGACTATGGCAACAAGTACTGCCACGACTCCCCGACGCTGGATGAGGAGCCGCTGCACAGAGCCATACTTGCAGCTATAAACAGTGCGGTCAAGGATAAGGACAGTATCATCTATAATCTCAAGAGTGCGATGGAAAAGGAACTTGCCCCGGTTGCAGGGCAGCAGCTCAGTCTGTCTGAGATAGATAGCCAGCTTGAACGGTTAAACACCGAGTTCAGCAAAGTGCTTGCCGAGGCCTCCGAAAGCGGTGACCAGGCAGTGTATAGCGATAAGTTCCGCGAGATCATGCAGAAGCAAACGGCGCTGAAAGCCCAGCGCAATGAGATACAACGGATGTTAGCTGAAAGTGGTAAAGCTGCAGATCATATAGACCAATGCCGACAGGCAGCGGAAGTTATGCCCGTAGCTATAACTGAGTGGGATGAAGCGCTGATCCGTCAGGTAGTTGAGAGTGTGACGGTAGAGACAGGCGGTGGAATAGTTGTAGCCTTGAAATCCGGAGCATCAATACATCAGGAATTAATGTAATATGTAAGAACCGGGGTCTTAGTAATAAGATTCCGGTCTTTTTGTTTTGGAGAGGAGTAACTTATGCCACGCTATTTTATGCGAGACACGCCGCTGCGAGCAATGGAGCGGATGATGATGTCTCAGCCCGGCCACAAGCCGCGAGGAAGCGGAATGTACCGAAGTCAATTTCATTACACTCCAAAAGATGTGGAGTGCGAATACTGCCAGAACTATGACCGTAAGAATCCATGCCTCCTGTGTGCATGCACTTGTTTGAAGGAACGCATTGAGGCGGGTGTTCTGAATCTGAGCGAGTTTGTATGGGACTGCTTTGCATCCCCTGTGGAACCACAGCTTCAAAAGCGGATGCATCAGCAGTTCGGAGAAAGAACTACTCATTTTTTCCTATCCGACTCTCATCGCAGAAGATGGACACACTGGAGAGCACTATGCTGGCGTCTGTCTGACCGAAATAAGGCTGCCTTCTACCTGCTCACGGCTTATGACAGTCTTTGGAGAAGGATGGTCTGGAAGTGCGGCAACGACGGCTTTGACTTTCAAGCAGTCCATCTCAGAGGGATCAAACCAGAGCTTTACAGCGTTTATCAGGCGGCAAAGGCCATTGCGGTCGGCAGTTCTAATATAACCCTCGCAGACCTTGCGTCTCCGGAATTGGTCACAGATGAGGCGTTCCAACTGATTATTAACGCACTATTGATGGCCAAGTACGGGGATGTGGTTTTGAATTTAGAAAATGGAGCGATGAAGGAGGGCAACCGATATGGCACAACAAGAAGAGCTCGTTTTATGGATTGACCGGCGCTGGAAAAATGCTATTGAGAAGCATCTCAACGAAACCTTGCAAGAGCATCTGGAAAATGTATTGGACGAGCTGTGTGATCAGCTTCCAGAGCGAGAGTATGAGCGCATCAGCCATGAGATCCAGTCGGAAGCAGCCGCACGGCGTGCAGCGGAAGAAGCGGCCCGGACTTATGCCGCTTACCATGTGACGGAGCACGGTCAAGAATGGTACTTTAAAACCTCGCCCGGTGAGGAGCTATTGGAGGCTGGGAAAAAGCTACGCAGTTACATTATGAAGGACAGCGGTGTGGGGCCTGACAAATTCATCGGAATGTTTTTCGGCGGGCAGCCCATCACAGCAGAAAAGTTTGATGCACTTACGGCTCTGCGCATGGAGAACACCGGAAAGGTGCGAGGTGTGTTCGATGTGAACTTCGACAAGCGTGAGTTCTCTGCTGTCAGCATCATGGATGGCTGGCAGACCTGGGCGATGCATGATGTGTCGGTGGCAGTTTATCATGCCACCCGGTCACAGTTTGCGTCTAACGATGATAGATGGCGCAAGTTGCTGGATCATCTGAGCGGCAAAGAGATCACCTCGGCAGGGCATCTCGCAGCCGACAACTTTTCGTTTTCAGATGAGATCATTGAGGAGGACGGCAAGCTCAACTTTTATATTCAGGCAGACTTCGATGTGGATTCTGCGTTCGGGACATTTGTCTGTACCGATCAGAATGACGACTGGCTCAACATCTATGCCAACTATGACGTGGAGCAGGATCATCTGTGCGACACACTGGAACTGAACCTCTGCAAGGGAGACGGTTCGGAAGAAAGCTGGAGTTACCCTCTCAACGCTGCCGAACAGGAAGTCCTGCTCCGCAAAATGGAGGCATTCTGTCAGCAGCAGACCGGCATGAGTCTGCACGATTACACCCAGCAACTTCGAGACAGTGAATCGCAGACGCCTGAGATGCAAATGTAATTGAAACGGTCTGCATACTTCATGGATGATGCCATTAAAGCAAAAGACTCATCGGAGTGCCTTGTCACAAGCACTCCGATGTTAGTTTAAATAAGTGACATTAAATATCTTGCACAGTACCGACAGCAATGTACCTCTGTTTACTGCTGTTTGGCTTGCCGGGAATAGTCATTTGAAGCTGCCCGTTTTCAAGCAATGGCTTCAAATAGCGTGCTGCGAAGTACTTGATATCTTTGAAACCACAATGGTTGGCGATTTCTGCCTTGCTGCGAGGTTCTGCGCAGAATGCAACAATTCTATCTTGGAGGGCGACTTGGGGGGTAACCTGGGGGGTGACTTGGGGGGTACCCCCCAAGTTAGTATCAATTTTGGTATTCCGAATCGTTGCATAGAGCATAAACGCTTCCACACGATACTCTGGCTGTGGCAGCCCTGCCGTTTCCATGACCTCGTAGAGCCGATCCACACCTTCGCCAAACTCCTGCACATATTCATACTCATGCAGGAACTGTGCAATTTTCGGATTGCGAGAGAAATGGACGTGCCGCATATTGTTCAGCCGCACGATACCGGGCAGTGTACCGGGGCTTTCTATTGTCAGCCGGTCGTCGAACATCTTGATTTGGATATCCGTCCCTTTGATGCTGTAATCGCGGTGTGCAACGGCGTTGACAATCAGCTCTTTCCACGCGAACTCCGGGTATTCCGGCTCGGTGACAAAACGAGTATCTGCGCCGAGATAGGTGCGTTCCTTGATCTGGCTACGCACGAACTCCAACGCTTTTTCAATGACATGCAAAATGCATCCCTCAAACACCATGTCTTTGATAACGTTCATCTCTGCGCCGACCTTGGCCTCTGTGCCCTCGTATCGGACAAAGCGGATGCGCGCACGTGGAAAGTAGTGCATCGGATTCTTACCAAACAGCAGCATGGCGGCCGTGCTGACTTCTTCCTTGCCGCCTTTGGTAGAGATAAACTCTTTGTTCTCCCGCAGATATTCTTCCGGGCTTTTGCGATAGCCGAGTTTCTGCGTGTACGTTCGGACAAAATCAAGGTCAATGTCATCTACCGTTGCATCAGGCACTGGGGTATCTTCAAAATACCGTGTGCCTTTGGCATACATCAACTGGAGGCGTTCTTCAAAATTGAGTTTCTTGGACTTGTCCCCGACGCGGAAGAAAACATCGTCTGCCTGATTTGAATGCAGTTCATTGCTCTGCAAAACCTCAATCAGCAAAATATGATCCGGCTTGCCGCCTTTATTAGCACAGGGGAGCTGTTCGGTTTCGATTTGAACAGACGGCTTGCAGTAATCAAACGGTGCGCGCAGCAACTCGTTGATATGGTTTTGATATGCATCGATACCGGTGATCGTCCCGTCGTCCTCAACACCGATGGCGATCACTCCGCCGTCAGCATTGGCAAAAGCAATCAGATGAATTGCAAGCGTCTTGGCATCAATGCGGGCGCTCTTGCGGTCAAACAGTGGAGATTCCGTCATAGTGCAGATTTGTTCGATTGTCAGCTTGCAGCTCATTCACCCGCCTCCTCATTATAAGAAAAATTCAGCCCATGATCGATGCAGTATTGGCGGATCACAAGCACAGTCATTTTATTCGGCATAGTCCTTCCATTCTCCCAGCGATTGACGGAGGTGAAGCTCACATTCAGCTCGTCCGCAAGCTGCCGCTGGGAAATCCTTCGTTCACTTCGCAGCTTGAGGACAGCTTCTCCAAATGTCATTCTGCATCACACTCCTTATATCATAGTATAGCACATGACAGCATTGCTATTCAAGAAAACAGATTAGAAAAATCGGGTGGGATTATAAAAATGAGTATGCCCCGCATTCCGAATATTTTATAAGACAAGTTCAGTTTGACGCATTTCTTGAAGTTCTAAGAGTATTATAGAAATTATATCTTCGAATGCTTGCATCAAAAGGAGAGATTGTGTTGAACAAAAAAGGAAATTGTGATAAAATTGTAGAAAAGAAATGCGTTTTGGAGATAGATATAATGAATAGAAACACAATAATCAGCCTCGCTATGTTGTACGCAGTTTGGCAGACAAAACACAAAGATGTTCTTGATTTGCTCCGCCCATTTGTCCTTTATGCTGTAGGCACAACTACGAAAATAAACGATCGGATCGATATTGATGTAATTTGTGGCTGCATGGAAAAAGAGTTTGGGTATAGCTCTTTTCCGCAGGCAATAGGTACACGAATTTTGCAGAGAGAAGCAGTCGACGTTGATACTGCAAGTAAGAAGAATATAGTTAAGAGGGATGGCGCTTTTTATTTAATAAATAGCTTGGACGAGCAGAACGCTTTGTTCGCCGAGAGACGCACAAAGTGTAAGGAAAAGTCTGATGCGGTTTCAGTTGCGCTATCGGTGTATCTTAACAAAAAAGAAGCCTGTGGAAGGAATAACTACACGCAGGAAGAAGCAGAGAGGTATTTGCTTACCTTTTTTGAGGCGCGCGGAAACTCAGTGCTTACCTCTGTGGATGACTTAAGGCAGATACTTAGCAAGAATAATGAGCTTGAATATTTCATTGCAAGATTTATTCTTGAGCACAATGAAAAAAGGTCCATTTATATGGATTATATCGTTGAGCTTGTAAAAGGGTACTATGTAACAACTGCGATCTATTATCAAGCGGAGAACCCTAATATTACAACGGCATCGTTCAGGGATGTTACTTTTTATTTGGACACAAGTATTCTGCTTGCCTATTTGGGCTACAAATCCAAACCTCAGAACGATAGTGTTCAGGAGTTGGTAAGAAACCTCAAGCATAATGGGGCTAACCTTGCTTGTTTCAACTATAATATTGAAGAAGTTGATAGTATACTTACCGCCTATAAGATGAGCAGGGTACAAGGGAGCAGAGGAACATCTTCAATAACGCTCGAACACTTTGATGAGAACGAATATTCATACTCACATGTAGAATCTGAGCAAAGAGTCTTTGCGGATAGACTCAGAGCGGATGGCATTGTTCCAGTAGACCCAAATTCAATGCTTGAAAGCAATGGTTCAGACAGAAGTATTGCTGGCTTATTGAATGATGATGCTATAAAAGCCGGAGTGCTGTCTATACGGCCAAGGTATAATCTGACTACATTGCCAGAAGATATTCAAGCAATAAATGCGATAAGCCGAGTTAGAGAGGGGAAAACGCTTAGATACATTGAAAAATGTAAAGCAGTGTTCATTACCAAAAACACTGTCTTGGTTTCTGCCACAAAGAAGTTTTTGGAAGAGCAGGAAGTTGATGTCGGTTTCCCGCTTGCAATAACCGACGAAGATTTGTGTGTTATTGCATGGCTTAAGGATTTTAAGATAAGCAACAATCTTCCTAAGATGAGACTTTTGGAAAATGTATTAGCTGCTATTAATCCAACCCCTGAACTTATGGATGCATATTTTAGCCATATAAATTCCTTGGAAAAAAGAGGCTCAATTTCGCAAGATGAAGCGACCCTTTTACGCATAGAACATTTTGCAAGAACGGAACTCATGAGTATAACTCACGGCAATCCTGCGGCGGTTACTGAGATCGTAGTTGATGAAATAAGGCACAGAATGAAGGAACAGAGCTATCAGGAAGGCATTAATAAGGGTAAGAAAGAAGCAGGAGAAGAAGCAAAGAAATTTATGCAGAGAAAAAGGAATTCAGCTTGTAAGAGAGCCGAAACGGAGATTGATAAAGAGTATGCGAAAAAAGAGATTAAAGGCATCAGAACCATAAAAAATGTTGCAGTAGTAATAGCGCTGTGTTTTGTATGTGCGTCAATTTACAGTTTTATAAACTCGGTTGATGGGAAAATAAGCTATGCTTTATTACTCATTACTCTTGTAACTACTGTACAGGGAGCATGGCCGTTTTTTGGAAAGGATAACTGGGCAATAAACCTTTTCAAACGCAATCTTAATAAGAAAAAAAGAGCAGCATTAGATGAAAGAAAGAAGAAATATCTTTCACTGTTAGAGTAAGATCGAACGAGCCCCGCTTTTCGGACAAATTTGCTGAAAAGCAGGGTTCTTCTTATATTCAAAGCTTTGAAAGAGCAGAATTTTTCCCTTCGGGGGGGCGCGCACAGGTGCAAAACTCTAAAAACACAAAACTAATATTTTTAGGAAAGGCCGCTATTTGAACACAGCTTTTTCATATATCTCCGCCATATATGCATATGCATCTTCAAACGCCTGAGGTGTCTTGTGTTTCAAGGTTCGATGTGGACGATGCTCATTGTGAAATCGAATGTATTGATCTGCGCTCTTGCGGTAGCTTTGCTCCTAGGTATACTCTCTGCGGTACGCCTAAACACATTTTCACGAAACGATATTGGTTGATTTTACAGCCCTGTCTGTTATAATATAATTAGAGTTAATTACATCTCAGAAAGGTTGATATATATGCCTGAAAGCCAGAATATTGAATGGAAAAGCAAATGGAAAGACGAATACCTTGAGTGGATTTGCGGCTATGCAAATGCTCAGGGCGGGAAAATATATATCGGCTGTGATGACGAGGGAAATGTAATTGGCTTGAGTAACGCCCGCAAACTCCTCGAAGATATTCCGAACAAAGTGAGGGATGCGATGGGCATTATCGTTGTAGTCAATCTCCTGACTGAAAGCGGTAAGGACTACATTGAAATTGATGTTCCGACATATCCCATAGGTATATCCTGCAAGGGTGCATACTATTACCGAAGCGGAAGCACAAAACAGGTGCTGACAGGTCCGGCGCTCGAAGCGTTTTTGATGCGTAAGCGCGGTGCTACCTGGGACAATCTTCCGCTCCCAGCGTTCTCCCTTGATGATGTTGATGACAATATCGTCGGGCATTTCAAGCAGTGGGCGTCTAAGAAGGGGCGTATAGATAGCAGTGTGCTTAATGAGCCGAAAGATGCTCTTATGGAAAAGCTCCATCTTACAAATGGTGCTTACCTGACTAATGCCGCTATGCTGCTGTTCAGCAAAGACCCCGAACGCTGGCAGCTCGGTGCCTACGTAAAAATAGGCTACTTTGAAAACGACGCTGATTTGCTATATCAGGATGAGGTGCATGGTTCCATCTTGGAGCAGATTGATAAAATCGTTGAGCTCGTCTATCTGAAATATATGCGTGCAAAGATAACCTACGACGGTATGCAGCGCATAGAACGATACTTTGTGCCGGAAGCCGCTCTGCGCGAGGCTCTGCTTAACGCACTGTGCCATAAGGAATATCAGTCGGGTGTTCCGATTCAGATCAGCGTGTACGCGGACAAGTTGTATATTGCAAATTGCGGGCGTCTCCCGGAAAATTGGACGCTTGAGAACCTGATGCGTAAACACGCATCCAGCCCATATAACCCCAATATTGCACATGTCTTTTATCTGGCTGGATTTATAGAAAGCTGGGGACGCGGAATAGAGAAGATATGTTCAGCCTGCAAAAAAGACGGAGTTCCGCAACCTGAGTACACCATCAATCCCGGAGACATCATGGTCAAGTTCACTGCGCCGGGAGATAGGATCGTCAAGGTTGCCGAAAGGGTGACTGATAGGGTTACTGATAGGGTGACTGAAAACGAGCGAGCAGTCATTCTCTTGTTGGAAGAAGACCCCGGATATACCATGCAACAGTTAGCGAAGAGATTGAGCGTGAGCAGAAAGTCCATTGCAAGTCGCTTGAAAAAGCTCAAAGAGAAAGGTGTCATTGAAAGAGTTGGTTCAGATCGCAGTGGATACTGGAAGGTAAATAGGTAGTCTGCTACACTTGAGAATGATATGAAGGCAGGTAGAGCGAATCATTTTAGATTCGTTTATTCTTCGTGCAGGAAAGGTTTGAAGAAAATATAATTGCCGTAGATGGTCATCCCTAAAAGAATTGGAGGAACCATATGTCAGTCCTTATTACAAAAATAAAATTGTACAATTTCCGCCGATTTAGGGAATACGTTATCGAGCCAAATGAAAAGTGCAATATTCTCATCGGAGACAACGAATCTGGCAAAAGCACTATCCTTGAGGCAATTGATTTAGTCTCAAGTGGAAATATGCGCAGATTGGAAGCAATTGGCCTAGACAACTTAATGAACATAGAGGCAGTTACAGAGTTTGTTAATGGAAGCCGTTGCTATAATGACTTGCCAAAACTTAGAATTGAACTATACCTCAGCGAAACATCTGATCCAACCGTTAATGGCGAGAATAATTCAGACAAAAAAGAGTGCGACGGTATTAAACTCGTTTGTGAGCCAAACGAAGACTATCGAACCGAAATAACAGAAGCACTGCTTACTCAAGTCGATTATTTCCCTTATGAATACTACTCCATGCGCTTCTCTACATTCGCAGATCAGGCATATACAGGATACAAGAAGAAGCTGCGCTGCGCGATGGTGAACAGCGATAAAATGGACTCCGAATATGCAACAAACGACTTTATAAAGAGAACTTACTATCAATACACGGAATGTGACCCAAAAGAGCGAGCCATATTCAAGAGCAAGTACCGCCAGATGAAGAATAATTTCCGCGCTAATAGTTTAGTCCCATTGAATGGGCGAGTTCCGCAAGACAAGCACTATACCTTTGGGCTAAAAAGCAGCGTTGCTACTGATTTTGAAAACAATTTGATGATATATGAAGATGAAATTAGCATTGACAATAAGGGCACTGGAAAACAGATCTTTATTAAGACAGACTTCGCTTTGGAGCATTCAGGTTCAAATGTAGACGTTATTTTGCTCGAGGAGCCCGAGACGCACTTAAGCCATGTGAATCTTAGAAAATTGGTCCGAAAAATTGCCGAAACGCAAAATGGTCAGCTTTTCATTGCAACACATAACAGCCTTATTAGCACGAGGCTTGAACTTAACAATGTTATTATTCTTCACTGCGACAGTGATAATAAGCCAGTTGTTCTCAAAGACTTGAGCGCGGACACAGCAAAGTATTTCAGAAAAGTGCCGCCGGCAAGTATCACAGAATTTGCTCTTTCAAGGAAGTCTATTCTTGTAGAAGGTCCCGCAGAATACATTCTTTTTGAGAAATTCTACGAGACCGTATCTAACCACAGGCCCGAAGATGACGGTATACAAATATTGGATGTACGTGGGCTGAGTTTTAAGCGTTATCTTGATATTGCACGTCTTACAAAAGGAAAAGTTGCTGTCGTAACAGACAATGATGGTGATGTCCTCGAAAACTGTATTGAGAAATACGCCGATTATTCTGATAATGCCAACATAAAAATCTGCTATGATACCGACGAATCGAAACACACATTTGAAATTGTTTTATATTGGGACAACAAAGAACTTTGCGATGAATTATTTTCGAACAGTGCTCAACAATATATGCTGAATAATAAAACGGAGGCAGCATATACATTGCTCTGCCAAGATAAAGGCATCAATGTTCCTGCATACATAAAAGAGGCAATTGAATGGATAAGAAGGTAATCTTTGCTGTCGCAGGATCGGGAAAAACAACTTATATTGTTAACAGTCTGTCTTTGCAAAAGAAATCTTTGATTTTAACCTACACAGATGGCAATTACGATAATCTTTCGCGGAAGATACTCGAAAAATTCAATGGAGTTTGGCCCAACACTGTTACATTAATGACGTATTTCTCGTTTCTCTATAACTTCTGCTATAAGCCGTATCTTGCAGATAAAACCCATGCGAGGGGAATTACTTTTAAGAGCAATCCTAACAGATATGACCGTTGTACTGAACAAAAATATTTTCTAAGTTCATCAGGCCTTTTATATAGCAACAGGCTCGCATTCTGTTTTGAAAGAGAAAACATAATATCAAAGATAACGAACAGACTTGAGAAGTATTTTGACGAGCTCATCATTGACGAGATACAAGATATTGGCGGACGGGACTTCAACTTTCTTGAGGCTATTATGGAAGCCAATATCAACATGTTGTTTGTAGGTGATTTCTATCAGCACACATTTGACACCAGTCATGATGGTGCAACAAACAGCACACTATTTAACAGTAAAGCAAAATATGCATCGCGTTTTACTGCAAAAGGATTTATATGTGATAATACAAGCTTAGTTAACAGTTGGCGCTGCAGCAAAAATGTTTGTCAATTTGTTACTGAGAACTTAGGTATCCATATATGCTCTAACAGGCCGGAAGAAGATAATACACGCATTGAGTTAGTATCTGATCCCTTGATAATCTCTGAGCTTCTGTCGAACAACGACATAATAAAGCTGCATTATCAAAATGGTTCAAAAAATGGATATATGCATAAGAACTGGGGCGAGACGAAGGGTGAAGATAAATATATGGATGTTTGTGTACTGCTTAATAAGGCCACCTCAAAAAGAATGTCTTCTGGGACATTATCCGAATTAGCACAGCTAACAAAAAACAAACTATATGTTGCCATAACGAGAGCAAAAGGAAATGTCTACATTTTTGATGAATAACTGATTATTTATCTAAGTTGAAAGTGAAAGGAGTCTTAATGCAATGTGTAGATATATCGTAGCATGTAGTTATCCAACAGTAGAAGAAATTAAACGGCACAATTCTGAAATTAATATCAAAGAATTTCCTTGGTATAAAAAGCTGGAATTTGTATCAGATATGTCGACAGATGAAATCCTCGATTATACTCTGAAGAAGTATTGGCACGAGCTATTGGCCAAGGGTCCCACGCCGTACCTGTTTTTGGTTGAGTCTGATGGAACAGCAACGAGATTGTGATTTTTCGGTGATAGGGCATTATCCTACAGGATACGCAATATTTGAGCGTAGGCTCCTGTCCTCAAAATTGGCTGACCCTGCCATCGTCATTGCGGACTGTACACAGTCCGCAATGATTTTTTTGCGCTGTGCCAACCTTGGCTGCCACGCAAGTTAAAAGCTGCATTTCAGTGAGAACTGGAATGCAGCTTTTTGTTTGCTCTCCGCATAAATAGCAGCTTATTACTTGACCGTTACTGTTTCTAAGATTTCACGGGCTATAATACAGCATTCGGCCATTGAACGCTGAAAAGCATCTGCCCCGAATGATTCAGTAAACAGTGTGAAAATATACTCCCCAAGGTCTTTCTCTGCCCGTGGTTCACTCAGAAAAGCCTCGATTTGTGAAATCTCAGAATGGTATTCGTCTTCGGGGCAGAATGGGAAAAGACATATTGGATCCCAAGTATCTATGATTTCTTTTATGTTGCTCATTCGACTCCACTTTCTGAACAGTCAGGCATCGACGAACACGAGACTGGACACAACTTTGTCGATTTTCTTCAATTCAGCTGTTTCTTTTTCGCTCTGATACGTTGCAAACACAACGTTAGGATATTTTGCAATGACCCATAGCTTTATAAACCAACTATCAGGCAGCGTACCGGTGCCATACAGAACGGTTTTCCCTTTTTGGGTTCCGTCCAAAATGAGCGCATGCTTCAGCTTGACCTGATTTTCATCTAAAAACCTTTTGGCCATTATGCTGATGTGCTCATCCAAGGTTTCCTGCATTCCGGCTATTGAATGGTACGACAATGTCAGCGCCCCATCGCCATCGGCGTGACAGATTGACGTGACGCCATTGTTTTCTTCTGCTGTCCATCCGTCCGGAAGCTCACACATCAAGTAATTTCTGAGTCTGACTATCATAGTGTTCTCACCTCGCAGGTTCGTCACGCAGTAGTACATGATCGCCGCCGAAATGCTCGGCTGCCAGCTTGCTGACCCTGCCATAGTCCTCTTTAGAAAGTTTGTATTTCATGGTTCAAAATAATATGTACCTCATGTTTTGGACTTCCATGCTTCTATAACCGCATACGAGTCTAAATCCTCTCCCAGATAAAATATGGTGTCTGGATATGCTTGCTCATAAAAGCTTGCGATGCCTGTACCGCTCCTTTTCAGTAATGAACGGCATTTACGCAGTCCTTTAATTAGTTCGCTGCACATCAAGGTTTCCCAAATGCCGATTCTCTTAATTAAGGATTCATCACATTGGCCAGCACAAACATACACTCCATATTTATGATCATTATAGATTGTTTCTGTCTCTGCACTGTACACTTGAGCAAGGCCTATACCTGTTATATCTTCTTTCTTGATCCTTCTTCTGAAAATAAAACCACGTGTGATCTCATTTTCAGTTAAGAAAACAGGTCTGCACCAAAAATCAAATACTAATATTGCACAGATGACCCATATTATAAGAAGCAGGAGAATATAAATTGAAACTACAGATGTAATCCAATCTAATAATTGAGGCGAAGGAGGCAGCGGAATGAACTCCGTACAAACCTTGTACAACCAGTAAGCACAAAAAACCAAAGACGCACAGCTCGAAACCAGCCAAATTATTGCGGGAGGATAAATCATTTTTCTCATAAGCCTGAATTTATTCATTTTCTGAACAGCCTCTTTTCAGAGCCCAATTTATGCCCGCACCAAGGACAGTAATCTATTTTTATATACGATTGACCGCCATCATGGATGATAATGCCATAGTTTCCCGTTGTTTCATCATGTAATATCAACCAGTCCGGGCACTCAAAAGGACTGCTGTGAACCGGACAGTGGTTGCTTGAATGATATCTCATTGCGTCGCAGCAAATCTTATCTTTCATTTTATCACCTGCTTAAGATTAGTTTAAATGTCACACTTGTCCCTCTGAACACAAGAGCGGGTTGAATATCCTGGTTATGGTGGCATACCCCACGACACGGGAGCCCTCTTGAATATTGATCTTTTTGCCGAGCCAAAGGCAGTGGGGATATGCTTCCGGTGTCAGAAATGTAATAGTTCCCTTTGCGGTACCGTTTGGCGGCACTGCATCCATATGATAGTAATGATGGATACCAGTCGTCAGGTAGCTGTCAGTGATCAGATGCGCTGGCCGGTATCCGTCAGCTGCCGGAGTTGTCCTTGCACCGTTAAATTCAAATACCACTTCAACATCAGGTGTTCTGTTCACAGTGCGTCCTCCTTGGTTTGTGTACTGCCGACGACCTGTCCCAGCTTGGATATGATCGAATTATAGAATGCTGAAACTGTAAAACGGAACATCAGATACGAGACCAGATTTGCAAAAAGACAAACAAGAATTACGGCAAGCGCATAGATCGGAGCACATTTTCCCGCGGCGGCGAGGGCAGAAACAGCAACCGCAAAGAGCAGCAGAAAAGAATTGATCAGTATGCCTGCAAGTTTAGCCGATCTGCATTGGGTAAAGTCAAAGCCGATCTGCGATTTTCCGTTGTCCTCACGGACAGTGATGTGAGTGTCAGGCACAAACGAATTGTGATAAAGCGAGAATGTCCATACAGGGGTGCACACAAAAGCTGCATATGCCCCGTCGGTTTCGGTTTTATCGATTTTGTAAGTGCCCCACGTCTGCTCTTCACTTATGACCTTTTCAATAAGCGCCACGGCTTCCGAAGCACCGGCTTGCAGACAGCACGATTTATGTATTGCTTTGACCATGTTTATTCCCTCCAATAGAGAAAGACGTTATAGAATGTCCATTTTGGTTCTTCCGTCGTTTTCGTCTGTGATCAGCGTAGTTTCTGAAAAACCTTTCCTGCGCGCGTTATCGAACAGGCTTCTGGTGATGCGCTCGTCTTTAGAGAAAATTTCTACGGATTCACAGTCATATATCAGCACCAGCAGCAGGCAGCTGCTTTTGATAAATTCATCATATGTATGAATATCCGCATACGGCTCTTCTTCGGAGTACGCCTGAAGCTTCAGAAAAATCACAAGATGCGGCAGTTTGATCTGCTCATAGAAATCCTGCCCGGAGTAATACTCTTCCTTAAAAAAATCTTTGTAATGCGGAACCGACCAGACCTCATTCTGGCTTTCCACGTTATACCAGAAAAGCGTTTGGACATTGATCCCATCAAGGATCTCCTGCAAGATATCGTTTCTCCCCTGCGGGACTCTGAATGATACTCCTCTTATATTCATTGCCGACTGACCTCCCAACCCCGTGTGTCCCTGCTGACTGATGGCAGCTTCATCGGTTGATCCTCTTCTCCGTGAACGTCATGTTCTCTATCCATGGAGCAAGTATCATATCGAACCATCTATATCCATTATAGTATATTTCCGAAACTCTTTCAAGCTGAACAACAAGGCGTGAGCGGTATGCCGCTCACGCCTTGTTGTTCAGTAAATTCTATTCTGTTCAGAACCTTTGCCAGCGTCAGCAGAGCTGGGAGCCGGCGGGGACGGAGTCGTCAAGGATCATAAGGTGCAGCTCCTCCTTGCCGTCTATCTCGCGCACGGCGGAGAGCAGCATACCGTTGGACTCAAGACCCATCATCTTGCGCGGGGGCAGATTCAGGATAGCGACGACGGTCTTGCCGACGAGCTGCTCCGGTTCATAGAACTTGCGGATACCGGAGAGGATCTGGCGGGGAGTGCCGCTGCCGTCGTCGAGGGAGAACTTAAGAAGCTTATCGGACTTCTTGACGGTCTCGCAGGAGAGGACCTTGCACACGCGCATGTCGCACTTGGCAAAGTCGTCGATCGTCACATCGGGCAGCACGGGGGGAGCCTTCGGCTCATCCTTCTTGCCCTCGGCCTTCTCAAGCTCTTCGAGAGCCTTGGCCATGTCGATGCGCGGGAAGAGCGTCTCGCCCTTGCAGACCTTCGTGCCTGCCGGGAGCACGCCGTAGACCGCGGCGCTGTCCCAGCTGCGGCTGGCCTTGTCCGCGCCGATCTGCGCAAAAGCCTTATCGCAGCTCTCGGGCATGAAGGGGCTGAGGAGGATCAGAGAGACGCGCAGCGCCTCAAGCAGGTTATACATGACCGCGGCAAGGCGAGCCTTCTTGCTCTCGTCCTTTGCGAGCACCCAGGGGGCGGTCTCATCGATGTACTTGTTCGCGCGCTGGATGAGCCTGAAGACCTCCTCAAGCGCGAGGTGGAGCTGGAACTCGTCCATCTGCGCGGCGTACTTATCACGCACGGACTTTATCATGCCGACAAGCTCATCGTCCATCGCGTCAGCTTCGCGCTCCGCGGGGACGCTGCCGCCGAAATACTTCTCGACCATGGCCGTGGTGCGGCTGACGAGGTTGCCGAGGTCGTTTGCAAGGTCGGTATTGATGGTGCTGATAAGCAGCTCATTGGAGAAGTTGCCGTCGGAGCCGAAGGGGAAGGTGCGCAGCAGGAAGAAGCGCAGCGCATCGACGCCGAACATATCCGCCAGCACATAGGGATCGACGACGTTGCCCTTGGACTTGGACATCTTGCCGCCGTCAATGACGAGCCAGCCGTGGCCGTATACGCGCTTGGGCAGGGGCAGTTCCATGCTCATGAGCATTGCCGGCCAGATGATGGAGTGGAAGCGGACGATCTCCTTGCCGACGATGTGTACGTCTGCCGGCCAGTACTTGTCGAAATCGTCATACTTGTCGTTGAGCAGTCCGAGCGCAGTGCAGTAGTTGAAGAGCGCATCGACCCAGACGTATACGACGTGACCCGGATCAAAGTCCACAGGCACGCCCCAGTTGAAGCTCGTGCGGGAGACGCAGAGGTCTTCAAGGCCGGGCTTGATGAAGTTATTTATCATCTCATTGACGCGGGACGGGGGAGTGAGGAAAGTGCCGCTCTCAAGCAGCTCCTGCACGGGCTTTGCGTACTTGGAGAGACGGAAGAAGTAGGCTTCCTCCTCGGCGTCGTGGACCTCGCGGCCGCAGTCGGGGCATCTGCCGTCCTTGAGCTGGCTCTCAGTCCAGAAGCTTTCGCAGGGAGTGCAGTACTTGCCCTTGTATGCGCCCTTGTATATATCGCCCTTGTCATACATCTTCTTGAAGATGCGCTGTATGGACTTTACGTGATAATCATCGGTGGTGCGGATGAAGCGGTCGTTTGAAATGTTCATCAGCTTCCACAGATCCTTGATGCCGCCCTTGCCGTCGACGATGTTGTCAACGAACTGCTGAGGCGTGACGCCCGCGGCCTTGGCCTTTTCTTCGATCTTCTGGCCGTGCTCGTCGGTGCCGGTGAGGAACATCACATCAAAGCCCACGAGCCTTTTATAGCGGGCGATGGCGTCGGTCGCGACGGTGCAGTAGGCATGGCCTATGTGCAGCTTATCGGACGGGTAGTAGATGGGTGTGGTGATATAGAATTTTTTCTTTTCCATGCTCTCTTCTCCTATATTGTATGTGCGGCCGGTCAGCCTGCACGGTATAACTGTTCAAGCGCGTCGATGTAATCGTCTTCATTGAGCTTTTCCGCCGGCCATGCGATGTCCTCGGTGTGCAGATAGTACACGCCGCCGGGCTCTGCCGTCTCATAGAGGAAGTTGCCGTCCGCGTCACTCACGGTGCGGTAGCCGTAGACGGTGTAGCCGATGAGGGTGTCGGTATAGGTCTCGTCATAGACGGGGGTCGAGGTGTGCCGGAGAGTGACCTGAGTGCCGTCAACGTCGGTGCCCCATATCTCGATGGTCAGGGACTTTGCGTCATTGTCGCAGTAGGCGACTATTTTCACCGGATAGTCCCGGCTGTTGGAAAATTTATAATCGGGCTTGCCCCAGCTGACGGTCGCGTCAAGGCCGTAGTCGAGGTAGTCCACCTTGAAATAATGGTTAGTGCGCGAGACGGTCTTGAGGTTTGCGAACATCACGGCGCAGTAGAGCGTTGAGGAGACCTGGCAGATACCGCCGCCGATGGCCTCGACGACTTGACCGTCATTATATGCACCGGCGCTCTTGTAGCCGGCCTCTTCGGTGCGCTCGCCGAGGGCGTCGTTATAGGAAAAGACCTCGCCCGGCATGAGCACCATGCCGTTGAGCGTTTCAGCGGCAAGATTGATGTTGTTGATGCGGTTTGACGTGCTCCATGTATAGAGCGTCGTCTGCGAACCGAGCCTGTCACGGAAGAGCGCCGCGCGCAGCTCCTCGGCGGTATATTCCGGATAGCTTATTTCGAGCGGGATCTTTACCTCTTCGGCAAGCCCGGCATTCTCCCAGAGCTTGCGCGCAGTGTCGGTATTGAAGCTGCAGCCGACTACCTCGTCGACAACATCGAAGGTGTCGGTATAATACGCGTTCACCGGCTCGACGGCAAGCTCCTTATACATCGCCTGAAAGTCCGGTTCCTTGAGCGGAGTCTTGAGCGTTGAAAAGCTCAGCTCCTCCTGCCCCGCGAGCAGCGCTGCCGAGATGGCGTTATAAAGCCCCTCGCGGTCAAGCTCTATCTCACCTGCGCCCTTCACGAGCGTCAGCGTTTTCTTTTCCTTATCGAGCTTATAGCCCTTGTCAGCGGTGAGGAGCTTAAGCTGCTCGAGAGCGCCGTCAATGCGGTTATTGAGATAATCGGCGTTTACGGTTTTTTCAAGCGCGTCGACATCCACGGGCAGCGCGCAGCAGAGAAAGTACCTGAAAAGGTTTCCGAACAGTCCCTGAGTACGGCCGTAGCTATAAGCGGCGTCGGCAGCCTGCTCGCGGCTGAGCTTCATGCCTGCCGTGACGTAGTCGACCTTGAAGCTGACCTTTGCGGGCAGCGTCACGACGAGGGTCTTGTCAACGATATCGTCCCAGCCCTGCTCGTCGAGCGCGGCGAGGGTCTGCTCCTTTGTCAGCCCGCCGACATCGATGCCGTTTATGCGAACGTTCGGGTAGTTCGTGTCGCTGCCGGTCACGATGTAGCCGCCGATGGCCGCGGCGGATATGAGGAGCACGAAGACCGAGGCGAACACTATCGCCGCGATCTTTATGTGCTTTGCGCGCGCGGCTTTCTGCGCTTTCTCCTCGGCGGTGAGGGGCGGCTTTTCCTTTGCCTTGCGCCGCGCCTCAGCAGCCTGCTTTTTCTCTTCGGCAGCCTGCTTCTTTTCCTCGATGCGCGCCTGCTTCTTCTCCTCGGCGGCGTGGAGCTTCTCGGCTTTTTCCTCGGCTTCGAGCCGTTCGCGCCGCTGTGCGCGCGTCTCGGTGCCGGGATCCTTTTCGGAGCCGTCAGGCGTGAAATTGTTGTTCCTGTCTGTCAAATCGTTGACCTCACTGGTTCATCTTCTGCTCGTAAAGCTCGGCGAAAAGCTCCTCCTCGCCCTTGGGCAGACTGATCTTGTATGCCGCGCGGTCCGCGTCCTGTATCCACGGGGTATTGTCTATGCGGCCGCTGGCCTGCGTCTCAAGCATGATGCCGATAAGCGTGTTTGAAATGAGGAATCCCGGTACGGTGAAGTGCCAGCGATCCTCCGTCAGCTCGACCCAGCCCTTTTCCTTGAAGGCTTGAAGCACCTTGAGGATCGGCTTCCAGTCGCACTGGCAGCGCAGGCGGTAATCATGTTCGGATATCCCGCGAGAGGTGCGCATGCCGAGCATGACATATTCGACCGCACGCTCGAGCGGGTCTATCTGCTCATACTCGTCGACTATGCTGATCTTCTTATGCACGCCGTAGATATACTGCTTGAGATCCTTGACGAAGCTGTAGCGTACATTGCCGATGCAGCTGTGCGCGCCGGGGCCGAAGCTCATATAATCGTCCATGTTCCAGTATTTCAGATTGTGTCTGGACTCATAGCCGGGAGCGGCGAAGTTGGATATCTCATACTGCTTGTAGCCGTAACGCTCAAGCATTTCGGCGGCGTAGGAATACATGTCCGCCTGAGCGTCGTCATCCGGGAGGATGGAGGAGCCGTAATACTCCTTGTACATCCGCGTGCCCGGCTCGAGCTTCAGCCCGTAGCAGGATATATGCTCCGGGTGCATCTCGACGATCTTTGAAAGCGTCTCCGCCCAGTCGCTCTTTGTCTGGCTCGGCAGGCCGTACATAAGATCGACGCTTATGTTGTCAAACCCCGCCTTGCGTGCGTCAGCAAAGGCTTTCTGTGCCTGAAGGAAGTTGTGCCGGCGGCCTATGAGCTTGAGCAGATTATTGTCCGAAGCCTGAATGCCTATGGACAGGCGGTTCACGCCCTCGGCGCGCAGGAGCTTGAGCGCGGTGAGGCTGATGCTGTCAGGATTGCACTCGACAGTGACCTCGGAATCGAGACGGACATTGCCGTTGAGCTTGAGCGTGTCGAATATCTCGACGATCCTGTCCGCCCCGTAGTAGCTGGGAGTACCGCCGCCGAAGTATATCGAGTCGACCTCATAGTTCTTTATCGAATGCGAGGACTCATCAATATGGTCGAGCAGCGCCTCCTGATAGTCCGGCATGATATAGTCGCAGCCCTGAAGCGAATAGAAGTCACAGTAGCTGCACTTGCTGGCGCAGAACGGTATATGGATGTATATTCCCAGCCGTTTTTTCATAGAAGATATTTCTCCGAATAAAGTTTAGAACAGCTCACTTACCTGTGCGGCAAAAGTCGCGGGGTCCTCGATCTCCGCGCCGGAGACCATTTCGGCAAGGCGCGCGAGGATGAGGGACATGGTTTTGGCCTTCTCCTTGTCGCCCGCCTCCCACGCGGCCTTGAGCGCCTGGAAAGCGTGGTGCTCGCCGTTGAGCTCGAGCACGCGCGTTGCGCGCACCTTACGCATCTCCTCACTGGGGCCATGGCGGAAGTACTTCTCCATCTCCAGCGTGACGCCGCCCTCAGTGGTCAGGCAGCAGGGCTGATTGGTGAGCTTTCTCGAGAGCTTAACGCTTGCGACAGCGTCGCCGACGGACTCCTTGACAAAGTCGAGCAGCTCCTTGTTTTCAACATCGCGCTCCTCGGCGGCGTTCTTCTCGTCCTCGGTCTCAAAACCGAGGTCGTCGGTCACGACGTTGCAGAAGAGCTTGCCGTCCTGATCGTGCAGGCACTCGAGCACCATTTCATCGAGCGGGCTCGTGAGATAGATAAGCTCATAGCCGCGCGCCTTGACCTCCTCGCACTGGGGCAGGCTCATGGCGTGCTTGAGAGAGTCGGAGCTTGCGTAGTATATAGCCTTCTGGCTCTCGGGCATTTTCTCGACATACTCCTTGAGCGTCACCTGATGCTCCTCGGAGGTGTAGAATATCAGCAGGTCGCGCAGCAGATCCTTATAGCGGCCGTACTCATCGCACACGCCGCACTTGAGGTGCACGCCGAAGTTGCGGAAGAACTCCTCGTACTTGGGCCGGTCGTCGCGCATGAGCTTTTCAAGCTCGCCCTTGATACGCTTTTCAAGGTTCTGGCCGATAACGCGCAGCTGCCTGTCGTGCTGGAGCAGCTCACGGGAGATGTTCAGCGAGAGATCGGGAGAGTCGACAACGCCCTTGACGAACTCAAAGTAATCATGGACGAGCTTGTCGCACTTCTCCATTATCATAACGCCGTTGGAGTAGAGCGTTATCCCACCCTTATTGTCGCCGGTAAACGCGTTTTCATTCTCTTCACCGGGGACAAACAGCATCGCCTTGTAGCTCACCGCCCCCTCGGCGTTGATGCGCACGAGCGCGCAGGGATCCTTGCGGTCGCGGTTTTTCTCCTTGTACCATGCGATGCAGTCATCATCCGTGACCTCGCTCTTGCTGCGCTGCCATATAGGAATCATGCTGTTGACGGTCTCGTTCTCGGTGACCATGCGGTAATCGTACTTGGGATTGCCGTTGTCGTCTTTTTCGCCGGTCTCGAAGCTCTCGCGGTGCTCAACGTCCATCTTGATAGGCCAGCGGACATAGTCGGAATACTTCTTTATAAGCGCCTTGAGCTTCCAGACCTCGAGGAAGGTGCCGTATATCTCCTCCTCGGTATCGGGCTTTATGTGCATGATAACGTCGGTGCCGACGCTCTCCTTCTCGCAGGGGGTGACGGTGTAGCCGTCAGCGCCGCGGCTCTCCCACTTGACGCCCATATCCTCGCCGTACTTGCGGGTGATGACGGTGACCTCGTCCGCGACCATAAAGGCCGAATAGAAGCCGACGCCGAACTGACCGATAATGGACAGATCCTCACCCTCGGCCTGATCCTTGTCCATCTCGCCCTTGAACTTGAGCGAGCCGCTCTTCGCGATGACGCCGAGGTTGTTTTCGCACTCCTCCATCGTCATGCCGATGCCGTTGTCGCGTACGGTCAGGGTGCGCGCTTCCTTATCGGGGATGATGTCGATCTTATAATCCGCGCGGCTCATGCCGACGTTCGTGTCCGTCAGGGACAGATAGCACAGCTTGTCTATCGCGTCGGACGCATTGGAGATGATCTCACGCAGGAAGATCTCGCGGTTGGTGTATATGGAATTGATCATCAGATCGAGCAGACGCTTGGATTCCGCCTTGAATTGTTTCTTACTCATATGTCTATGCCTCCAAAGTTATGAAGTAATTATTTCAGTAAATATATAGTATAGCACAAAAGTCAGGAATTTCAATATTTTGGGACGGGGTAAGCGCGTAATTTACACTTATATAAAATTTGGACGGGGCAGCGGCTGCGCCCCGTCCGAACATTAAGGCTTATTTCTTTTCGTGCTTGCCCTTGTAAGCGCCCGGCATTGAGGGCAGATTGAGCTTGAAGCGCTGGGGCGACGCACTTTCCGCCTTTGCGTGGCTCCCGCCTCTGGATGCGGCACCGCGGCGGGGTGCGCTCTCGGGCTCGCCGTAATCGTCCGCTTCGTCATCCCGCGTCTCGAACGCGGGGCCGCGGCGGTTGCGTATCGTCTCAGGTGTGAGCGGAGCCTTCTTTGCAGGTGCGGGAGCTTTTTCGGGGGCCGCGCCGATGAAGGGAATGTCGAAGGGCAGGACCTCGCGGATATCAAAATCCAGCACCAGCTCCGCAATGGGCATAGAATCGCGCCTGTCCTCAAGGAAGCGGAAAATGAAGCGGGTGATGACCCATGCGATGAAGCCCGAGGCCACGCCGATTATTGCCGCGACGAGAACGTCGGATGGGTAGTGCGCCATGAGATAGTTCCTGGATATGGCCATGAGCAGCACGATGACCACCGAGGGGACGACGAGCTTTTTGCCTTTCATCAGGCTCAGCGCCGTCATGCCCGCGGCGCAGGCTGTGACATGCCCCGAGGGGAAAGAGTACCCATCCTCAAACGGGGAGCCGACATACACCCACCACTCGCGGAACTGCTCGACTGTCTCAAACGGCCGCGGGCGGGCGATGGTATCTTTAAGGATAATATTCGTGATGAGTGCGCCGCAGCATACCGCGCCGAACACGCACACGCCGGTGTCACGCTCGCTTGAAAAGCACATGAATATCAGCGCCAGCAGGAAGAAGATTATACCCTTTTCGCCAAGGAAGGTGATGACCTTCATAAGCGGGGTGAGTACGGCGCCGAGGGCGGTCGCCAGAGAATGCATAAGGGAGAGAATGGCGTTATCATAGCCGGAAAAAAATTCATTCAGCCACAGAGCGGCAGAAGTCATTGCCATGCGCGTGATCCTTCTTTCTTTGGGAGTCTGCTTTATTATACCCATATATGGCGAATATGGCAAGAAATTTAATCATTTGTTCCTAAGTGTTAAAAAAGCGTTTACTTGACAGCACGACAGTCAGAGCATTATTATATAACTATAAAGCCTATATCCACCGAAAGGAGAAAAGAACATGAAATCAAAGGTTTATTTTTCCAAGACTATCAGTCCCGAAAAGATAATAGAACTCATCGAGTTGTCCGGAAAGAAGCTCCCCGGCAGCATCGCCGTCAAGGTACACTCCGGCGAGGTCGGCAACCAGAACTTCCTCCGTCCCGAATTCTGGAAACCTGTTGTTGACCATGTCGGCGGCACGATCGTAGAGTGCAACACCGCCTACGAGGGCGGCCGCGACACCACCGAGCACCACTGGAAGACTATGGAGCTGCACGGCTGAAGCCATTATTTCGACGTTGATATAATGGATGCGGAAGGCCCCGACAAGGTGCTCGATATCCCCGACGGCAGGAAGATCAAGAAAAACTATGTCGGCAAGAACATCGACAAGTATGATTCAATGCTCGTCCTCTCCCACTTCAAGGGTCATCCCATGGGCGGCTACGGCGGGGCGCTCAAGCAGCTGTCGATAGGCGTCGCCTCCTCCTACGGCAAGAAGTACATCCACGGCGTGGGCGAAACGGAGAATTTCTGGACAGCCGACCATGACTCTTTCCTTGAGTCGATGGCGGACGCCGCGTCCTCCGTCGTGAAGCACTTCGGCGGCAACGCCTTGTATGTGAACGTCATGAAGAACATGTCCGTCGACTGCGACTGCTGCGCTGTGGCTGAGGATCCCTGCATAAAGGACATGGGCGTGCTCGTCTCGACCGACCCCGTCGCGATTGATCAGGCCTGCCTTGACCTCGTCTATGCTTCCGACGACCCCGGCAAGGCGCACTTCATAGAGCGCGTTGAATCCAGAAACGGCGTACACACCATCGAGGCCGCGGCGGAGCTGGGCATCGGCAGCCGCGAATATGAGCTTGTCACCGTCGAATAAAAGTTGACGGGAAAGCGAAAAAATAGTAATATATATTGATAGGCTTATTAAGCCTGTTAAAGTGAAACGATGCGGGAGGGGAGCGCTGTGGCTCAGATAAATTCATCGGGGCAGAGCGTTCCCCACGCCTGCGTGATATGCGCGCCGACGATAGAGCTTGCGCTCAGCGAGGCGGAGAAGCTTGCCGCCGCGGCTGTGTGCAGCGGCGTTGGGGCGCGCCCCTGCGGCAAATGCAGGGACTGCCGCAAGGCTGCCGAGCATGTCCACCCGGACATCATCACGGTCAGCCGCCTCCTTGACGACAAGGGACGCCCGAAGCGCGAGATCGGCGTCGACCAGATACGCGATGTGATAGCCGATGCGCAGGTGCTGCCGAACGAGGCTGCGCGCAAGGTGTATATCATCGACCGTGCGGAGACGATGAACGCCGCCGCGCAGAACGCCGCACTGAAACTCTTGGAGGAGCCGCCCGCGGGGGCGGTGTTCCTGCTGTGCACGACGAATGCCATGCAGCTTCTGCCGACTGTGCGCTCCCGCTGCGCGGAGGTCATCTGCCAAGGGCAGGAGCAGGAGACGGACAGCGAGCTGCGTTCGCTCGCGGCGGATTATCTCAAGGCTGTCGCCGAGGGAAACCGCGCAAAGCTGCTGCGTTGGTGCGCTGCAAACGAGGGTATGGACGGCCGCGCCGCTGTAGATTTTATCGACTGCGTGCGCTCTCTCGTTGCGGATATGCTCTGCTCCCGGCAGAAGGCGCGCGGCATGGAGCGCGCGGAGCTGATGGAGCTTCACGAATTATTGGATGAATGCGCCGCGAGACTTAAGGTCAACGCCGGTGTTAAGCATATATTTGGCCTGCTGGCTGTAGATTCGATCCCGGCAGGACGGAAACAGAGGAAAAACAATTGATAGATGTCGTAAGCGTAAAATTTAAAAACCGGGGCAAGTGCTATTTCTTTTCCCCGAACGGACACACGGTGAACAACGGGGATAAGGTCGTCGTCGAGACCTCAAAGGGGCTTGAGCTTGCCGACTGTTGCCGCGGAGTACACGCCGTGCCGGACAACGCCGTTGTGCAGCCGCTGCGCCCGGTGGTGCGCGTCGCCACGGCGGACGACCTGCGCGTTGCCAAGCTCAATGAACAGCGCGAAAAGGAAGCCTTTGAGATATGCCAGAAGAAGATCGCCGAGCACGGGCTCGATATGAAGCTCGTTGACGTCGAGTGCAACTTCGAGGGCACGAAGACAATGTTCTTCTTCACCTCCGACGGGCGCGTTGACTTCCGCGAGCTCGTAAAGGATCTCGCGAGCGTCTTCCGCAACCGCATCGAGCTGCGCCAGATAGGCGTCAGGGATGAAGCGAAGATGATAGGCGGCATAGGTATGTGCGGCCGCCCCTACTGCTGCAGCCAGTTCCTTGACGACTTCCAGCCCGTGTCAACGAAGATGGCAAAGGTACAGTCGCTCTCTCTCAACCCAACCAAGATATCCGGCAGCTGCGGCAGGCTCATGTGCTGCCTGCGCTATGAGCAGGAGGCGTATGAGGATCTTATAAAGAAAGTGCCGAAGCAGGGCGCGTTTGTCGAGACGAAGGACGGCTACGGCACTGCCGTGCAGGTAAATCTCCTGCGCCAGACGGTCAAGGTCAAGCTCGATGACGATGGGGACGATTCCCTGCGTCTCTATAAGCCGAACGAGCTGTGTGCCGTGCCCGGCGGCCGCCCGAAGGACGGGGAGAAGCCGGTGTCGGTGCTCAACTATGTTCCCGAACCGGAGGAAGAGACCGAGGAAGAGGATCCTTGGGCGATGCCTGTGCTGCTCGTTTCCGAGGAGACGGGGCGCGAGGAGACTGCTGAAGCGCGCGAGGAGCGCCGCGGCGGCGGGAACCGCAGAGGACGCGGCCGTCAGAGAAAGCCGCGCCAGCCGAGGGAGGAGACTCCGGGCAAGGCGGAGGTAAAGGTTGAAGTCAAGGCTGAGCCGAAGGGCGAGAGCGGACGCGACGGAAAGAACCGCCGTCCGCGCCGCGGCGGAAACGGTAAGCCCAACACCGTGCGCGTCGAAGCAAAGCCCGCGGCACAGCAGGGCGCGCAGCCGAAGAAGGAAAGAAACGCATCGGCACCCGCCGCAAAGGACGGCGCGGCGCAGCCCAAGCCCAATAATCAGAAGAACCGCCGCGGCTACCGCGGATATCACGGCAAGCCCAGACCGAAAACCGGCACCCCCGGCGACAAGCCGCAGAGCTGAATAATAGAAAAATAATGGCGCGCTGCATAATTGCAGCGCGCCTATTTTAACCGTCCCGAAGGGACACAATGCAAAACAGAAGCGCCCGGTGTCAAGCCCGTCGGGAGTCTCAAGCGTCGAGGCGAGGGAGAAGCTTTCGTCGGACAGCACCAGGTAGCCTGTCATCACCGGGACGGTGTATGGAAACGCTGCTTTTATGGTGCGTCCCCATCCTGCTTTCGTGTTCAAAGGCTCCACCTCACAATTCCGATTGATTTGATAGGTATGACGGGGAGTAATATACAACCGCCCGGCGGCTTTGTCAACCGGTTTACAGCGCGTAATAAAGCATTTATATAGGTAAAAGATTAGACAAAAGATATTGACAGGGGAAATTCGCGGTGTTATGATATCTGCGTCTAAAGGCTGAGACGGAGAAGACGGGCACAGAACACGTACAGAGAGGGCAGCCATTGGCTGTAAGCCGCCCCGGATATGTGCCGCGGCCACCACTCCCGAGCCGGAGAGCCGAAACACAGGCTGTAAGCTCTCCCGCGAAACGCGCGTTACAGCGTCTTTTGAGTTAAAAATCAAGGTGGAACCGTGCCAATCAGGCACCCTTGGCGCTGCGCCGGGGGTGTTTTTTTGCTTTCCCCGGCAGGTGATATTTATAATGGAGGACAAGATCATGGACGAAAACGAAAACAAGTTCAGCTTTGAAAATCCGGAGTACCGCCACACCTATTGGCACACCTGCTCCCATGTTCTGGCTCAGGCTGTCAAGCGCCTCTACCCCGAGGTAAAGCTTGCCATCGGCCCGGCTATCGAGAACGGCTTCTACTACGATATGGATTCTCCCTTCCCCTTCACCCCGGAGATAATGGAGAAGATCGAAGCCGAGATGCGCAAAATATGCAAGGAGAAGCTCAAGCTCGAGCGCTTCGAGCTGCCCCGCGCCGAGGCTATAAAGTTCATGGAAGAGAAGAACGAGCCCTATAAGGTCGAGCTTATCAACGACCTGCCCGAGGATTCCGTCATCAGCTTCTACCGTCAGGGCGAGTTCACCGATCTCTGCGCAGGCCCGCATCTGGATTCCACCGGCCGCATCAAGGGCAACGCCATCAAGCTCACCGCCTGCAACGCCGCCTATTGGCGCGGCGACTCCAGCCGCCAGACCCTCCAGCGCATCTACGGCATCGCCTTCCCGAAGAAGGACGAGCTTGACGAGTACCTCGCCCGCATCGAGGAAGCCAAGCGCCGCGACCACCGCAAGCTCGGCCGCGAGCTCGGCCTGTTCGCCTTCCGCGACGAGGCCCCCGGCTTCCCGTTCTACCTGCCCAAGGGCATGGTGCTCAAGAACACCCTGATCGACTACTGGCGCGAGGTACACAAGAAGTGGGAGTATGTCGAGATACAGACCCCGCAGATCATGCGCCGCACCCTGTGGGAGACCTCCGGTCACTGGGATCACTATAAGGACAATATGTACACCACCGTCATCGACGGCGAGGACTTTGCCATCAAGCCCATGAACTGCCCCGGCAGCATTCTGGTCTATGAGCTCGAGCCGCACTCCTATAAGGAGCTGCCGCTGCGCTTCGGCGAGCTCGGCCTTGTCCATCGCCACGAGCTCTCCGGTGCGCTGCACGGTATGTTCCGCGTCCGCTGCTTCACTCAGGACGACGCGCATATCCTCCTCGCTCCCGAGCAGATCAAGGACGAGGTCATCCGCATCGCGAAGCTCTTTGACGAGGTCTATTCTCTCTTCGGTCTGCCCTACAAGATAGAGCTGTCCACCATGCCTGAGGATCACATCGGCTCCGTCGAGGATTGGGACATCGCCACCTCCGCGCTTGCCGACGCCATCACCAGCATCGGCAAGGAATACACCGTCAACCCCGGCGACGGCGCCTTCTACGGCCCGAAGCTCGACTTCCATATTCAGGACTCCCTCGGCCGTACCTGGCAGTGCGGCACCATCCAGCTCGACTACCAGCTGCCCGGCCGCTTCGACCTTGAGTACACCGGAGCCGACGGCGAGAAGCACTGCCCCGTCATGATCCACCGCGTCGTGTTCGGCTCCATCGAGCGCTTCATCGGCATCATCACCGAGCACTTTGCCGGTGCGTTCCCCGTGTGGCTCTCTCCTGTTCAGGTCAAGGTCATGCCCATCACCGACCGCGCCTCCGATTACGCAAAGGACGTCGCCGCGAAGCTTTCCGCTGCCGGCGTCAGAGTCGAGACCGACCTGCGCAATGAGAAGATCGGCTACAAGATCCGCGAAGCTCAGATGCAGAAGACACCGTACATGCTCGTCATCGGCGACCGCGAGGCCGAGAGCGGCGCAGTTGCCGTCCGTACCCGCAGCGGCGAGGATCTCGGCGCAATGCCGCTTGATGCGTTCATCGAGCGCATCACCGGCGAGATCAAGTCCCGCAGCAACGGTTAATCACGCATAAATCTTCCAAACCCTCACAGACTAACCAAAAGTCTGTGGGGGTGTTTTTATGACCGAGAAGAGGAAAAAGCTGATACTTGCCGTGGCGGTCATATTCGCGGTGAATATTTTCATTATAGCAATGGCGCAGAGAGCGTCCGCCGATTTATATAAGAAGGGCGCTTCGGGAGACATGGTCGTCGAGATACAGACGAGGCTTAAAAACTGGGGCTACTATGACGGAGCTGTCGACGGCATCTTCGGCAGCGGGACGGAGCGCGCGGTCAAATATTTCCAGCGCACAAACGGCCTGTCTGCCGACGGTCAGGTCGGCGACCTGACGCTTGCCGCGCTCGGCATCACGCCCACCGGTTCATCGGGCGGAGGCTCGTCAGGCGGCGGGTCGGGGGACGTCGACCTGCTCGCGCGGCTTATTTCCGCCGAGGCGCGCGGCGAACCCTATGAGGGGCAGGTCGCGGTCGGCGCGGTCGTCCTCAACCGGGTGAAGCATGCGTCGTTCCCAAATTCCATCTCCGGAGTTATCTACCAGTCCGGCGCGTTCTCCTGCTTGTATGACGGGCAGTTCGACCAGCCTGTCGCCGAGAGCGCCTACCGCGCGGCGCGCGACGCGCTGAACGGCTGGGACCCGAGTTATGGCGCTATATACTATTTCAATCCCGTCACCGCGACAAGCAAATGGATATGGTCGCGGCCGCTTATCGTCGAAATAGGCAAGCACAGGTTCTGCGCATAACTGTTGAAATACCGTTGAATTTAGGGTATAATATATAAGATAAAGCATTTGCACACATCGGAGGCGGCTATGGGATACTGCAAGAACTGCGGCGCATATATACCGGACGGGCGCACGAAGTGCCTTGCCTGCGGGCTGGATCAGACAGAGGAGGAGCGCACCGCCGCGTCTGCTACCGCGAAGAAGTCGACGGTAAGACGGCAGGACAACGAGGAACTGCGCCGCCAGCTTGAGGAGCAGAGAAAAAAGCAGCAGGAGAATAACCGCAAGTGGGCGGAGGCTGAGTATGAGCAGCGTCGTAGGGCGAAGGAGGAACAGACGCGCTTTGATGAGGCGCGCGCCGGGGCGGGGCGCACTACTGACAGGACGGACTCTGATGATGAGTTCCGCAGCAGAAAGAATGTAAGCGCGGCACAGTCTGAGCCGAACAAGCTTTTTGCCGTGCTCTCATATATAAGCATACTGTTCGTGCTGCCGTATCTGCTATGCCGGAATGATGAGTTTGCAATGTTCCATGCGCGCCAGGGTATGATACTCTGCGTCGTGAGCGTCATTGCCGAGGCGCTCGGCTCGCTTCTCGGCCTTGGCTGGGTGGCCACGCTGCTGAGGATCTATTTTATTCTTAAGGGAGCGGGCAATGCGGCAAACGGCAAAATGGAGCCGCTGCCGTACATAGGCGGTTTCTTCAGCAAGTAAGCCCACGCTATTTAGTACCTTGAAAGACACCCAGACCACAAGATTTTGAAAGCGAAAAAAACTTGAAAAAATCTCGAAAAAAGTGTTGACATAAGACGTTTCTGGTGCTATATTATGCAAGCACTTCGGTGCGGGACATTTGAAAAGTTTGTCAAAAAGTTTTGAAATAATTTGAAAAAACCTGTTGACAAAACGAAACAAATGTGCTAATATAAACAAGCTGTCGTCGAGGACGGCGGGAGCGAGATGTACCTTGAAAATTGAACAATGTAAGAAAAAGCTTATGCTAAATAAGCACCAGAAAAGGGTTCAAGTGAACTGAAAAGTTCGAGTCAGAAATGACTATAAAGATTCTTTTGAGAGCTGGAAAGCATCAATAAGATTTTAACCGGGAGACCGGTTGAGATACAATTTATTGAGAGTTTGATCCTGGCTCAGGATGAACGCTGGCGGCGTGCCTAACACATGCAAGTCGAACGGAGTTACTTTGGTGAAGTTTTCGGATGGATCTGATTTAACTTAGTGGCGGACGGGTGAGTAATGCGTGAGCAACCTGCCCTTCAGAGGGGGACAACAGTTGGAAACGACTGCTAATACCGCATAATGTATTCGGAAGGCATCTTCTGAATACCAAAGGAGAAATCCGCTGAGGGATGGGCTCACGTCTGATTAGTTAGTTGGTGAGGTAACGGCTCACCAAGACTGCGATCAGTAGCCGGACTGAGAGGTTGAACGGCCACATTGGGACTG
>ERZ857840.1026-NODE-1026-length-34838-cov-3.718368_pt1 | contig 34838 bp, 31 predicted proteins | sample MGYA00519760_ERZ857840 | MGnify/ENA primary metagenome ERZ857840 (study PRJEB31778, sample SAMEA3449371) | human gut metagenome | biome: human gut; feature: human-associated habitat; material: faeces | place: United Kingdom | collected 2010/2012 ... | reverse complement strand
AAGGAAAGACCGATATTCACGGCGATAACGGCGCATTTTGCTATAAGGGCTTTCGTCACAGCCTTTGCCACGGGTGGTCAAGCGCGCCTACAGCGTTTTTAGCCGAGGAGGTACTTGGTATTCATATTTCAGCGCCGGGGTGCAGGAAAATTGCTTTGAACCCGAAACTCGGAAATTTGGAATGGGCTGAGGGAACATACCCTACGCCTTACGGAGTTATTACGGTGCACTGCAAAAGGCTTGAAAACGGCAAAGTAAAAACCGAATGGAACGCACCTGAAGAAATAACGGTTGTGTGCGAGGAGTAAATTTTATGGTCGATGTGAAACAAATATTATCCCAAATGACAACGGAAGAAAAAATAGGTCAATTAATGCAGCATAATGCAAATATGTTTATAGATTCATCCGCTGCGGTTACAGGAGATAACAGCAATAAATTGGGGCTTTCGCAGGAGGTTATAAATACCGTTGGCAGCGTGCTTAATTTCTGCAGTTCTGTCGAAATGCGCACTATTCAGGATATGCACCTTAAAAACGATCGCAATAAAATACCCATGCTTTTTATGATGGACGTGGTGCACGGTTTCAGAACAATTTTTCCTATACCTCTGGCTTTGGGTTGCTCGTTTGACCCGAATTTAGCGGCGCGCTGTTCCGAAATGGCAGCCGATGAGGCAACGGCGGGCGGAGTACAGGTTACTTTTACACCGATGGTTGATTATGTGCGAGACGCCCGCTGGGGCAGGGTAATGGAAACCTGCGGAGAAGAGCCGTTGCTTAACGGGATGATGGGAGCAGCTCAGATAAGAGCTTTTCGCGGCAAAAGCCTTTCGGATAAAACAAGTATGGCAACCTGCGTTAAGCATTTCGCCGCATACGGCGGGGCAGAGGCGGGCAGGGATTATAACACGGTAGAGCTTTCGGAGCATATACTCAGAGAATACTATCTTCCCGCGTACAAGGCGTGTATAGACGCAGGCGCCGATATGATAATGCCGGCCTTTAATACGCTTAACGGAATACCGGCGACGGTAAATTTTTGGCTTATGAAAAAGGTATTAAAAGAGGAATGGGGCTTCAGCGGTATTGTAATAAGCGATTTTAACGCCATAGGCGATTTGGAACGGCACGGAATAACAAATGATGAAAAAACTGCCGCGCGCCTGGCTTTTGAAAACGGCTGCGATATTGAAATGGTATCAAACACCTATACGCATTGTTTAAAAGAACTGATTGAAAAGGGCGTATTTACCGAAGAACAGCTTGATGACGCGGTTTTAAAGGTTTTAAATTTAAAAAACAACCTCGGAATGTTTGAAGACCCGTACCACGGGGCGGATATACAGGAGAACTCGGAGAGATTTTTAACCCCCGAGCACCGTGCGACGGCGAGAAAAGCCGCAGAGGAATGTGCCGTGTTACTTAAGAACGACGGAATTTTACCGCTTTCGCCGCAGGTTGAAAAAATAGCGTTAATAGGTCCGTTTGCCGATAACCATGAAATTATAGGCTTTTGGTCTTGCAACGGTAAAAATGAGGAAAGCGTTACCGTATCGGAGGGAATACACGCAGCAGCTCCGAATACGGAAATAACCGTTACACGCGGATGCGGAAATTTATATGATGACTGCGATCGCTCGGGCTTTGACGCCGCCGTTAAAGCTGCAGCAGCGGCGGATGTTGTTATTTTGTGCTTAGGCGAGCCGCAAAATTACAGCGGCGAGGGCAATTCCCGCGCCGATATTACGCTTACGGGTCTACAGGACGAGCTGGCGGCAGCAGTGGCAAATGCCAATAAAAATATCGTTGCGCTTACCTTCAGCGGGCGTCCATTGGCATTGACAGAGTTAGAAAAGAATGTTCGTGCAATACTGCATATGTGGTTTCCGGGAACGGAGGGCGGGTCTGCTGCGGCAAACCTGCTTTTCGGGTATGCCAATCCGTGCGGCAAGCTTTCAATGACATTCCCGAGAGCCGTTGGTCAGTGTCCTATCTACTACAACCACACCAACACAGGCAAGCCGAAATTTTTTCCTGATGATAAGCATCAGCCGTATGCCTCAAACTATATAGACTGTCCTAATTCACCGCTTTTTCCCTTTGGACACGGACTTTCTTACTCAAACTTTAAATATGAAAATCTTGAACTGTCGGATGATGTGCTTTATAATAACAGCAACATTGAAGTAAGCGTTACAGTCAAAAATTGCAGTGATACGGTCGGCAAAGAAACCGTTATGCTTTATATGCGCGATTTATTTGCCTCAAATTCGCGCCCTGTTCAGCAATTAATAGCCTTTGAAAAGGCGGAATTTGCCGCTGATGAAACAAAAACGTTTAAGTTTAACATTACCGCGCCTATGCTCGGATTTTGGAATAACGAAAATAAATTTGTCGCCGAAGACGGCGTGTTTCAAATTTCAACGGGTTGCGCCGACCGGCTGATACTCACCAAAAGTTTCACTCTTATTTCAAATGCAGAATAATTTATAAGGATTGTTTTATATGGTGATGAATGTAACCGATAACTTTTTTATTAAAGCAAAGCCCGTTTGGGCAAAGGGACTTGAAACGGAAAAAATATAACCTCGGGGCTTTATAAAAATATTTTCTGTAAAGGCGAAAACGCTGTTTTAAAAATTGCGGCTTCGGGCTTTTATAAGGTGTATTTGAACGGGGAGTTTTTTTATTTCGGCCCCGCAAGGTGCGCGCACGGATATTACCGTGTGGATGAAATTAAGCTGCCGCTTAAAAACGGCGTAAATCACATTGCAATAGAAACCGTTAATTATTATGTGAACAGCTTTTATGCCCTTATGCAAAAGGACAAAGCTGCTCGGCGGGAAAAACATAAGAACAAGAAGTCAGGCGGTTATTGACGACAGGCTTTTGATAGATTTCCCGGCGGACACCTATGCTCATTATCTTAAATGGAATATACCGTTGGATAAAATTAAAGCCTGCATTATAACTCATTCACATTCTGACCATTTGTATCCCGCTGAAATTCAAATGCGCTCTGCCGGATTTGCACATATAAACAGCGGGAAACCGCTGACATTCTATGCTGCCGAAAGCGGTTACAATATGCTTGCGGATGCCGTTAAAAAATATAATATATCCGAAAACGATATAAATTTAAAGCTCATAAAACCGTTTGAGAGCTTTGAAACCGAGGGATATGTAATAACACCAATAAAGGCAACTCACGATGAGAAATCAAGTCCGGTTATATATGCGATTAAAAAGGACGAGAAAAGCCTGTTATATGCTAATGATACAAGTGAGCTGTGCGAAGAAAGTATGGCATGCCTAAAAGCCCTTGAAAGACCGTTTAATGTTATTTCCCTTGACTGCACAGAGGCAAATCGTCCGATTGTTCCTTATATCGGGCATTTGAATTTTAACAAATGCGCAGCCATAAGGGATGAATTTATAAAAGACGGTATTGCAAATGATAAAACCATATTTGTGCTTAACCATTTTTCTCATAACGGTATAAACGTAATATATGATGAGTTTGAAAAAATAGTAAGAGATAAGGGATTTGTGACTTCATATGACGGACTGATAATTGAATATTAAGTGCTCGTCTAATGATTGACTTTAGTGAATTTATAATGAATATTGTATGTAAAAGAATATATCGGTGTAAAATACCGAGGATGCAACAGAGCGCCGAGCTTGTGAAAAGCAAGTTTGGCGCTCGTTCTTTTTTTATTCGACAAAATAACACATAATTCTACATTTTAAGGGGGCGGATACCGATGTACTGTATAAACCTTGCTGCATACAAAACAAAGGAAAGAATGAGCGCGCCATAGGCGACTGCAAGGTGACTTAGTGAAAAATAACAGAAAGCAAAAGGTGAAGATATAGCTGTAAGGGGTTTAAAACTCCTTACAAGCTGTATTTTAAAGGAAACGGGCTGTAATAATGCTCGAAAAATAACTGGATTTAAAGAAGAAAAGACCAATAAAAATGCCGCTCGAAAAGACTTTGAAATTGGTCGGACCTTTTGCGTTCTGTATATAAAACATTTGCGGCGGCGGTGTAAATGCGGTTGCCGCAGCCCTCCGTATCAATCGTTTTTGAGATTTTCAGGAATGATTGAACGGAGGAAAATAAGTTGAAAAGTATTTTTTTAGTATGGAAAGATAAAAACTGTAACGGGGAAAATCCCGAATGGATACATATGACTGCAAAAGAATTTTTTGAATTCAAGCAGAAACCCGAAAACTCGGAAAGGAAATTTGTTCAGGTAGAGGATAAGAATTTGTCATCGAAATACTCGGTTATCTTTATTGAGGCTAATAAAGAGCTGTATAAAAAATGCAATGCCGAACACAGCGAAGATATGCGCAGAAAAGAGGAAAAGAAAAAATACCCGCGCAGGTTTGTATCTTTGGATAAGCTGCGGGGTGATGATTCGGACGCGGATAACCACGAGAGATATTCAGATAACAGGTGGGAGGAAGAATATATATTGGACAAGCTCCAGGCGGGGGAACTGCATAAGGCGATAGAGCAGCTCACCGAAAAGGAAAAAAGAACCTTTGAGGTAATAGCGTTCGCCGTTTTGCAGGGTATAAGCGAGAGGGAACTTGCAGTATCTTTGGGTATTCCTCAAAAGACTCTAAATAACCGAAAAAGAAAAATTTATAATTGTATTACATTTTTTGTGCGGTATGGAATTATCTGAAATAGCCTATCTTTTGGAAACGGATTTGAACAGTATTTATGTTCAGAAATGTACCGCAATTAAGCATTTGAAAAAAATATTGATGTAACAACGGTTTTCACTGTGTTATATATGAACCTTGAAAATATGCCTATGGGCATTATAGAAAACATACTGCAAAACAGAGGGAGAGCGACAATATATGCTTGCGATGACCCTGTGAAGACACTTGCCGTGGGCTTGGACGGCAAGCGGGTATAAGTCGGCCCGTTGCAGTATGCCCTTGCGGAGGGGCTAAATACTCCGTGGATTGTTTTAATTTAAGCACTGTTTTCTTGCCATATTATTGTGTACTCGCAAAAATGTAAAAGTCAAATTTGACAAAACAAATCAGATGTGTATACTGAAGAACGGTGGCTGCACTGCCGGCATTTTTCGGTATGCAAGAATAAGGGAGGTGCTGTATGCAGAACGAAAGCAAAGTAAAGAGACAAAAAGAGCTTAACCCCGCGCAAACACAGATTTACAATATAAACGGCACGGTTATAAAGGTTGAGCCTAAATTTAAGGAAACAGGCAAGACGCTGTTTTACTCACTCGGTCGTATGATTCTCAAAGATTTTAAGCAATCCTAAAATCCTTTCGGCAGCCGCTTATAGTTTTATGTACTGTTTATTTGACTGCGGGAAGGAGGAATCATGTATAGAACGAAAAATGAAATAAAATGTTGCGATGTAGCTTTTCTTTATGAGCGTCTGTCACGGGACGACGAGTTAGATGGTGAAAGCAACAGCATAGCTAATCAGAAAAAGCTTCTTGCTAAGGTTGCAAAGGAAAAAGGGTACACAAAAACAGTCCATTTTTTTGATGACGGAATTTCGGGCGTAACAATGGACAGACCTGAGTTCAACAGAATGATGGAGCAGTTAGAGCTTGGAAAAGTGTCGGCGGTATTCGTTAAGGATCTATCAAGACTCGGCAGAAATTATATTGAAGTCGGGAGACTTACCGAGGAATTTTTCCCCGAACGCAATATAAGACTTGTTTCGGTTTCGGATAACCTTGATACCGACGAGGGGGAAAATGATCTGACCCCGATAAGAAATCTTTTTAACGAATGGTACTCGCGTGATATAAGCAAAAAGCGCCGTATCAGTAATAAAATTAAGGGCGGATCTGGAATACCGCTAAGTCCGCCTCCTTACGGTTATATCAAGGACCCCGAAAATCCGCAACGCTGGATAGTAGATGAAGAAGCCGCATATGTGGTGAAAAGTATTTTTAATATGTTCCATGATGGCTTGGGTACATTTCAAATTGCTTTGGCATTAACAGATGAGAAAATACTGACCTCCTCAGTTTATGCCATAAAAAAGGTATAAAAAAGCCGGGAGGGGCTTCCGGCAAAACACATACCGACCTGTATTACTGGGCAAAATCAACGGTACAAAAAATACTTGCCATGCAGGAATATTGCGGTGATGTTATCAATTTTAAAACATATTCGGTTTCCTATAAAAACAAAAAAAGACATAAAAGTGATTCCGAAAATTTGATGATATTTAAAGATGTGCATGAGGCTATCGTTGACAGAGAACTGTTTGAAGAAGTGCAGTTCAAAAGGGGAAAGCTCAGAAAGCGTAAAATGGCAAACGGTGAAAACAATATGTTTTCGGGCTTGCTTGTATGCTCCGATTGCGGCAGTAATTTGCATTATTACGGTAATAACCGCGGAATAACATATTTCAATTGTCCTGCCTATAATCAGGGCAAGCGCAAGGAATGTTTTTCTACTCATTATGTAAGAACGGATTTTTTAGAAGAAGTGATTCTTTCGGAAATCCATCGCCTCGCTAGGTTTGCCTGTAAATATGAAGAAGAATTCGTAAAGACGGCAAGTGCATTGTCGAAACAATCAATGGATGCACAAATTTCTGCTTATCAAAGCGAAATCAGATCACTGACCGCAAGAGATAAGGATCTTGACAGAATATTTGAAAGACTTTACGAGGACAATTTATCAGGTAAAATAAACGATGAGCGATTCGGGAAAATGTCTGTCAGTTACAATAACGAACAAAAGAAAATCCGCGAAAGGCTCACTCATCTCGGAAATCTTTTAGATGAAGTTATGGGAAAAGAAATGACTTCCGAAAAGTTCATTAAAGCAATAAAAAAATATACCCGCGTCAAAAAGTTGATGGCGAATATGTTGAATGAGCTTATTGAACATATAGAGGTTCACTCCGCTGAAAAAATCAATGGAGTTAAAACTCAAAAGCTTGTAATTTATTATAATTGCATCGGCTCAATAGAAATACCGGAGGATATTCCCATACCCGAGCCGGATATAACATTGAATACCCGTAAAGGAGTAAATCTTTCGTATCTGCCGTCAAGTGTCTCTGTAACAGCGTAGCACAATTAAAAAAAAAACAGGGCGTTCTTACAATTTACTTCTCAGTAACTATAAGAACACCCTGAATGGTGCGGGTGACAGGACTTGAACCTGCACGCCGGGGCGCCAGCTCCTAAGGCTGGTGCGTCTGCCAATTCCGCCACACCCGCATATAACATGCAATATTTTACTTTATTACGGCTTAAAAGTCAAGAAAAACATTGAATATTTCGGGGAAAAGGGTTATAATTTATTAACACACGGTATTTCTCTTCATAATATGTGTTAAAGCTTATGAAGGGTTATGTGCTTATGGGATATCGGCGAAAACGCGGCTTCGGCTTTTGGAGGATATATATTACTGCGCTGCTTATTTGCGCGCTTGCCGTTTCGGTTTTCTTTACGCGCGGGCGGCCGGCGATGATTGCCTATGCCGAAAGCGTGGCGCATACGGCGATGTTCAACGCCGCCAATGAGGCGATATCCGAAATTGTTGAGGAGCGGGGAGTTACATACGGCGATTTGATGCGGCTTTCACGCGCAGAGGACGGTCTGGTCACGAGCGCCGAGGCAGATGTTGCCGAAATCAATCTGCTCAAAAGCGAGATATCCTCGCGATTGGCGCAAAAGCTTGACGGCGGCGAGTATTACACGGTTGAAATTCCTGTGGGAACATTTTTTTCAAATATGTATACAAATGCCGCGGGGCCGAAGCTTCGGTTCAGAATACAGCTCACCGCAACAGCGGCGGTCGATTTTTCTCATGAGATAAAATCTGTCGGCATTAATCAGGTATTGCACATAATAATGATAGATGCGGATATTTCGGGCAGCTTTGTGATGATCGGTTACAAAGACAGTATAACCGCCGAAACCTCTGCCGTAGCCGCGCAAACGGTAATTGCGGGGGCTGTGCCCGATGCATACACAAATGTTATAGAAAGCGAAAACGACAATACGGCGGGACTTATCAATGATTACGGCGCGGTTACCGAAAATTAAACGGAAACGGAGAAACGGAAATGGATGTAAAGGCAGCGGAGGAAAGAATTAAGTATTTAAGCGATACGCTCAAATACCATAATAAAAAGTATTATATAGATGACGCGCCGGAAATTGAGGATTTTGAGTATGACGCGCTGCTGCGCGAGCTTGAAGAACTGGAAAACGCATATCCGCAATTTAAGCGTGAGGATTCGCCTGCCGTGACCGTGGGAGGTGCTGCTCTGAAGCTTTTTTCAGAGGTTACGCATACTGTTAAAATGGAAAGCCTGCAGGATGTTTTCAGCTTTGAGGAGCTTTACGCGTTTGCGGAGAAAATAGATACCTCGAGAACCACCTTTTCGGTAGAACCGAAAATCGACGGACTTTCGGTCTCGCTTGAATATAAGGACGGTTTGTTCTTCCGCGGCTCTACAAGGGGAGACGGCGTAACGGGTGAAGATGTAACCGCGAATCTGATGCAGATAAAGAGTATTCCGAAGGCGATACGCTTTGACGGCGAGCTTGAGGTGCGCGGCGAGGTGTATATGCCGAAGGAAAGCTTTGAAAGGCTGACTGAACGTCAGGAGCTGATGGGCGAAGCACCGGCGAAAAATCCGCGCAATGCGGCGGCGGGATCGTTAAGGCAGAAAAACCCGAAGATCGTGAAGGAGCGCGGGCTTGATATATTTGTTTTTAATATTCAAAAAATAACGGGCAGGGAATTTTCCTCACATATTGAAACACTGGATTTTGTGAAATCGCTCGGCTTTCACACGCTGCCGACATATAAGCGCTGCGAAACAATAGAAGAGGCGGCGGAGGAGATCCGGCGCATAGGCGATTCGCGCGGCGGCTTGCCGTATGATATTGACGGCGCGGTCGTGAAGGTTGATAATCTCGAATACCGCAGGGAACTCGGCAGCACCGCGAAATACCCGAAATGGGCGGCGGCGTTTAAATATCCGCCTGAAGAAAAGGAAACGGTGCTTAAAAGCATTGAAATAAATGTGGGGCGTACCGGAGCGCTGACTCCGACCGCGGTTTTCGATCCGATTCGGCTTGCGGGCACCACCGTCAGCCGTGCGACGCTTCACAACGAGGATTTCATCACCTCAAAGGGTATCGGAATAGGGGATACCGTCACGGTGCGCAAGGCGGGGGATATTATCCCGGAGGTTTTGAGTGTTTCCAAAAAAGGGGAGAATTCCTCGGTTTACAAAATGCCCGATAAATGTCCATCCTGCGGCTCGCCCGTAACGCGCGAGGCGGGCGAGGCTGTGCTTCGCTGCACGAATGCCGATTGTCCCGCGCAGCTGCTGCGGCATCTTATCCACTTCACCTCGCGCGACGCTATGGATATTGAGGGCCTCGGCCCTGCAATGCTCGAGCAGCTGCTCGGAGCCGGACTTATTCACAGCATTGACGATATCTATTCCATAGATTATGAAGAGGTCAAAAAGCTTGACCGTGTGGGGGAAAAAAGCGCCGAAAATCTTAAAAATGCGATTGAAAAATCAAAGCAAAACGACGCTGCAAAGCTGGTTTTTGCTTTCGGAATACGGCATATAGGCAGCAAGGCGGCGGCACTTTTGACCGAGCACTTCGGCAGCGTCGAGGCAATAGCGGCGGCTTCCGCTGCGGAAATAGAGACGATTGACGGCATAGGCGGCGTTTTGGCGGAATCCGCGGCGGAATTTTTCGCGCTGCCCGAAACCGCGGCGATGCTTGAAAGGCTGAAAAAAAGCGGAGTTAATATGAAATCCTTAAAAGAGGTTCGTGATACGCGCTTTGCGGGAATGACCTTTGTGCTGACCGGCACCCTACCTACCTATACAAGAAGCGAAGCGTCCGATATAATAGAATCCTTCGGTGGAAAAACATCCTCTTCCGTTTCTAAAAAAACCTCGTTCGTCCTTGCCGGCGAAGAGGCGGGAAGCAAGCTTGATAAGGCGAACAAGCTGGGCGTTAAGGTTATAAACGAGGACGAATTCAGGGAAATGATACGATGAGAATTCCTGAAAATCGGGTTTGCGAAATATTATCTGCGGTATCGAAAATCCCGGAGGGTAAGGTGGCGACCTACGGGCAGATAGCCGCGCTTATAGGAAGAGACCGCGGCGCGCGCCTTGTGGGCAGAGTGCTCAGCGTGGCAAATTTTTACGGCGATTACCCCTGCCACAGGGTGGTAAACGCTTCGGGCAGAACCGCGCCGAATTTTTCGGAGCAGCGGGTGCTGCTTGAAAACGAGGGCGTTGAATTTAAAAGCAACGGGCTTGTCGATATGAACAAGTATAGGTGGCGCCCGAACAACGGATATTAGGCATGCAAAACCGCGATTTCGGTGCGGATATAAATTTTCGGGTTAATTTAAGCCTGTAGCATCCCTGCGGCTTTTAAGCGGGGATAGTTACAGGCTTTCATTTTATCTGTTTGCAGGCTGAAAATATGTATGACGAAGGAGAAATCGGCAATTAAAATATGAACAAAATGTAAAAGTCAGGAAAAGTCAAATTATTTTTTAAAAAAGTATTGACTTTTCTTTTTTTTAGGATATAATAATAATCGTTAGCACTCAAGTGAATAGAGTGCTAAATCAAAAAGCAGTTTTTCAGAGGTGAAACGGAATGGAGCTGTCACCGAGAAAACAGGCGGTTTTGGCGGCGGTTACAAAGGCTTACATCAAAACCGGCGAGCCGGTAGGCTCAAAAGCATTGACTGCTCTGCTTAAAAATGCGCCGTCGGCGGCGACCCTCAGAAATGAAATGAGCGAGCTGTGCGATATGGGGCTTCTGGCTCAGCCGCACACTTCGGCGGGCAGAATACCCACAAGCAGCGGCTTTAAGCTTTATGTCAATTCACTCATGACCCCCGAAAAGCTTTCGGACGGTATGAAAAGACGAATTGATTCATCGCTTGACGGTCTTCACTGTGCGCCGGAAAAAATTCCGGAGGCGGCGGGAAAGCTTTTATCCGACCTTACAGGTCTTCCTGCGGTAGTTTGCTTTGAAACCGACGGCAGCCCGAAGATTAAGAGCGCGGAGCTTTTCCCTGTGAGTCGGGGATCTGTGATGCTCCTGATAGTTACGGCGGACGGCAGAACAAGGCACACGGTGCTGCGTCTCGGAACGGAATGCACAAAAAGCTTTTTGGAAAAATCCCGCGATATAATATCACGGCGCATAAACGGCAGAAGAACCGATGAGCTGACGCGCGGCTATATGCAAAGCGTGGCGGCCGAAGCCGGAGCAGACGCCTTTGCGCTTATGCCGCTTTTCTCTTCGGTGCTTGAATCGGCAGCGGGAATTGAGTCCTCCGGCGCGTATCTTTTGGGCGAACAGCGGCTTTACGGCATTTGCGAAAGCCAAGCGGCGGCTAAAAGAATACTTTCACTGGTGGCTCTTCGTGAGCCGATGATAACGCTCACAAAACGGTTTGACGGTAATATCGGAACGGTGTTCGGCAGAGATTCGGGCTTTCGTGAGCTTGAAAACAACACTATGATTGCCGCGAAGTATTACGGAAGCGACAGATTCAAAGGCACGCTTTGCGTTATAGGCCCTAACAGGATGTCCTACGGGCAGATAATTCCGAGCGTTGAATATACCGCCTTGCGATTAACCGAAATTATGACCGAGGCGCAAAAGGATATGGAGGATTGATACCGGTGGCGGAGAAAACCGAAAATACCGCGGAGCAGGCAGAAAACGAGGTTGCGGCGGAAAAAGAGATCGAAACCAAAGCTCCGAAAAAGGAAAAGAAATCAAAAAAGGACGCCGAGATTGAAAAGCTTAAAGAGGAGCTTGAAAAAAAGAACGATATTCTTTTAAGAACGGCGGCTGAATTTGACAATTACAAAAAGCGAACCGAAAGGGAGCGCGCGGGTGTTGCGGAATATGCAAGAGCGGGCATAATAAAAAAGCTGTTGCCTATTATCGATAATATCGAGCGCGCGGCGGGGGCTGACAAAGAAAGCCCCGAATATTTAAAGGGAATTGAGCTGATAGTAAAGCAGTTTGAAACCCTGGCTGGCAATTTAGAGCTAACCGAAACGGCAAAGGCGGGCGATACGTTTGACCCCACTCTCCACGAGGCGGTAATGCACATAGAGGATGACACTTTGGGTGAAAATGTCATTGCAGAGGTTTTACAAAAAGGCTACAAGACCGGCGATACGGTAGTACGTCACGCCATGGTCAAGGTGGCAAATTAAAATAAATTATAATTCGGAGGAATTTATCATGGGAAAAATTATAGGTATTGACTTAGGTACAACAAACTCTTGCGTTGCGGTAATGGAGGGCGGCGAGCCTGTAGTTATCGCCAATGCCGAGGGCGGCAGAACCACCCCTTCGGTAGTTGCATTTTCTAAAACGGGCGAAAGAATGGTAGGTCAGGTTGCTAAGCGCCAGGCTATTACCAACCCCGACAGAACAATAAGCTCTATCAAGCGTGAAATGGGTACTGCCCACACGGTTGAAATCGACGGCAAAAAGTACACCCCGCAGGAAATTTCGGCAATTATTTTGCAGAAATTAAAGGCTGACGCAGAGGCTTACCTCGGTCAGACCGTATCTGAAGCGGTTATCACCGTTCCTGCTTACTTTACCGACGCACAGCGCCAGGCAACAAAGGACGCAGGCAAAATTGCGGGACTTGAAGTTAAGCGTATTATAAACGAGCCTACCGCTGCGGCACTGGCTTACAGCATTGATAAGGAAGACGACCAGAAGGTTATGGTTTATGACCTCGGCGGCGGTACTTTCGATGTTTCCATAATCGAAATGGGCGACGGCGTTCAGGAGGTTTTAGCAACCGCAGGTAACAACAGGCTCGGCGGTGATGACTTTGATAAGCGCGTTATGGACTACATTGTAAACACCTTTAAGGCAGAGCAGGGCATTGACCTCTCGGGCGATAAGATGGCAATGCAGCGTATTAAAGAGGCTGCCGAAAAGGCTAAGATAGACCTTTCGGGTATGTCCTCAACCGATATTAACCTGCCGTTTATAACGGTGGACGATTCGGGCCCGAAGCACTTTGAAACCACCCTTACAAGGGCTAAATTCAACGAACTGACCGCCGATTTGGTTGACGCTACAATGGGTCCTGTTCGTCAGGCACTTTCAGATTCGGGACTTAATAAGAGCGAGATAAACAAGGTGCTTATGGTCGGCGGTTCTTCAAGAATACCCGCTGTTCAAGAGGCTATCAAGAACTTTATGGGCAAAGAGCCGTTTAAGGGCATCAACCCCGATGAGTGCGTTGCAATAGGTGCGGCTTTGCAGGCAGGCGTTTTGGGCGGCGATGTTAAGGGCTTGCTGCTTTTGGATGTTACGCCGCTATCCCTCGGTATTGAAACAATGGGCGGCGTTTCCACAAAGGTTATAGACCGCAACACCACCATTCCGGCTAAAAAGAGCCAGATATTCTCCACCGCTGCCGACGGTCAGACCTCGGTTGAGGTACACGTTTTACAGGGCGAGCGCGAATTTGCCAAGGATAACAAGACTCTCGGTGTGTTCCACCTTGACGGTATTGCTCCCGCTCCGCGCGGAATCCCGCAGATTGAGGTTACCTTTGATATAGACGCGAACGGCATAGTTCATGTATCGGCTAAAGACCTCGGCACAGGCAAGGAAAACAATATTACCATTACCTCAAACACCAATATGTCTAAGGATGATATTGATAAGGCTGTTAAAGAAGCCGAGCAGTATGCCGCAGAGGATAAAAAACGCCGTGAAGCGGTAGATGTTCGCAACAACGCCGATCAGATGATTTATCAGACCGAAAAGACCGTTAATGAGTTCGGTGATAAGCTCTCTGCCGATGAAAAGGCTAAGATTGATGCCGCCAAAGAGGCTCTTAAAGAGGCGCTCAAGGGCGAGGATATTGAGGCTATAAAGGCTAAGCAGGAAGAGCTGCAAAAGGAGCTTTTTGCGGTAAGCGAGAAGGTTTACAAGGCTGCTAACCCGCAGGGTGCTGAAAACGCACAGCCGCAGGGCGGCGCGCAGAACGGCGATCCGAATGTTTATGAAGCGGATTACACCGATGTTGACGACAACAATAAGCAGTAAGCGATAAGCTGCATTTTGACTTCCCCCTTAAAAAAGGGGAAGTCTTCAACATATAATTTGTAGGAGAAATTGCTTTGGCTGACGATAAAAGAGATTATTATGAAGTCCTCGGGGTGGATAAATCCGTATCCGATGACGAATTGAAAAAAGCCTACCGCAAAGCGGCAAAAAAATATCACCCCGACTTGAACCCCGGCGATAAAGAGGCGGAGCAAAAATTTAAAGAGGTTAACGAGGCGTACGAGGTGCTTTCCGATAAGGAAAAGCGCGCGCGTTACGACCAGTTCGGCCATGCCGGAGTAGACCCGAATTACGGTGCGGGCACCGGCAGCTACGGCGGCGGATTTACCGGTGATTTCGGCGATTTGGGGGATATATTCAGCTCATTCTTCGGCGGCGGTTTCGGTGGCGGCAGGCAGAGCAATCCGAATGCTCCGCGCCGCGGAAACGATACTGCGGCTGCCGTTAATCTTTCATTTGAAGAGGCTGCAAAAGGCTGCCGCAAGACCGTTAAGGTAACTAAAATAGATAACTGTAAGGAATGCGGCGGCAGCGGCGCCGAAAAGGGCTCAACCCCCAAGACCTGCCCGGTTTGCCACGGCACGGGTCAGGTTTCGGCTACGCAGCGCACCCCGTTCGGCGTAATGCAGACCCAAAAGGTATGCGATAACTGCCACGGCAGAGGTAAAATTATTGATAAACCCTGCCACACCTGCGCGGGCAAGGGCAGAATAAGGCACACGGTTGAGCAGACGGTGGATATTCCCGCCGGAATTGACGACGGTCAGGTTATAAACCTGCGCGGCGGCGGCGACGCGGGCGCAAACGGCGGACCTGCGGGCGATTTACGCATAAACGTAAATGTTCGTCCGCACCCGATTTTCGAGCGTAACGGCTACGACGTTTACTGCGAAATTCCCATAACCTTTGCACAGGCGGCTTTGGGCGATGAAATAGTTGTTCCGACTCTCGACGGTAAGGTTAAATTCACCATTCATGAGGGAACGCAGCCGGGCGATGAGTTCAAGCTGCGCGGAAAGGGAATACAGCGCCTAAACTACGCCGGAAAAGGCGACGAATACGTTAAGATTACCGTTGAAGTGCCGCGCGACCTTTCAAAAGCGCAAAAGGATAAGCTGCGCGAATTTGACAGCGTGACAAACGAAAAGAATTATAAAAAGAAAAAGAGCTTTTCGGAGAAGATAAAAGGCTTTTTCAATGAATAAACGGTGATAAAAGTCGGCGTTTGTAGAGACATAGGCTCCCTTCTTTTCGGCTTTGCCGAAACAGAGGGGAGCCGATTTTGTCGCTGCGCGACATTTTTCCTGCACTGTGGGGAGCAACCCTCGTCAGAGGGAGCCTTTATAATCCTCGTTTTTTCATCAATTAAAGAAAAAATGACAGGGCTCGGAACGATAACTCGGCTGCGGTGCGGCTGAAGCCCGCAGACCTTATAAGTCTTTTAAAGAAAAAAGGCAAAGAAGCATATATTTTTTAAAGGAGATAATATATTATGGTAAAGCACATAATTCTTTGGCAGCTATCCGACAGCTTAACGGAAGAGGAAAAGGTGAAAACCGCGCATAACGCAAAGCAGAATCTTGAGGGCTTAATCGGTAAAATTGAGGGGCTTACCGATATTTGCGTAATAACGGGTAAGCTTGCGGGCTCCAATGCGGATATGATGCTCGACAGTACTTTCACATCGGAGGAAGCGCTTAAAAACTACTCCGTTAACCCCGCACATGTTGCGGTTGCGGATACCTATGTAAGACCCTTTGTAAAGTCGCGCAGCTGCATTAACTATGAAATCTGATTTATGACCCGATAATATACAAATATTAGCCGATAAGAAATTGACCGCCGTTCCTAAAAAATATTATAATTAATGAAAAGGAACGGTGATTTTTTATGGAAAGAAAAACTGAAGCGCAAAGACTCCGCGCGGTTGAGAGCTTTAAGACCGCAGGGGAATTTATAAGCTGCGAGCCGTACGGCAACGGTCATATAAACGATACGTATTTGGTGGTCTGCAAAACAGGCAGCGGGAATAAGAGATATATACTGCAGGCGGTTAATACCGATGTCTTCAAAGAACCCGAAAAGCTTATGAGCAACATCGAAAAGGTGACTGCGTTTTTAAGGAAAAACGGCTGCGGCAAGCGCGAGACCTTAAGCCTTGTCAAAACGCGGGATAACAAGCCGTATTTTACAGACGGCGATAGCAACTGCTGGCGTATGTACGATTTTATTGAGGATTCGATCTGTCTTGAGCTGCCCGAGAGCAATGAGGACTTTTACCAGTGCGCGGTTGCGTTCGGGAAATTTCAAAGATTTTTGAATGATTTCCCGGTCGGCGAGCTTTACGAAACAATACCCGATTTTCACAATACCCCCAAGCGCTTTGCGGATTTTACCGCGTCGGTTTCAAAGGACGCGCTCGGCAGGGCTGCAAATGTCCGTGAGGAAATCGAATTTATAAAATCCCGCCGGGATTTTTACCCTGTGCTTATAGACAATGAAAAGGCAGGGCTTCTGCCGCGCAGGGTAAGCCACAACGATACAAAGAGCAACAATGTTATGCTTGACAGCGTAACGCGCACCGCGCTTTGCGTTATCGATCTGGACACGGTAATGCCGGGCTATTCGGTGACGGATTTCGGTGATTCCATACGCTTTGGGGCAAGCACCGCGGCAGAGGACGAAAAGGATCTTTCAAAGGTTCATTTCAGCCTTGAAAAGTTTAAGACATATGCGGCGGGCTACCTTGACGGCTGCGGCGGAATGCTTAAAAATGAAGAAATAATGCTGCTACCCGAGGGCGCCAAAATGATGACGATTGAATGCGGAATGCGCTTTTTGACAGATTACCTCGAAGGGGACACATATTTCAGAACGGCATACCCCGAGCACAACCTTGTGCGCTGCCGCACACAGCTGAAGCTCGTTTCCGAAATGGAAGAACAGTGGGATGAAATGAAAAACGCGGTTAAGGAATTTTGCAAATAAAATCTGTTTGGCTGTTAAACGATATATTTGATAAATTAATAAAATATAGCGCGGCGGGTACTTGAAAAAGTGCCCGCCGTGTTGTATAATAAAGTGATATTCCTAAAGTGGGAGGAAATGGCGTGGTTTTAAAATCCGCAATTTCTTCGGGCGAGCAGACCGCATACGCCGAGAGGGTAAAAAAATTAGCATATAAAATATACGGCAAAACGCCGCTTGCCTGCGTTATCACCTTCGGCTGTCAGCAGAATGTGAGTGACTCCGAAAGGCTGAAGGGTGAGCTTTCGGAAATGGGCTACGGGCTTACCGATGATATAAACGAGGCTCAATTTATAATTTTCAACACCTGCGCCGTGCGCGAGCACGCGGAGGACAGGGTGTACGGCAATATAGGCGTTACAAAGGCGCTTAAAAAGCAGAACCCCAACATAATAGTGGCGGTTTGCGGCTGTATGGCGCAAAGGCAGAGCGTGGCGGATAAAATAAAGCGCAGTTATCCGTATGTGGATATGGTGCTCGGCACGCAGGTTCAGCACAGGCTGCCTGAATTTATCTACAAACGGCTTTCGGGCTCGGGCAGAATATTCGAGCTTGAGCTTTTAAACGAGGAAATACCCGAGGGCGTTCCTATAAAAAGGGACGGTACCTTCAAGGGCTGGCTGCCTATAATGTACGGCTGCGATAATTTCTGCACCTACTGCATAGTGCCGTATGTAAGGGGGCGCGAGCGCTCGCGGCAGCCCGAGGCGATAATTGCCGAGGCTGAAGAAATGATTGCCGCAGGGTACAGGGAAATAACCCTTTTGGGGCAAAATGTAAATTCCTACGGCAAGGGGCTGGAAAGCGGTATCGGCTTTGCGGAGCTTCTGCGGCGCATAAACGCGCTGCCGGGGGATTTCAGAATACGCTTTATGACCTCGCACCCTAAGGACTGCACCCATGAGCTTATTGATACAATACGCGATTGCGAAAAAGTAAGCCGTCATCTGCACCTGCCGTTTCAAAGCGGGAGCGACAGAATACTAAAGCGTATGAACCGCAGGTATGACAGGGAAAAATACCTTGAGCTTGTGAATTACGCAAAGGAGCAAATTCCCGGACTTTCTTTAACGAGCGATATAATCGTGGGCTTCCCGGGGGAAACCTATGAGGATTTCTGCGATACCGTGAGTCTTATAAGAGAGGTAAAATTCTCATCGCTTTTCACCTTTATTTATTCCCCGCGCGAGGGAACACCCGCCGCTGTTATGGAGGACCCCGTTACCCGTGCCGAAAAGGGCAAATGGTTTGCCGAGCTTTTGGCGGCGCAGGAGGAAATAGCGGCTGAAAACGAGCAAAAGCTTATAGGCACTTCTCACAGGCTGCTTTGCGACGCAAAGGGCACTGCCGACGGTTATATGTCGGGTCACAGCGAGGGCACTGCGGTAGTGGAGTTCCCGGGGGATGAGAGCATGATAGGCAAATTTATAAATGTCCGCATTGAGGAATGTGACGGCATTTTTAAAGGGAAAATAATTACAGAGGAATAGGAGACTGCCGTGGCTGTGAGCTTAAAAAATGTGCTTGTGAAAATTCCTAAGATAATAACGGTTGTTTTTTCGGTGTATGTTGCAGGTACGCTTTTGCTTAATGTTATTCTTAATAATTCGTTTAACCAATACTTTAAGCCCAATTTATTGAGTATTTCAAGCATTGTGCCGTTTGGCACGGCGGTGCTGCTGTTTGCGGCAGTAACCTTGATTTGCTCGTTTGCGGGTAAACGAAAGGGCGTATCGGAGCGGGGCTTTTACTTATTACTTGCGCTGATTTTCTCGTTTGTTTTTATAATTCAGCTTTTCTTTTCTTACAATATCTATTTCTATACCGGCTGGGATGTCGGAATGGTAACAGATACTGCGTATAATATGGCTGCGAGAAAGGTATTTGAATTTCCGGCGAGTTATTATGAAATATACCCGAATAATTTATTTATAACATACTTTTTGGTTGTTCTTTACAGGATAGGCTTTAAAGTAATACCTTCTCACCCTTATGCGCTTGTGCTTGTCACCAATAACCTGGCGGTTTGCACGGGAATTTTTCTTGCGGTAATCTGCATTTACAAAATTACAAATAAAAAAGCGGTAACACTCGCCGCTGCGTTTATGGGAATACTCATCGGGGCGTTTTCGCCGTGGATTGTAATACCCTACACCGATACCTATTCAATGCTTTTCGCGGCTTTGGCGATTTTCAGCGCATTGTTTTTAAAAGGCGTATACAAATATTTGTTTTTCTCATTTTCCTGCTTTATAGGCTATCTGTTCAAACCGACTGTTTTAATAATTTTCATTGCGGCGGTTATACTCGGAATTATAAATTTACTTTCGGGGCACAAGGCAGAATATAAAAAAGCGGCTGCAATGCTTTGCTGTGTTGTAATAGCTGCGGCAAGCGCCTTTTCGGTTAAGCATATATTAGTCACACGGAAGAAGCTTCCGGCAGAAAAAAGTATGACAATTACGCATTATTTAATGATGGGCTTAAACTCCGAAACAGAAGGCGTTTACAGTAGTGACGATGTTAATTATTCAATAAACATCGGGGATAAAAAAGCGCGGCAGGAAGCGAATATTAAAATAATTCGCGAACGGCTTGAAAAAATGGGTTTCAATGGTTTTGCAAAGTTAGTTATAAAGAAAAATCTTTCCAATTATAATGACGGTACCTTTACATGGGCAAGAGAGGGAGGATTTTATAAAACCGTTTATCCCAGCGATTCGCGAGTCAAGACGGCATTAAGAAATTTTTATTTCAACAAACCCGAGGCTTTTCGGTTTTTAGCGCAAACTATTTGGTTTTTCATACTTTTGTGTATTTGTTTTTCTGCTTTTCGCAAAGGTTCGGCGTATAGCGGAATAATTTCCCTGGTTGCATTATCGCTTTTCGGGGAAAGCATATTTTTGCTGTTGTTTGAATGTCACGCAAGATATTTGTTCTTGTATTTACCGCTTTTTCTTATTTTAGCGGCGGTAGGGCTTGCGGCTTCAACCGATTTTTGTAAAAAAATTATATTTGAAAGGAAAATTGAAAATGGACGTAATTAAAGAGGCAAGAAATTTAGGCAAGGCAATTCAGAGCGACCCGCGCTTTTTAAGGTATGCAAAGGCACGCCTTGCAAACGACGACAACAGCGAGCTGCAGGACGCGATAGGTAATTTTAATCTCGTGAGAATGGAGCTTGACAGGGAAGCAAACTCCGAAACCAAGAGCGATGACAAAATCAAGGAGCTTAACGAAAAGCTGCGCGGAATTTACAGTGAGATAATGTCATCTCCCTCAATGGTGGAGTACAACACCGCAAAGGCTGATTTGGATACCATGATGAACGAGATAAACACAATAATTTCCAAATGCGTAGACGGCGAAGATCCCGACACCTGCGATGTTCACAGCGGCTGCACCGGAAGCTGCTCAAGCTGCGGCGGCTGCCATTAAGCGTTTAGAATTTAAAAAGTCAGAATGAAAGAGGATGTAAAAATGGCAGAGCTTTCTCCTATGATGAAGCAATATCTGAGAATCAAGTCGCAAAACGAAGACAGCATTTTATTTTTCAGAGTCGGCGATTTTTACGAAATGTTTTTTGACGACGCGAAGAAAGCGTCTGACGAGCTTGATCTGACGCTGACGGGTAAGGACTGCGGAATGGGAGAACGCGCGCCGATGTGCGGAGTGCCGTATCACAGCTGCGAATCATATATTGCGAGGCTGGTGCAGAAGGGCTATAAGGTTGCGATATGCGAACAGACCGAAGATCCAAAAACGGCGAAAAAGCTGGTTGACCGCGATATCATAAGGGTTATAACCCCCGGAACTGTGATTGAGGATATGATGCTCGAGGAGGGCAAAAACAATTATCTTGCCGCCGTTGCGCTGACAGGAGACGGAGTGGGGCTTTGCTTTACCGATGCCTCCACCGGCGAGTGCCATTTAACAAGCTTCCCGGCAGGCAATTACAATTCCGCCGTATCGGATGAGCTTCTGCGCTTTGCGCCGCGCGAGATACTGGTTGCGGAGAGCCTTAAGGCGAAATCCGCCGCTCTGTGGGATTTTCTGCAGGAGAATTTTAAGGCGGGAATCACCGTAAGGAAAGAGGAGGCGTTTGAGCCGCAAAAAACAGAGGAGCTTTTTGTGAAGCATTTCGGTATATCCGAGCTTGAAGAGCGCGGAATAGATAAGGCTTCCTCAAAGGCGGCGGCGCTCGGCGCGGTTATAGATTATCTTTACGAAACAGGCAGAACGGGCAGTATTTCGGTAAATAAAATCGATGTTTATACCGACAGCCAGTTTATGCGGCTCGACATGACGGCGCTGCGCAATCTGGAGCTTACCGAAACCATGCGCACAAAGTCCAAACGCGGTTCGCTTTTGTGGGTGCTTGACCGCACCAAAACCGCAATGGGCAAGCGCCTTATAAGAAGCTGGATCGAAAAGCCGCTGCTTAATATCGCCGAAATATCCTTAAGGCAGAACGCCGTTGAGGAGCTTTGCGGAAATACGATACTCCGCGCGGAGATATCCGATTATCTCTCATCTGTCAGGGATATTGAAAGAATAATGACCAAGGTGGTCTACAAAACCGCCTCGGCGCGCGACTTACTGGCAATAGCCGCCACCGCACACCGCTTCCCGGCAATTAAAAATCTGCTTTCATCCGCAAAGTGCCGAATGCTCAAGGAAATTCACGACGGCATTGACACGGTTGAAGAGACGGTATCGCTCATTGACGAAGCCATAGATCCCGATTCACCCGTATCTGTCAGGGAGGGCGGCATAATAAAGGGCGGCTACAATGAAGAGGTAGATATTATCCGCGGCGATATGTCAAGCGGCAACAATTTTCTGACCGATATTGAAAACCGTGAAAAGGAGCGCACGGGAATCAAAAATCTCAAGGTGCGCTTCAATAAGGTCTTCGGCTACTACATTGAGGTTACAAACTCGTTCCTTGATAAGGTTCCGCCGGATTACATAAGAAAGCAGACCCTTACAAACTGCGAGCGCTTTATTACCGAGGAGCTTAAGGAAATTGAGCGCAGGGTATTAAGCGCGAAGGACAGGATAGAACAGCTTGAATTCGAGCTTTTTGACGGCATACGCGACAGGGTCGCCGCGGAGCTTAAAAGATTTCAGGCAACGGCGTCCGCGCTTGCAACGCTTGACACTCTTTGCTCTTTGGCGGAGGTCGCAGTCGGCAACCGCTACTGCCGACCGCTTGTAAACAACGGCGGCAGCATTGCAATAAAGGCAGGCAGGCATCCTGTGGTCGAGCAGGTAATAAATACTCCGTTTGTTGCGAACGACACATTTCTTAATATGAAGGATAACCGCTGCGCCATAATAACAGGGCCTAACATGGCGGGTAAATCCACCTATATGCGGCAGACTGCCATAATTGTGCTGATGGCGCAAATGGGCAGCTTTGTTCCGGCTGAATTGGCGGAAATAGGCCTTTGCGACGCTATTTTCACCCGCGTCGGCGCATCGGATGATTTGGCGGCGGGGCAGTCAACCTTTATGGTGGAGATGAGCGAGGTTGCGGAAATACTTAAAAACGCCACAAAGCACAGTCTTTTAATACTTGACGAGATAGGCAGAGGAACCTCGACCTTTGACGGAATGTCAATAGCTCGGGCAGTTCTCGAATACGTCGCCGATAAAAAGACCCTCGGCGCAAAGGCACTTTTCTCGACCCACTACCATGAGCTTACCTCAATGGAAAATGAGCTGCAGGGCGTTAAAAATTATAATGTCGCGGTTAAAAAGCGCGGCGACGATATAACCTTTTTGCGCCGCATAATCCCCGGCGAAGCGGACGGCAGCTACGGTATTGAGGTCGCAAAGCTCAGCGGGATACCCGAATCGGTCATCCGAAGAGCTAAGCAGATACTCAAAAAGACCGAGGAGGAGGGCGTGGTCACCTACCGCACCGTGGAAAATCCCGATATGCAGCTGCCGCTTGAAATGCAGGGCGCGCAGGATATTCTGCACGAGCTGCAGACGGTCGATGTCAATACGCTGACTCCGATTGAGGCTATGCAGACGCTTTTTGAAATGGTGACAAAGGCTAAATCCGTATAATAAATAAGAGAGGTGTAAAAATGCCGGAAATCAAAGTATTGCCGAAGGAAATATCCGAGCTTATAGCGGCAGGCGAGGTTGTGGAACGCCCCGCTTCGGTAATTAAAGAGCTTGTTGAAAATTCAATTGACGCGGGAGCGGATAATATAACGGTTGAAATTCAGCACGGCGGTATTACATATATGCGCATAACAGATAACGGCTGCGGAATAGAAAAAAACGATGTTCCCACGGCGTTTTTACGCCATGCCACGAGCAAAATCAAAAACAGCGGCGACTTAAACGCAATAGGTACTTTGGGCTTTCGCGGCGAAGCGCTTGCGGCGGTCTCGTCGGTCGCAAGGGTGGAAATGTTCACAAAGCCGAGGGACGCGGCTTTCGGCACGCACTATGAGATTGAGGGCGGGGTTGAAAAGCTTTGCGAGGAGGCGGGCTGCCCCGACGGCACTACCATAGTTATCCGCGATATTTTCTTCAACACGCCCGCACGCATGAAATTTCTCAAAAAGGATGTTTCCGAGGCGAATGCTGCAGCGGCGGTTGTTGAGAGAATAGCGCTTTCCCACCCCGAAATTGCCTTTAAGCTGATAAGGGACGGAAAGCAGGCGCTTATGACCCCCGGAGACGGCAAGATAAACACTGCGGTTTACAGCGTTTTAGGCAGAGAATTTGCGGGAACGCTTATGGAGGTAGACGGTGGGCTTGACGGAATAGGCGTTAAGGGCCTTACCTGCAAGCCGGTTTCCTGCAGACCTACAAGAAACTATCAATTTGTGTTTTTAAACGGCAGACTTGTCCGCTCAGGCACAGTGACTGCGGCGGTTGAGCAGGCTTACAAAAACAGCGCAATGGTGGGCAAATTCCCGGGCTTTGTGCTTTATCTGACCGTACCTCTCAACACGGTGGATGTTAATGTGCACCCCGCGAAAACAGAGGTGCGCTTTTCCGATGAGCGTCGAATTTTCGACGCGGTATATTCATCGGTTAAAAACGCGCTTGGAAGAGGGGACACGCGCCCCGAGGTCAAGCTGCACGAGCCTGTTTTCAACCCGTTTGAACGGATGACGACCGCCGAATACAAACAGCAGCCGATTATGAAGCCGACCGTCGCCGAAGAAATATACAAGAACAGGCCGAGTTTACATAATGCGTATAAGCCGCAGGAAAAAACGGTACTGCGGGATGCGAATTATAATGTTTCTAAAACAAATAATACCGTTTACATCCCGGAAAGAATAATCAATCCGCCCCCTATGGCAGAGGAGGCACCGCAGCCGCAAAGAACAGTTTCGGTTGACATAATGCGAGATGTTGAGGACGAAAGACCGCCGATAACCTTAATAGGCGAGGCGTTTTTGACCTATATTATCGTCCAAATGGGAGAAAGCGTGTTTATGATAGACAAGCACGCGGCGCACGAGCGGATACTATTCAACAGGCTTAAAAAGGAGCAGAAGACCGAAACGCAGACGCTTCTTACCGCCGTTATTGTTGCACTAACAGGAGATGAGTATAACGCCGCAATTTCAAACACCGAGGCGCTTGAAAAAGCAGGCTTTGAGGTTGAGGATTTCGGCAATTCGTCGGTCAGGGTCTCCGCCGTTCCGGCAAGCCTTACAAGAGAGGATATCCCCTCGGTTATAAGCGAGCTTGCCGGGAAGCTTTCAAAGGGTAAAGCACCCGACTCAGAGAGGCTTGATGATATGTACCACACGGTTGCCTGCAAGGCGGCAATCAAGGCGGGAAGCAGAACAAGTCCGCTCGAAATGCAAAAATTAGCAGAAAGGGTGCTTTATTCCGACGATGTTATGTACTGTCCGCACGGCCGTCCGGTTGCTTTTGAAATAAAGCGGCGGGAGTTGGAAAAGCAGTTCGGAAGAATACAATGAGTAAAATCAAAACTGTTTTTGTGGCGGGAGCCACGGCGTCCGGAAAAACAGAGCTTGCAATTAAGCTTGCCAAAAGATTTGACGGCGAAATTGTTTCCGCAGATTCAATGCAGATTTACAAGGGAATTCACATAGCCTCCGCCGCGCCCGATACGGAGGAAATGCAGGGAATACCGCATTATATGCTTGAATTTTTAAAGCCCGATGACAGCTTTTCGGTCGCAGAATATGTTGAAAAAGCACGCGCGTATGTAAAGGAAATCGCGCGCCGCGGCAAGCTGCCGATCGTGGCGGGCGGAACGGGGCTTTACATTAATTCTTTGGCGGATAATATAAGCTATATCGAGGAAAAAAACGACGGTAAGCTGCGGCGCGAGCTGGAGGAAAGATTTGAAAATATAGGCGCAGAGCAAATGCTTAAGGAGCTTAAAGAAATCGATCCCGAGACTGCCGCGAGACTTCATTCAAACGATAAAAAGCGGATAATCCGCGCATTTGAGGTTTACAGGCTTACGGGAAAGACCGTAACCGAGCAGAATAAGCTTTCCAAACAGGGGGATGCCCTTATTGATCCCTGCATAATAGAAATTACCTACCGCGACCGCGAAAAGCTTTATGACAGAATTAACCGCAGGGTTGATAAAATGCTGCAGTCGGGGTTGGCAGAGGAAGCGAGAGCAGCGCTCCGAAATACTGCGGGCGGGGCGTATCAGGCGATAGGTCACAAGGAGTTGTCAGGCTATATTTCGGGAGATATGAGCCTGGAAGAGGCAGCCGAAAAGCTTAAAATGCAAACAAGAAGGTACGCCAAGCGCCAGCTTACCTGGTTCAGGCGGGATGAAAGAATAAACCGAATATATGCCGATGAAACGGAGGATGTTTTTTCGGCGGCGGAGAAAATTACCGAAAATTTTTTAGGAACGGAGGAAGCCGAGTGAGAAGCGAAAGGGTGCTTAAATTTTTTGTTGTGCTGCTTATAGCGGTTTTTTTCGTTCATCAGGCGGCAGCGGCGGTATATAAGCCGATAAGCACCGAAAGCGCGTCCTATTACACCGCGGCTGACGGTCTTAACATAACCGGGCTTATTATCAGAAACGAAACGCTTGTAAAATCACAGAGCGGCGGCGTTATGCACTTTATAGCATCCGACGGCGACCGTGTTGCGAAAAACGGCATCATAGCCAATATTTACGATAATGAGACCGCCTCAATCACCTTGAGCCGGATGGACAGCGTGAATGCCAAAATCGCCGATATTGAGGAAATGATGAGCTATAACGATTTGGAGGCGGCAGACCTTGATATGATAAACACAAGGGTGCAAAAGAGCCTGGACAGTATGATAATAAGCGTTTCGGGCGGTGATTTCGATAATTATTCGGACTGCCGCGAGGCTCTTCTGTCGGCGCTTAACAGGCGGCAGATCGCCATGGGCGAAACGGCTGACTTTTCGTCACAGCTTGCCGCTTTGAAATCGGAGCTTGCGTCCCTTTCCTCCTCTCTGCCTGCGGCAAAGGGGACAATCAGGGCGGAAAAATCAGGCTATTTTGTTTCAAAAACCGACGGATATGAGCAGACGCTTACCGCCGACATTTTAGATGCGCTGACTCCCGAAAAGCTTGATTCGGTAAAATCGGCTCAAACTCCGGCGGATGTAATCGGAAAGATTGTTTCCGATTACGAATGGTATATTGCGGCAAGAGTGAGTATTAACGAATCTCTGAAATACAAGGAGGGCGACAGCCTTACGGTCTATACCTCTGTGAAATCATATCCGCAGATGCCCGTGACGGTAAAGAAGATAAATATATCCGAAAGCTCATCCTCTGCCGTTTTGATTTTTGAATGCAGCGATATGAACAGCGAGTTGGCGTCTATGCGCACCGGCCCTATGACGGTGGTAAAAAAGGAATACAGCGGGCTTAAGGTGCCGAAAAGCGCTCTGCGTGTGGTGGATTCAAAGCGCGGCGTTTATGTGCTTACGGGTATGCAGATAAAGTTTGTAGAGGTCAATGTGCTTTTCTCGAACGACAGCTATATGATCTGCGAAAAGCAGACGGATGATGAAAATGTATTAAGACTTTACGATGAGGTCGTCACAAGGGGGAAAAATCTTTATGACGGAAAAATTGTCGGTTAGCGAGCTGACCGAAAATTACGGCGCTGTCAGAAAACGGTTATCCGAAGCTCTTGAAAGAGCGGGCAGGCGGGAAAACGAGGTCACGCTGCTTGCGGCGACAAAAACGGTCGACCCCGAAACCATAAACCGCGCAATTGAGCTCGGAATCACCCATATAGGGGAAAACAGGGTGCAGGAGCTGCTTTCAAAGAACGGGCTTATAAAGCCTGTGCACAATCACTTTATAGGACATTTGCAGACCAATAAGGTGAGGGATATAATCGACAAGGTGGAAATGATAGAGTCGGTTCATTCCGAAAAGCTTGCGGCAGAGATTTCAAAGCAAGCCTGCAAAGCGGGTATTACAATGGATGTTTTGCTTGAAGTCAATATAGGATACGAGGAAAGCAAATCGGGCTTTGCCCCCGAGGAGACAGAGGCTGCGGTAAGAAAAATCGCGGAAATGCCGGGAATTTCCGTTAAGGGACTTATGGCAATACCCCCAATCGACCCTTTGTATGAGAATACGAGAAAATATTTCCGTAATATGTATAAACTGTTTATTGACATTGGAGCCAAAAACATAGATAATAGTAGTATGAGCGTTTTGTCGATGGGAATGTCGAACGACTTCGATATTGCGGCCGAAGAAGGCGCGACCATAGTCCGTGTGGGAACGGCGCTTTTCGGCAAGCGCATTTATAAATAAATATAAAAGGAGCGGAAAAAATGGGTTTTTTTGATAGCATTAAAAACATTATGAGCATACCCGAGGAAGACGATTACGATGAGGAAATAGAGGATGTTGAGGAGGAAAAGCCGGCAGAGCGCCGCAAGCCTGTTCAACATGAGCAGCCCGCAGCGCCACAGCGCCGTGAGCCCGCGCCGAGAGTAGTAGGCGGCGGAAAGGCAAAGACCATTAACTTCAGTCAGTCGCAGATGCAGGTGGTGCTGGTAAAGCCCGATCGCTTTGAGGATGTCACCTCGATTGCCGACCATCTTAATGCAAAAAAGACGGTAGTGCTGAATTTGGAGGCTGCCAACCGCGATGTTTCCCGCAGAATAATCGACTTTTTAAGCGGTGTTGCCTATGCCAACAACGGAAATATCCGTAAGGTTGCGAACAGTACATTTATAATTGTCCCGACCGATGTTGATGTGATGGGCGAGCTTATGCTCGACGATTTTGACGAAAGCAAGATGTACTTTTAATGGACGCAGAGCTGCTCCCGGCAAGAATCAACGATACAGAAAAGCTTTGTGAGCAAACCTGCACACCGAAATTTTTAGGTTTTTTAACTCAGGCGGAAGCCGCCCTTGCACGGAATATTTTAAAAAACGCAAGGGTCAGAGTTGATTTTTTCGGCGGCTATGACGGGGCAGAGCGTGTAATGCTGGGCTGCTTTCCCGATTGGGCGGAGGATTTTCCCTACCCCATATCGTCGTTGACCGTTTTCTTCAGGAAAGCGGACGTGCTTTCCCACCGCGATATTTTGGGCAGCCTTATGGCGCTGGGAATTAAGCGCGAGACCGTGGGGGATATTCTGATTGAAGAAGGCAGAGCCGTTGCTTTTGTGAGCGACGACGTTAAAGAGTATATTTTAAATCAGGTCGAAAAAATCGGCAGAGTGGGCGTTAATATGACGGAGGGCTGCTCTTTTCCGCTGCCGGAGGGCGACAGATTAGAGGAATTTACCGCTACAGCCGCGTCCGACAGAATCGATTGTATTGCGGCAACTTTATGCGGGCTTTCACGCTCGAAAATATGCGAGCTTATAGCCGCGGGGCTTATAACGGTCAATTCCGTTTCCGTTTCAAAGCCCACAAAAAGTATAGCCGCGGGGGATGTTATATCCGTCAGGGGAAAAGGAAGGTACATAGCCGTCTCGCTTGACGGCAGGACTAAAAAGGACAGAATTATAATAAAATATAAAAAGTATATTCAGGAGGTAAAGAAATGTTAAGCGTTGCCGAAATAAGGAATGTAAAATTTACAAAGGCTATGGGCGGCTACAAGCAGGAGGAGGTTGATGTTCTGCTTGACCGTATAGAGGCGGATTATACCCAGTTTGAGCGCGCATTCAAGGAATACAAGGCGAAGATCGATTCGATGAATAAGGAAATCGAGACCCTTAAAAGCTCACAGAACAGCATTCAGAATGTACTCTTAAGCGCACAGAAGCTTGCCGACCAGATAGTTGACGAGGCAAAGCAGAAGAGCGAGGAGATAATAGATAACGCGCAGTCCAATATCGAGGTGATGACCGCACGCGAAAAGGAGCTTGCAACCGCCTTTGAATTAAAGGCGCAGGAGCGTAAAAACAACCTTCAAAAAGAGCTTGACGATATGGTTAAAACCGCGCAGATAAAGGCTGACAGTATGAAAGCCGCCGCAGAGGACAGCGTTGCGCGCCAGCAATTACTTTACGATAAGCTTAAAATGGAAATGTCCGCTTTCAAGGCGGCGCTCTCCGCGAAATACAAGGATCATCTCGAAATGCTTAAGACCCTGCCCGATACAGCTCCCATGGATCCGAAAAGAATGGCGGAGGTCGTGGCTGCGGCGGTTGATAAAGCGCCATCTCCCGAGAGCTTTATAAAAGCTGAGGCAAAAGCGGCAGAGCCTGTAAATGCGGAAGAAAACACGGCGGAAAAGCCTGCGGGCTTTAAGGTTGCCGAGTCTGACGAAAAGGCTGAAACAGAGGAATAATTTTTCAGGGGGATAACCTTTTGATTTCATACATACTGGCTGTTATCTCTGCCGTGCTGCTGCTCGGTGCGGATCAGCTCACAAAATATTCGGTTTCAACAGAGTTTGCTCTCGGCGAACAGCGCGAGTTTTTAAAGGGATTTATCGACCTTACATATATCCACAACCGCGGCGGCGCCTGGGGCATGCTTTACGGCAAAACCTATATTTTAATTCCAATAACCGTTATTGTAATGGCGGTTTGCATAATCCTTTACAAAAAGCACGGCAAGAAAAACAAGCTGCTTTTTTGGGCTATTATGCTTGTGCTCTCGGGCGGGGTCGGCAATATGATCGACCGCGTATTCAGGGACGGCAACGTTATCGATTTTCTGCATTTTGAGTTTTTTCCGTCTTTCCCGGTTTTCAATGTCGCCGATTGCGCGATAGTTGTGGGCGCAGGGCTTTTGATACTTTACTTCATTCTGGATTCCGTTAAGGAATCAAAGCAGAAAAAGGCGGAAGAGAAGCAAGCAGATGAATAAAATAACCGAAACGGTCGGCGAGAATAAAGCGCCCGAAAGAATCGATGTTTTTACATCCGAAATCGCCGCTGTGACGCGTTCGCGCGCCGCAGCGCTTATAGCGGACGGATGTGTGACGGTAAACGGCAAAAAAGCTTCAAAAAGCGATAAGGTAAAGGCGGGGGATACCGTCACCGTAACGGTGCCCGAGCCCGCCGTGTACGATATAACGCCCGAAAATATTCCGCTTGATATAGTTTACGAGGACGGCGACCTGCTTGTGGTAAATAAACCAAAGGGTATGGTGGTGCACCCCGCTGCAGGGAATTACAGCGGCACGCTTGTAAACGCGCTTATGTTTCACTGCGGCAGCTCGCTTTCGGGGATAAACGGCGTCATGCGGCCGGGAATTGTGCATAGGATAGATAAAAACACCAGCGGCCTTTTAATGGTTGCCAAAAACGACTTGGCGCATATATCTCTCGCAGAGCAGATAAAGGCTCACTCCTTTACGCGGGAATACCACGCGGTGGTTTACGGCGGCTTTCATACAGACAGCGGCACGGTGGACGCGCCTATAGGCAGACACCCCGTAAAGCGCAAGCAGATGGCGGTGGTTGCCGGCGGCAGAAATGCTGTTACGCACTACAGCGTTACAGAACGGTTTGATGGCTTTACCCACCTATCACTGCGGCTTGAAACAGGCAGAACACACCAGATTCGGGTGCATATGGCGTATATAGGTCACCCGGTGGCGGGGGACGATGTGTACGGACCTAAAAAGGTTATAACCGAGCTTTGCGGGCAGTGCCTGCACGCGGGCAAAATAGGCTTTATTCACCCGCGAACAAACGAGTATATGGAATTTACTTCGCCGTTGCCTGAGTATTTTACACGCTTTTTAAATAAATTAAATCCGCTGTAAATTGATTTGATTCGGAATTGTAAAATGAGGAGTATAATAAATGGGCCTTTTTTCCGATTGCCTTTTCGGATGCGATATTGACGGAACGCTGCTTGCAAACGGCGTTATAAATCCGCATAATATCGAAAAAATAGAATACTTTATAAGCGAGGGCGGACATTTTTCGCTTTCCACCGGCAGAACGGTGGGAGCCGTGAGCCCTGTGCTTGAGAGAATCAAGAATATTTCTCCTTCGGTGGTCGCAAACGGTTGTATGATATATGATTTTCAAAACAAAAAGGTTTTGGACGAACTGTTTATCGCAAAAGCCGATTACCGCGTTGCAAAGGCGGTGCTTGATACCGGGCTTCCGGTAGGAATCGAAGCGCACAGCGGCGAGGAAATATTTACAATAAACGAGACTGAGGAAACGAGACTTCACCAGGAATACGAGCGTCTTAAAAGCCGAAATGTCTCCTTTGAGGAGGCGGCGGAGTACAGATGGAACAAGGTTGTTTATCTTTTCGACGACCTTGATGTTTTGGAAAGGGTTAAAAAGCTTATCTCTACGCTCGGAGCGGGCTCCGCGTTTTCCGATACTTCGGCTGCTATAGCGGGCAAAAAGCGAAATTATTACGAGCAGTTCCCCGCGGGCGTTTCAAAGGCGGGTGGACTTTTAAAGCTTGCAAAAATTCTTAATATAAAAAAAGGCGGCATTTTTGCAATGGGGGATTATTACAACGATCTCGAAATGATTAAATGTGCCGATATTTCCGCCGTTCCCAAGGACACGCCCGACGATATAAAGGCATATGCCGATTTTACGGCGGGCAGCTGCGAAAACGGTGCGGGTGCGGATTTTATAGATTATTTAACAGAAATTAAGTCCGATAGGGTTTAATATATTATTCGGAAAGGAATGATTTGATGGACGCTGCCGAAAAAAAACAACTTGAAATAACGGCGTGCAAGGTCAGAATGGGTATTATTGAGGGGGTGCACAGTGCTAAATCGGGTCACCCGGGCGGTTCGCTCTCGTGTGCGGATATACTCACTTATCTTTATTTTAAGCATATGAATATTGACCCCGCAGACCCGAAAAAAGCCGACAGAGACCGCTTTGTATTATCAAAGGGTCACGCTGCGCCCGCGCTTTATGCAACCCTTGCTAACCGCGGTTATTTTGATGTAGCGCTGCTTAAAACACTGCGTCAGATAGGCAGTATTTTGCAGGGTCACCCCGATATGAAGCATATACCCGGCGTTGATATGTCCACAGGCTCTCTCGGTCAAGGCATTTCCGCCGCTGTGGGAATGGCGCTTTCGGCTAAGCACTTCGGCGACAGCTTTAAGGTATACGCTGTTTTGGGCGACGGCGAAATTGAGGAAGGTCAGGTTTGGGAGGCGGCTATGTTCGCCGGAAACAAGGGACTTTCCAACCTCACCGCATTTGTGGATTACAACAATCTGCAGATAGACGGAACTATTGAAGAGGTAAACTCGGCAGCCCCCATAGATAAGAAATTTGAGGCGTTCGGCTGGCACGTTATCACTATTGACGGGCATAGCTTTGAAGAAATCGAGAACGCCTTGAAAGAGGCTGAAACGGTGGACAAGCCGGTTGCAATAATCGCTAAGACCGTAAAGGGCAAGGGCGTTTCCTTTATGGAAAACGCAGTTGGCTGGCACGGCTCCGCCCCGAACGACGAGCAGTATGAGCAGGCAATGACAGAGCTTAACGCGGCGCTTGCCGCTCTGAATTGAGGAGGGGAATATAATGGCAGAAATTAAAAAGGTTGCAACACGCGCAGGCTTTGGCAGCGCTTTGGTTGAGCTCGGCGCCGAAAGAGACGATTTTGTGGTTTTGGATGCTGACTTAGCCGCCGCCACGCAGACAGGTATGTTCAAAAAGGCATATCCCGAAAGATTTTACGATTGCGGTATTGCCGAGGCTGACATGATAGGCATTGCGGCAGGTATAGCGGCTACGGGCAAAAAGGTTATCTGCAGCTCATTTGCAATGTTTGCGGCGGGAAGAGCTTATGAGCAGGTAAGAAACTCGGTAGGCTACCCGCACCTTAATGTTATTATAGGCGCTACCCACGCGGGAATTTCCGTCGGTGAGGACGGCGCTACCCACCAGTGCTGCGAGGATATAGCCCTTATGCGCACGATTCCGGGTATGACCATTATAAACCCTGCGGATGAAACCGAGGCTAAAAAGGCGGTAAGGGCTGCGCTCGAAATTGACGGTCCTGTTTATATGCGCTTCGGCAGACTTGCCGTCCCGGTTATATTTGACGACGATTATAAATTCGAGGTCGGAAAAGGCGTAGAATTGCGCGAGGGTAACGATGTCACCATTGTTGCCACAGGACTTATGGTAAACGAAGCGCTTGAGGCTCATGAGCTGCTCAAAAACGAGGGTATAAACGCGCGCGTTATAAACATCCATACAATCAAGCCGCTTGATAACGATATTATTTTAAAGGCAGCAAAGGAAACAGGCGCTGTTGTTACCGCAGAAGAGCATTCGGTTATAGGCGGACTCGGCGGAGCCGTGTCGGAGCTGCTTTGTGAAAATTACCCCGTTCCGGTGCTGAAGCTCGGCGTTTACGATGTGTTCGGTCATTCGGGACCTGCGCCGAAGCTTCTTGATGAGTTCGGCCTGCGCGCCGCAAATATTGCCGAAAAGGCAAAAAAGGCGGTCGCACTTAAAAAGTAAAATTTTCTTTATGTGTAAATATATGTCGATATTTGTTGTGTATTAACAAATACCGGCATATATTTTTTATATTTGTTTCGGAGAATTAACAAAAATGACTTGATAATTGTCTTTCTTGATGCTATAATGATTATAATAAATCACAAAAAGAAACAAATTCTTTCCCGTGATATTGTGTCAATTTCGTTAAGAGGTGCATTATGAAGGAATTTTTAAAAGCTTTTTCGTCGGCGGGCGCTTCGGACGCTTATAAATATTTAGGCTCGTTTTCCGAAAAGGGAAAAACCGTTTTCAGGGTTTGGGCGCCGAATGCCGCGGCGGTTTCGGTAGTCGGTAGCTTTAATGAATGGGACGAATCCGCCGACCCAATGAATAAAAAGGACGGGGGTATTTGGGAAAAGAAAATTCCCGCACTCGATAATTATGCCTCTTATAAATATGCGATAACCGGGACGGGCGGCGTTACGGTCTTAAAATCCGATCCGTATGCGCGGCATTTTGAGACCGCCCCCGCGAATGCCTCGAAGTTTTATTTTTCCGATTATAAATGGAGAGATGATGAGTGGCGGGAAAAGCGCCGTAAATCGAATATCTATGAATCTCCGGTTAATATTTATGAGCTTCATGCAGGCTCATGGCGGCGCTTTGAGGACGGCAACACCTACGATTATGTCACTCTTGCACGCGAGCTTTCAAAATACATGAAGAAAATGAACT
>ERZ857840.1012-NODE-1012-length-35154-cov-4.598308_pt1 | contig 35154 bp, 32 predicted proteins | sample MGYA00519760_ERZ857840 | MGnify/ENA primary metagenome ERZ857840 (study PRJEB31778, sample SAMEA3449371) | human gut metagenome | biome: human gut; feature: human-associated habitat; material: faeces | place: United Kingdom | collected 2010/2012 ... | reverse complement strand
CGTATCGAGGCTATAAAATATGCGATATCGATTGCAACCAAGGACGATATAATTGTTTTGGCCGGTAAAGGGCACGAAACATACCAGATACTTAAAACAGGCACCATACACCTTGACGAGCGCGAGGTTGTTGCCGAAGCTTTAAGGGAGCTTAAATAAAAAAGGGGAACGGAGAGATAATATGAAGGATTTTACACCCGTTATAGCCGCGGCAGCCGCTTTTGCCGTAACTGCGCTTTTGGGATATATTGTAATTCCTTATTTAAGAAAGCTGCATTTTGGGCAGACTATATTGGAGATCGGTCCTAAATGGCATAAGGATAAGCAGGGAACGCCTACGATGGGCGGCTTTATGATAATTGCGGGCGTGCTTTTGTCGCTCTGTATTGCCTATGCCTATTCGGCTGCCGCAGGCGGCCGCTTTGCCCTTGGAATGCACGACGGATACCGCCTTTCGGTTTTCCTTGCCGGAATTTTAATGGCGCTTTTAATGGCGGCTATCGGGTTTATGGACGACTATATAAAGGTTGTTAAAAAACGCAATTTGGGGCTTACCGCAAGGCAAAAAACCTTTTTGCAGCTGCTTGTTTCGGCGGTATATCTTGCAACGCTTTGTATTTCGGGTATGAAAACCACAACTATTCCGTTTGTGGGCGACGTTGATATAACACGCGGCGCAGGTCTTCTGTTTTGGCCTGTTGCGCTTATGTTTATTTACGGCTTTACAAACGCGGTGAACCTTACCGACGGCATTGACGGGCTTGCCTCTTCTGTTACGCTTGTGGTGGCATGCGCGTTTATGCTGGCTTCCGGATTTCTTTATCAATTCGGCATAAACGCTTTCTCCGCCGCGCTTGCGGGCGCCTGCTGCGGCTTTATTGTGTGGAATGCAAAGCCCGCAAAGGTGTTTATGGGCGACACCGGCTCAATGTTCTTGGGCGGAGCGGTGGTAGCGATCTCGTTCGGCACGGAGAGACCCGTGCTTCTGTTGCTTGCGGGAATCACCTATTTTGCCGAGGCGCTTTCGGATATATTGCAGGTTGCGCATTATAAGCGCACCAAAAAGCGCCTATTCAAAATGGCTCCCTTACATCATCACTTTGAGATGTGCGGCTGGTCGGAGCAAAAAATAGTTCTTGTGTTTTCAGGCGTTGCGGCGCTCGGCTCACTGCTTGCGCTGCTGCCAATAATCTTCAACAAATAATTCAACCGGAGGAATAAATAATGGCGGCAGCTAAAAAGAAGCCCGAGGCAGGTAAAAGGCTTGATTTGACCTTTTTATCCTTTGTATTAATATTGCTTACTACCGGGCTTGTAATGCTGTTTTCGGCAAGCTACGCTTATTCCTACGAATATTACGGCAACAGCTATAAATTTATAACCCGCCAGGCAGCGTTTGCCGCGGCGGGCGTTGCTCTTATGCTGATAATTTCAAAAATCGATTATCATTTTTGGCGCAGATTTGCATGGATAGTATATGTTCTTGCAATCGGTATGCTGGCGGTGCTGCTTGCGCTCCCGCCCATGGTAAAGGGTATGGACGTTAAGCGGTGGATAGTTTTAGGCCCTATAAACTTTCAGCCGTCCGAGGTTGCAAAATTTGCAATTATACTGCTGTTTTCTTCGCTTATTGCCGGCAATTCAAAGCAAATGAAAAGCTTTAAATTTATATTTTTCCTTGTGGTGCTTTTAGGTCTTACCTGCGGGCTTGTGGTGCTTGAACCGCATTTTTCCGCGACTATACTTATTTTTACCATAGGCATAGTGCTGCTCATTGTAGGCGGACTTCCCAAGCGATACATTATCGGCGGCGGACTTTTAGGAGTGGGCGGCGGCGTTTTGGCGGTCGCTACGGGAATTATAGGCTACGGCTCCGACCGAATAAAATACTGGCTCGACCCGTGGGCGGACGCCAAGGGCAAGGGCTTTCAGACAATACAGTCGCTGTTAGCAATCGGCTCGGGCGGAATTTTAGGCCGCGGCATAGGTCAGTCAAGGCAGAAATATCTGTGGCTGCCCGAACCCCATAACGATTTTATTTTCGCAATAGTCTGCGAGGAATTAGGTCTTATAGGCGCGGTTATTATAATAATCCTTTTCTGCCTGCTGGTGTGGCGCGGGTTTACAATAGCTATGCGTGCGCAGGATAAATTCGGCTCACTTTTGGCGCTGGGTCTTACTTTTCAGGTGGGTCTTCAGGCAATGCTCAATATATGGGTTGTTACCAACACAATACCGAATACGGGCATCAGCCTTCCGTTTTTCAGCTACGGCGGAACCTCGCTTTTAATACTGCTTGCCGAAATGGGTATTGTGCTTTCGGTTTCGCGCAGCGCAAATATAGAGAAATCATAATATTTTAGGGGGATAATTACTGTGAAAATACTGTTTGCGGGCGGCGGCACCGCGGGGCATATAAATCCCGCGCTTGCGGTTGCGGGTTATATTAAGGAACACCGCCCCGACGCGGAAATATCATATATCGGCACCGCCGAAAAGCTTGAAGCGAAGCTTGTGCCGGCGGCGGGATATGATTTTCATACAATTGAGGTTGCCGGCTTTCAGCGCAAAATTTCCTTTAAAAGCGCGATTAAAAATATCAAAGCGGCAAGGCTTGCGGTGACGGCTTCCATCGACTCCAAAAAGCTTTTAAGGCAGCTGCAGCCCGATTTGGTTGTCGGCACCGGCGGCTATGTGAGCGGCCCGGTGCTTAAAGAGGCGCAGCGTTTGGGCTTTAAAACCGCCATTCACGAGCAAAACGCATATCCGGGTGTTACAACCAAAATGCTGGCGCCTAAAGCCGATCGTGTAATGCTTGCCATGCCGGAGGCTGAAAAATACTTAAAATGCGGTAAGAAACCTATCATAACCGGCAATCCCGTTCGAGGCGAGCTGCTTAAAATGAGCAGGGAGGAAGCAAGAGAGAGGCTCGGAATCGGGGATAAGCCGCTGCTTTTATCGTTCGGCGGGTCACTGGGCGCGCGCCGCATAAACGAGGCGGTAACGGAGCTTATAAAGAGGCTGGGCTCATCGGGCGATTTTTACCATATACATGCGGCGGGCAGCGCCGGATACAAGACAATGCTTGAAGCGCTCGGCGATACAAAGCTTTCCGAATATACCGATGTCCGCGAATATATAAACAATATGGATGTCTGTATGGCGGCGGCCGATCTTGTTATCTGCCGTGCGGGGGCTATAACCTTGAGCGAGCTTTGCTGCTGCGGAAAGCCCTCGGTGCTGATACCTTCACCCTATGTTGCCGAAAATCACCAGTACCACAACGCAATGACCCTTAAAAAGGCGGGTGCTGCGCAGCTGCTTGAAGAAAAGGATTTAAGCGGAGAAAGCCTTATAAATGCGGTCGAGGGGCTTATATGCAACAAGCCGCTGCTTGAAAAAATGGGAGAGGCTGCACTGAAACACGCAATTCCCGACGCAAACAAGCGAATTTATGAGGTTTTAATGGACTTATATACCTTACAAAAATAAGCGCGAGCAAGGCGGTAAAAGACAGCGAGCGAAACTGTAATGAGTTTGGCTCTCATCAGCCTATATACTAAGGCGTGACACTTTTCGCACTTTCGCATAGTATGAACTGTGAGAACAGTTTTTATTGCGAGAGGGTGACGGGATGTCAGAAATAATAATAAACGGCGGAAAAAGGCTTTCCGGCAGGGTGAGTGTTCAGGGTGCGAAAAACAGCGTTTTGCCGGTGCTTGCGGGCACGGTGCTCTGCGGTGGGGAAAGCGTAGTACATAACTGCCCGATGCTGTCGGATGTTGAAACCTCGCTTAAAATTCTTGAGCATTTGGGGTGTAAATGCCGAAGAGAGGGCGGCGCCGTTATTGTTGATAGCTCCGGTGTTTCAGAGTATGATATTCCCGACAGCCTTATGCGTGAAATGCGCTCGTCCGTTGTGTTTTTGGGCGCGGTCATAGGCAGAATGGGCAGGGCGGTAATAAGCAGCCCGGGCGGCTGTGAATTGGGGCCGAGACCTATTGATCTGCACCTGTCGGCGCTGGAAAGAATGGGCGTTACAATAACCGAAGAACACGGCTATTTAAAGTGCACCGCCGAAAACGGATTGCACGGCGCGGAAATACATTTGGGATTTCCGAGCGTTGGGGCGACCGAAAATATAATTCTCGCCGCCGCTGTGGCAGCGGGCGTTACAGTTATCCACAACGCCGCAAAGGAGCCGGAGATAAGCGACCTTGCCGATTTTTTGAACAGCGCGGGTGCAAGGATATCGGGCTGCGGATCGGATACTGTGCGGATAGAGGGTGTAAAGCGGCTCGGCGGCACAGAGCATACTATAATACCGGACCGCATAGTCGCCGCAACATATATGGCGTGCGCCGCGGTGACCGGCGGGGAAATAGAGCTTGAAAATGTCATGCCGCCGCATATGGTGTCACTGCTTTGGAGCTTTCGCGAGTGCGGGTGCGATATTTCGGTGAGCGGAAAGGGCTTGCGCTTATCTGCCCCCGAACGCCTTCACAGAATTCCTACCCTGAGAAGTCTTGTCTATCCCGGCTTTCCGACCGATGCAGGCCCTGTTGCGGTCGCAATGCTGGCTTCTGCCGAGGGCACATCGGTTTTCGTGGAGAACATTTTTGAAAACCGTTACAGATATATAGATGAGTTAAACCGCTTCGGCACAAAAATCAAGACAGAGGGCAAGACCGCCGTAATAGAGGGCGTAGGCGAGCTTTCGGGAGCGCATGCCAAGGCAACGGATCTGCGCGGGGGAGCTGCGCTTGTGGTGGCGGCGCTTAAAGCGCACGGAGCATCCGAAATAGGAAATACGCACCACATTGAGCGCGGATATGAAAAAATTACCGAGCGTTTGTCATCACTCGGGGCGGATATAAGCTATAAGAGGTGAAATTTTTTTGAATACCGAAAACAGGGATGATGAATTTTTAAGAAAAAGAAAAGCACGGCAAAGAAAAATACGAAGGCGAAGAATTAAGATTTTTCTTGTTTTATTGCTGCTTTTGGCTGTCGGAGCAGGAGTTATACTTTCGCTTACCGTTTTCTTCAAAATAGAAAGTATTTCCGCCTCCGGCAGCAGTAAATATTCCGCAGAGGAGATAATCGCCGCGTCCGGTATAAAAAAGGGCGATAATCTGTTTGTTTCCTCCGTTAACGATGAAAAGCTTAAACGCAAGCTGCCGTATATCGAAAAAATAACCGTAAAGCGCAGCCTGCCTGCGACATTCACAATAAAGGTGACCGACGCAGAGGAATATGTCTGCTATTTATCGGGGAATAAATATTACCCCGTGAGCAGATCGGGACGGGTGCTTTCGAAAACCGATGAAAAGCCCGAGGGAATACCCGAGATCAGCGCGGGCGGGCTTACCTTAAAGGTCGGCAGAAAGCTTGCCTTTGCCAAGGAAAAAACCGAAAATACATTAAACGAAATATTTGAAAACGCCGAAAAGACAGAAATCCGCATCACACGGGTCGATATTACGGACGAGCTTGCTATTACATTAGGCGTTGACGGAAGATTTACCGTAAATCTCGGAACATCGAATTACATAGATAAAAAATTCGCGCATTTATCGGGCATGATGAAAAATATGGACGCTTCGGCTGCGGGCAAAATAAATTTGAGCATGTGGACGCCGTCAAACACCGAGGGAAGCTTTGTTTCGTCGGCTTCGGGAGGATAATTTTGAACAAATTAAAAAAAATTACAGGAATGTAATAAAAAGTGTTGAAATTTGAAATCAGATATGTTATTATCTTTAAGTGAGTAAGTATAATATCCAATTTACATAAATACGGAGGAATTCAAAATGCCATTTGAAGTAGCAGAAGATCAAGAGAACGTAGTTCAAATTAAAGTTGTAGGCGTAGGCGGCGGCGGCGGAAACGCAGTAAACCGCATGGTAGACGCAGGCGTTCGCGGCGTTGAGTTTATCGCTATAAATACCGATAAAGCCGCTCTTATTAAATCAAAAGCCAATCAGAAAATTCAGATAGGTGAAAAAACCACATCAGGTATGGGTGCGGGCGGCAACCCCGATAACGGCAGAGCTGCTGCTGAAGAATCCCGCGATGAAATCACCGCGGCTATTCGCACTGCCGATATGATTTTCATAACCGCAGGCATGGGCGGCGGAACCGGCACAGGCGCGGCCCCCGTTGTGGCTTCTATTGCTAAGGAGCTCGGAATACTGACCGTAGGTATTGTTACAAAGCCTTTCGGATTTGAGGGCAAAAAGCGCATGACACAGGCCGAATCCGGCATTGCCGCTTTAAGGGAATGTGTTGACAGCTTGGTGGTTATCCCGAACGAGCGTCTTAAATTCGTTTCCGAGCAGAAGATTACCTTTAAGAATGCTTTTGACATTGCCGATGATGTTCTTCGTCAGGGCGTTCAGAGCATTTCCGAGCTTATTAATGTTACCGCACTTGTTAACCTTGACTTTGCGGATGTTAAGTCAATTATGTCGGATGCCGGCTATGCTCACATGGGCGTCGGCGTTGCTACCGGCCGCGATAAGGCGGAGCAGGCGGCGCGTGCGGCTATCAGCAGCCCGCTTATCGAAACCTCTATGGAAAATGCGCGCGGCGTAATCATCAGCATTACCGGTTCCGATGATATCGGTCTTGAAGAGGTTGAGCTTGCTTCCTCCATCATTTCCGATATGGCTCACCCGGACGCTACCATTATCTGGGGCGCGCAGCTTGACGATACACTGGAGGATACTATCCGTGTTACCGTTGTTGCAACAGGTCTCGGCGACGATAAGAAAGAGGAAAAGAACAACGATTTGGCTTCTCTCCTCGGCAACAGCTCTGCCGATGATGACGAGAGCTACAGCGATGTAATCAATTTCTTCAAAAAGGATTAATTTTAATTAGCTTAAGGCGCAGTGTTTCACTGTGCCTTTTGTTTGTGTCAGATCTTCAAAATGCCGCTTGACAAGATTGACGCCGATATGATATAATCAAGTCATACGAAAAAGGCTTTTCGGAACTGACGGATAAGTGGAGCACCACATGAACCGAAAAGCTTGAATGCCGACCGTCTGGGCACACTTATCATCTGGTGGGTAAGTGTGCCCTTTTTGATTTCGGAGGGGATAAAATGAAGAAAATAGCGATAATTATGGGAAGCGACAGCGATTTGCCGGTTGTAAGAAAAGCGGCGGATACCCTGTCGGCGTTCGGAGTGCCGTTTGAAATACACGTTTTCTCGGCTCACCGCACGCCCGAGGAGGCGGCACACTTCAGCAAGGCAGCGCGCGAAAACGGCTTCGGTGCCGTTATAGCTGCAGCGGGTATGGCAGCGCATTTGGCAGGGGCTATTGCCGCAAATACTACACTGCCGGTAATAGGCATACCCATAAAATCGGGTAATTTAGGCGGTATTGATGCACTGCTTTCAACCGTGCAGATGCCTTCGGGTATTCCCGTAGCCACGGTTGCAATCGACGGCGCGGTCAATGCCGCTTTGTTATGCATAGAAATTTTAAGCATATCCGACAGTGCTCTTGCCGAAAAACTCGCCGCAAAGCGCAAAGCCGATGCAGAAAAGGTGCTTGAAAAAAATGCGGCAATAGAAAAAGAATTTAATTAACGGAGGAATTTAAAATGGAAAAAACAACACAGCTGTATGAGGGCAAAGCAAAAAAGGTTTTTGCTACAAATGACCCGGATTTGGTGATAGTATCTTATAAAGACGATGCCACCGCGCTTGACGGGCTTAAAAAAGGCACAATATCGGGCAAGGGCGTTATAAATAACAAAATGTCAAATTATCTTTGCCGCCTGCTTGAAAAGCACGGTGTTCCCACGCACTATGTTGAGGAGCTTAATGACCGCGAAACGGTGGTTAAAAAGGTATCAATCGTTCCGCTTGAGGTTATAATCCGCAACATTTCGGCAGGCTCGTTTGCAAAGCGCTACGGCGTGGAGGAGGGAATTGTTTTCGCGGAGCCTACCATAGAGTTTTCTTATAAAAACGACGATCTGCACGACCCGCTTATAAATTCTTACCACGCTTTGGCTTTGGGGCTTGCGACCAAAAAGGAAATTGAAGAAATAAAAGCTATGGCCTTTAAGGTCAATGATATTCTTAAAGAATACTTCCTTTCTCTCAATGTTAAATTGGTAGACTTTAAGCTTGAATTCGGCAGACTGAAGGACGGCACAATTGTTTTAGCTGATGAAATATCGCCCGATACCTGCCGCTTTTGGGACGCCGACACAAACGAAAAGCTTGATAAAGACCGTTTCCGCCGCGATATGGGCGGAGTAGAAGACGCATACAACGAAATGATGAAAAGAGTTTTCGGCAACTGATACTTGGAGGCATAAATGAGCAGTTTAAGAGAAGAATGCGGAGTATTCGGAGTATACTCGGGTGAGACCAGCGACGTTGCAAGCACTGCGTATTACGGCTTGTTCGCTCTCCAGCACCGCGGGCAGGAATCCAGTGGAATAGTTGTGAACGATGACGGTGTTTTCAACGATTTTAAGGATACGGGACTTGTAAACGATGTTTTTACACCCGAAATTATAGAACAATTGGGTGAAGGCAACATTGCGGTAGGTCATGTACGCTACGGTACTACCGGCTCAAACGACCGCAGCAATGCGCAGCCAATTGTGGTTAATCACATAAAGGGAAAAATGGCGCTGGCTCACAACGGCAATTTGATAAATTCAGGTGAGCTTCGCCGCGAATTGGAGCTTGAAGGCTCGATTTTCCACACCACAAGCGATACGGAAGTAATATCCTATATTATAACAAAGGAGCGCCTTACCGCCCCCTCAATAGAGCAGGCGGTAAACGCCGCAATGAACCGCATTAAGGGTGCCTATTCGCTGGTTATAATGTCGCCTTCAAAGCTTATTGCCGTGCGTGATGAAAACGGATTTCGCCCGCTGTGCTACGGCAAAACGGGGGACGGAAGATATATTGTGGCTTCCGAAAGCTGCGCGCTTGACGCGGTGGGGGCGGAATTTATACGCGATATAAAGCCGGGCGAAATAGTGGTGTTCGATAAAAACGGGGTCAGAACCATTGAAGACCATTGCCAAAAAGCGCCCTGTTCGCTTTGCGTTTTTGAGTACATTTATTTTGCGCGCCCCGATTCGGTAATAGACGGCTGCTCGGTGCATACCGCAAGGCAAAGGGCGGGCGCGTTTTTGGCGCTTGAGCACCCCGTGCAGGCGGATGTGGTAATAGGCGTTCCCGATTCCGGACTGGACGCGGCGCTCGGTTACTCAAAGCAATCGGGTATACCCTATGAAATAGGCTTTATAAAAAATAAATACATAGGCAGAACCTTTATAGCACCGGGGCAGAAAAGCCGCGAGGATAAGGTTAAAATAAAGCTGAACCCCATAGCCGAGGTGGCGCGCGGCAAGCGAATCGTTATGATAGACGATTCAATCGTCAGAGGCACAACAAGCGCCAGAATAGTAAAGCTTTTGCGCGAGGCGGGCGCTAAGGAGATACATATGCGCGTGTCCGCACCGCCGTTTATGAACCCCTGCTATTACGGAACGGATATTGACTCCAGAGAAAACCTGATAGCCTGCAAGCACTCGGTTGATGAAATAGCAAAGCTTATCGGCGTTGATTCGCTCGGATATTTAAGCGTTGAAAGCGTAAAGCAGATTGCAAAGGGCGTTCACGGCACGGGCTACTGCACCGCCTGTTTTGACGGAAAATACCCGACCGAAATACCGTCGGCGCCCATGAAAAACAGATTTGAAACCAAAATTTCCGAAAACAAGGAGAACGGCAATGAATAATTCACAGTCAAAATCATACGCCGCCGCCGGCGTTGATATAACCGCAGGGTATAAGTCGGTTGAGCTTATGAAAAGCCACATTGCAAGAACAAAAACATCCGGCTGCCTTGACGATGTGGGAGGCTTCGGAGGTTGCTTCGGGCTTGACCTTAAGGGCATTGAAGAGCCCGTTTTGGTTTCGGGCACAGACGGCGTAGGCACAAAAATCAAGCTTGCCATGCTGCTTGACCGCCACAATACAATCGGCATAGATTGCGTTGCAATGTGCGTTAACGATATAATCTGCTGCGGGGCAAAGCCGCTTTTCTTTCTGGATTATATTGCCTGCGGAAAAAATCACCCCGAAAAAATAGCGGATATAGTAAGCGGCGTGGCAGAGGGCTGCGTAAGGGCGGGCTGCGCGCTTATAGGCGGCGAGACTGCCGAGCACCCGGGACTTATGCCCGAAGATGATTACGACCTTGCGGGCTACTGCACGGGAATAGTTGATAAAAAGAAAATGCTGCAAAAAAACACGGTTAAAGAGGGTGACGCGGTAATTGCGCTGGCTTCCTCAGGAGTACATTCAAACGGCTTTTCGCTTGTGCGGCGGGTGTTTGATATTGAAAACTGCGAGCTTACCTCTCCGCTTAAAGAGCTTGGCGGCAAGACGCTCGGCGATACGCTTTTAGAGCCTACCAAAATCTATGTTAAATCAATGCTTGCACTTTTTGAAAAGGTGAATGTAAAAGCGGTATCGCACATAACGGGCGGCGGATTTTACGAAAATATACCGCGTGCACTGCCGGGCGGCTATTCGGTCAAGGTCGATAAATCTTCGCTTAAAATTCCGCCGATATTCCGCCTTATTGAGGAAAAGGGGAATATTCCCGAGCGAGATATGTTCAACACCTTTAATATGGGTGTCGGTATGAGCGTGACCGTAGCGGATGAGGATAAGGAAAAAGCTGTGGAAATTCTCAAAGCAAACGGCGAGGACGCTTATATTATAGGCTCGGTTATTAAATCCGACGAGGGTGTTATAATTGAATAATAAAGTAAACATTGCGGTGCTGGTGTCGGGCGGCGGAACAAATTTGCAGGCGCTGATAGACGCCCAAAAAAGCGGAATTATAGCAAGCGGCGAAATTAAGCTTGTGGTTTCAAGCAACAAAAACGCCTATGCTCTTAAAAGAGCGGAAAATGCGGGAATTAAAACCGCGGTTTGCGAAAGAAAGGAAATTTCGCAAAAGGAATTTGAAAAAAACATTTTAAACGCGCTTGAAAAAGAAAAAATCGAGGTTATTGTGCTTGCAGGCTTTATGAGTATTTTAAGTGCGGATTTTGTAAAGCGCTACCCAGAGAGGATAATAAACGTGCATCCGTCGCTTATACCGTCGTTTTGCGGCGAAGGCTTTTACGGGCTTAGGGTTCACAAGGCGGCGCTTGATTACGGCGTTAAGGTGACGGGCGCCACGGTGCATTTTGTTAACGAAATACCCGACGGCGGCAGAATTATAATGCAAAAGGCGGTTGAAATTAAAGAAAACGACACGCCCGAAATTCTGCAAAAGAGGGTTATGGAAAACGCCGAATGGATAATACTGCCTGCGGCTGCCGAAAAGGTTTGCAAAGAAATTAAGGAGCGGAAAAATGAACGTATATAAATCCTACGATATATCTACCCTTTTAAAAGACAACGAGTATGCGGGGCGCGGAATAGTTATAGGAACCTCGCCCGATAGGAAAAATGCGGTGTGCGCGTATTTTATTATGGGCAGGAGTGAAAACAGCCGCAACCGCGTGTTTGTAAAGACAGGCGAAACGCTTAAAACCGAGCCTTTTGACGTTTCAAAGGTGAGCGACCCTTCGCTTATAATTTACAATGCCGTTCGCAAAACGGAAAACAGCCTTATTGTTACAAACGGCGACCAAACCGACACGGTATATAATTTAATGAGCGAGGGCAAAAGCTTTAAAGAAGCGCTCGAGACCCGCGAATTTGAGCCCGACGCGCCGAATTTTACCCCCAGAATAAGCGGTATACTTTATTTTGAAAACGGCTTTAATTATGAAATGAGTATATTAAAAAGCATAGACGAAAACGGCTCGGACTGCTGCCGTTACACCTATTCTTATCCGTCAGTTGCGGGGCTTGGGCACTTTATACACACCTATAACTGCAACGGCAACCCGCTGCCTACATTTACGGGCGAGCCGCACAGGATCAATATTAAAGATGATATTGAGGAATTTGCAGGAGAAATATGGGAAAGCCTTAATGTTGAAAATAAAATTTCGCTTTATGTGCGTTATACCGATATTGAAACAGGCAAGTACACCGATAAGATAATAAATAAAAACGGGAGATAAAAAATGAAAGAGTTTGAACTGAAATACGGCTGCAACCCAAACCAAAAGCCCGCCAAAATATTTATGGAAAACGGCGCAGAGCTGCCTATTAAAATTCTTAACGGCAAGCCCGGCTACATAAATTTTCTTGACGCGTTTAATTCATGGCAGCTTGTAAAGGAGCTGAAGGAGGCGCTGGGGCTGCCCGCCGTCACCTCGTTTAAGCACGTAAGCCCCACAAGCGCGGCTGTTAGTATTCCGCTGTCCGATAAGCTTAAAAGGGCTTGCTTTGTGGATGATATAGAGGGGCTTGATAACTCTCCGCTTGCCTGCGCGTACGCCAGAGCCAGGGGAACCGACCGTATGTGTTCCTTTGGGGATTGGGTGGCGCTTTCGGATATATGCGATAAAAAGACCGCCGAGCTTATAAAGCGCGAGGTGTCCGACGGCGTTATAGCCCCCGGCTATGAGCCTGAGGCGCTTGAAATTTTAAAATCAAAGCGCAAGGGCGGCTACAATATAGTTGAAATAGACCCCGAATATATTCCCGAACCGACAGAGCGCAAGCAGGTTTTCGGCATAACCTTTGAACAGGGCAGAAACAATTTTAAAATTGATAATTCACTGCTTAATAATATTGTAACGGAGAATAAAAATATTCCCGAAAGCGCCCGCCGCGACCTTATAATTTCACTTATAACCCTTAAATACACCCAGTCGAATTCGGTCTGCTTTGCGTTTGAAGGTCAGGCGATAGGCGTGGGCGCGGGGCAGCAGTCGCGTGTGCATTGCACCCGCCTTGCAGGCTCAAAGGCTGATACTTGGTTTTTGCGGCAGTATGACCGCGTGCTTGAGCTGCCGTTTAAGGACGACATAAGACGCCCCGACCGCGATAATATTATAGACGGCTTTATAAACCGCAACGAAGAGGACGTTTGCGCCGACGGCATATGGCAGAAATACTTTAAAACACGCCCCGAACCGCTGACCGATGAGGAAATAAAGAATTATTTATCGGGCATTTCGGGCGTATCTTTAGGGTCTGACGCATTTTTCCCGTTTGATGATAATATAGAGCGCGCGCATAAAAGCGGCGTTTCCTATATTGCAGAGCCGGGCGGCTCTATTCGCGACGATATTGTAATTGATTGCTGCAATAAATACGGCATTGCAATGGCGTTTACGGGCATGAGGCTTTTCCACCACTGATAAGGAGTTTTTCAAATGAAGGTAATGGTTATAGGCGGCGGCGGGAGAGAGCACGCCATTATTAAAAAGCTTAGGGAAAGCAAAGAGATAACCGAGCTTTACGCGCTGCCCGGCAACGGCGGAATTGCCGAGGACGCGGTTTGCGTAAATATCGGCGCCACCGATATAGCTGCGCAGGTGAAATTTGCCACCGAAAATAAAATTGATTACGCTGTGGTTGCGCCCGACGACCCGCTGTGCCTCGGCGCGGTGGACGAGCTTACAAAGGCGGGCGTACCTTGTTTCGGACCCGATAAAAAGGCGGCGATTATTGAGGGCAGCAAGGTTTTTTCAAAAAATCTTATGAAAAAATACGGTATACCCTCAGCCGCCTACGAGGTTTTCGATAACCCCGAAAGCGCGCTTTCATACCTTGAAACAGCGCCGCTGCCTGCCGTTATTAAGGCGGACGGTTTAGCGCTCGGTAAGGGCGTAATTATTGCCGAAACGCGGGAAGACGCAAAACGCGCCGTGCGCGATATTATGGAGGATAAGGTCTTCGGTAAAAGCGGCGAAAAAATTGTTATAGAGGAATTTTTAACAGGCCCCGAGGTATCCGTGCTTTCGTTTACGGACGGGGAAACGGTAGTTCCCATGGTTTCCTCAATGGACCACAAACGCGCGCTTGACGGGGATAAAGGGCTTAACACCGGAGGTATGGGAACAATAGCGCCGAACCCCTATTATACTCCGGAAATCGCAAAGCTTTGCATGGAAAAAATCTTTTTACCCACTGTAAACGCTATGAACGCAGAGGGGCGCACCTTTAAGGGTTGCCTTTATTTCGGGCTTATGCTAACGGCAGACGGCCCTAAAGTAATAGAATACAACTGCCGTTTCGGCGACCCCGAAACACAGGTGGTGCTGCCCCTGCTTGAAAGCGACCTTTTCACGGTAATGCGTGCGGTTACAAACGGCACGTTAAAAAATACCGAGGTTCGCTTTAAAAGCGGCGCTGCCGCATGCGTTATAATAGCTTCGGGCGGGTACCCCGTATCTTACAAAAAGGGCTTTGAAATTAAAATGGACGAAAGCGTAAAGGACAGCGTTTTCGTTGCAGGTGCGGAAATAAGTGACGGCAGGCTTGTAACCTCCGGCGGCAGGGTGTTAGGCGTTACCGCAACCGCCCCCACGCTTAAAGAGGCGCTCTGCGCGGCTTATAAAAAGGCAGAAAAAATTTCGTTTGAAAATGCGTTTTACCGCAGGGATATAGGCTTAAAGGCGCTTAACGCCGGAAAGGAAAACTGATATGGTATACCGTATATTTACAGAGAAGAAAAAGGAGCTTGCGGCAGAGGCGAGAGCGCTGCTTAACGATATAAATACGCTTTTGCAGATAAAAAGCGTTACTTCACTTCGCGTAATTAACCGCTATGACGCGGAAAATATAACAAAAGAGCTTTTTGATTACGCGGTAAAAACCGTTTTCTCGGAACCGCAGCTTGATAATACCTATTCGTGTCTTGAAAACGACGGCGCAGCGGTTTTTGCCGTGGAATATCTTCCCGGTCAGTTCGACCAGCGCGCAGACTCCGCCGCGCAGTGTATTCAGCTTATATCAAGGGGCGACAGACCGCTTATCCGCACGGCAAAGGTTTATATGCTTTACGGCGATATTACCGCGGACGAGCTGAAAGCGATTAAAAAGTATGTTATAAATCCCGTTGAGGCGCGCGAGGCGGCGCTTGAAAAACCGCAAACGCTTGTCTTAAAATACAATATACCGGAGTCCGTGGCAACGCTTGACGGGTTTACCGCGCTTGATAATAAAGGTCTTGCCGATTTTGTAAGCAAATACGGGCTTGCAATGGACACGGACGATATTAAATTCTGTCAGGATTATTTTAAGTCCGAGCACCGCGACCCCACTATGACCGAAATCAGAATGATTGATACATACTGGTCGGATCACTGCCGCCATACCACATTCCTAACTCATATAGACGGCGCGGTTTTCGAGGATGAGCTGCTGCAGAGCGCATATAACGATTATCTTGCAATGCGCAAGGAGCTTGGCAGAACAAAACCCGTTTGCCTTATGGATATTGCAACCGTTGCGGTTAAATATTTAAAAGCCAAGGGCTGCCTTGAAAAGCTGGACGAATCGGAAGAAATAAACGCCTGCACCGTTAAAATCAAGGTGAATGTTGACGGCAAGGACGAGGACTGGCTGTTGCTCTTTAAAAACGAGACCCACAACCACCCCACCGAAATAGAGCCGTTCGGCGGGGCGGCAACCTGCATAGGCGGCGCAATACGCGACCCGCTTTCGGGCAGATCTTATGTTTACGGCGCCATGCGCGTAACAGGCGCTGCCGACCCGCTTAAAAAGGTATCGGAAACGCTGCCGGGTAAGCTGCCGCAAAGAAAAATTGTTACCACTGCGGCAGACGGTTATTCATCTTACGGTAATCAGATAGGCTTGGCTACGGGAATTGTGGATGAAATATATCATGACGGGTACGCCGCAAAGCGTATGGAAATTGGCGCGGTTATAGCCGCGGCGCCTGCCCGCAATGTAAGGCGCGAAACTCCGGCTCCGGGCGATACCGTAATACTGCTCGGCGGCTCAACGGGGCGCGACGGCTGCGGCGGCGCTACAGGTTCATCAAAATCGCACACCTTAAAATCGCTTGAAAGCTGCGGTGCAGAGGTGCAAAAGGGCAACGCTCCCGAGGAAAGAAAGCTGCAAAGGCTTTTCAGAAACCCCGCCGCCTGCCGTATGATAAAGCGCTGCAACGACTTCGGCGCGGGCGGCGTTTCGGTTGCGATAGGCGAATTGGCGGACGGTCTTGAAATAAACCTTAACGCCGTGCCGAAAAAGTACGAGGGGCTTGACGGAACCGAGCTTGCAATAAGCGAATCGCAGGAGAGAATGGCGGTTGTGGTAGCCCCTGCGGACGTGGAAGAATTTTTAAAGCTTGCCGACGGCGAAAATTTACAGGCGGTACCCGTAGCTGCCGTTACGGAAGAACCCCGCCTTGTAATGAACTGGAACGGCAAGGCAATTGTAAACATAAGCCGTGAATTTTTAAATTCAAACGGCGCCGAAAAGCATATTACCGCCGTTGTTTCAAAACCCGAGCCTTATGAGAAAAAGGTTAGCGGCGGCTTCACCGATAACTATCTTGCCTTGGCGGACGACCTTAATATTTGCTCAAAGCGCGGGCTTTCAGAGCAGTTCGACTCCACAATCGGCGCGGGCACGGTGCTTATGCCCTTCGGCGGCAAAAACCAGTTAACTCCGATACAGGCAATGGTGCAGAAAATTTCGGTAGAGAAAAAGCACACAAACGATTGCTCGCTTATGACGTGGGGCTACAACCCGTTTATTACCGAAAAAAGCCCCTACCACGGCGCTTACCTTGCGGTTATAGAGTCGGTTTCAAAGCTGGTTGCGACGGGCGCGGAATTTAAGGATGTTTACCTTACTTTCCAAGAATATTTTGAGCGCCTTAATAAGGATGAAAAACGTTGGGGCAAGCCGCTTGCGGCGCTGCTCGGCGCATTAAAGGCGCAAACCGAGCTTAAAACGGCGGCAATAGGCGGCAAGGATTCAATGAGCGGCAGCTTTGAAAATTTAGACGTTCCGCCCACCTTAGTCTCCTTTGCGGTTACAACCGATAAAACCGAAAACATAGTATCAAACGAGTTTAAAAAGGCGGGCAATAGGGTTGTTTTAATAAAGCCCGTTTATGATAAAAACGGTCTGCCCGATACCGCCTCGCTTTTAAATGTTTATGAAAGAGTAACCGCGCTTTTGCGCTCGGGCAAGGCGGTTGCCTGCTACACGCCTACCCTCGGCGGCATAGCCGAGGCGGTTATGAAGATGTGCTTCGGCAATTCATTAGGCTTTAAATTTGCCGGTAATCTGACCGCAAACGAAATTTTCGGCTATTGCTACGGCGGATTTTTACTTGAAGTGGCAGAGGACATTGCAGATGCTGCGGAAATCGGCGAAATAACGGCGGACGGCAAAATTTCCTATAACGGCGAAGAAATATGTCTTGAAAGACTGCTCGAAATTTACGAAAACAAGCTTGAAAGCGTTTACCGCTGCAATAAGGAAAACCCGAATACCGAAATGCAGACATTTTCTTATACGGCTGAAAATCGCGTTTCTCCCGCAGTAAAAACGGCAAAGCCCAAGGTGTTAATTCCGGTATTCCCCGGCACTAACTGCGAGTATGACAGCGCAAAGGCCATGCGCGACGCAGGCGCAGAGCCTGAAATATTCGTTATAAACAACCGCAGTGCCGAAAATGTGGCAAAAAGTGTTGAAGACTTTGCAAACAGCCTTAAAACCGCGCAAATGGTATTTATTCCGGGCGGCTTTTCTGGCGGCGACGAGCCCGACGGCAGCGGAAAATTTATAACCGCGTTTTTCAGAAACGCCGCGGTTAAAGAGCAGGTGACCGACCTGCTTGATAACAGAGACGGGCTTATGTGCGGCATATGCAACGGTTTTCAAGCGCTTATAAAGTTAGGGCTTGTGCCTTACGGTAAGATAATCGATACCGACGAAAGCTGTCCTACCCTAACATATAACACAATAGCGCGCCATCAGTCAAAAATAGTAAGAACGCGTATAGCCTCGAATAAATCTCCATGGCTTGCGGATACCGAGGTGGGCGATATATACAGCGTGCCTATCTCCCACGGCGAGGGCAGATTTATTGCAAGCGACGAGTTGATACTTCGCCTTGCCGAAAACGGGCAGATCGCTACGCAGTATGTGGATGAAAAGGGTCAAGCCGCAAGTGATATTCACTTTAACCCGAACGGCTCTTACTATGCAATTGAGGGTATAACCTCGCCCGACGGCAGAGTGTTCGGTAAAATGGGTCACTCCGAAAGGTATGCTGCCGACCTTTACAAAAACGTTCCGGGAAATTACGATATTAAAATGTTCCGCTCGGCAGTGAAATATTTTAAATAGAAAAGGGATAAATTTTAAAACAGACAGCTGCAAATTTAAGCGGCTGTCTGTTTTGTGTTAAAATAATATTGCGGCAAATAGGCAATAAAAATCCCGCTCACAAAGTGAACGGGATTTTTGTGAGTGTGCGGTGGAATAGCACAATTATTCGATAGTGATATACTAAGTCTTGCTCGGCGTGACATTTTTGCCTGCCGCAAAAGTGATATTATATTCGCGCGAACACTCGCGAAGCGAATATCACGCGGCAAAAAGCCGAATATCACTGCACAGCAATACCACTCGCCGTAAGGCGAATATAACTGAAAAAAGCAATTGCAAAACGCAATTGCTTTTTTCATGTAGCAGGACTACGAAAAAGATTTTTCGTAAACTTATAGTATGTCTATGAACCATCGCAACATTTAAAAGCAGATTTTATGGTATGACTTTATATGTAAAATTGCTTTCCGCAGAGCTCATTCTGTCAAACACTCTTAACATGATTTTACACTCTTCCCGCAGCTTTTCATCTAATGAATCCAAATTGTGCACTTCAACAATATATTTTTTATCATCAAATAAATATCTGAGGCAATCCCAAAGAGCGTCCCAATTTTCTCCGTAATATTCCGGCAACCCAAATTTTTCTTTAAGCATTAGGTGAATTTCACCTAAATATTTACATTTTGAAAAATCTAATATTATAGGATTATCAGTTATTTCTTTAAATGAATGATAATCATTATAATCCAATTCTTTTACCTCCTATACAATTTCAAAAAAAGTTTTGTAGTGGTCGTATGTTACAAATATTAACCCATCATTTGAATAGACAACTCTTTGATTATTTCTATAACCAAATCTGTAATTTATATCTGCTTCATACCAAATACGACCTTCTTTGCTCGGCAAATGACCATTATCATTATAATATTCTCCGCCGAATATCATTTTATCCGGACAAGCTGTTGATAGATTTGCTAATTTAGGTTTCCAACCACTTTCTTTGGCTTCGGCACCGGTTAAATAATAATCCGGCAATTTCGATTCATACTTCAAAGTCCAATCCGCACCGTCTAATCCTCTTGTTGTGGCGGTTCCCGCTTTTACTGTTTTCATAATCTTAATTTCGCATCGGCACCAATCGTGAACTCTCGGTTTGATTTTGGGTTGCTCTTCATTTCTCCAGATTTTCCCGTGCATAGTTCTACATATCGGGCATGTTTTCAAATCCAATCTTGCTATCCAATTTTTATAGTTTTTGCTATCACCAAATTCCGGTTTCCAATCAAAACCGTTAATAATCTGTAACAATAAATATAAAAAGATATCCATTTTATCACCTCCGTTCCGACATATATTATATCGAAACGAAAACCGACATTTACCGACATCATTTTATATGGTAACCTTGCATTTACAATCGGCGGCAAAGCCGCACCGCACCTATTACCTATTACCTCTTACATATTACTTATTACTTCCCAAAAATCCCGTTGACATATTAGGTAAGAGTGAAGCGGTAAGAAGTAAAAAGTAAAAATCCCGCTCACAAAGTGAACGGGATTCTTGGGGTGGAAGATGGGACTCGAACCCACGGTCTCCAGTGCCACAAACTGGCGCTTTAACCAACTAAGCTACATCCACCATAGCGCAATGACTATTATACCATAACTCGGCGGATTGTCAACAAAAACTTTTTAAAAATTAAAACTTTTTTAAAGCGAGAAATCCTCGGGCTTATAATTGTCCGAAATTTTAACACGCTCCGGAACACGCTTTAAGGGATCGTATTTATATTTCCTGCAGGAATCCCTAACCGATGTAACTCCGCGCTTTGAGCAAAGAATTTCGCCCGAAAAAAGCGATTCGCGCCCGTAAACACAATAGCTGCAGGCATGGGGCAAGTCCTTATTGAATATATCAGCCATAATAATCACCGAATGTTATTATACTATATCGTCAAGCAATTTTCCAGTGTTTTTTTTCGTGCCTACCGAGATTATGAAAATTATCACCATTGTAAGCATAGAAACAGAGAGAGCCGCACCGTCGCAGGTCGGAACGAAATTTGCCGCGGCAGCGGCTTGAACGGTTATTTTAAATATTTTCATAATCATCTGCAGCAGCAGAGCCGATAAAAGTCCGTGGAAAATTCTGCAAATCAGGAAAAGCAGCGGCCTGATTTTTATGAGCCTGCCTACGCTTAAAAGCTGACACCAAATGCCGATACATGCAAATCCGAGTAAAAATGCGGTGAGCGGCAGAGAACGGGTACCGGCGACCGCATTCGTCACTTCAAGCAGCAATGCAGCATATTTAAGATAAGGAAAGCGCAGGCTGTAATGCTTTATGTACGCGCCGACAGCCGAGAAAAAAATCACCCAGCCGCAAATGCTCAAAAGCGCACCGGAAGCACCGGACACCGATGAAACAAAATTATCGGCCGCCGAGGGCGATTTTACGGAAACGGGTTTTCGGCTATCGTTTTTAATTATAAATGAAAATAAAAAGCACATTATTAAGGATGGCAACAGATGCGCGGCAAGCAGCGCAAAGCCTAACACCCTCGATGAATACATACCCGCGCCGACAGCCGAAACGGCGAAGGCAGGCCCCGAATTTACGCAGTAGCAAAGCATAAGACCTGCCTTTTCGGCGGAGATGCGTTTTTCTCTTACTGCCTCGTTTAAAAGCTTTGCGCCTACGGGGTAGCCGCCTATAAGGCTTAAAATTACGGTAATAAATTCATCGGATGATAAATGAAACAGCTTTTGCGTAACATGAGAAACCCTTTTAAGACCCGAAAACGCGCCGCTGCCCATTATAAACATTGTGCATACGGTCATGGGGAAAAGCGAGGGGATAAGCACCCTGCCAGAAAGCAGAAGTCCCTGCGCCGCGCCTGAGGCGCAAAGCTCGGGCTTTATTATAATAAGAACGGCAAAGGAAAGCACCGCAATAACAGATATTATTTTCAATTTTCTCCCGCCTTTTTTAATACATTATATGCTTTTCGGAATTATAATAATTACGAAAACATAGTATGTTACGGGGAGTTGTGCTGATTGAGTAAGAAATTTAAGTTTAAATCGGAAAAGCCGCGGGAAAAGTGGAAAATTTTCGGCTGCGGCGATGAAATAGCGGCTGACGCGGTAAAGAATCCGCATTTAGAGCTTTTCGGAAACCGCGAGATAACCGTTGAGGGCTGTGTGGGCGTTTTGGAATACAGCGATACATATTTGAAGCTGCGCCTGCCGAGAGGCGCGCTTATTCTTTGCGGCGGCAGCTTTGATATAGTAACCTTTGAGGGCACGGCGATAACCGTCAGGGGGAGCATTTCCTCGCTTGAATTTTGCGTATAGGTGAATTAATATGCTTTTTATTTACAGATTTCGGCGCGGCTTTTTACGAATTGAAATACGCGGCGATATTGCGGAGGCGCTGCTTAATATCTGCGCGAAAAACGGAATACCGCTTTGGAGCATAAAAAGGCGCGGAAGCGTTATCAGGAGCTTTATTTCGGTAAGCGATTTCAGGCGCTTGCCCGCTCTTGTTGCGGGAAGCGGACTCAGGGTGCATATACTCGCAAGGTACGGTCTTCCGTTTTTTACGGAGCGATATAAGGAAAGACTCGGAATACCGGTGGGCGCGGCGCTGTTTTTTGCGTTTTTAAGCTTTATGTCGGGCTTTGTATGGTCGGTCGGAGTTGAAGGCAACAGCGCTATATCAAAGAATGAGCTTCTTGCCGAATGCAGAGACCTCGGCATTTATGAGGGCATGCGTAAAAGCGATATATCGCCCGCAGGCGCAAAGCTGCAATTACTGCTTCGGGATAACCGCCTTTCATGGTGCGCTTTTAATATCGAGGGCTGCTATTTAACGGTGGATGTGACCGAGGCGAAGAGGAAGGAGGAGGATAACAGCGTGCCGACGAATTTAAAGGCGGCGGCAGACGGCATTATCAAAAGAATAGATGTGACCTCCGGCAACTGTATTGTCAAGGTGGGGGATACGGTCGCAAAGGGGGATATATTGGTATCCGGAATCGAGGAACGCGCGGACGGTACGAAATTTGTCCATTCGGCGGGGAGGGTGACCGCCGTAATCGAGCGGGAAATTACCGTAACCGCAAAATACAAACAGAAAACCGCCGTTTTAACGGGAAAGAAAAAAACCAAAAGGGTGCTTTCGGTGTTCGGATTAAAAATTCCGCTGTATTTAGGGAGTGAAAGCAAGCCGTACCGTGCAAGTACGCATAAAAAGGTGCTGAAGCTTTTCGGAAGGGAGCTGCCTGCAGCGCTTTATGAAAAGCGCTTTGAATTTACAGAGGAAACGGAAAAAAACTTCGATCGGACATCACTCGAGACAGAGCTTGAAAGGCTGTTTTCGGAGCAGGTGAAGTTAGAAATTTCGGGCGATTTTTCAGTCAAAAATCGTGAAATTGACGAAATTAAGGGCGGTTTAAGGCTGAAAACGGCTGTTTTGGCGGAGGAAAACATTGCGACGCAGGATATTATGTTATTTAATACTGGAAATTCATAGAAAATGTGTTATAATAATATAAAAAAGGAATAAGGAGACGCGGTATTTGTTCGAGCAAACGGTTGATATCGAACGCATCGAGCAGATTATAAATCTGTTCGGTAATTTCGATGAGAACATTAAACGCATAGAAAAGAAATACAGGGTGAGCATCACCTCGCACGGCAGCCAGATTCGGGTTCGCGGAGATGTTACGGATGTTATGAACGCGGTAAGAACCATAGAGGGGCTGCTTGTTATGATAAACAAGGGCGAGCAGATAACCGATCAGAGCATCGATTATGTTTCGGGACTTGTTGAGGACGGCGAGGATGACCGCATAACCGCCGTGACCGACGCGGACTGTATTTGCATCACCTCAAAGGGCAGACCCGTAAAGCCGAGGACCATAGGTCAGCGGCAATACGCCGAGGCAATCAAGAAAAATACGATTACGATCGGCGTAGGCCCTGCGGGAACGGGAAAGACCTATCTTGCGGTGGCATCGGCAGTAAGCGCCTTCAGGGCGAAAACCGTGAATCGAATTATTCTTACCCGCCCTGCGGTCGAGGCGGGGGAAAAGCTCGGCTTTCTGCCGGGGGATCTGCAGCAAAAGGTCGACCCGTATTTAAGGCCTCTTTACGACGCGCTTTTCGATATGCTGGGGGCGGAAAATTTCCAGAAGTGTCAGGAACGCGGTGATATTGAGGTTGCTCCTTTAGCGTATATGCGCGGACGAACGCTTGATGACAGCTTTATTATTTTGGATGAAGCGCAAAATACCACAAACGAGCAAATGAAAATGTTCTTAACCCGCCTCGGCTTCAACTCAAAGGCGGTGGTCACGGGGGATATTACCCAGATCGACCTGCCCGACGGCAAGCGCTCAGGGCTTAAGGACGCGGTAAGGGTGCTTAAAAGCGTCGACGATATTGCAATACATTACCTGACCGGCAGGGATGTTGTACGCCACAGACTGGTTCGGGAAATCATAAAAGCTTATGAAAGAAGTGCTGAAAAGAAATGAGTATTAAAGTAAACATTACGGATGAACAGAAAAAGGTAAAGCTCCCCACGGGTACGCGCCTGCTTATAAGAAAAGCATGTATCGCCACCCTTAAATTGGAGGGCTTCCCCGACTCTGCGGAAATCAATGTTACACTGGTTAATGATGATATGATAAAGGAGATGAACAAAAAGTTCAGGAATATTGACTCCTCAACCGATGTTCTTTCCTTCCCGCTCGGTGAAAACGGCGAGTATGACACAAATCCCGAAACCGGCGCAAAAATGCTCGGTGATATTGTGATTTCGGTTGAGCACGCTCTCTCTCAGGCAAATCTCTACGGTCACGGAATCGAGCGCGAGGTAGCCTTCCTCACCGTGCATTCAATGCTTCACCTTTTGGGCTACGACCATGAAAAGGGCGGGCTTGAGCGCACAATAATGCGCGAAAAAGAGGAGCAGGTGCTCGACGCCTTGGGACTCGCAATCAACAAAATCTGATTACATATTTAAGGAATTTATTTAATGAAGGAAAAATCGGCTTTTATAACAATTATAGGCAGACCGAATGTCGGCAAGTCCTCCCTTATGAACCGCATAATAGCGCAGAAGGTGGCAATAGTTTCGGACAAGCCCCAAACCACACGCACCAAGATATGCGGAATTTACACCAAGGGCGCCGACCAGCTTGTTTTTATTGATACTCCGGGCTTTCACAAGCCCAGAAATGAGCTTGATAAAAACATGAACAAAGCGGTGGGAGACGGTATGGCGGATGTTGACGCGGCACTGCTGGTAGTTGAAGCTGCCCCCAAATTCGGGCTTGAAAACGGGCTTCCGCCTGCGGAAAGGGAGCTTATTTCAGAGCTTCGCCGCAGAAAGCTTAAAGCGGTGCTGGCGATAAATAAGATTGATATGCTTGAACGCAAGGAGGAGCTTTTAAGCCTTATTGCGCTTTATTCGCGTGAATTTGATTTTGAAACGGTGGTGCCGGTATCCGCCAAGACCGGCGACGGCGTGGAGGAGCTTCTCAAGGAGCTCGATAAGTTCGCCGTGGAGTCCCCGGCGCTCTTCCCGGAGGGCGTGACGACCGACCAGCCGGAAAAGCAGGTCTGCGCCGAGCTGATCCGCGAAAAGCTGCTGCTCAATCTCGAACGCGAGGTGCCGCACGGCACGGCGGTGGAGATCACGCGCTTTTCCGAGCGGGACGACGGCATCATCGATCTGGAAGCGACGATCTACTGCGAAAAGGCGAGCCACAAGGGGATCATCATCGGCAAGCACGGCGCGATGCTCAAAAAGATCGGCGAGGACGCCCGCAAGGACATTGAGGAATTTATGGGCACGAAGGTGTTTTTGCAGACGTGGGTGAAGGTAAAGGAAAAGTGGCGTGATTCCAATTCGCTGCTGCGCAATTTTGGCTATACCGATACCTGAAACTGCCGTCATATCCGGAAATTCCCGGTCATAACCGCCCGGCGCGGGGGAAAACTCCCCGTATGGATACGAAGATTTTCTGGGACGTGTTCCGCGACACCGGCGACCCGCTCTGCTGGCTGCTGACCCGCGTCGCTCCGGCAGAGAACAAAAAGAAAGAACAGAAGACGAACGACAGAGCGCCCTCACGGCCTCTGTCGTGAGACAAGAGGTTTACATAATGTACAAAACCCTGCACGGACTGGTGCTGCGCGAGGTGAAATACAAGGAGTCGAGCAAGATCCTCACCATCCTCACGGAGGAGGAGGGGAAAATCACCGCGGAGGCGCGCGGCGCGCTGCGCAAGGGCTCAAAGTGCTCGGCAGCGTCGCAGGTGCTCACATGGTCGGAGCTGACATTTTTTGAAAACCGCGGCCGGTATACGCTGACCGAGGGGAGCGTGCTGGAGGACTTTGCGGCGCTGCGTGCCGATCTCGGCGACTATGCACTCGGCTGCTATATGGCGGAGCTTCTGGAGGCCGTATCGGACGAGGACAGTCACAGCACGGCGCTGCTTCATCTGGGGCTGAACGCGCTGTTCGCGCTTTCGCGGCAGCTATATCCGGCCAAACATATCAAGGCGGTCTTTGAGCTGCGGCTCATGTGTCTTGCGGGGTTCGCTCCGCAGCTCGACCGCTGCACGGACTGCGGCTCGCACACGCCCGAAAAGCCGCGCCTGAGTCTCTACGGCGGCGGCGTCCACTGCACCGGCTGCGTGCCCGGCGCGCCGGGAAAGTCGGTGCTGCTCTGCGGCGCGTCGCTCGCTGCCATGCGTCACGTGTGCTCGGCGGGGGAGAAGAAGATCTTTTCCTTTACGCTGGACGAGTCGTCGGACGAGCGCTTCTGCACGGCCTGCGAGGAATACACCCTCGCGCAGCTCGACCGCGGCTTCGGTACGCTCGATTACTGGCACTCGCTGCAAAATCGGTGAACGATAATATATTTATGTTAACTATATTACGTTAATAAAATTGCGTAAACCGAAATATGTGAATCGAATTATGCAAAACGATTTATGTTAATAAAATTACGTAAAACAAATTATGTAAACACATGATGCAAACGGAGAGATAAATGGACTTACTGGAAAAATCAAGAAATACTCTCGAACTGCCGGCGGTGCTGGAAATGCTCGCGGGGGAGGCGGTGTCCGAACCGGCGAAGGCCGAGGCGCTCGCTCTCGTGCCGAGCGTCCACCGCGCGGAGGTCGAACGGCTGCTCGCCGAGACGAGCGATGCAAAGGACATGATGGTCTATAAGGGCAGCCCGTCGCTTTCGGGTCTGCGCGATGTGCGCGGATCGCTCGCCCGTGCCGACATGGGCGGCGTGCTCAATACGCGCGAGCTTCTCGAGATCGCGGGCGTGCTGCAAAGCGCGCGCGCCGTGCGCTCCTATGGCATGAGCGCCGAGAAGGAGACGTGCATCGACCATCTTTTCAAAATGCTCCAGACGAACCGGTTTCTGGAGGACAAGATCGTAAACTCCATCCCCGGCGAGGATGAGATCGCCGACAGCGCGAGCAGTGAGCTTTCGGATATCCGCCGCAAAATGCGTGCGGCGGCGGCTCGCGTGCGCGACAGCCTGCAGAAGATCATCTCCGCGCCGTCCATGGCGAAGTTTTTGCAGGACCCGATCATCACGACGCGCTCGGATCGCTACGTTGTTCCGGTCAAGGCCGAATGCAAGGGCAGCGTTCCGGGCCTCGTGCACGATGTTTCGGCCTCCGGCGCCACGCTCTTCGTCGAGCCGATGGCGGCGGTCAAGGCAAACAACGAGATCCGCGAGCTGAAAGCGAAGGAAAAAACGGAGATCGAGCGTATTCTCGCGGAGCTTTCCGCCGAGTGCGCCGCGCACCGCGAGGATATCGACGCCGACTTCTCCGCGCTCGTGCGGCTCGACGGCATTTTCGCGCGGGCAAAGCTCAGCTTCAAGCTGAATGCCGGCGCGCCGGAGCTCTCCGAGCGCGGCGTCCGGCTGCGCCGGGCGCGCCATCCGCTGCTCGATAAGGACAAGGCCGTGCCGATCGATGTGGAGCTCGGCGAGGATTACGATACGCTCGTCATCACCGGCCCGAACACCGGCGGCAAGACCGTTACGCTCAAGACCATCGGCCTTCTCTGCCTTATGGCGCAGTGCGGCCTGCACATTCCCGCCGCGGAGGGCAGCTGCGTTCCCATATTTGATAAAATCCTTGCGGACATCGGCGACGAGCAGAGCATCGAGCAGTCGCTCTCCACCTTCTCGGCGCACATGGTGAACATCGTGAACGTGCTCAAGGAGTGCGGCGACGGATCGCTTCTTCTCTTCGACGAGCTCGGCGCGGGAACAGACCCCGTCGAGGGCGCGGCGCTTGCCGTGTCGATTTTGGAGGATGCCCGCGCGCGCGGCTGCATCATCGCCGCAACGACGCACTATGCCGAGCTTAAGGTATACGCCACGAACACGCCCGGCGTTATGAACGCCTCGTGCGAGTTCGACGTGGACACCCTGCGCCCGACGTACCGGCTGCTTCTCGGCATTCCGGGAAAATCCAACGCCTTTGCCATCTCCCGGCGGCTCGGTCTGCCGGAGGAGATCATCGAGGACGCCAAAGGGCGTGTCGGCATGACGAGCGCAAAGCTCGAAGAGACGATCGAAAAGCTCGAGCAGACCCGCCAGATCCTTGACCGCGAGCGCACCGAGTCCGCCCGGCAGCTCCGGCAGGCGGAGGAGGAGCGGAAAAAGGCCGCGCAGCTGCGCGCCGAGCTTGAGATCCGGCTCGAAAAGTCGGAGCAGAAGGCGCGGCGCGAGGCCGAACGCATTCTGGCCGACGCCCGCGCCGTGGCCGAGAGCACATTCCGCGAGCTGGACGCGATGCGCTCGGCGCAGAACGAGGAAAACGACCACCAGCGCATCAACGCCGCGCGCGCCGAGATGCGCCGGAAGCTCAACGAAACGCAGGACTCCCTGCGAAAGGACGAGCCGGCGCCCGAGGAGAAAAAATCCGCGCGCGCCGTGCAGGTGGGCGACGTGGTGCAGATCCGCTCCATGGGCGTGAAGGCGACGGTGCTCGCCATATCGTCCGACCGGACGCTCACCTTGCAGGCAGGCATCCTGCGCGTCACGGCGCGCGAGGACGAGGTGCTGCTTCTGGAAAACGAAAAGCCCGCCGTGACCGTGCGCACCGAGAGCCGCGGCACAGCGCTCCGGCAGAGCGCCGTTTCGTCCGAACTCGATATCCGCGGCATGGAGACCATCGAGGCCATCCCGGTCGTGGAGCGGTACATCGATTCCGCGGTGCAGTCGCGTCTGGAGACCGTGACGATCATCCACGGCAAGGGCACAGGGGCGCTGCGCGCCGCCGTGCAGCAGTCGCTCCGCCGCAATAAGCAGGTGAAATCGTTCCGTCTTGGCCGCTATGGCGAGGGCGAGACCGGCGTGACCGTTGTGGAATTGAAATAACAGCGCGTCGAAGCCGGGATTTTTGCTGTGCATTATTCCAAAACACCGGGAAAAAGGTTGACGTTCCCCGCGCGCTTTGTTAGAATATAGCCGTATAAAAGCATATCCGCGCAAAGCGATCCATAGCAGTTTTATTTAATTTTATGATGATAGGGAGCGGCGATTATGGTCAGCAAAGAAGTAGTCATCAGCAATCAGGTGGGCCTGCACGCCAGACCTGCAACGTTTTTCATCCAGAAGGCCAATGAGTACAAGTGCAGCATCTGGGTCGAAAAGGACGAGCGCCGTGTCAACGCCAAGTCTCTTCTCGGCGTTCTTTCTCTGGGTATCGTGAAGGGTACCTCCATCACCATCATTGCGGACGGCTCGGACGAGGAAGAGGCCGTGGAAGCGCTCACCGCGCTGATCGCCTCGGACTTCGCGGAGTGATCTGCGGAAGCAAACAAACGGACAAGGGCGTGTTATAAACACGCCCTTGCTTTTGCATTCTGGGACTTTTCGGAGGATACCGTGACCAAGATCGAGGAGCTGCGCGAGAAAGCCAACCGCCTGCCGCTTCTGCCGGGCGTCTATATTATGCTGGACGCTTCCGGCGAGGTGATCTACGTCGGCAAGGCTAAGGCGCTCAAAAACCGTGTGACGAGCTATTTCCGCGGCGACCATCTGCCGAAGGTCGCGGCGATGGTCTCGCACGTGAACGACTTCAACGTCATCATTGCCGAGACGGAATTTGAAGCGCTCGTGCTGGAAAACTCGCTCATCAAGCGCCACAAGCCGCATTACAACATCCTCCTCAAGGACGATAAGGGCTATCCGTTCCTGCGTCTTGACCGGCGGGAGCCGTACCCGCGCTTTACGCTCTCAAACCGCGCGAACCCGGACGGGGCAAAATACTTTGGCCCCTACGGCGGCCGGGGACAGACGATGAGCATCATCGATACGCTCTGCAAAACGCTGGGCCTGCCGACCTGCCGCCGCGTGTTCCCGCGCGACATCGGCAAGGACCGGCCCTGCCTGAACTACCACATGAACCAGTGCGAGGGCTGGTGCCAGACGTCCGTCAGCGCCATTGCCTACCGGCAGCGCATGGAACAGGCCCGGCAGCTGCTGAAGGGGAACTACAGAAACGTGGCGGAGGAGATCAAAGCCAGTATGCTCTCCGCCGCGGACAATCTGGAATTTGAGCTGGCGGCCAGCCTCCGCGATCGCCTGAACGCGGTGGAAAACTTAGGCCAGAAGCAGCTGGTGACAGCCGGTACTCTTGCGGACACCGACGTGGTCGGCTACGGGGAGACCGAGGCCAAGGCGTGCTTTGCCGTGCTGCATTTCTCCGGCGGCAATCTGCTGGACAAGGACTACGAGGTGTTTTCCAGACCCGACGACAAGCTGGAAGCCGTTTCCAGCCTGCTCAAGCAGTTCTATCTCAGCCGCGGCATCGCCCCTAAGCGGGTTCTGCTGCCCTTTGAGATCGACGACGGCGAGCTGTTCGCCGAGCTGCTGGAACAGCAGTACGGGCGGCGGCCGAAGCTCCACGTCCCACAGCGGGGCGACAATCTGCGCCTGGTGGAGCTGGCCTGCAAAAACGCCTTTGAGGAAGCCGAGCGTGTCACCGGCAGGGAAGAGCGGGTCAGCGCGACGCTGACGCTTCTTGGAAAAATGCTGGCCATTCCCGCCCCGAAACGGATGGAATCCTTCGATATTTCCAACATTTCCGGCACGGACATCGTCGCCAGCATGGTGGTATTTCAGGAGGGAAAGCCGAAGAAAAGCGACTACAAGCGCTTCAAGGTGGAGGGGCTGACCGAGCAGGACGACTACGCCTCCATGCGTCAGGTCGTGACCCGGCGGTTCGTCCATTACAAGGCGGGGGACAAGGGCTTTGACGAAGCTCCCGACCTGCTGCTCATCGACGGCGGCGTGACCCACGCGAAGGTGGCCGTGGCCGCGCTTCAGGAGCTGAACCTGTCCTTCCCGGTGTTCGGCATGGTGAAGGACGATCGGCACCGTACCCGTGCGCTGGTGACCCCGGAGGGGGAAGAAATCCGCATTGACAACAATCAGGCGATTTTCTCCCTCATCGGCCAGATCCAGGAGGAGACCCACCGCTTCGCCATCACCTACCACCGCCAGCTCAGGAGCAAGCGTCTGCGGTATTCCGAACTGGACGGCATTCCCGGCATCGGGGCAAAGCGGAAGCAGGAGCTGCTGCGGCAGTTCAAATCCCTCTCCGCCATTTCTCAGGCGACTCTCCCGGAGCTGGAACGTTTGCTCCCAAAAGACGCCGCCGCTGCGGTATATCATCATTTTCGTGAAAAGGGGGAAGAATAATGCGTGTCATCACAGGAAAAGCCCGGGGGGTTCAGCTGAAAACCCCCGACGGTATGCTGACCCGCCCCACCGCCGACCGGGTGAAGGAGGCACTGTTCAGCGTGATTCAATTCGACATTCCGGGGTCAAGGGTGCTTGACCTGTTCGGCGGCACCGGACAGCTGGGCATCGAGGCGCTGAGCCGGGGGGCGAAAAGCGCCGTGTTCGTGGACGCCCGGGAGGACGCCTGCAAGCTCATCCGGGAAAACCTGAAACGCACCCGGCTTCAGGAGGACGCACGGGTCGTCCGCAGCGATTATCTGGATTATCTTTCCAGATGCCGGGAACAATATGATATTATCTTCCTTGACCCGCCTTACGCAGAAGTTTTTTTGGAAAATTCCTTAAATCGCATCACCGAAATTGACATTTTGCATTCAGGTGGTATAATAGTAGCAGAGCGCCCGCTGGGGAAGGAATTGCCCTGGGACTACCCGGGCTACACCCGGTCGCGGGATTATCAGTATGGAAAGATTCTGCTGACGTTTTATCGGAAAGACGGCGGCAGTCAGGAAACAATATGAAGGTTGCGATTTATCCGGGCAGCTTTGACCCGGTCACCAGCGGTCATCTGAATATCATTCGCCGGGGCGCGAATATTTTTGATAAACTCATTGTATGCGTCATGGTCAACGCGGGGAAGAACCCCATGTTTACGCTGGAGGAGCGGGTGGAGCTGATCCGCCGGGTCACCAGCGACCTGCCCAACGTGGAGGTGGACTGCTCCGCCGAGCTGCTGGCGGACTATGCCCGCCGCCGGGGAAGCTGCGTCGTCCTCAAGGGACTGCGGGCAGGCTCCGACTTTGAGAACGAATTTCAGATGGCGCTGATCAACCGCAAGATCAACCCGGAGCTTGACACCATGTTCCTGACGGCTTGCAGCGAATATATGTACCTCAGCTCCAGCCTTGTGAAGGAGCTGGGCAGCTATGGCGCGGATCTTTCGGATTTCCTGCCCGCAGAGATCATTCCGGACTTTCAGAGGCGAATTGAGCAACGAAGACTATCCCTTCAAGGAGGAAAATGAACATGAGCGATCGTAATAGCGAAGACATCATTGGCGCATTGTACGACATGGTGCAGGATGCCCGGTCCATGCCTCTGGCAGCTGACAAGTGCATTCTGGAACGGGACAAGGTTCTGGATATGCTGGATGAGATCATTGCCCAGCTGCCCGCCGAGCTGAAGCAGTCGAGAACCATTGTGGAGTCCCGCAATGAGCTGATCTCCCAGGCGCGCCGGGAGGCGGAGAACATTGTGCGTCAGGCGCAGGAGCAGTCAAAGCAGATGGTCACCAAGGAGGCCATTTATGCCGAGGCCAAGAAGCGCAGCGAGGAGCTGGTGGGGCAGACCCAGGCGAAGATCGAGCAGCTGCGCAAGGCGGGAAATGCCTATATGGACGATTCTCTGCGTCAGACGGAGGAGGTTGTCTCCAAGGCGCTGGCGGAAATTCGGGAGACGCGGATGAAATTCCGTACCGTCACCGAGGCGCAGCAGCAGCGCAAGACCCCCAACGTGGACGTGGAAGTGTAAGGTTCCTTAATTGAAAACTGCACCGGGATGGGCAAAAGCCCATCCCGGTTTTTTATCCCCGGCTTTTTACAAAGCCGGGGAAATGTTTGTCCGGCGGTAGACCCCTGATCCGATGATGGTAAAGGGACAGGTTCTTTTCCTCTTCGGAACCGAATATGCTTGAGCGAAAGGGGAGAGGGAAATGGTTGCAAATAAGAAGATCACAGGACGGGCAACGTCCTTGCCCGCCGGACTTGCCATCGGCGCAACATGCAGTCTTGCCGCGACGCTGATTCTGACGGCGATACTGGCAAAGCTGGTGGAATCGGAAACGCTTCCGGTGGAGAAGATCGGCTACGGCATTATGGCGCTGCTGATGGTATCCTCCTTTGCCGGTGCCATGATCGCCTTTGGCCGGATCAAGCGGCAGCGGATGCTGGTGTGTATCGTGTCCGGGGTGATTTACTTTGCCATGCTCATGTCCGTGACCGCGCTGTTTTTCGGCGGGCAGTACAGCGCCGTGGGGACGACCGCCCTGCTGGTTCTGGCGGGCAGCGGAACGGCTGCATTGCTTGGGCTCCGGCAGGGAAGGGGAACAAAACGAACAAAAATTAAAGTGCCTCATCGTTAATGTGTACAAATGGGACTGGTGGGTAAACGAAATTTACCCACCATGGATAGAATGCAGGAAAAATTGCAGAATCAATATTTAGTGCGCAAATCTTAATAATTCCTCAAGATGTTGTCAAATAGTTGAAAATGATAAAGAAAATTAGTGTCCCGGTTTACGCGGTTTACATAATAATGTTAACATAAATCTTGTCATAATCTACAAAAATTCCTGATTTTACTAAAATAGCTTGAATTTTTGTAAATTCTGGAGTATAGTATGGGTGTATTTAAGAGAGGTTCAGTTATACCTGTGCCATGTACACCTCTGCTGATTCCATACCAAAGGAGGTAACCCGTCTCATGGCACAGCATTTCCATCGGAATAAGCCTGCCTGGTGGCGCAAGTACAGCTTCTTATTTCTTGCATTCTGTTGGATAGCCGGACTTCTGTCCGGTGCTTCTGTCTATCTCGCGGCAGGGGATTCCCTGAATTCTCTGATGCGCAGTGCCGTAATGCGGCCTGTGTCGATCGTCTCCCTGTTGTGCGTGACCATGTTTCCTTTCCTGATTTCCGCTTTTGCAGTTTATATTTCCGAGCCGTGGCTGCTTCTGATCGTGAGCTTCGGGGACGCATTCGTGCTTTCCTTTGTCTCTCTCGGCGTGGTGCAGTGCAGCGGCTCCGCCGGATGGCTTGTCCGGTGGCTTCTTGTTTTCAGCGCCAGCCTTGCTTCGCCGCTAAAGTATCTGTACTGGCTGCGGCACCTGACGGGGCACAGACGTTTCTGCGGCCTTGAGGCTGCTTGCATAGTTTGCGTATTCGCACTGATCGGAAGCGTTGATTTTCGCTTGGTTTCGCCCCTTTTGGCGAGATTGATACACGGATAGAAAGGACATATTGGTACGCGCATTCATGCTGGACTTGATTCATGCTTATGAAACTTACCTGACGAAGGTAAAGCAGGCATCCGCCAACACGGTTTGCTCCTATATGCGGGACATTCGGCAGTTCACCGAGTGGCTGCAATCGAGCGAGCATGCGGACATTCTGGATGCCACCCAACTGAATATCAGCGACTACCTGAATTATCAGCGTGGGGAAGGCAAATCCGGGGCGACGATCTCCCGGACGCTGGCAAGTCTGAAGAATTTCTATGCCTATGTCATTTCCTCCGGCTTTTTGGAGGAATCCCCTGTCAGCGGAGAAATTCACGTGGACAGAGGAGAGAAAAAGCTGCCCCAGATTCTCACCGGCAAGGAAGTGGAGCTTCTTTTGGCGCAGCCCTCCGGCATGGACGCCAAGGGTCTGCGGGACAAGGCCATGCTGGAGGTCATGTACGCCACCGGCATCCGTGTCACGGAGCTGATCGACCTGAACGTGGAGGACGTGAACCTGGAGCTGGGCATCCTCAAGTGTGCCAGCGCAAAAAAATCCCGGGTCATTCCGCTGTATCCCGCTGCCCTCCGGGCGCTGAGCGTGTACTTAAAGGAAGTCCGGCTGCTCATGGTGGACGACCCCAGAGAGCAGGCGCTGTTCGTCAACGTGGGCGGCGCGCGGATGAGCCGTCAGGGCTTCTGGAAAATCCTTAAGAGCTACCAGGAAAAGGCGGGCATTGAGAAGGATATCACGCCCCACACCCTGCGGCACAGCTTCGCGGTGCATCTGCTGGAAAACGGCGCCGACCTCGGCTCCTTGCAGGAGCTGATGGGTCACAGCGACATTTCCTCCACCCAGATGTACACCCACATGGTTAATCAGAAGCTGAGATCCGTCTATGAAAAGTGTCATCCCAAAGCGTAAAAGGCCAGCCGGAACAGCTGGCCTTCAGACTGTTTCCAATGGATAACGGCCTGATACTAGTTTTCGATAAAACGGTTAAGGCAACACCGCACAATTGCGTCTTCGAGTCTCAGCCGCCTTTTTGCCCCAC
>ERZ857840.1005-NODE-1005-length-35248-cov-4.320120_pt1 | contig 35248 bp, 27 predicted proteins | sample MGYA00519760_ERZ857840 | MGnify/ENA primary metagenome ERZ857840 (study PRJEB31778, sample SAMEA3449371) | human gut metagenome | biome: human gut; feature: human-associated habitat; material: faeces | place: United Kingdom | collected 2010/2012 ... | reverse complement strand
AATGGAAGGGTAACGTGTATAATTCCTTCCGCATATAGTGGGAGGATAAGTGTTGGATTTAAAGAACCGGTATATTGGAGGATAGCTGAAATTATTTCGTTTATTGGATTTATTTGTATTTTGTTCTGTTTACACAGCGGAGGAAATAAAAGTGAATACATCTAAAATAATGAAAATTTTTAATCATCTGGATATATTCATGTATTTTATCTTATCATTAATGCTGATTCAAGCATTATCAATTACAGGAGGATTTACATTTGATTCTATTTTACCATATATGATTTTGCTTATAACAATTTCATTATGGCAGGAAAAAATACAGATAGAGAAAAAAGCAGTATTAATAAGTTCCCTTTTTTCCGTTGTATATATGGTAATTTATATATTAAGAGAAAATAGTATATTTAAGGGAACTATAGTATTTGCAGGAGGTTTTCTAGCGATCAGTTTTATATGGCATAGAATAAAAACACTTATTTTAGATAAATATACTATTATTATATCTTCTGTGTTTATGGTTATTGTTATTATAAATCTCATTCAGGAAAAATTTATTATTTTAGATGATTTAGGATTTATTAGTGGAATTTCTCTTATTCTTTTTTTGGGAATCTTGCATTTGGGATTGTATAATATTTTATCAGGGTTATTAAAACATAAAAAAGTTAGTGTTTATAGCTTTTTTGGAGCAATTCTATTTGCGTTATTCTCCACATTTGGTCATATTTCTGTTTTTGAAGGAAAACTTATAGGTTATGAAGCAACAAGTCCCTTTATATTGTCAGTTTTAATAGCATTTTTATGTTGGACAATTTTGTTTTATATGTGTTTTGAGGAATTTTATAAGATTATTAATAGAATAACTCTGACCTATGGTGGAGAACAAAGAAAGGGAATCTGCATCCGTCCATTGCTTTGTGGGGGAATTTCTTTTCTGATTATAGTCTTGTGCTATATTCCGTTCTTTTTGAGATATTATCCCGGAATAATCGAGTATGATTCATGGATGCAGATGGTACAGGTATTAGGAGCACCATACAGCAATCATCATCCCTGGCTTCATACAATGATTATTAAAGCCATATATGAACTTGGTATTCTTATTTTTCATAGTGAGAACAGGGCAATTGCGTTGTATTCATGTTTTTCTATCAGTCTTCTTGCTTTTGCTTTTTCATGTGTAATAGCGTATTTATACACGAAGAAAGTTAAATTAAAGTTTCTGGTTTTCTTGGTGGCTGTATATGCGTTGTCTCCTATAAATGGGATATATTCAGTAATAATGTGGAAGGATATTCCATTTGCAGCAGTTTGCTTATTGTTTTTACTTCAATTAGCATATATGAAGGATAAAAGTGATCAAGAAGAAATGGGTAAAGTTAATTACCTGCTATTTATATTGTTATCATTTTTGGTATGCTTTTTGAGAAGTAATGGGTTATATGCTTATTTACTGTTGGTACCTTTTATAATTTATACATTTAGAAATAAAAAAATGAATATGTTTATTTCTATAGGTGTTGTTTTTTTATTTGCGTTTATATATAAGGGGCCTGTTTTTAATCATTTTGGGGTTACGGAACCTGATACAATAGAATCTCTTTCTATACCAGCACAACAAATTGCAGCTGTAATTGCTTATGACGGGAATGTCACAGAAGAACAGAAAGAATTATTAGAGGATATTGTTTCATTAGAAGAGCTGCCTGCGGCATATTTAGGCTCCGTACATTGCTCAGATAGTGTAAAGGATTTGGTCAGATTGAAAGGACGGCAGGAACAGATTGATAATAATAAGATGATTTATTTAAATTTGTGGCTTCAGATGGGATTGCAAAATAAATATATTTATTTAAAAGCATTTATAGACGAAACATCGGGGTATTGGTATCATAAAATAACATATCCTTTTATATGGGTTACGTATGTTATGGAGAATGGTTCGGGAATAACAAGAGAATGCAAACTCCCACCTGTTTATGAGCAGAAAATATCGGATTATATGGAAAATTATAAGGAACATTTTTGGAAGTATTATAGTAATGGATTGTTTGTATATCTTTTATTTTTATGTTTAATAACAGCTATGAGAAATAAGAGTAAGCATTTAGTAATTTATTTATGGAATATAGGAATATGGCTGACTCTAATTGTAGCAACGCCAGTTTACGCTGATTTCAGGTATGCCTATGCAATTTTTCTTGCTATCCCATTTTTGATTTTTGTAACCATAGTAGACTCTCAGGGAGAACAGATAAAGATTGGATAGGAAACTTAAAGGGTTCTAAATCGTAAGCGTCAAATTGGCGCTTACGAAAAGAGGGCACAAGAACATATTGGAAATATGTATTTCATCTTCCTAGTGATATAGAAACAGGGACTATCTATATTATTAATAATACAGATGATGGAACACAATATTATATAGAAAAGTTAGAAGAAATGGGATTTGAATTATTTGAGTCTGGATTGCTTAAATGCTATTACAAGACATAAAATGGTTAGTTATAAGTGCTGATTACGTCTATGCAGCTTTTCTCTGCAGGTAATCAGAGAAAAGCTACATTAACGATAAAATTGGAATGATAAATATACTTTTATTAAATAACATTATTTTAGGATGACATATTCATTTAGATATATAATTGTGTGATTAGATAATTTTTCTTTATTCTCTTCATAAGTATTTAAGTCTGTAATAAGGAGTGCCTCCTTCATAGAATCAGCTTTTAAAAATGCCTGAATACCGCCTTCTTTACAAAACAAATCTCCGCTCAATTCGGCGGCTAATAATCCTGATTGTTCCCAATAATAGGATTCTTTATATTCATTATCATTTTTTTCTACATATATCTCCATACCATGATATTGGGAATGGGATTCCATGGCATGTTTTAGATCATTTTGAAAGCCGGATGTTTCTAGAGTTTTCATTTCACATACTGTATTGTGGCAGTTGATTAAAGTGAAAAGAATTGGTAATAGAATAATAAAACAAAAAATTTTTTGTTTTTCAGCAAATAAATTATACAATTTTTGCAAAAGGATGCCAGTAGTCATGATAAGGGGTATATATACAGGGAAGATGTACCAATAATAATACGTATGTGACAAATCGTATATAATCAGAGGGACAGCTGCCCATAGAAGAAAGCCAAGCATATCAACACTATATTTTATTTTTTTATTATAAATTAAATAAATCAGTAGTAGTATTATTGCAAATATCATAAATAAAGTTGGAAGGTAGTTTAATAAATATTTAGTGAAAAAACTGTAGCCGGTATTATGACCGGCTGAATCAGATATTCGCTGAGTGACATCTACTCCAAACATTTGACCGAGAAAGGCCATGCCATCGTATTGATAACGAATATAGGCCCAAAAGGCAATAGGACCGAAGGAGCAGAGGAAAAATAATATATAGTTAATCGCTTTCAGTTTTTTCCAAAGGGCAGAGAAAACGAAAAATAGTCCTCCTATGGCTAACATCAATAGGGCGTGCCAACTTTTGGTAAGGAATGCAAGTGAGAACAAAAAACCGCATGCATAAATGAAACGGGGATGCTTTGGGGAATGAAGCATAAAAAGCATAGCCAATGTGAACAAAAGAATAAATAGGGCATCTGCATCAGCATTTCGGCCTGCATGACGAAAAAAAAGATCTGAACAGGATATAAATAACATCATGGAAGATATAGAAGCTATTTTTCCGTATTTTTTATGCATATAGTATGCGACTATTATAAAAGTAAGAAATAAAGATGCGGCGGAATAAAAACGCATTGAGAAAATAGATACCCCAAATATTTTAAAGCCTAATATAATTCCCCAATAACTGAGAGGAGGTTTTAAATTGAAGTAATCATTTTCATAATTATAGGTGTTAACAATAAAGTTATTATTTTTTAACATTTCATATGCATTAACGCCATGCCTTGCTTCATCCCAATGTTGTAGAGATGCCACATCCAGTTTCCCAAAACATAGATATAAAGCAATAAGTATTAATAATAAATAAATAATGCATGTTGTATATTTTGGTAATAATTTTAAATTTGCTTTTCTTTCCATAATACCTGCCTCCGAAGAATTAATTAGTACTTGCCTATTATAGGGTAAAAGATTTAAAATGTCCACAGAAGTAATAGAGAATCTAGGATGGATTATAAAAATTAACAAGAAAAGAGTGAGCGGGATGAAAATAGGTAAAGAAAAAACAAAAGCAGCATTATCAATACTTTTATTCGGATTGAGTATTATACCGGTTCTCTATTTGGCGAGATACGTGCACGCAACAGGAGATGATTATGGGTATGGTATGTTAACTCATGCTGCATGGTTAGATACCCATTCTTTATGGGAAGTACTGAGGGCTTCATTTCATACGATTTCTAAATATTATGGAGGATGGCAAGGAACATGGTTTTCTATTTTCCTTTTTTCAATACAGCCTGAGGTTTTTTCACCTAAGGCCTATTGGATTGTTCCATTTTTAATGTTATTTTTTACTGTTGTAGGTACTACTCTGCCACTATACTATTTTCTTGTTAAAAAGTTAGGATTTAGTAAAAGTTCTTTTATAATAATAGATTGCGCAATACTATTTATTATGATACAGTTTTTCCCAAGTACAAAATCAGGAATTTTTTGGTATAATGGTGCGGCACATTATATCATTCCTTATTTTCTTGCAATGTTGTCTATTTATTTTTTTATTAGATATATAGATTCCTACGGACGAAAATTTTTTATAGGGTCTATTCTATGTATGACATTGCTTGGAGGAGGAAGTTATCTGGCAGCATTATTGGCTCCTATCGTACTTATTTTATTGCTGATAAGATATGGAAAGAAAAGACATGGTTCATTCTGTCTGCTGTTTCCATTAGGGCTAGAGTTAATAGGTCTTGCTATCAGTTTTATGGCTCCTGGTAATAAGGTAAGAGGAGGAGAAGACTTTGGGTTTAGTTTATTTAAGGCTTTTAGTACTATAGGTGAATCATTCTATCAAGGCTTCTTCAATATAGGGATATATCTAAAAGAGAAGCCGATGATTTTTATCGTGTTTTTATTTATTGCATTAGTTATATGGAATGCATTTATTAAGATAAAAAAAAATGATAATTTCAAATGGCCATTTGCATTTTGTATCCTTATGTTTTCTATCTATTGTGCTATGTTTGCTCCTGGAATATATGCAGGAACAGAACTATCCGGCGGTGTTCCAAATATGATTTTTCAGGTATTTGTATTGACTACAGTAGCAGGAATGGTATATTTATTAGGGTGGTTTTCCCAAAAAATGAAAAGTAAACATATAGTATACAATGACAAAATGAATGAAAAATGGGTAAGTGGAGTGATTATTACTTTATTTATAGCGGGTAGTGTACTGATTTTACTTTTTGGAAGGAGTACTCTTAAGGCAACCGCCTTTTATAAATGTGTTATATATATAGCAAGTGGACAGGCTGCTGATTACGGGAAGCAGATGGATGAGCGTTTAAATATACTATTAGATGATACAGTAAAAGATGTTAAATTGCCTGCGATGAATCAGGATCAAGGACCCTTAATGCATATGGAAGTTACAAAAGATGTAAATGGTTGGACAAATCAGGTGGTAAAAGATTTCTATAGAAAAAACAGTGTAATTGAGATTGATAGAGTTCAATGAGAAAGGAACGATTTTGCGATATGGAAGAACAGCAAAGAAGAGGAAATACTCTTTATTTAGTAGTTCCATGCTATAATGAAGAAGATATACTTTATCACACGGCTCAGGTTATGCAGGATAAATTAGATCGGCTTATAGAAGAAAATAAAATTTCTATCAAAAGCAAGGTGATGTTTGTAAATGATGGAAGTAGTGATAGCACATGGAAGATTATAGAAGGGTTATGTAAGCAGAACAGTTTTTTTTCGGGAATAAGTTTTTCTAGAAATTATGGGCATCAAAGCGCCATTTTGGCAGGAATGATGGCGGCAAGAATGCATGCCGATATGGTAATAACTATTGATGCCGATTTGCAACAGGATATAGAGGTACTGGATGAATTCATTTCCTGTTATCAATCCGGTTGTGAGATTGTCTATGGTGTAAGAAATGATAGGGATACGGATGGTTTTTTTAAAAAAATTTCAGCGAATGTTTTTTATGGATTGATGCACTTGCTTGGCTGCAAAGTAATGAGCAATCATGCCGATTACCGTCTCCTTTCCAAACGTGCGCTGGATGCTCTTGCAGAGCATAAAGAGGTTAATCTATTTTTAAGAGGACTAATTCCTACGATGGGGTTCCAATCTGATGTAGTATATTTTGATGTAAAAAAACGGGAAGCTGGACAGTCTAAATATACATTAAAGAAGATGGTTGCTTTAGCGGTTGATGGTATTACATCTATGAGTACGCGCCCTATCCAAATCATTACCATTTTGGGATTTTTAGTAAGCCTGTTCAGTTTCATAATGATTATTTACTGTATTATAGACTGGTTTTCAGGAAGAAATGTGCCTGGCTATACAACATCTTTGGTGGTATCATTGCTGATGGGAGGGTTGACTATATTTTCTCTTGGAATAGTTGGGGAATACGTGGGGAAAATATATCTTGAAACAAAGGCGCGGCCCAGATACATTGTAGAATTTTTTATATGGAAGGAATCAAGTGAGCAAGCAGAGGCGATAAAGGAGGAAATTAAGTATTGAGTACAGTGGATATTCATGCGGATGATTATTGTATTTCCTCCCATTCATCTGAAGATATTTTAAAATGCCTCCGCAAAGGTAATTTAAATAGTATAAGTATTATTACAAATATGTCTTGTTATAAGGTTTATGCAGAAAAGTTTCTGAAAGAGGCGCCTTTATGGCCCAAACAGCCAAAGCTTAGTATACATTTGAATTTTATGGAAGGTCATTGCCTTGCGGAACCGGGAAAAGTCCCTCATTTAGTTGATGAACATGGATACTTCCATATCAGTTGGGGAACCCTTTTTTTATGGAATTATTCTCCCAAAAAATTTATGATTATTAAAAAGGAACTGAAAGAAGAGATAAAGGCACAGACGGAAAGGTTTATAGAATATTTCGGTGATGACAAACTACTACGTTTCGATGGACACCAGCATACGCAGATGCTGCCCATTTGTTATTGGGCATTGTTAGAGGTTATAGTGGAGCAGCATTATCCAACGGAATATATACGCATAACGAAAGAACCTATAATTCCATATTTACAGTCGTTTTCCTTATGGAAAACGTATAAGCCTGTTAATTGGATAAAGAATATTCTTCTTAATTTTTATGCATTGGGAATGGAACGGATAATGCGCCAAAACAAACCATCTTGGCAGAAGGATAATATACCTATTTTTTTATGGGGAGTATTGATGAGTGGGTGCATGAATGAGGAAAGGATAAACAAACTGTTTCCTGCTATGTTGGCAAAGGCCGAAAAAAAAGAACGCGTATTAGAAGTCCTATTTCATCCTGGAACAGTTCTTCAAGATGAATTGCAGGAAGAATTCAGCAATACAGGAGCCAATGAATTTCATATTTCAGAAGGAAGGCAAATCGAATATAGGACAGTTATGTCATTGCATATTGAGGATTTTGTATGAGAACTGACAAATGGAAAAAAAGACTTTTTTATATCTCCATCCTTATTGCATTTGGAATGATATTTATATTTAATGTACTCACTCCGATAATGTCAGATGATCTATTTTATGGAAAAGAGGTAAGTACCGCAGGTTCTGTATGGGGATTAATTCAACAGGAATATAACCAATATATGACTTGGTCGGGCCGTTCGGTATGTCACTTAATTCTTAGACTTTTTCTTACTGGAAATAAAATGATATTTAATGTTTTTAATTCCATAATATTTGTATTATTGACATTACTTATTTACTGGAACGTGGAACATAAGAAGAAGTATGATTTATGTATATTTACACTTATAAATTTGATGTTATGGTTTTTCGGAGTGGTTTTCCGTCAAACTGTATTGTGGGAAACCGGAGCTTGTAATTATTTATGGGGTTCCGCCATTATTATGAGTTTTATTACCTGCTATCGGTACGCGCTAATGCATTGGAAATATTTACGTCACAACGTATTATTGACGATATTATTTCCTGTTTTGGGCGTATTGGCCGGGTGGTGTAATGAGAACACTTCAGGGGGAGGTCTGCTATTCGTACTTATATTAACAGGAATACATTGTTATGAAGGCAGAGGGGTTAAAAATAACATAAAACCATGGATGATTACCGGTCTGGCTGGACAGCTTGCAGGTTTTCTGTTTATGATTCTCGCTCCCGGGAATTTTATTCGTGGGCAGCTTAATGAGGAAGAACATTCAGGTATTTTTGGTCTTATCTCCCGCTTTCAAAAAATGATTTTAGCTGTACGCGCAAACTTTTTTGTTCTTTTGCTTATTGGACTTCTTCTTTTTGTAATTATAAAATGTCAGAAAAAAAGCTGGCAGGCGGTATGGAAGGTAAGCAGAAACGGAATTCTATGGATGTTTATATTTGCTGCAACATGCTTTGCTCTAATCTTAACACCGGAGCCAATGCCGCGGGCTTATTTTGGGGCAGGGGTATTTCTTACGGTTGCAGTAGTTCAATTTTTTGCAGATGTTGAAGAGAAGGAAATCATTTTCCAGAGTTTGAAGAGCGGAATGATTGCAGTAATGTGCATGATAATGTTTTTCACTTATATGGACAGTGGTGCGGATATGGCGCGTATCTACCGGGAGTATCAGGAAAGGGAAATATATTTGGAAGAGAAAGCGGCAGAAGGAGAGAAAGATGTGACAATTCCTCTGCTGCGTCCGGATTTTGAAACTATATATAGTGATGCATATAATTCAGACATTCAGGAAGATCCGGAATACTGGATTAATATTGCTTATGCCAGCTATTACGGGTTTGACAGCGTGTCAGGAATCCCGAGAGAAGATTGGAACGAATATTAGTGGCATTATTACGGTAAACCTAAAAAGGAGTTATGGATGTTAAGAGAATTAGAATATCCTTTTGATAGTGAGCAGATACTGAAAAAGTCTAAGAAAATGAAAAAGCAGTTATTGTCGGAAGGAAGCAGCAGAATAAAGAAAAAAATAGCAGTTTTAGGCGGTAGTACAACTCATGATATTGTGAGAATTCTTGAACTTTTTCTGCTGAATCATGGTATTGAACCTAGTTTTTATGAGTCTGAGTTTGGCCAATATTGGGAAGATGCAGTTTTTGGTAATGATGAATTGACTGATTTCTCACCGGATATTATTTATATTCATACAAGCAACAGAAATATTACATTCTGGCCTGAGATAGGCAATACTGTACAAGAAGTGGATGAGTTATTAGACAGACAGTATTCTCACTATCGGGATATGTGGGAGAAAATAAGAGAACGCTGGAGATGTCCGATAATTCAGAATAATATGGAGTATCCATTCTATCGGTTATTAGGGAACCAGGATTGCGTAAATATATCGGGGAAAACTTCTTATATTAACAGCTTAAATATTAAATTTATGGAGTATGCAAGAGATCATGATAATTTTTATATTAATGATATAAATTACCAGTCAGCGGTATATGGGTTGGATGCGTGGTCGGATCCCTTTTACTGGCATATGTACAAATACTCTTTGAATCTGAATGCAATACCATGGTTGGCTCATAATATTGCCAATATAGTCAAATCTGTTTATGGAAAGAATAAAAAATCGCTTGTGTTGGATTTGGATAACACCCTGTGGGGAGGTGTTGTTGGTGACGAGGGCGCAGAAAATCTGGATTTAGGGCCGGAAACATCCATGGGACAGGTCTTTACGGAAATTCAGCAGTACGTTAAATCCTTGAAGAATATTGGAATTATATTAAATATAGATTCTAAAAATGATAGAGAAAATGCGTTAGCCGGGTTAAATCATCCGGATGGAGTGCTGAAACCGGATGATTTTATTATTATTAAGGCCAATTGGGAACCTAAAAGTCAAAATATTCTGGAAATTGCGAGTGAAATGAATATATTGCCAGAAAGCTTAGTTTTTATGGATGATAACCCTGCAGAAAGGGAAATTGTCAGGATGCATGGACAGGGAGCTGCTGTACCTGAAATTGGTACTCCGGAGCAATATATCAGGATTCTTGACCATAATGGGTATTTTGAGGTAACAAGCATCTCTGAGGATGATAAGAACCGAAATGAAATGTATAAGGCTAATGCTATGCGCGTGGAACAGCAGGCTTCTTTTACAGATTATGGAGAGTATTTGGATTCACTTGATATGCATGCAGTCATTTTGCCTTTTGAGCCCATATATATGTCCAGAATAGCCCAATTGACGAATAAAAGTAACCAGTTTAATCTGACGACTAAGCGTTATACGCAGGCAGAAATAGAGAAAGCGGCAGAAGATATAAATCAAATTACTCTTTATGGAAAGTTGGAGGATAAGTTCGGAGATAATGGTGTGGTTTCAGTCATAATTGGTCATATTGAAGAAAAAGAATATAAAGCACTTCATATTGATCTTTGGCTTATGAGCTGCCGTGTATTGAAACGGGATATGGAATATGCTATGATGGATAAGCTGACAGAAATATGCAGGGCTCAAGATGTTTTATATATCTATGGTTATTATATTCCCACAGCTAAAAATGGAATGGTTAAAAATTTTTATCAGCTGCAGGGCTTTGAAAAGATTGATGATAAAAACGGAAATACTGTTTGGCGTTTCATGATATCAGAGGATTATAAACTGAAAAATAAGCATATTTCTGTTAACAAGTAGTGATACACTGTTGAAAACAGGATGGAGGATAAAATGACAAGACAAGAAGTTTTTGAGAAATTAAATGAAGTATTTCGTGACGTATTTGATGATGACAGTATATGTGTCGCGGAATCTACTACATCTAATGATATTGATGATTGGGATTCTCTGGAACATATTAATTTAATAGCAGCAGTAGAACAGGAATTCGGTATTAAATTCAATATGGGGCAGGTAGTGACTATGAAGAATGTGGGAGAGATGGCCAATATAATTATCAGCCAGATCTCAGAATAAGAAACTGGTAATCGTCTGGAAAGGAATAAATAGCCTTGGGGATTACATCATTTTATTTTATTTTGTTTTATGCCATTGTACTGTTTCTTTATTATTTATTACCAGGGAAATACCAATGGATAATATTACTTTCCGCAAGTGTCGTGTACTATGTTTTGTCAGGCAATGTACTTCTGATACTTTATCCTTTATTTGCTGTAATGGTGTGTTATATTGGTATCAATGTAATGTCAAATGCAAAGGAAAAGGAAAAATATCTGCGGGAAAAAGGGAAAGATCCGGAGAAGCGACGAAAAGCGGCGCTTCTTTTTGTGATATTTTCAAATCTGGCAATATTAATTTTATTAAAATATATTAACTTTGGAATTAATACAATAAATGGAATTGCATCCTGGTTTGTAACTGAAAATGAGATTTTTTCCGGCTTTAAGTGGCTTATTCCTCTTGGGATATCCTATTATTCGCTTTCCCTGATTGGTTATGTAATAGATGTGTATTATGGTATAGCGCAAACGCAATGGAACCCTGCCAAACTGGCTCTGTATGGTCTTTATTTCCCAACTATGGTTTCAGGGCCTATTCTTCAGTACAGAGAAGATGGAGAACAGTTTTTTGCAGCACATTCATTTGATTATAAACAAGTCACCCAGGGAATGCAGCGTATGCTATGGGGCTTTTTTAAGATACTTGTCATATCGGAACGCATGGGATTGGTAGCAGATACTGTATATGGCGATTATAAAAATTATCCCGGATTTTATATCTGGATAGGGACAATTGCTTTTGCTTTTCAGCTTTATACTAATTTTTCTGGTGGAATGGATATTGCATTAGGTTTATCTCAAACCTTTAGTATTAAACTGCCGGAGAATTTTGAACGGCCTTTTTTCTCTAAAAACATATCGGAGTATTGGCGAAGATGGCATATTACATTGGGTATTTGGATGAAGGAATATATCTTTTATCCGATTCTTCGTTCTTCGTTTTTTACAAAATTAAATAAGATTATGCGAAATAAGTTTGGGAAAAAGAGGGGGAAACAGTTTACTACCTTTGCAGGTATGTTTATATTATGGTTTACTGTGGGTATCTGGCATGGTGGAGACTGGAAATATATTATAGGATCAGGATTGTTGCATTGGTTCTATATTGTATCTGGAGAATTGCTGGAACCCTGTTTTATACGGATTATGAATAAACTTCATATTAAAGGCAAATCACGCGGCATGGATATTTTCCGGATTATCAGAACTTTTTTCCTTGTAAATATAGGTTTTGTATTTTTCAGAGCCTCCAGTGTTGGAGATGCTTTTGAAATGTTGAGAGAAGCAATAAATATAGGGAATATTACAGCAGTGTTGTCAGGTGGAATATTTTCCTTAGGGCTCAATTGGATTGAGTTTTCAATTGGGGTGATTTCTTTGCTGATCCTTTTTTCTATATCATTGCTGCAGAGAAAAGGTTCGGTAAGAGAAAAGATTGCGGCGAGAGCATTGCCTGTCAGATGGCTGTTATGGTATGGTTTGTTATTTTATGTTATTTTATTGGGATATTATGGACCGGGTTACAGTGCAGCAGAATTTATATATCAGGGCTTTTAAGGGAGAAGAGTATGGATAAAATTGCAGTATTAATTCCTTGTTACAATGAAGAAAAAACGATTGAAAAAGTGGTTTCTGATGCAAAACAGGCACTTCCGGAGGCTGTTATTTATGTTTATGATAATAACTCCAAGGATAGAACCGTGGAATTGGCCAGGAAGGCCGGCGCTGTTATACGTTATGAAAGAAAGCAAGGAAAAGGAAACGTTATCAGAAGAATGTTTCGGGAAATAGATGCTCTGTGTTATATAATGATTGATGGTGATGATACGTATCCATTGGAGTATGCGCGGGAGATGGCTGATAAGGTGCTTCTTGAGAATTCGGATATGGTGGTAGGAGATAGGTTATCTTCCACATATTATCAGGAAAATAAAAGACCATTTCATAATATGGGGAACAGTCTGGTGAAATCCAGTATTAATCTGCTGTTTAATTCGGAAATTCAGGATATTATGACCGGATATCGGGCATTCAGTTATCAATTTGTAAAGAGCTTTCCTGTATTATCCAAGGGGTTTGAGATTGAAACGGAAATGAGCATACATGCTGTTTATAACAATATGCAGGTGGATAACGTTATAGTAAATTACCGGGATCGGCCTGAGGGAAGTGAGTCAAAGCTGAATACTTATTCTGATGGGATTAGAGTGCTGGGTACAATTTTAAAAATGTTTCGTCAGTATAAACCTCTTGCGTATTTTACTCTTTTGGCGGTTTTTCTTACCGTGCTTTCTGCCGTATTTTTTGTTCCTGTCTTATGGGAGTTTTGGGAAACGGGAATGGTGGATAAGTTTCCGACCTTGATTGTATGTGGATTTGTAGAATTAGCGGCTATACAATCTATTTTTGCAGGGCTTATTCTTCATAATTTGGGGGTGAAGGAACGAAGGGATTTTGAAATGCAGTTAAATAATATTCGGGAAAGGTTTGAACGTATCAAATAATAGATAATAGTTCTTTGGTTGATTCTGGTTACCTTAAGATTTTATGAATATCGTTGAAGTGAACGATGAAATATTTTATACTTAGATTAAAAGATGATTTATTTAGTCAGATATTTGCTTTTTATAGGCAGAAGGAGTTTTAATGAAAAACAGTACAAAGAGATGTAAAGCTGTATTGATAGCCATTATAATGGTTGTAGCTATGTTGTTTTCAGCGTGCGGTAATAAAAATGCTGTTAATACCGATACTGATAATGTGGAAGAACTGAAGGAACAAATTGAATCTCTGATGGCGGAGAATGAAGAATTGAGACAAAAACTGTCTCAGGAAGGCGAAACGGAAATAGCGTCTTCTGGTACGGAGCAGGCTACTGCAGAAACTGGTTCGGCAGAGCAAGAGGAAACGGAAGGGCAGGAGGCGGAGGCTCCTCAGGAGGAACGAAAAAATATTGTCGTTCTGGGTGATAGTATATGGGATATGGACAGAGGTGATACAGGTATTGCTGCACAGGTTGCTCAATATATGAATGCAGATGTATATAATTGTGCAATTGGAGGTTCAAGAGCAACATTAAAGGATGGGGAATCACCGGATGATTTTGAAAACTGGGATTCTACATCGTTGATGGGGTTAGTAAATGTACTGGCGGGAAAGGTTGAGCCTGATTTTCTTGAAGGTTATCCGGCCGGAGGCGTTATTCGTAATGTGAATCCTCAAACGGTGGATTATTATATTCTTGCATATGGTTTAAATGATTATTTCTCAAAAGTTCCAATTGCTGTAGAGGGCGGTTCTAACTGGGATGCGCATGGTTATGCCGGCGCTTTAAGAAATGCAATTCTTTTGTTAGGTCAGATTAGTCCACAGGCACAAATACTAATTATTTCACCTACCTATTGTCAGTTTTTTAAAGATGGGGTGATGGAAACAGACAGTAATATGAGGAATTATGGACAGGGAACGTTAACTGATTATGCAAATGCTGCAAGAAATGTGGCAGAAGTGAATAAGACGTTATATATTGATGCATACAGTACAATGGGAATAAACATATATAGTGCGGAACAATATTTAGAGGATGGTATTCATTTGACTGTGGAAGGAAGGGCATTATATGCAAAAGCGGTTTCCAGTTGTCTGAAATATGGAAAGCCCGGAGAAGTTTCAGGCAATTCAATCTATTATTAATAGACTGAAAAGTTTATATAATATATGGTATATTATATAGAGCGTTATAGAGCCAAATGATCATGTTAAAATGGTCATTTGGCTCTTGTTTAATCTTGATGATACAGATCCCTGGTATATACCTTATCTATTACATCTTCCAGTTCGTTATAATATCGATTAGCAACAATTACATCACTGCTTTTTGAAAATTCGCTAAAATCTTTATACACTTTAGAACCGAAAAATTCTTCTTCTTTCAGGGCGGGTTCATAAAGGATAACAGTGGCACCTTTTGCCTTTAAACGTTTCATAACACCTTGAATGGAACTTTGACGAAAATTATCAGAATTTGTTTTCATGGTAAGCCGGTATATACCGATCGTCACTTTTTCCCCCCCAGTTTCAGTTATGTTCTCGGAAAAATCATAAAAACCAGCTTTTTCAAGTATACGCTCGGCTATGAAATCTTTTCTTGTACGGTTAGAATCAACAATAGCCTGGATAATATTTTCGGGAACATTTTTATAATTGGCAAGGAGCTGTTTTGTATCTTTAGGAAGACAGTATCCTCCGTATCCAAAGGAGGGATTATTATAGTGATTGCCTATTCGGGGATCCAGACAGACTCCCTTTATTATTTGATCTGTATTTAGTCCATGCATTTCAGCATATGTATCTAATTCATTAAAATAACACACACGTAGTGCCAAATAAGTATTAGCAAAAAGCTTTACTGCCTCGGCTTCAGTTGGGTTTATTATCAGAGTTGGAATGTTTTGCTTGATTGCGCCTTCCTTCAGCAGAGCAATGAAGAGGTGTGCTTTTTCCATAAGATTTTTGTTTTCACATGGAACACCTACTATAATTCGAGAAGGATATAGATTGTCATAAAGAGCGTGCCCTTCTCTTAAAAATTCAGGACTGAATAATATACGATCTGTATGATATTTTTTGCAAAGCGATTCTGTATAACCAACGGGGACCGTTGATTTAATTATGATAATTGCTTTCTTATTGACACTAAGAACTTTTTCTATGACATCTTCGACAGACGATGTATTAAAATAATTTTGTATGGGATCATAATTTGTAGGTGTGGACACAATAATAATATCTGCTTCTTGATATGCTTGCAGGGCATCTGTTGTGGCAGTTAAATTTAATTCTCTGGTAGAAAGATATTCTTCAACCTCTCTATCAACAATAGGTGATATTTTTTTATTAATAGCATCAACCTTGTTTGAATTTATATCTACTGCATAAACCTTATTATGTTGAGACAGTAATATTGCATTGCTTAGCCCTACATAACCGGTACCGGCAATTGCTATAGTATATATTGGATTAGAAGTCTTTTGCATGTTCATTTTTCGAGTTCCCTTTCTGTGATTTAGAAAGTAATAACATAAAATTAAAATTGCATATAAATAAATTCTGTAGATACACCTTTCTCAGAGAAAAGCAGAATAACCAATAACAAAAAGATATATACTGGCCACCTGATAAAAAAACGCTGTTTTGAAATAAAACCAATGACGTCTGTTTTCAGAGATGCAAAATCATACAAAAACAGTAAAATTATAGGAAGACAATTATATATTAAATGAGTAAAAGTAAGACCCATTTGCAAAGCGCTATCTTGAAAATACATCGATAACTTTGATATACCTGTGAACATATTTTTTAGTACATATATTCCATCTTGAATAGTAGCAGCACGGAAGAATATCCAGGCGAAACAAACGAGCATAAAGGTAAACGGAACAGTAATGATGCTTAGAAGAAAATGATAATATCTGTTTCGTTGAAATGGACTTGTTTTTGCATTCCATGGGAAAAAACCTTCGATTATTTGGTAAATACCATGGATGCCTCCCCACAATATATAATTCCAGCTGGCACCATGCCATAGACCACTGATAAGAAAAGTAATCATGATATTTAATGCATGACGGATTTTTCCCACTCTACTTCCTCCTAAAGGTATATAGATGTAATCTCTTAACCAGGAAGATAAAGAAATATGCCATCTGCCCCAGAAATCTTTAATCGATGAAGCCAAATAAGGGGCCTTAAAATTCTGAGTCAGATTAATGCCTAAGACTTTAGCAGATCCCAAAGCAATATCTGTATAACCGGAAAAATCGCAGTAGAGTTGTATGGCAAAGAAAAAGGTGGCCAGCACAAGGGAAAATCCCTTATAAGCTGATAAATTGTTATATACTTGATTAACATAAACGGAAAGGCCATCTGCTAAAACTAATTTTTTAAAATAACCCCATGCCATTAATTTCAAACCATAGGATGCTTGATCGAATTGAAATTTACGATGTGCATTCAATTGAGGCAGCAGTTTTTTGCCTCTTTCAATAGGACCCTGCATTACTTTTGGAAAAAAAGAAATATAGACGGCGTAAATTCCAAAACTTTTCTCTGCATGTATATCTCCTTTATAGACATCAACCAAATAACTTATGGTTTGAAAAATATAGAAAGATATTCCGATTGGAAGCGCCAGTTTGAGGGTAGTCGGGTGCATAGGAATAGACAGCTTTTCAAATAATAATGAAATGTTTTCGGTAAAAAAATTAAAATATTTAAAGAAAAATAATACTCCCGCGCATAATATGATTGAAATGATAAGAATTGATTTACGATATACTTTACCTTTACGCCGGACATCCATTAATAAAGCGGCAATATAAGAGACAATTGTTGTGAGTAGAATTACTGATATATACTCAGGCCCCCAGCTGGCGTAAAAATAGTAGCTGGACATGAGAAGGATTATCCAACGAAATTTGCCAGGCGTTATCCAGTAAAGTGTAAAAACTACGGGGAGAAATAGGGCATATCCGAAAGAATTAAATAGCATAAAAATCACCTTTCTGTTTTTCTTCTGTGGAAAAACAGTTGTAATTTAAAATTTGGTTACAAAATAATAGACTGATCACATAATTGTACTATATTATACTATGATATTAAAAAATATACAAGTATTGAGAAAACAAATTTTTGATTGCCAAAAAAAGGAATATGTTATCTTTTGGTAAGAGGTATTTTTATGAAAAAGATTAAGATAACACCAATTTTGTTTATATATTTTCTGTTTACAGCAGGAATATTGGCTTTATTTTTATCTCTGTGCTTCAGGGGAGGAAATTTTCTGGAGGATATTGTATATGATTTCAGTCATTTTGTTGATTTTTTTGATCATGTAAGAAGATTTTATATGGGATTAGGGAGTGTGTATGAGGAAGGAATGCATGCATGTTTTCCGCCTTTGGCGTACTGCCTGTATTATATAGTGGCCAGAATTTTATATAAAGATAATTTTCTCAATCCTGACGCGCTTAGTACAAGTGGTTCGGGTGCATTGATATTTTGTATGTTGATTGTGGCATTTACAACATTATTTATTTTTGCTTTTTTTAGAATGTATCAGTGTAAAGGTATGAAAGAGAAAAAGTGGATGGCAGTCCTGCTTCTTTGTTCCTATCCTTTTTGGTTGGCTATTGAAAGAGGAAATATGTCACTTTTGGTATTAGTATTGTTAATGTATGCTATGTCACTTAAGGATTCAGAAAAAAATGGGTGAGGGAAACAGCATTATTTTTATTTGCGATAGCAGCAGCTTTAAAATTATATCCGGCAGTATTTGGTATATTATACCTGGTTAAAAAAAGGTATAAAGAAGCAGGGCGTCTGATAATTTATGGATTTTTATTTTTCTTTGTGCCATTTGTGTTTTTTCAGGGAGGGAATGGTTTCAGGATATTCCTGTATAATATAACCGCAGTTGGAAGCGGAACAACAGGTGTTACTATAGTTGGCATTTGTGGAAGAATTGCCGGTGCATTAGGGATGAGTTTAAAAAAGGTCATGAAATCGGACGATTGATTTCTTATATTTATTTTATTATTGTAGTTTTTTATTGTTGCTATAAAAAAGAGTCATGGAGGTCAATTACACTTCTTACTAGTTTGATGATTATATTTGTGCCCGCCAGTGGGACATATTGTCTTATTTACTGTGTAATACCTTTTATTTGTTTTCTGAATGAAATGATAAAAGAGAAAGAGAGTAAATGGATTGATTATATTTATTCTGTTTTATTTGTTTTAATTTTTGCAGCTTATCCGATAAGGGTGTTAGGGTCTTCGGGTATGCTGTATATTGCTTTTTATTTACTGATTGCGGTATTATTGATTGAACAAGGGGTGCAATTGATAATGAAGGTACGGGATATGTTTGGGAATAGGCGATCAACATTATAGTGATATCTATAATAGTTTTAAGCCAAATAATAGGTTATTTGTGCATAAATCATAATTGACTGGAAGGATTTTATAATCATATTTTTTAAATGTATAAAATAGATGAACCGTAAACGTGGGAGAAAAATAAAATGTTAAGAAAAATTATAGATCAAAAAAGCTTTTGCTGCTTCTACTATTTGAAATATTGGTAATTGTATGGGTGTTGGGCAGTTGGGAAGGACACAAATTAAAAGAGTATTTTGGTGGAGAAAGTCTTCTGTCTGAGGCTGGAATTTACACTCCGGAATTTATGGGTGGAGGCATGTATATAGACAGTACCTTTGGAATGGCAGAAAAATTTGTATCTACACCAGGTGTTAATTTATCTAGAGGAACATATCAGGTAGTAATAGAATATGAAGCAGAGGAAAGTGGACAGACTTATAGTGCTTCTTCTGTTAATCCGGGTTATTGGGTGGTAATGGGAAAGCAGGACGTGTCTATTAATCCTAAGGAGAATATAGAATCCTTTACAATATGGGCGGAACGAGAAATAAAAGGCTATCGTATTGAAGTAAACTATAATGGCTCTGGTTATCTGCTCATAAAGAATGTACAAATAGTTCAGACAAATGCTAATTTTGGTATGCATATACTGATTGGAGCCTTTCTTTTATTGGTAATAAATATCGGATACGTTGCAGGTACTAGAAAATGGCTTAAAAAAGTAAGTCAAAAACATAAAAATATTGTTGCTGCGATTTGTTTAATTACATTTATTGCATCAGTACCTTTGCTGTCAAGTTATTTATATTCAGGACATGATCTTCCTTTTCATTTGCTTAGAATTGAGGGGATAAAGGATGCTTTGCGGGTAGGACAATTTCCTGTAAGGATTCAGCCAAACTGGTTTCAGGGATATGGTTATGCATCCTCTATTTTTTATGGAGATTTATTTTTATACATCCCCGCAATTATCAGGCTTTTTGGTTTTCCGTTACAAACGGCATATAAAATATATGTTGCTCTAATTAATCTTTTAAGCTGTATATTAGGCTATTATTGTTTTAAAAATATACTGCGCAATGAATATGCTGCGCTAGTTGGTAGTATGCTTTATGTGTTATCACCATACCGATTGGGGAATATTTATATAAGAGGAGCTGTTGGAGAATATACTGCTATGGCTTTCTTCCCACTTGTTGTTGCAGGTCTATATCTTATTTTAGCTGAAAGGATTACAGATGATAATATAAGAAAAGGAAGGTTATTCCTAATTCTTGGGTTTTCCGGAATATTGCAAAGCCATATGATCAGTTGTGAAATGACTGGTTTTTTTACTCTCTTAGTAAGTATTATATTTATAAAGAGAATTTTTATGAATAGAAGATGGATGGCATTGATAACAGGAGCAGTAATTACTGTTCTGTTGAACCTTTGGTTTTTACTGCCATTTATATCTTATAGTGTGCAAGGGGGATTTAGTATTGTAGAGCCGGGAGGAATCGCGCAAATTCAGACGTATAATGCATTTGCTAATCAGCTATTCGATTTTTTCCCGAATGCTTTTGGAAGTTCATATAGTATATCGGAGCGGTTGCAAAGCCCTATGCAAATGCCTTTAACTACTGGTTTTGTACTTGTAGGTACTATTTTTGTATTTTTGTTTTATATCTGTAATATTAAGAAAGAAATTGAGTCGGAGATTAGAACTGGAAAGGTGTGTATTGTATTTGCTATTCTTGCTTTGTGGATGACGACCACTTGGTTTCCTTGGGATATGCTGTCTGGAATAGGAAAAATCTCGTCCTTTTTGATAGGCAATATGCAGTATGGATGGCGTATGCTGAGTGTGGCTTCTGTTTTACTGGCGGTGACGGCGGGATGCCTGCTGAGTATTATTGATAAAAATGAAGAAAAAAGTACGAAAAGAGGAATTTATGCTATATACTGTATTGTCGGTATTTTATGTGGAGGATGGTTTTTAAGCAGCATAATGAATAACAGTTCAGTAATTCTTTGCAGGGACAGAAGTGAAATTAGTGAGGATAGCGTTACAAGTCTGGAATACATTCCTAAAGGTACCGATAGAAATAAATTTACTGAAGGGCTTCCTATAGCAAGTGAGGGGGTTGTTTGGGAGAATTATGTAAATAATAATGGCAGAGTTCGGATAATATGTCGTAATAGTAGTCCATATGAAAAGGGATATTTACAGCTTCCCTTATTGAATTATAAAGGATATATTGCAGAAAGTATATTGAAAGAGGAGAAACTGCAAATTGAAAATGGTGATAATAATCGGATTAAGGTAATAATTCCATCTGGGTTCCAAGGTGAAATTAGCGTGCGGTTTCAGGAACCTTGGTTATGGAGAATTGGATGTATAATCTCATTACTTACCATAGTAATGATTTTAAGAAATATTGTGTCACTTTTTAGGGGAGGACATAAGGAAATTTAAGCATTATAAATTATGAAGGAGAAAGCCTATTCTGAATTAAAATGGCTCATAAATCTGAATAACCAGTAGTGTGGTAACAGCTCATTATGGGCCTTTTTCAAAAAAATAAAATGTAAAGTATAAATTCTATTCTTTTTTTGAAGAAAAAGAATATCTGATACAAGTGAAAAACAGATTATAATGCACATAAAAGAGGGAAAACTGAATTTAACTATTCTCATTTAAGGTTGAACAGGAGACTGAGTTGAAAAAAATAAATCCCTCTATAAAGAAACTTAAGAAAGTAAAAATCGATGTGTTTTCAGTTGTTCTACTTGGTATTTCTCTTTGTTTTTATCTTTTCTTTGCCTTTTATGACGGCGCTGTCATCTGTGTAGACTCTCCCGGCTACATCAGCATGCGCCTTTCCCGTGAGCCGTTCTACCCGCTCCTTCTGGCATTTTTCAGAAAACTATTTTCATCATTCCCCAACGATTTTTACTTAACAGCCGTCGCCTTTTTCCAAAGCATACTTATGGCAGCTGCTACATGGACCCTGGTAAGATACATCTGGAAAGAACTGAGACTGCCTGAATCAATCGCATTTCTCAGCCTGTTAATGCCCCTTGCTGTCTCCTTTTTATGCCGTTTTGCAGCTAAAAGAGAATCCATGTATTCGAACAGCATTCTTACAGAAGGAATAGCCATATCACTGTATCTGTTGTTTTTCCGATATTTATTGGAGTACTGCATCCACCAAAGCAAAAAAAGCCTTCTTTTAAGCAGTATACTGGTCTTTATTATGATATCTACCAGAAAGCAGATGTTCGTTACTCTGGCACTCCTGGTTTTATGTATCCTTATCGTAAATATAGTTCATAAAAAAGCCTTCCGGGGAATTCTTGTTCTGTCACTATGTACGCTTGCAATAGTAGGAAGTGCCACGCTTCTGGATATGGGATATAATTATGCTCTCCGCGGAAATGCGGTCAGGCACACTAATGACAACCGCTTCATCACTACCATGGCATTTTATACGGCAGAAAGAAGCGATGCCGCATATATTAATGATGAAGAGGTTCGGGATGTCTTTTTGGAAGTATACGATGTCTGCGATCAAAAAGGCTACCTGAAACACAGCGCCGAAGAAGGCTGGTTTAACCGCGTGACTCATTTCGGCGATTATTACGACTGTATACAGATAAACACAATGGGTCCTATTATCACTCAATATGTGCAGGAACATTATGAAGGCGGCGAAGTAGAGCTGGGGAAAAAAGTGGATCAGATTATGAGCACGATAAATATTTCAGTCATGCCCCACAATGCCATGAACATACTGGGTTCATTCCTGGACAATGTCCTTTCCGGCCTGATAACCACTGTTGCCAAACGGAATATCCTTTTAAACTGGTACAGTTTTTTCATATATATTATTTATATTCTTCTGCTGATATGGAACATCAGAGTCAGAGGCCATATGAAAACCGCGGTTTTAGCGGGATTAACGCTGCTGGCAATCATAGGAAATGTAACGCTGGTTTCCCTGGTAATTTTCTGCCAGACAAGATACACTATCTATAACATGGGATTGTTCTATATTTGCCTGATTATAATGCTGTATAATCTAATCCGGCATGAACATCTGCTGCATATAACATCCAAGAATCAAAATCTGTAAATCTGTCAGGGTACAGCACTACTGTGTACCCTAACATAAATTTGCCTTGTTTTACAATTTTTCTTGTAAATCGTCACACTTTGGGCTAAACTGATTAATGCATAACGTATCAAAAAATAATCATCAAAATATGTATTTTATGGAGATCCCATATGCTTTTTAATTCCTATATATTCCTGTTTTTATTTCTTCCATTATGTCTGGGTGGCTACTATCTGCTGGCGCACTTCGGAAAAGCAAAGCCTGCCAAGCTGTGTTTGACAGGTTTTTCCCTATGGTTTTACGGGTATTTTAATCCAAGCTACCTTCTTATTATGCTGTTCAGTATTCTGTTTAATTACGGTATCTTCCGGCTGCTTATATCCGCCCGAAAGAAAAATCGTATGAGCGGAATAGCAGGCAGCAGATTTTGGATGACAATCGGGGTCTTAAGCAACCTGGGTATCCTGTTCTATTTCAAATACTATGATTTCTTTATTGAAAATGTAAATGCGGTCTTTGATACTTCATTCATGTTAAAGGGGATTTTGCTGCCTCTGGGAATCAGTTTTTTTACCTTCCAGCAAATCGGCTTTGTGGTGGATTCATACCGGGGTGAGATAGAATCCTGCTCTTTTCTGGACTATTCCCTGTTCGTTTCCTTTTTCCCTCAGCTGATAGCGGGGCCTATTGTAAACCATAATGAAATGATGCCTCAGTTTGAGCAGATTGGGCATCGGCAGATGGATTGGAACCAGTTCACTTCAGGAGTATATTTATTTACCCTGGGTATGGTAAAAAAGGTTCTTGTAGCGGATACTTTTGGCAAAGCGGTAAACTGGGGATATTCCAATGTATCAGGCCTGACCGGTGTGGATAGTGCGCTGCTGATTCTTTTTTATGTCCTGCAGCTGTATTTTGACTTCAGCGGGTACTGCAACATGGCCAGGGGGCTTGGATGGCTTTTCGGAATAGAAATACCGGTTAACTTCAATTCACCATATAAAGCGGTGGATATTGTTGATTTCTGGAAAAGATGGCATATTACGCTGAGCCGCTTTTTTACAAAATATGTCTATATCCCGTTGGGGGGAAACAGGAAGGGCAGGGGACGTATGTATGGCAACCTGTTTATGATTTATCTGCTCAGCGGAATCTGGCATGGTGCCGGATGGACCTATGTATTATGGAGTGTGACACAGGGTGTTTTATATATTCTGACCCGTATGTGGCGGCTATATAAGAAAGAAAGAAAAGTACCGGCAGCAGAAAAGGAAAAAAGTCCTTTCCTTCAGAAGCTTGTCAGGGGCGGAGGAATCCTGTTTACTTTTGTATATTTCAGTCTCACTTGTGTGTTTTTCCGGTCGGAAACCGTTGCTCAGGCTCTGGAAATTTTCCGCCGGCTGTTTACAGGGGGGATTGCAGTACCTGCTGAAGCCATGACTCAGGGCTTTAATCTGGATGAATTCTGGTATGTGATGAAGCTTCTGCATCTGGACAGGCTGCCGTACAGTCAGATGTATTTATGCGGCGGTATTACTTTAATCACTTTGATAGTGGTATTTGCTGCGCCTAATGCGGATGAGCTGGCGGAGCGTTTTAAACCAAAGGTATGGAATGCGTTGGTTATGGCGGGGTTGTTTTTATGGTGTGTGCTGTCCCTTTCGGGTGTCAGCAGCTTTCTGTATTTTAACTTTTAGCGCAGTATTGCCGCAAATGCGGCATGGGTATGATTTTACGAGGTATAGGAATGAAATCTTGCAAAAAATGGCTGCTGCTGTTTGGCGGCGTTTTGTTGGCGGGTCTTGTGGCAATCGCCGCGTTAGTGATATATGTGGATCCTTTTTTTCAATATCATAAACCGCTGTCTTTTTTTCCATATAAGGTGGATAATCAATTGAGCCAGAATCCGGGAATGGCCAGGAGGCTGGATTATGACAGTGTGCTGCTGGGATCGTCGATGACAGCGAGTTTTGATACGGACTGGTTTACGGAGGTAATGGGACTTCAGACTGTGAAGCTGAGCTATAATGGAGCGTTTCCGAAGGATGAAGCCAACATTATGGATATTATTTTCGATACCAAGGGCAGTTCGGTGAAAAAAATATTTATGGCAGTGGATCAGGGCGCTTTTTCTGCGGATACGGAGGCTACAAAATATCCCATCCCGGAATATTTATATGATAAAAATCCTTTTAATAATGTGCAGTATCTTTTTAATAAGGATGTTCTGCTGAATTATATTTTCAAACCATTGATTGATCCTACGGAAAGAACGGACTGGACGCAGCTGTACAAGCCGTGGTGGACGGATCAGTACTATACGAAGGCAAATGTGCTGATGTATTATGTTCCCGCGGAGGAGGCGGAGCAGGAGATGGCGAAGGATGCATTTGTGTCAGGTATCCGGGCCAATCTGGATGTGAATATACTTCCCTATGTCGAGGCTCATCCGGAGACAGAGTTTGTTTTCTGGTATCCTCCCTACAGCATTCTGTACTGGAATGATGTAATGCGGCAGAAGGAGCTGGATGCAGTTATAAGGGAATTGGAATATATGACGGAACAGCTGCTGGCCTATGATAATGTCAGGGTGTTCTGTTTTCAGAATAACAGGGAAATTGTATGTAATCTGAATAATTATGCGGATTATACTCATTATCATGGCGATATATGCCGATATATTGTGGAGAGCTTTAATAACGGGGACAATGAACTTACCTGGGAAAATTATGAAGAGGTGCTTTCGGATTTGAGAGTGCTTGCTTCTTCATATGATTATGAGGCTATTTATGATAACTGGTATGACTGATATCCCTGAATTTGTAAATATACAATGTGAAAAGAGGAATTTAGATGGCTGTTAAAGTACTGATAACCTTTGGAGTCCTGTTTGCAGCTCCGTTTTGTATAGGTTTGTTTCCGGTAAGGTTTATGCCCGGGGAGGAAAATAAGAAAGATCCTGTCACTGTCTATCTTGCAGGTTTCCTGCTGATGCTGGCGGTTTTCCAGTTGCTGGCGGTTCCGATAATATTGATGAAGCCATGGGGATTTCCGCAGATAGTGACGCTTTATTCTGTCTTGCTTGTGGTACTGTCTGCGGCAGGTCTGATTACGGGAAGAACGGTTCTGAAAAAGATGGCAGAAGCCGTGACAGGTTTATTTGATAAAAAAGGAAAATTCTCCTGGGAGACCTTTATTTACTGGCTTATTGCAGGCGGCTTAATTGTTTTCCAGATTTACATGGCATATACCCATGCCTTCTTTGACGGTGATGATGCCTATTACGTGGCGCAGTCCGTAATTGCGGATCAGTCCAATGTATTGTATCGCATTCTGCCTTATACGGGACTGACAACTACAGTAGATGTGCGTCATGCGCTGGCTACGCTTCCTATATGGGAAGCGTATCTGGCAAGAATCAGCGGGATACATCCGGCAATTATCGCTCATTCTCTTCTACCTTTGATTTTCATACCGGTAACCTATCTGTTTTATTTTCAAATCGGGAAAAGGCTGCTTAAGAAGGATTACAGGAAGCTGGCAGTGTTTATGATATTGGTAAGTGTGCTGCAGATATTCGGAAATACTTCTATTTATACCAATTCCACATTTTTCCTGATGCGTACATGGCAGGGGAAATCCATGCTGTGCAATATGGTTTTGCTGGCGATTCTGTGGTGCCTGCTTTCTCTCTGGGATAACCGGGGAGAGGCAAAGAAGGAAAAGCAGACCGGATGGTGGATAGTGCTGTGTGCGGTCAATGTGACAGCTGCTATGGCGACAACTATGGGGGCATTTCTTACGGGACTCCTGATAGCTGTTGTGGGGCTGGTGATTGCGGTGAGGGATAGGCGTCCTCAGGTGCTTCCCAAGCTGGCGGCCAGTTGTATTCCCTGTATATTGTACCTGGCAGTTTATATGGTATTAGTCTGAAAGGGTGAATGAAATTGAAAGAGATTCTCACTATTTTTATGGATTACAGCGGAAAGGGAATTTATCCGTTCCTTTTTCTGGCGGCGCTTATTTATTTGCTGGCCACAGAAAAGGATTCAAAAATACGCCGGGTGCTTCTGGAATCATCGCTGGTGATTACTGTACTGTTTTTCTTTCCCTTATTTAAGATGGTAATGGACAAGGTGGAGGAAGCCGGGACTTATTACCGTATTCTGTGGCTTTTGCCCATGACTGTTGTGATCGCGTATGCAGGGGTGAAGCTGATTGGGCGGCATACCAGAATCGGTTTGGCGGCAATGGTAATTGTTCTGGTGCTGGGCGGAGAATATTTATATAAAAGCCAGTATGTTACCCAGGCGAAAAATCGTTATCATCTTCCGCAGGCAGTGATTGCTATCTGCGATTTAATTGCACCGCAGGAAGATGAGGAGAGGGTATGGGCAGTATTTCCATCGGAATTGATTCATTTTGTCCGTCAGTATTCATCAGAAATCCAGATGCCTTATGGCAGAGACATGGTAGTAGCCAGCTGGGAGCATGTGGAGCATCCGATGTATGCATTGATGGAGGCGGATATTGTGCGCATAGATTTACTGGCAGAATTAGCGGATGACTACCAATGCCAATATATTATCCTGAATAAAGCTAAGAATATGGAAGGAGATCCGGAATCCAGCGGATTGGAAAAAATCGCTGAAGTGGGAGGATATGACATTTTCCGTAATGTGGATGTGCCGATTTTGAAAAAGACAGATACATCACATTAATGGCAGGTGATAATAAAAGGCCTTGACCAATCAAAAAGATTAGTCAAAGCCTTTTGCTCATTCCTTACCAACATTAAATATTTCCCGCGCAAACCGCGCCGCCACTCGTTCTCGTCCCGTTTTATTCAAATGATATCCGTCTGTCAGACATTTTTCCGCATCATCTTCATTGATCGTACCATAATAGTGATCCAATATGCTCACACCATTAGCCATAGCCACATCAATCTCATGAAGAACATAATCCGGAAGCACGCCGTTCCCAAAGTCTTCCGTATCCCCATTTATCATTTTGCCGTCGCTGTCTTTAAACTGTCCATAGGCAGGAGACATCACAACCAGCCGGATATAAGGGTATTTCTGCTGTATCTGCTGGATAGAAGCATTCAGCGCCCCGTCCCAGGTAAGCAGATTGATATCATTGTTTTCATCCATAACAGGCCGTTTATCCTTGTAGTCATTCAAATCATACATAATAACAATCATATCGACCTTGGAAAAATCCACACTCTTCAGTGTCTCCAATGCATCCGTGTACGCGCTGTCCTTATCGGAGAGCAGGCCGACCGCATGCTCCATCAAATCATAATTGTTTCCGCAAAGGGAAGCCGTTGTCAGATAAAGGCTCAGTGCATCCTGAGGAAAATTGTCGGAATATTCTGTATTTTTCATGGAAATATAAGTATCAGGAAATGCACAGTTATACACGACCGCATCACATTTTTCTGCGATCATTTCCGCCAGCCCGTCTTTTCCTCTTTCATCCGAGAAAGGATTGTTGCCCAGAGCGACAATAGTAGTTACGCCATCATCCTCCCTTCCGGCCAGCAGCTCCGGATCCAACGGCTGGATATAATCAAGGGCTTCCGTTTCAAATTCAGAGGTTATATTATCCGGATCATAACCGGAATCCTTGCCGATATTCCAGATTATCAGCTTCACCGCGGCTACAACAACCATTATGATAAGAACGCCCGCAATAATATAGTGGACATACTGTTCCGTTTCGGCTTTCCTTCGCTTACTCGATTTGCGGCGGGAAGAACCGGGACGGGAACCTGATTTATTGGAAGCGGTACGTTTATGGGATGTATTTTTTGTTCCCTGCCTGTTGTCTGGACGGGAAGGCATTCTTTCATCATCCTCCAAAGACAGGAAGTCTTCCTGCTCATCAGACTGTCCGATTTTATTTTTATCAATCATAGTTTACCTCCTTACCGTCCTATAGTATCATTATAGGCAGGGTGTGTCCATCTTATAAGAAATTTTTAAGAATTTACGAACACCGGCCGCGCTTACCGCCCACGGCTGCCCTGTGTTTCACGCCTTCCGCCCCGTCCTTCCTTCCCGCAGCGTATTTTTCCCTCCCCGGCGGGCCTATGTACCCTGCGCAGGCACGTTCTCACTCTGCCAAAAACGCAGCGGTACTAAGATTGCACAGGACGCAATCTAAGGACCGGTGTTTTTAGAAGGCCTGTGCAGGGAATAGGGTCCGTCCGGGAGGGCGGGGCAGTGGGACAGGGCCGGGAGAAAACCAGCAGCAGGAAGGGCAGGTTAAGAAATCCCAAGGGCCAAGCCACAGCAACCGCAGAATTTTGCTTCCGGCAGATCGGAAATCTGCCGGAAGCAAGGGGTTAATAGCCGAGATAGCTTATATTCAGGTCTGTATTGCCGCTGATTCCTCCGATTTTACCAGTGGAGGAATACTGCCACATGTCATATCTGCCGTTGTAGGTGGGCGCTGCTGCATATTGGGCGAGCCAAATCTTGTAGCCTCCCAGAGAACCTACGTTCAACTTGGAATTGAGCCAGGTTTTGTTTGCATAAACACCGGCCGTATAACCGCTGTTCTGGATTGTCTGGCAGTAAGCATTGACAATCTGGGTTCTTGTTCCTGTGTCCAGACCGTCCGCACGGCCGCCGCTGGCTTCCACATCCAGAAATACAGGATAGGATATTTTATAATTTTTGATCAGGGAAACGGTCATGGAAGCTTCTTCTACCGCTTCTATCTGATTCACGGCCTGGGTAAAGAAGTAAATTCCTACTTTTAATCCTGCTGCCGTTGCGCCCTGGACATTAGCTTTGAACTTGGGATCCTCAATGAGGGCGCCTGTGGAGGAACCACGGTATCCGCAGCGGATGATTACGAAGGATACACCGGAATTTTTTACCTCTGTCCAGTTGATATTTCCGTTATGCTTGGATACGTCGATTCCCAGCACGCCGGAACCGGAGCTGAGCGCTCCGTCGCTTCCGAAGGAGTATTTTACTCCCTGGATTACCTGGTCACCAGTTACCTTGTTGCCGTTTTTATCGAAATAATACCTTTTTCCGTCTATGGTCTGCCATCCGGTATATTTGTATTCCACATTTTCATTTTCTCTGTAGAATACGTTGTATTTATAGTAGTCAGCCACTACCGCAAGAACATATTTGCCATCTGCTGTTTTCACGTACAGCTGTTTGCCGCTCTTGTCTTTGAGAGGGGTTTTGGTATCATTTTTAGGATCTTCTCCGGTGACTGTGATCTCACAGGTAGCGGTTTTAGAGGTATCTTCGGAAGCTTTGGCTGTGATGGTTACTTTGCCGGGTTTGAGGGCTTTGATGGTGCCGTTGCCGTGTTCCTCTAAGGATACGATGTTTTTGTCGGACGTATACCAGAGGCAGCCGGTGTAGCCGGTGGTGTCGATTGTCGGGGTCAGCTTTATGCTTTCGCCTACTTTCAGAGTTACTTTGGTTTTGTCCAGAGTGATTCCTTTGACGGGGGCTGCCACTATGATTAGTTTTTCAGTCTTTGTATCTGTCGTACCATCCTGGAATTTAACTGTGATCGTAATTTTGGTTTCACCAGCGCGGATTGCTTTGATTCTGCCATTTCCGTCCACTGTGGCAAATTTTGTATTTTCAATGCTGAAGGAACGGCTGGAGCTGCCCTGGATGGTGCAGTAATCTTCCAGGTTTTTGAATTGTCCGGCTGTTACGCTCACATCCTTCATATCAAACTTTTTCGTTACATCCTCGGTGACTTTAAAGGCTAAGGTCGCCGTTTTGCCAGTATCTTTTTTGGATGTTGCGGTAATTGTGGTGTCGCCGGCAGCTTTACAGGTGACCTTACCGTTGGCATCTATTGTTGCAACACCTTCATTAGAGGACTTCCATGTAACAGATGCATCCGCATTGGCAGGATTGGGAGTGATGGATAGCTGGATGGTGGCACCTTTCTTTCCGCTGGCTTCTCCTTTGATGGCGATACTGTTCAGAACTACTTCCGCATCTTTTACCGTAATTTTCTGGGTGCCTGACTTTCCGCCGGCCTCGGCGGTAATTGTTGCTTCTCCGGCCTTGACGCCGGTTACTTTGCCGCCGTCAACTGTTGCAATACTGCTATCGGAGGAAGACCATTTCACTCCATCGTATTTGGCACCGTCAGGGGAAACATTCGCGGACAATGTGATACTGCTTCCCACTGTTACACTGGATTCACCGCTGATAGATACACTTTCCACGGGTACATCTTTTGCTTCTACTGAAACAGAAGCCGTAGCACTATAATTTCCATCGTTAGTCGTTACTGTAATGGTAGCTGTTCCTTTACCTTTAAATGTTACGTTACCGTTACTAACCGTAGCAACATCTTCATTGCTGGATGTCCAGCTCACATTTTTATTACTGGCATTATCCGGCTTAACATCAGCAGTAAGGGGGCTACTTTCTCCTACTTTACCCGAAAGACTGCCTGGGGAAACGCTGACTCCTGTCACTGCAATCTTTTCAGGTTCTGATGGTTTAGTCGGCTCATCTGTCGGTTCAGTTTTTGATTCTGTCCCAGGTGTCGTATTAGTATCACCGCCTTCTCCAGTCGTATCTCTTGGCTGGACTGTTTCAAACATAACCCAGGGCTTCTGGGACTTCACCCCATAAAATTTATCAAATACCAGACTTGCCGATGCTGAAGGATCCGGCACATCTGCCTTTTTCACCTCCACATATGCTCCATCGTTTCCGGAACCGCCTACAGGTGTCTTTGTTGATTCCACCCATTCCACGGTATCCTGCAATACCGATTCCGTCTGTGTCTTTACCTGTGTATCTTCTTTTGCCGCATTGACTTCGGACTCTTTCTTCACCTCATCCGCAACATCAATTTTCTTGTACTCTATATGGTCTTTTACTGTAACTTCCTGAGCATCTGAAGGCAGACTGTAACCATCCACATTCTCAGGCCCTGTTATTCTAACCGTATATTTGCCAGGAGTTATTCCCGTCAAATAAATAATTCCGTCTTTATCATCATCGTCTTTTGTGTAGGTTTTATCAGGCCCCTTTATTTCCACCTGGAAGTTTACAAGAGGAACCAGTTTTCCCGTTTTCCGGTTGACAAACTTGATTTTCAGGTCTTTTTCTACAGACGTCATATTCAGTCCGACCTGGACATCCGAGTTGTCATCCTTCTCATTATATTCCTCGGACTCATCGATATCGGTTACATCCGCAGCTTCCTGCTTCGCCTTATGCGCATCCGCCACAGCCAAAAATACACTGTCATCCGTCACATTAATCTGTGAAAGATTTTCACCAACAGAGGCAAAGGCCTGTACCTGCTTATCCGTTGCTTTGGCATTTGCCAGTATGGAAAAAGTGATAATCGCAAAAATACAAACGAAGATTCCTGTAAACCCGACAACCTTATCCATTGTATGAAGGCTGTTCCAGAATTCCACTATCGGATTAGCCTGTTTCCTGCGGGATGTCTGTTTCCTGGAATCTGAACCGCGGCCTGAATTTCCGGATCGGCTGTTGTCTCTTACCGCAGCGGCCTCCGAACGGCGTTCTCCGGCCTTTCTCCCTGCGTCTTCTTCTCTGGCTCTTGATGCTTCCCTGCGGCGCTGGGCCTCACGTTCCGTGACCTGCGCTCTGGACGTATTGTGAGAACGTTCGGAAGAAACATGTTTGGGTGCCCGGCTGTCCTGGCGTGGATCACCTGTTTCCGGACGCCTGGTTTTTTCTCTGTCACCGGAATCCTGTCTGTTCCGTATGCTGTCATTATTATGGTTTTCCGAGACAGTTTTTCTGGTGGCAGGCCCTCTGTCGGAGGACGGCGCTCTGTCCGCATATACTTTACGCATCCTTCCTTCTTCGGAAGGGTTCCGGCGTATTTCACTGCGTGCTGATTCAGACGCCCCTGTTCTTTCCGCATTCGAAGTTCCGCGATTCAGCCTTTCAGTACCTTTTGCTCGTTCACCGTTTGAACTTCCACGATTCAGGCTTTCGTTTTTTTTCACTCTTCCGTCATTCGATTTACCATGATTCGAGCCTTCCACGCTCTTCGCTCTTCCGGCGTTTACCTGCACGGAATCATGGTTTCCGGTACTTTTCACCCTTCTGGTTTCGCCGGTCCTGTTCCCACTTCCCTCTGAAATCCTTCTGCCTTCCGTATTTCCCGACGGACGGACTCTCTCTGCCCTCCGCTCTCCTTCTCTGCGGACCGGCCGCTCCTCATAATCAGAAAGCTGTGCTGCAGTTTCCGCCAGATCCTGCGTATCTTCAAAATCATCCTCGCTGATTTCCCATTGAGACAACAGGCTTTCCGTAACTTTTTCTATTTTCTCCGGCAGCTGCTCTTCCTCTGATGTATGCGGTCTTCTTTTTCCCATTGATTCATCGTTCGGTTTCGACATTCTTTGTATGTTTCTGTCCGGTATATTTTTTCTTTTTTCATCATTTGAATGGTCAGACATTTTAATTCTCCATTACTTTCTTTACTGCATTTTTTATCGATTGTCAGTAACCGGGGGATTCATCCATACTCCCCCTGAAAAAGCCTTTTATCAGGCATTTTCCCGCAGGAACAGTATACCACATCAATTCCCCGGCCTTCAACCTCGCACACCTCATTTCCAACAATTACTTCCTTAATATTCTCTTAATTTTCCCACAATCCCGCTTATTTCCGACGGCAGGCCACGTAATTGTTAATATGATATTATGCGTTCGGATACAATTACCGCGATTTTTGTCGAACTCTTTTCGTTGCGGGATATGGCAGAATATGACAGAATGAGATGGAAAGAAAGAAGAAAAGGAGTGATTCGTCATGATGTATATCCATTATTGTAAATATTGCCGTCGTATCCACATACTGAATGGACACAAGGTATACTGTCCGGCATGCAGCGGAAAATTGACGGAACTTGGTATTTCTTACATGAAATACGTGAATCTGAGCAAAACCGAACGCGGCCAGCTAAAGGAAAAATGCGCAGACGAAAAGGGACTGAAGGAGCTTTCTGTAGAATACCGGATGCACCGGTACAGCAAGTGGTTTAAGAACCTGCCGGCAGCCGGGGCCAGCACAGCAAATGCTTCTCCTGCCCCCGCTCCTACAGATAATAAACAATCACGCCTGCCAGAATACAACCCACGCCTGCAAGTTTCCGTATCGTGATTTTTTCTCCAAAGAAAAAACGGCCCAAAAAAAGGACAAGCACATAGCCAAAAGATTCAATCACAGGCCCGTTCATGAAAGAAAGTCCTCTGAGTCCGCTGATATTGAATACGGTAGAACCCAGAAGCAGCATGTATCCGCAAATCACCCAGGGATTCAGGTATTCCCTGAGAAAGGATTTATGCTGCTTTCCTGCGGCCTTTTTCAAAAGCACCTGGGAAAAGGACGCCGCAAGGACACCGGCAAAAAGCAAAAGGTAATATATACTAATTTTCACTGGTTAAATCCTCCTCTGTCCGGCCGCCGTTGACAATTATCGTCCCCGCGATAACCAGGGCAACACCTATCACATTTTTTACCGTAATATTGTCCTTAAAAATAACCACAGCCCATATCAAAGACCACAGCAGCGCCATGGCCCGGTTCGTATAGGCTACGGAAAGTTCAAATTTCTTTATCATCTGCTGCCACAGCAGCGCATAAATACCCAGAATCAGAAGCTCGGCACCATAAAAGCAAAAAAAGCCGACTGAAAAAAGAGGCTGGCCGCTGGCCTGTTTAGCCATGACTGTGGAGAGGGTATAAATGGCTATTACTATCTGCAGAACCAAAATATCTTTTATTGTTATTTTCTTTTTCATTTCCTTTTTCCCTGATTTTTCTTTTACTTGTTCCTATGTGATTATAACAGTTTTCCCATGCTTTGCAAACTATCGGAACACCGGCCGCGCTTACCGCCCACGGCTGCCCTGTGTTTCATGCCTTCCGCCCCCGTCCTTCCTTCCCGCAGCGTATTTTTCCCTCCCCGGCGGGCCTGTGTACCCTGCAAAGGCCTTCTAAAAACGCCGGTCCTTAGCACTACAGCGAACATTCTTTTTGATTTTACACACTTTTTTG
>ERZ857840.1000-NODE-1000-length-35341-cov-3.954741_pt1 | contig 35341 bp, 20 predicted proteins | sample MGYA00519760_ERZ857840 | MGnify/ENA primary metagenome ERZ857840 (study PRJEB31778, sample SAMEA3449371) | human gut metagenome | biome: human gut; feature: human-associated habitat; material: faeces | place: United Kingdom | collected 2010/2012 ... | reverse complement strand
TTTTGCCGGATTATGTACAAAGCCTGATGTGTTTACACCTTTTTCATATAGCAAAAATTCGGAAAAACAAGTGAAAAAATCCCAGCATGGATTCAAATTCTTTTCAGGAAACCTTCCAGATTTTCAGGTTTTTTCTGTAAAATCGTCCTTGACGTGTGGAAAAAGTCCTCAAAGTGTGCACTGTACAAAATGCCCCCCGAATGGGAAATCCCGGCAGGGCGGGTACCCTGCCGGAAACGTGTATTTTTTCTGCGGACAAGAATCTTAACGCGTCAGTCGATACCCTGGACCTTCACAAACTCCCATTCGCCGGATTCAGTGTTCGCCGCCTTGATGTAAGCCGCGTCGCGTTTTGCATCACCGATCTCGTCAAACTCGATCAGACCCGAAACGCCGGTGTAGCTCACGCCGGGAAGCGCTGCAAGCACTGCCGCAGGATCGGTGGAGCCAGCCGCCTTGATTGCCTCGAGCGCTACGAAGTATGCGTCGTAGCCCATCGCAGTAACCGCGGAGACCATGTCGTTGCCGCCGTTGTTGGTCAGCGCATCAGCATTGGCATTCATCCATTCCTTGATGCCGGCATCGAACTCAGGTGCGCCGCCTTCCTGATAGAAGGTCGTGATTTCAACATTGACGCTCTTGCCCTTGGCGGACTCGATAACCATGTTGTTGTCCCACGTATCCGAGCCGAGCAGATGACCCTCGAAGCCCTGTGCGCCTGCAGCTTCAATGATCAGCTGCGCGTAGTTCGTGGAGACCGGGGCGAAGATAACGCCCGCGCCCGCCGACTTGGCCGCCGCAGCCGCAGGCACCCCCGCAATCGTGGCCGCCGACGTGCGCCGCGCCATGGCTACGGCATCGAAGGTCGCCTATGGCGACCCGAGCGCCGGACTGAACATCGTGGGCATCACGGGCACCAAAGGCAAAACCACAACCTCGTACATGCTGCACGCCATTATGGACGCCGCCGAGGTGAGCACTTCGATTCTTGGCTCCATCGAAACCGACGACGGCATCGAGGAGTTCGAGAGCTGCAACACTACGCCCGAATCGCCCGATTTGTGGCGCCACCTTTCCAATACCGTGGCTTCGGGCCGCGCCCATATGGTCATGGAGGTTTCCAGTCAGGCGCTCAAATACGACCGCGTGCTGGGGCTCACCCTGAACATCGCCTGCTTCCTCAACATCGGCCGCGACCATATTTCACCCGCCGAGCACCCCACGTTCGAAGATTATTTCGAAAGCAAGCTCCGCATTTTCGACCAGTGCAAATGCGCCGTGGTAAACCTCGGCACCGAACACGTTGACGAGGTCATGGCCGCCGCGAAAGCCGCCCCGCAGCTGTTCACCGTCGGCGTCGACTGCAAAAACGCCGATTTGGTCGCCAGCAACGTGCGCACGGTCAAAGGCGGCATCGAATTCGATATCGCAGAAAGCGCCAAACTCGCCGCAGCGGCAGGCGAAGAAGATGCTTCGGCCAGCGCTCACACGGTCAAGCTGAGCATCGCAGGCCTGTTCAATGCCGAAAATGCGTTGTGCGCCATCGCGTGCGCGCGTCTTTTGGGCATCGGCTGGAACGCGATTGAGCAGGGCCTTTCGCACGTACGCGTGCCTGGCCGCATGGAAATCATCGCTTCGCCGAACGAGCCCATCACCGCTATTGTCGACTACGCGCACAACAAGCTTTCGTTCGAAACGCTGTTCAAGTCGTTGAAGAAGGAATATCCGGGCCAGCAAATCATCGCCATCTTCGGCGCTCCGGGCGGCAAGGCGTACGAGCGCCGCGAAGTGCTGCCGCAAACCGCCGGCGCCTATGCCGACCTGCTCATTTACGCCGAAGAGGATCCCGCGCACGATCGCGTGGAAGACATTTGCGCCGAGATGGCCAACAACACCCCTGAAGGCGTTGCGCACGAAATCATCTACGACCGCGAAGAAGCCTTCAAGCGCGCCGTGGAAGTCGCCCACGAAAGCGGCAAACCCACGGTTATCGCATTTCTCGCCAAGGGCGAAGAAGAGCTGCAACATCGCGGTGACAACTTCGAACCTATCAAGAGCGACTCAGCCATTGCCCACGAGGTTCTAGGCGCCTAACGTCGCACGCAACCCACCCCAAACAAGAAAGCCGCCCCGGGGCGGCTTTCTTTCGTTCGCTATTCGTCGATGAAGTAGCGCTTGTACCAAATAAGGAACACGAGCGGCGTATAAATCTTGCGTTGGTTCTGCGCCTTGCCCTCGTAGTGCTCGTCAAGCAATCCCATAAGCACGTCGCAATCGAAGAACTCGCTCGCCCACGGCGCCGTGAAGTATTCCTTCACCCAGTTGTACCACTTCTCTTCGCGCAGCCAATAAATCATAGGCACGGGGAAGCCGACTTTCGGACGCGTCGCCCACTCATCGGGCAGGCTCTTGTTCGCGGCGTGGCGCAGCACGAGCTTGTTGCCATTTTCATTCACGCGATAGCGATCGGGAATATGCTCGGCAAATTCCATCACACGGCGATCAAGGAATGGAACACGCAATTCAAGCGAGTGCGCCATGCACATCTTGTCGGCCTTGAGCAGAATATCGCCCGGCAGCCACATGTTCATGTCGAGGTACTGCTTGCGAATGAGCTCACTCTTATCGGAAACGCGCGCATAGATGGGCGCGGCAAGCTCGAAAGCGCCTTCACCCTTGTCGTATTCGGGGCGCAGCACGCTCGAGACTTCGCGCTCAGGCCACACGAGCGCCTGGCCAACGAAGTATTCCTCGGCCATTTCGGCACCCTTCATAAGGAAGTTATGGCCCTTGAAATACGGCATGTGCTTCGCTGCCTTGCCCAGCGCGCGGCGCACGCCGAACGGCACCATGCGCTTGTATTTCGCGACCGACGGGTTGTCCTCATACCATGCATAGCCGCCGAAAATCTCGTCGGCGCCTTCGCCCGAAAGCACAACCGTAACCTGCTCAGCAGCCATTTGTGCCAAGAACCACAGCGGCACGCTCGACAAATTCGACTGCGGCTCGTCCATGTGATACTGAATCTCGGGCAAGGCTTCGAAAAATTCGTCCGCAGAAATCATCTTGCGGTAGTTCTCGATGCCCAGCTTGTCAGAAAGCTCCTTGGCGTAATTGGTTTCGTTGAACTTGTTGTAATCGAAACCAACCGAGAACGTTTTGTCGGGCATGAGGCATGCGGCGATGTAGCTCGAATCGACACCGCCCGAAAGGAAGCTGCCCACCTTCACGTCGGCGATGCGGTGCGCGCTCACGCTTTCATGCACCACTTCATCGAGCTCGTCGACATATTCCTCGAACGGCTTGTCGATTTCCGAGAAATCGCAATCCCAATAGCGGCGCACATCCATCGTGTGGGTGGCCAGATCGTAAGTGAAGCAATGCGCGGCCGGCAGCTTGTACACGCCCTCGAAGAACGTTTCGTCGGTCGCGGAGAACTGCAGCGTGAGATACGGACGCAGCGCATTGTGGTTCACAGCCTTGTGGAACTTCGGGTGCGCGAGGAAGCTCTTGATCTCGCTGCCGAACATCAGGCCGCTGCCATCTTCGGCCTCGGAGTAATAAAACGGCTTGATGCCGAAAATATCGCGAGCGCCGAACAGGCGATTCTTCTTCTTATCCCAGATAACGAACGCATACATGCCACGAAGTTTGTCGACGATTTCCTCGCCCCACTCCTCGTAGCCATGCAGAAGCGACTCGGTGTCGGCGCCGCAATGGAAGGTATAGCCCTTCGCCTCGAGCTCGCCGCGAAGTTCCATGAAGTTGTAAATTTCGCCGTTGAACACAATGACGACGCTGCCGTCTTCGTTGCTCATGGGCTGGGAGCCCGCCGGCGTAAGGTCGAGAATCGACAAGCGGCGGAAGCCAAGCGCCACACCCGGCGCGAAGAACGTATCGCCCATGTCGGGACCGCGGTGGACGATGCGGTCCATCATGCTCGTGAGCACTTGCTCCTTGTTTTCGACATCACCGGTAAATCCGACGAATCCGCACATAGGGCACCTTTCGTTTGTATGGCACAGCATTAAAGCCGACAAATCGCTGAAATCTGAATTTTACCGCGCTTGCGCACCTTCGCGCGAATCTTCGTTAAAACGCCTAATGCCGCCGCTGTTCGCACGCGCGCGGAAGAAACGACGCTGCGTGATCGCGGAAACGACCGCATTGGCAACCACAGAAGCAACTGGCTCCGGCGCGATCGCGGAAGCAACCAGGGTCGGCAACCGCCAAAGCCACGAGGGCTCAAGCCAAAGCAAACGCACAGAAAGCCAGGGCGCCTCGACCCGACCCGCGCCGGGGCGCCGGGGCGTAACGTCTGCACACAACGCCCGTGCACCATGCACCGCATGCGACGCCGCCCGTGCGCCTCGGCGCCGCACCGCATCTCGCACGTCCACGCATGCAAAAGGCCAGCACGGGCTGGCCTTTCAACTTTCACTTAGCGATAGTTCTCGGGGTTTTTGAACTTGTCGAAGTAACGGAACACGTGAATCTTCACCCAAGCCCAACGCATGGGGTTGAAGCGCAAATCATACGGGTAATCAAACGTCATCGATTCCTTGCCGCCAGCCACGAGCTTCTTCGCGCGTTCAACGAACTCGGGGTCTTTCACGTAATCGTAAACGACCTTGCGCGGCACGGAATGCCAGAACACCTCGTTGGTGTTTTCGACGCATTCACCCAAATCACGCTTATACACGCGGTCTTCCACGACGAACTTTGCGAGGTTGTGGCCGGCGGCGGTCACATGGTAGTTCGTGCGGCCTTGGCGCAGGTTTACCTCGAACACCTTGTACGAGCCGTCGCGATCGTCGCGCTTAATGTCGAAGTTCGCGAAGCCCGTGAAATGAATTTCCTCAAGGAAGTTCTTAATGAGCTGCTGCAACTCAGGGTTGGGCTGCGTGATAATGGCGCACGGGTTGCCAAGCGCGGTGGGCGTGTGCTCCTCGAGGCCTTCGCGACCGAAGCAGATGAGCTTCACCTTGCAGTTGCGGTCGCAATACGCGGTGAGCACATTCATGTTGCAATCTTCGCCAACAACCATGTCTTGCAGCAGCACTTCGTCGGGGTAGCCCGCGCCGAAAATGAGGCCCAAAATATGCGCCGCCTCGGCGGGATCTTGCGCGGTGTACACCTTCTTCATATGGTCAAACGGGTGCTCCCAATACGTTGAGCTCATAGACGGCTTCACGATGATGGGGTATTTGAAACCGATTTTCTCCTCGGTAAGGTCGGCCTCGGCAACGCCCTGTTCCCACTCGCTAGGGCGCACCACAAACGTTTTGGGGTACGGAATGCCATACTTGTCGCACATCTCGTAAAAGCTCAGCTTGCTTTCGAGCTTGTCGCGCAGGTCGGGCTGAATGTAGAGCGTGACGCAGTTTTCGGGCAAATCGTTCTGGATTTCAGAAATGACCTGCGCATATACGTCAGCGCAGCCCCACACTAGATGCGTTTTATCGGGGTGCTGGGCGGCAAATTCCTTCACCTTCGCCAACACCACTTCGGGCTTGTCCATATGCTCGTCATAGAAGCACTCCACGATGCGGCTATGCATGGTGTCGCCCGCGGGGAAGCGACCAAACGCGTAGCTCTTCACGCCATATTCCTCGTGAATGGCACGCGCGACGCTGTAGCAATTCATGTCGCCGCCGATAAGAACGGGAATGAAATCGGGTTTTTCGGTTGCCATAAATGCAGTTCCTTCAAAAAGATGGTTTGCAGAAAGCTTGTGCGATTATACGCCGCATTGGGCACTTCCGTCGCACCTCAAAAAAGAGCGCACGAACGGCCCTGGGCAAGGTTCTTGCGCGTTGCTTCGTTATCAAAGAAGCGCGATTCGAAAACCGCGCTTCTTTATGCTTAAAACTCTGTTCGATGGTGTTGAGCGCCAGCTACGACAGACGGCTGCCAACTTCCTTGGCGGCCTGAGCCTTGTCGAAGTTTCCGCCGGTGGCAGCGGTAAGCGCGCCCATAACCTTGCCCATTTCGCGCTTGGTGGTGGCGCCAAGATCGGCAATGGTTTTCTCGACAAGCGCCACAAGCTCATCGCCCGCGAGCTGCTTGGGCAGGTAGCCCTCAAGAATCTCGACCTGCTCCTTCAGCATGGCCGTACGCTCGTCGTTGTTCGCGGCTTTGATAGAGCCCTCGAGCGTTTCGCTCGTCTGCTTAATGACGCGCTTGAGCATAGCATCGACGTCGGCATCGGTCACCTCGCGACGCTCGTTGACCTCGATATTCTTGATCTCGCCGTGCACCTGGCGCAGAATGTCGCGACGCACATTATCGTGCGCCTTCATCGCGGCCTTGATTTCGTCTTTGAGCTCTTCGTATTTCATGAGTGCCTCTTTCTAAAGTGCCATCTATCAGCGAGTATAGCGCGAACACGTACGCGTGTGGAAAACGGCAAGCCAAAACCATGCACGAAGGAGCACGTGCGGTGCGCAGGGCGAGGGCGAAAGCGTGGTGGGGCGAGGCGAAAACTTAGCGAGGGGCACCCCGCTTGCCAAATCCGTTCAAAAAGGTGCCCGAATGTGGCATTTTAACCGAGCATAGACCCGAGTTGAGCGACTTGCAATTTGAAAAGCCCAGGTCGCAACGCATCGCACCACAATCGACGCGCAAGCGAGCATAAATCGTTGCCACATTCGAAGCTATTTTTGAACAAGTTAGCGAACGCGTTTGCCGCGCAAAATGACGCCCGCGACGTCCAGGTCGGCATTGAGCAATACCACGTCGGCAACCTTGCCCGCGTCGAGACTGCCGCGCTCGTCGAACACGCCAATCGCGCGTGCGGGGTTTTCCGTCGCAGCGCGCACAGCCACCTCGAGCGGCAAGCCCATTTCAGTAGCGGCAACCTTCATGCAGCCCATCAGGTCGGTCGCGCTTCCAGCCAGCGTACCGTCGTGCAGCGTGGCATGCGAGCCGTTCTTCGTCACGGCCTGACCGCCCAGGCTATATTCGCCATCGGGCATGCCAGTGGCTTCCATGGAATCGCTAATCAGAATCATGCGCTCGGCACCAAACATCGAGAACGCAAGGCGCACCATGGCGGGGTGGATATGCACGCCATCGGCGATGATCTCGGGAGTCGCGCCTGCCTCGAGTGCCGCAGGAATCACGCCCGGCTTGCGATGATGCAGCCCCGGCATGGCGTTGTACAAATGCGTCACATGCTTGGCACCGCGACGGAAGGCCTCGGCCGCCTGATCGTAATTCGCGCACGTATGGGCAACGGAAATGCGCACGTCATCGTGCATTTCATCGACGAATTCGAGCGCGCCGGGCTCCTCGGGGGCAATATCGACAAGCTTGATTTTGCCGCCCGACGCATTCTGCAGGCGACAAAACATCGCCGCATTGCACTGCTGCACGTAGGCGGGGTTTTGTGCGCCCACCTTTTCGGGGCTGATAAACGGACCTTCCATATTGATACCCACCAGCGCGGCAGCATCGGGGGCATCAACATGCTCAGCGGCGCATTCCATAATGCCCGCGAGCTTTTCTTCAGGGAACGTCATGGTCGTGCCGCACCATGCGGTTACGCCGCGGCTGGCCTCGTAGCGCGTAATGGCATCGATCGACTCATGCGTGCCGTCGCAGAAATCATGCCCCACCGCACCATGGGAATGCACGTCGACCAAGCCAGGAATGGCGAGCAGCCCCTTGGCGTCGATAACCTCGCCCACCTCGTCGCCGGTCGCAACGATGCGGTCGCCTTCGATGAAGATATCGTCTTCGACGAATTCGCCGTTCTTGAAAACTTTCGCACCAGCAATTTTCAGCATGCCGCGCTTCCTTTCGTTATAGGCAGAAAAACCCTGCCTCAATTTAATCGTGACCAGTTGAAACGCACGCTGCGAAGCCGAAACCGCGACGAGCGCACAGATCCACGCTTTGACGAAACGTTGCGCGAAGGCCAACGTCGCACACTTAGCCCAAAAAAGAAGCGGCCACAGGGGCCGCTTCCTTGGTTTCACTATTCGTGGCAGCCGCAGCCTTCGCCATGCTCGTGGTCGTGGTCGCAATCGCAATCGGGATCGCCGCAACCGCAGCCTTCATCGGCAAGGTCGCCGCACAGCGAGAACGCCGCTTCGTCCACAATAGCCACCGCATTGGGATGGAACTGCAGAATGGACGCGGGAACCTCGGGGGTCACGGGGCCGAAGAAGGCATCGCGCACGATTTGCGCCTTGTCTTCGCCGCTCACCACGATGAGCACCTGCTTGGCGGCCATGATGGTACCAATGCCCATGGTGTATGCCTGGCGGGGCACTTCGTCGACGGAATCGAACAGGCGGCTGTTCGCGTTAATGGTGGATTCCGTAAGGTCGACGCAGTGGGTTTCCTTCGGGAATTCGGGCGCGGGCTCGTTGAAGCCGATGTGGCCGTTGTGGCCCAGGCCCAGAAGCTGCAGGTCAACGCCGCCGGCAAGCAGGATGGAAGCCTCGTAGGCATCGCATGCGGCCTGAGCATCGGGGTTGGCGCCATTGGGCACATGCGTGTTCTCGGGGCGCACGTTAATCTTGCTGAACAGGTGCTTCTGCATGAAGTAGTGATAGCTCTGCTCATGATCGGCAGGCAGGCCGCGGTATTCGTCTAGGTTGAACGTTGCAACGCGCGAGAAGTCGATGTCCTCGGCTTCGTGGCGCTTGGCGATTTCGGCGTAGAGGCCCTCAGGCGTGGAGCCGGTGGCCAAGCCCAACACGCAGCCAGGTTTTTCCTCGACCAGGTCGACAATCATGTCGGCGGCGGCTTCGCTCATTTCCTGATAGTCTTTGGTCACGAAAATCTGCATGAACGCATCCTTCTCTTCGTTGTATTTTGCGACTATTCATAATACATGCTCACGCGGCAATTTCCAGGTGCGGCGAGAAAGCAACAGAAGCCTTAGGGCGTTCGCGAGGCGGAACGCGCGACGAGGGGCGGAAGAGATCAGCGACTAATACCCAATGCCCGCCAAGCATGCCAACACCTTTTCGGAAAACACCCACCACATGCGCGTCAAATGCGACAGGTATACTGCGAGCCGGTCAAAACCTGTGCGGCACGGCCGCGCCAACACGAAAGGATCCCGCGATGGAATTACTTCGCACCCACGAACCGCTTGAGGCGTTCGTGTTCGATATGGACGGCACACTGCTCGATTCGCTGCCCGACCTGGTCGACGTGACCAATGAAACGCTCACGCACTTCGGCTACCCCACGCACACCACCAAGGAAATCTTGGCCATGATCGGCAACGGCTTGCGTTCGCTTATTCTGCAAGCGCTGCCGCAAGACCTGAACGACAACGCCACCGAAGCGGCGCTCGCCTGGTGGAAAGCGCGCTACGACGAAGTGGGCAACCAGAAAACGACTGTGTACGACGGCATGCTCGACACCTTGACCGAACTGAAGACACGCGGCATGAAGCTCGCCGTGCTATCGAACAAATACGACGGCGGTGTGCAAATTCTAACCAAGCATTACTTCGCTGACCTCATGGATTTCGCGCTTGGCGATGGCCCCGTGCCGCGCAAGCCCGACCCGAAAGGCCTCACGCTCGTCGCGAAAACGCTCGACGTGCCAATCGAACGCGTGGCGTATGTCGGCGATTCCGACGTGGACATGCAGGTCGCGAACAACGCTGGCGCATTCCCCATTGGCGCGAAATGGGGCTACCAAACGCTCGATCACCTTACGAGCAACAACCCCGGCGCGCTCATCGACGCGCCCGCCGAGCTGCTGAAGTTCGCGGAATAAGCAAGCAGGCAGACGAAAGCCCCGAGGGAGAAAGGCTGAAAGCGGCAGGACGAAATGCGAAGCGAAGCAGAGCACGACGTGATTTCGATCGAATTTGGCAAAAGACGCGTCAATACATGAGTCCCAATGCCCAAAGCGCGATAACGTTTCCGTAGGAAAACTCAATATCGTCTTTCACGACGTATCCATGCTTGGCTTCGGCAATTTGATTTTGACCCTTGTTCTTTCCGCCCACCTCGAACGTAAGCCCATCGATCTCGAAATCGGAAATCTTCGATGCGGTCACCTTGTGCCCCACGCGCATTTGGTTGAAAAAGAACGTCTCTCGCACATTGCCAATATCTTCACTTCCTTCACTGAGGTTGTACAGAATATTGGTGTTGTCGAGATACACTTTCTCAGTTTTTCCAAGCGCGCCAAGCCCGCCCGCATTCGTGCGCAACTGCGCAACCATGCCCGCTTTCTCCATATACAGCAGGTAATCTTCGACGTTGTTTCGACTCACTTGAATTTGACTACCCAAGCTTGTCATATTCGGTTTGAAGGGAGCCAGCGTACTCACTATCGCCATAAGCCGCTTCAATTTGCGACCGGTCGCCGCCGTCATGCCCGCAAACTGGGGAATATCAACCTCGAGCGTTCGTGTAATGACCTGTCCAAGCTCAATATCGAACTGTTCGTCGTCACCAAAGGGATAATAGCCGCAACGCAAATAGTCTTTGAACAAGGGCAACGGGTGTTCGACCCCAGGAATTTCCTCCTTATGCGCAAGTATGTCCGCAAGCGAAAGGCACGGAGCATGCACGCCGTGACGAATGGCTAAATATTCTCGGAACGACATTCCCTGCATAAGGTATTTCGGCGCGCGGCGACTCAAGTCGGCCTCGCCTTTCTCGATATCAAGAACCGAGGAGCCTGTGAAGTACACATGCAAACCAGGAAGAGAATCGTACATGAGCTTGAGTTCACGCGACCAGCCTTCGTATTTATGAACTTCATCAATAAAAAGATATTTGCCGCCGTTTTTAAAAAACTCCTCTGCCAGGCCATACAAGGAATGGTTGGCAAAATACATATGTTCGGCCGAAACATACAATGTGTCGTCCGTCGAGTGATGTTCCTTGATACGTTGTAAAAACAGCGTTGTTTTGCCAACGCCACGTGGCCCGACCAAACCAAGCATGCGATTGCCCCAGTTGATTTTGTCGTACATATATCGGTGGAATTCATCGTTTACGCTTTTCAGCTGACGATTCATGTACTCGTAGATCCGCTCCATGAAGCACCACCTTTCAAATCGCACTCTTACAGTGCAATTTTAACTCAAAATCGCACTGTAAGAGTGCGATTTTCTTCATCCCGCCGTACAAAGAGGCTGCACCAGCACGACATGTTTCCTCAATGAGATCGCATCATCGTGGCACGCCCCTTGCAGCACCGCTGTGCGCGATACAATAGCCCTCGCACTTCGCGGAGTCACCCATAATTCGAGAACAGAACGCCCGCGTTTATTACAACCAATGTAGAAAGGCATCGCTTTGATGCAGATACCTTCTCGCGAGCATGAATCTCGCACCATACCCGCGCGTTTTGCGGCGCTGTTTGCCGGCATCGTCCTTGCGCTGTGCTGCGCGTTGCCGCTCGCCGCATGCGAGAGCGACTCTTTCAGCGGCGCCCAAACGAGCAACCCCGCCGCCGTGCAGATTGCCGACATTCCCGAATACTCGGGCGCGCTTTGCATTGACGTCAACAACGGCGAGCCAGGCTTTACCGACGACGACTTCAAACGCGGCGCATTCATGGAATTCTCCGACCTCGATTTCGAAGGGCGCTGCGGCGCGGCATTCGCGCGCATCGGTATCGACACGTTGAGCAACGCGCCCCGCGGCGACATTTCGCAGGTGCATCCAAGCGGCTGGGAGCAGCACCGCTACGACTTCGTTGACCAGGAAATGCTCTACAACCGCAGCCACCTGATCGCGCATCAGCTTTGCGGAGAAGACGCCAACGAGAAAAACCTCATCACGGGCACGCGCACCATGAATTCTGTTGGCATGACTTATTACGAAAGCATCGTGGCCAATTACGTGAAGCAAACGGGCAACCACGTGCTCTATCGCGTGACGCCCATTTTTGCCGCGAACGACCTCGTGGCACGCGGCGTGCAGATGGAAGCGGAATCGGTCGAGGATGACGGGCAAGCCGTTCGCTTCAACGTGTTCGTGTACAACGTGGAACCCGGCGTGGAAATCGATTACGTTACGGGCAAAAGTCGGGAGTCGAGCGACGTGCCACATGTGGCGACCGGTGGCGAGGCAACCACCACCAGCGCGGGCACGGCGCCGAACGCGACTGGCAAAGAAGCCAACGACGCATCTGCCAAAAGCCCCAATGGAAATGCTCGCTCGGAGAGCACGAATACTACGACTCCGAAGGGCGATGCCAATAATAGCCAAACCGACCAGGCAAACAACGCATCCGGTTCAAGCGACGCAAAGAATCCCAGCAACGGCACGGGTTCCGAGAAAGGCTCAGCCACTTCATATGGGTCGCAAGAATACGTGCTCAACACCAAGAGCATGAAATTTCACCGCCCAACCTGCTCTTCGGTCGACGACATAGCCGACGACAACAAACAAGAGGCCACAGCCACGCGCGATGAGCTTATTTCGGAAGGCTATTCGCCCTGCAAACAGTGTAACCCCTAAAGATATAGTAAGCCATGGCAGTTCCACTTTTATAACGTGGACTGTAGCAGGTTATCGGGCTATTCATACGCTCCGTCAGTAGAAAGTCGAGGTAGAAATGCATATTTAGGCAAATGGTCCTTGTTTTGTTTGAGTGACCCCTTTCAATTTCGAAGCCTGACTCGCCGCCGAATGAGGCAACAAAAAACCCGGCCGAGCTGTACTCGACCGGGTTTTTATACCCTATTGCCTTGATGTATTCGCACAAGGCCTTCTGGGAAAGCCCACGATTTCGAAGAAACCGGCTACGCCGCTTAGACGCAACCCTTTCGATCCCGCAGGCTTAAACCCAGTTCGCCGCTACGTTCGCTCTAGAACTTCGAGCGGCGGCGGGCAACAGGTGCCACGCAAAGCACAGCACCTGCTACAACCGCCAGGGCGAAGGGCAGCGTAGCCAACGTCATGTCGCCCGTCTTGGGCAGAGCGCCCTTGTTCTTCGACTCGCCATTACCGTTCGAATTCTGCGAAGCTTCGCTCTCACCCTTCACCACGGTAAGCGTGCCGATGTCTTCCTTAACGAGCTTGTAGTTCTTGGCCATCTGCTCGTCAACGAACTCAAGCGTATACGTGTTGTCGGAAGCGCCAACCTCGGTCTGCGTGCCGGTAACCACGAACGTCGTATCGTCGTCGTTCACCAGGCCGCCAACGAAGTTGCCTTCGAGCGACGCACCCTCGAGAGGCGTGCCGTCATACACCTTGCTACCCGAAACCGTTGTAACCGTGTAAGGCTTCGGCGTGATTTGATAGCTCTGCGTGAGGCTGCCAGCGTAGTTGCCGATGCCCGTAACGGTGACAAAGATGTCGCCGGTCACGTTGGTGAAGTCGTCCTTGGCCGCCGCGTCGTCCTCGAAGCCGAGGGCGTCGGTGTACGTAACGACGTAGTCAACGTTCTCGACGAGCGCCTTATCGCCGTCAGTCACAACGGGGACGAACTTCTGCTCCTTGCCGTTGTAGACCTTGTCGACGGGCTTGGTAACCTTCATCCCGTTGTCCTCGCCGGGCACGATACCCTTCGGCTCGACCTTCAACGTGCCTTCCTGCTTGGTAATCTCGTAGTTGTCAAGATTCGTGCCGTCTCCCGCACTGATTATGAAGGAGTTGGCGCTCTCGCCCGCAACGGTCTGGATGCCCGTGAATTCATACACGAAGCTCTCGCCGTCAACCATGCTGCCCTCGGTTACACCGGCCTCGTGCTTAGTGAGCGGCGTGCCGTCGTAGACCTTGGAAGCATCCTCCGAAACCACGGTCACGGGACGCTTGGTCACCAGGAGCGTGGCGAATCCAGTGCTCACGTTGCCGAATTGGTCGGTAACGTCCTTTCCATCGGCGTTCTTAATGGCATACGTATCAATCTCGGCAACGGCGCTTCCCACGTTCGTAACGGAACCCTTGGTCGTTGCCTCGCATGTAAACCCAGCGGGCAGACCGTAGGCATCAGCGCCCTCGCTCACAAGCGGGGTGCCGTCGTAGGTCTTCTTGCCGCCCTTCGGCACGATTACGATCGCCGCTTGGCTCTTCGTCACTTCGAGCTTGCCCAGCTCCTCCTTGACCGTGTAGTTGCCCTGCTTGGCATTGCCGGACCCCTCGATTGTGTAAGCGTTGGTACATTCGCCGACCTCGGTCTGGGAACCGATCACAGCAAAGGCCGCAGTCTCGCCATTGACGAAGCCTTCGATTTTGCCGTTGGCCGTGAGGGGCGTGCCGTCGTACGGCTTGCTCGCGCCCATCGTAACCACGGTGAGCTCCTTGGGCTCAATCACCAATTTGCCAGGCTTCTTGGTAATCTTCAGGCTGTCCGTAACATCCTTGCCTTCGGCGTTCACGACAACGATCTCATCAACATTAGCGACCAAGCCGTCGGCACCAGTCACGTCGGTAGCCTCGGCGCCAGACCAGGCCGTCTTCACGGAATAACCCTCGGGAACGCCGGTCACGGTAACCTCGGCGCGATGCGGCATGCCGTCGTAGGTCATGGTCACATCATTGGCAACAGCCACGATTTCGTCTGCATATTCAGTCACGGTTAGCGTACCGATATGCTCCTCGACCGTATAGTTGCTGCGCTTGGCAGTAGTACCCTCATCCGACCAGTAAATCGCGTAGGCATTCTCGCTCTCGCCGACCTCAGTCTGGGAGCCAGTGGTCTCGAAGACCGCAGTCTCGTTGTTGACAAAGCCCTCGATGCTGCCTTCGGCCGTAAGAGGCTTTCCGTTGTAGACCATCGAATCGGACGGAGTGGTCACAATAAGCTTGGCAGGCAAAATCTGATAGGCCACATCGGCGCTACCGGTGTAATTGCCCTTGCCCGTAACGGTAACGCGAACCGTGCCGACATTCGTGACATCCTCGGTGAAGGACAGCGTGTAATCTTTGTCCTTCGTCAGCGTCTTGTCGCCGTCTTTGACGGTCGGCTCTTGCTGTTGAGCAAGGCCGTTGTAAGTAACGTCGTTCAGACCCTCAACGGAGAAGCCTTCCGCGGTCACCGATTTAGGAGTTACCTCGAGAACGCCTTCTTCCTTAAGGACGACATAGTTACCAGCCGCAACGTCATTCGACCACTCGATGGCGATCTCATTCGTGAGCGACCCGACTTCCGTGATGGAATTAGGTGCCGTCATGCTCGCCACGTCATCCTCGACGAAACCAGCGGCGCTGGTCACAACAACATCATGAGAGAAGAGCGGCGTGCCGTCGTAGGCTTTGGAAGCGCTCGCAGACTCGACAGTTACCTCACGCGGAAGAATCTTGTAGCTACGCGAGAAATCACCCTTGTAATTGCCAATACCCGAAACCGTTACGGAAACACCGGCCTCGGTCACGTTCTTGGCATCGCCATCGAAGGCGAGCGTGTAGTCGCGATTCTTAACGAGGAGGTCGCCCTTCGCGTCGGTAACCGTGGGCTCCTGGAGCTGGTCTTCGCCGTTGTACACGAGGTTGGACAGCTCGCCAACCTTAATACCGGTATAGGATTCCGGATTGCTGGGGTCGATTGACTGAGGCTCAATGCTCAGCTTGCCCTCGGTCTTGGTGATGTCATAGTTGCCCTCGCCAAAGCCTTCGGCCCAATCCCAAACGATTTCATTGTCGACTTCGCCATCGGCCACATTCGTTACAGTGCCAATCGCCTTAAGGCCAGACACTTCGCCTTCGACGAAGCCGTCACCACCCACGGTGACCTCAGGCTTAGTGAGCGGCGTGCCATCGTAGACCTTGGAAGCGCTCGCGGACTCGAGAGTCACCTGGCGCTTCATGATCTCATAGGTCACCTCGGCCTCACCGGCGTAGTTGCCCTTGCCCTCGACGGTCACGGTCACAGTGCCGACATTGGTCGTGTCTTCGCTGTACGAGAGCGTGTAGTCAGTGCCCTCCGTAAGCAGCGTGTTGCCGTCTTTTACCTCGGGCTTCTGCTTCTGGGACTTCCCGTTGTACGTGATATGAGGAAGCTTGCCGACGCTCATGCCCTTACCAGCTTCAGGATCAACGCTCTTCGGAGTGATGGTGAGCTGGCCATCGACGACCACGAACGTCACCTTGGAGAAGTTGCCGTTCGTGTTCTTGAAGTCCTCGGACTTGAGCTCCATGTCATAGGTGCCGACATTGGTCGCGCTCACAGAGTCGTTGCCCGTGAACTCGAAGTCGGTATTCTTATACAGCTCGTTGGAAGCGCTGAAGTCGTAGCCGCTCACCGTCTTCTCGGTTCCATCGTATTCGAAGGCTCCGGAGTGCTCGGTGATGGTAACGACGACCTCGGTATTGTCCTGGGTTACGATCAACTTGCCGAACTCGTACGTAACCAGGTAGTCGCTTTTGCTCGTACCCTCATTGAACGTGTACGTGAACTCGTTGGCGCTCTCGCCGACATTCGTTTGAGAGCCAGTGACGTTGCAAGTCACGCCCTCGCCATCGAGGAAACCAACGTCCACGCCAAGCGGAGTGGAGGTGACGGCGACATTAGTAAGAGGCTTGCCGTCATACACCTTGTTCGCGCTGGCAGAAGTCAACGTGACAGGACGCTTGTTAATCATGATATTTTCAGAGCTCGTAGCGTATTGACCAGCAGCGTAGTTGGAGCCCGTGGCGCGCAGCAGCACCTTCTGGGAGCCGAAATGCGTCAGGCTAATCTCGGCCGGGTCAAAAGTCCACGTTTCGCCATCGATGCTGTATTCAACATTGAGCTCATTGCCGTGTTTATCGGTCGCATGAGCGGCGAAGGCCGAAAGTGGATTGCCGTCATACACCTTCTGCACGTCTTGCGTAGTCCAAGTGATGGCGTTTGCGTCAATCTGGCCACCCTCAATCTTGAGCCAGCCATCTTCAACCACGAACGTCACGTTCGAGAAGTTCGCGCTCGTATTGGAGAACTGACCCTTATTGAGACCCATCTTGTAGGTACCGACGTTCGTGCCCTTGGCAACGGCTTCGCCAGCAAAATGGAAGTCATTGGCGGTATACAGGCCATTGGAGCATGCAACGGCATAGCCCGTCACGGACTGCTCGGTTCCATTGTATTTCAGGGTCGCGGCGTTACCTGTAATGGTAACGGTCACTTCATCGCTAACCGGAGTTACCTCGAGGTTGCCCGTTCCCTTCGTTATGTCGTAATTATTGGCGTTCGTTCCGTCGGCGAGAACGTAGCCATCGATGCCACTCTTGCTCTTACCCACGTTCAGCTGGGAGCCAGTAAAGGTAGCGCTCTTGACGCCCTGATCCTTCACGAATCCCTCGGTTACAAATTCGCTCGCCTTAAGATCGGTGCCGTCGTAGGCCTTGGTCGCGTCTTTGGGCGCAATAGTAGCCTTGGCTTTATTGATTACCAGCGAACCGCTCTCGGTGGTCACGGAGAACTGGGAGGTCACATCGTTGCCCGCAGCGTCAGTAACCTTGGCAGTGCCGGTAACGTTGTTGGGATAGATGCCCGCATCGGTTCCTGACACGCTCGCGCTGAGGCCCGACACGGTGTATTCGTTGCCGTCAACCGCGAACTCGAGGGTCTCGAAACCTTCGACCGCATGCTCGTTGCCGTCGTAGGTAGATTCGGCGGAATTAGCCTTCACCGTAATCTTGTACTTCTCACCGTCAGCGCGGTCGGTAACGGTCAGCGACCCCTTCGCTGCAGTGATGTTGTAATTGGCGGCGTTGGTACCCTCGGCATAGCCCCACTTCGTAATCGAGCTTTCGCTTGATCCGGGCACGGTCTGCGAGCCATTGTATTGCGGGTCGGCGATGCTCTGACCGTCGACGAACGAACCCGATACAATCTCCCACTCGATAGCCTTAAGAGGCTTGCCGTCGTAAGCCTTGGTAGCATTCTTAGGCTTAATGGTCACGGCGCGTTTGTCGATGACAAGCTTGCCGTTAACCGTCTTAACCTTGAACTGGGAGGTCACATCGTTGCCCGCTGCATCCTTAACGACAGGGGTGCCGCTGACCTCGTTCGTATACTCTCCCGCATCGGTTCCAGACACGGTTGCGCTAAGGCCCTCAACGGTGAAAGTGGCGCCCTTATCGTTGGTGAGCGTAGTGCCAGTCACGCCAGAGACGGTCTTTTCAGTTCCGTCGTAGGTCTCCGTCGCGGAATTGGCAGTCACCGTAATCTCGTACTTTTCAGTCTCATCACGGTCGGTAACTTTCAGCGCGCCCTCGGACTTCGTAATGGTATAGTTGTCGGCCTTGGTGCCCTCGTTCAGCGTGTAGTCAAACGCGTTGGGCGAAGATCCGACGACGGTCTGGGAGCCCGTGAACGCATAGGTCGCGCCCTCGCCCTCGACGAAGCCAGACTCGGTTTCGAGCGCATTGTCGCCGTTCTTGAGCGCGGTGCCGTCGTACTTCTTGCTCAGGTCGGCGGACTTCAGGGTGACCTCAGCCTTGCCGATTACAAGTGAACCATTCTCGACGCTTGCAACGATTTATTTCTCGGTTTTGTCAATGGTGCCAACGGTGCCTTCCGCAAATTGAGCAGGGTACGTGCCCGCATCGGTGCCGTTTGCGCCGACGGTAATGCCGGAGAAATCAGCATCTTCGGGCGCACCGGTAAAGCCGGAAGCACTCTGCTCGGAACCGTTGTAGGTCTTTGCATCGGAATTGGCGACAAGATCAACGTTCTGGTAGTAGTACACGTTGATGTAACTCTTGCCATCGCGATTAACGGCAATGGTCGTGGCTTGGTTGGGCACGGCGGTATACCCGTCAATACCCTTCGCAAGATCAGACGCCTTTACCTGGGTATCCCAAGGAGCGCTCTTTGTTTCAGAGTCGGCAACCTTTTGTTCGGTACCATTCAGGTAGTAGTTCACCGTGTACTCAACGGAATCCTTCTCGTACCAGAACGTGATATCGTTATCGCTGCTTCCGAGGGTTTTCTCAATATGGCTGGAGCATCCATCTGCAAGGTGATAGCCGTCAATGGTCTTGGCATCTGCAGAAACCTTCTCACCTCGCTCGCCATATCGAGTATCTGGGTCGGCGAGCTGTTTTTCGGTGCCTTTTTCAAGATATTTAACCTGATAGGAAAGAAGCTCTTGCCAGTTTGCCGTAATGGTTACGTTGCCTGCGGGCATAGCAAAGGTCTCGCCACTCTTAAGCGCGGTAGTATCGGGCAGGCCCTCGATGGTCCAGCCAGTAAATTCGTATCCGTCGCGAGTGGGCGCGCTCTTCACCGTTTGCGTCGAGCCCTCCTGAGCAATATACGTGGTTGCATCGGAATTGCCCCACGAACCGCCGGCAAGGTTATAGGTAACCTGGAAACCACCCACGTACTTGGCATAGAAGCTCGTAGAGCTGTTAACCGTATACGGGAACGTTGCAGGCTGCGTGAAACTTTGGTCCAAATACCAGCCAGAGAATGTGTATGTTACGCCATCAACCGTCTTGGTTTCAGGGAACTGCTCGTTCATCACATCGGAAGGCTGGGTGGCGTTACCGGAAATATAGTTCCTGGCTCCCTTTTGCTCAAACCGCATGCTGCCCGCATCGCGCAGGTAATACTTCACCAGTGCAACATTCTTACATTTGATGGAGACATTGCAGTCAAGATGCATATCGGGGTTGGTCCCGTTGTTCTTTGAGATCTTTGCGGGAACAAGAGCGATTTCTTCTACATCATCCTTAGTAAAGGTAACGCCCGGAAGCTGGGCCTGGATGGTCGTCTTATAGTTATCGAAGATTTCATTCCAAGCGTCAGAGTCCCTCGGCACAACGTTGGTTCCATTGGGCCACGAAACAACGCGTTGATCCACGTTATCGAAGCAATTCTTGCCACCCGTCCACGTAGCACCAGTGGTATTCACCATTGCGATGCCAAGCGATGCTGCTCCCCAGTTGCCCGAGTCGTTCGAGTTGGCGTCTTTGGTAGGGTCGAGCAGGTAGTAAACGAGCGCTTGATCAGCCGCATCTTTCGTTGCGGTAACCGTCACATCTTTAGACGCAGAAACTTCCGAACCACCGCCAAGCACTCCACCAAGCACGGTGCCAACGTTTCCAAGAGCAGAGCTGGCTTCAACGGTCAACGTTGCTCCCTTGGCAATATCGCTCGATGCAACAACGTAAACGCCATCGGCGTCAGGGGTAAGGGGGGATTCCTGACCAGCAACGTTTACAAGCACGCGATTCAGCTTACAGGCAGAATCGGGCACAACCGTGAATTTGAAATCTTTATCGGCGGAAACCGTGACCTTCGTGGCGGGCAAGCTCACGAGCTCATCGGTGCCGTCGGCCTTCTTGATTGAAGCGTTTTTCAGCACAAGCGAAATATCGTATTCAGTTTTCGCCTGGGCCGCAGCCGCCGGCGAAGAGCTCTGGCTGCCTACAGCGGAATCCTCTTTCACAGCATCTTCCACAGCAGAAGCCTCTTCCTCACCGGAAGCGCTCGGAGCCGGTGCCGTTGCCGGCTCATCAGCCGCCGGCTCGGCAACAGCCTGTTCGTCGGAAGCCACAACCGGAGCGGCCTCGTCGGCAGTCGCCAAAGCCATTGCGGCAGAATCATCTGCCGTCTCTTCCAAGGCTTGAGTCTCTTCAGGTTGCGCGACTTCAGCTTGCATCTGATCGGCCTGCGCCGATTCATCGCTCGCGAAAGTCTCCGACGGGTTCACCGCCGGCCAACCGAAGCCCAGCAGCACTACCGAGAGCACTACCGAAAGGGCTTTGTGTCCGAAAGAGTAGCGGTCTGCCACACTTTCTCTTCTTGCTTTTTTCCTCATTCTTTCAGTCATTTCCGTCCCCCATCAACCGTATTAACCTTCAATCGGTTGCCTTCATGGCTTGAGCAGCGCCTCTGCAGTACCAAAAAAAAGAATAGTTCCTAAAGGAAAGTGAACCAGGGGTATCAAAGACAGCTCCTCAACCTGTGATTTTAACATTTGAACGCAGTCTCTGTTTATTCTTAAGCAAAAAGATGAGCCATAAGGTCACTTCCGAGCCTTGTTTTGCTCATTTAGCGGCCGTCACGCCCAAGAAACCCCATAGATTTACGGCTTTCAGAAGGATCGCTCAGAAGTTGCGCAACAAATTAACTTTTGACAATATGTCACTCCCCCTGCGTAAAACGCAACGCTCTATATTTCTTCATAGGAGTGCTTGCATGGCGAAAGGTCAAGATAGCCGCAACGAAATGGCGAGCAAAGAAGCAGCTGGCTAAATGCGGCATTGATGACGCTCGTTTGCCGCATTCGTTTTCTTTCCCAAAGGGAATGGCGCCTCGATTCCGCAAAGCCTTTCAAGCATAAAAGAAGAGGAGCAGCGACGCTGCTCCTCTTTGACGCATTGCTCCTTTTTTCCTTCAACTCTCGGAACGTTCATCAGCGACCCTTTTCGAGCCCAATCGAACCATTCCCTCGATAGCACGCACTTCATTTATGCCGCTACCTCGAACACGACCGCGCATTCCGAAGCGCGACTCTATTCCATGCTACTTACGACGAGCCAAGCGGCGAGCTGCGAACGCTGCAGCAGATGCCGCGATTGCTGCACCGGCGGCACCAAAGCCAAGGGCGGCAGAGGTATCGTTCGTTTTTGCGAACTTCGCAGGCTTGTCGGCCTTCTTCTGGTCGGTGCTCTGCTGGTCAGCAGGCTGAGTAGGCTCGGCCGGCACAACGGGGTCTGCATTCTTGGTCCATTTGCCGAACAGCGTCATGGAAGTTGCAAGCTCGGCACCATCGTCCCATTTGGCAGTGCAGTCTTCATCGGTATACCAACCATCGAACGTCCAACCATCGACAGGCTGCTGTTCCTTGGCGATATAGGTGGCACCAACTTCAAGGTCGGCATCGGCATCAGGGAGAGCGGCGCTCTCGGGAGCGTCACCGACATATTGGTAATCGACGCTCAGCAAGCCGTGGGCAGCCTTGAATGCAACAGAAGCTTCTTTCGCCTCGTAAGTACCAGGCTGAGCGGCCTCTACATGCTTGGCCTCGCCATGGGCGGACCAGCGAGAGTCTTTCGCATCGACATACCAACCATCGATTGCATGACCGCAACCTTCAAAATCGGAAAGCACGTTGTTATGCGTAGCGCCGAAGGAGATGGCACCGCCCTTCTCGACATAAAGGTCATCGCCAGCAAGAGCAGCATTGTTATTGTCAATCACCGCCGAAGCAGGAAGCGTAAGGTTAGCTCCGTTGCGCACGACTACGCCACCACCACACTGGGCGGTGTCTTTCTTAGTGGAGCAATTCTCCTGAGAGGCATCGTTGCCCGTAATGGCAAGGCCGGAACCTTCGGCGAACGTAGCCTGCGCACCAGAATCGAGGAAGAGACCGGTGACTTTGTTGCCAGTGATAGCAACTGTAGAAGCAGCATCAACATCAAGCCTTGCATTAGCCTTCATCAGACGCATGCCAGCGTTCCAGTAACTCGTGCCCTTGGTACCAGAAATCTGAACATTTGCACTCTTGAACTCGCCCTTGCCAGTAAAGATGATGCCTGTGAGAGCGTTGTTGTTGGCAGTAACCGTGGAGTTGTCGATGGAAAGGTTACCTGCAGAAAGGCCATGAGAGCCGTTGCCGGAGAAGTCAACTACTGAGCCATTCTTGATATTGAAGTGCGAACCGTTCGAGCCGTTACCAATCGAGTTCACGACATTGACCTTCGAGTCGTCAATCGTGACGACAAACGTACCCGTAAAGCCAGAGCGGCAGTGATCGGAGGTGTAGGTAGAGCCACCTTCGATGTTCACGTTGTAGCCGCCGTCGCCGCCATCCCACTCAAGGGCGTCTTGCTTGTAGTTCTTAATGGTGAGATTAGAGCCATTCTTCAGGTTGAGCTTATTGTTGCTGCAGAAGTAGATGGCATGAACGTTGCCGGTGCCGGTGCCATCCATAGTAAGCGTAGCGCCATCGAGCGTGAGCGAGGCATCCTTGCTTGCGCACACAGACATCCAATTCCACTCGGCAGTATACGGGGTGGAGCCAATACCAGCCATGCTCGCATTGACGTCCTTAAGCACGAGCGCATGTCCCCAAAGGGCGATACCTTTGTCGGTAAACTTCAAAGCATGGCCATTGCCATCGATAGTAAGGTCGTTATTAAGGTTAAGACCAGCGGTTTCGGCATCGACAAGGAGCTTAATGGTTGCGCCGTTCGTGTTTTTGGCAACAGCGAGCGCCTTATCGAAAGACGCATACTTGGTGCCATTGAATTCAGCGACCCCGGCTCCAGCTTTGGCAGCCTCGGCCTCGGTGACAGTCACGCCCGCAGCGGCAACTTCCGCTTGAGGCGCCGCTTCGATGCCAGACGCATCATTCGCATCGCTAGCCGAATTAACGCTTTCACCAGCAGCGGGATCGGCAGAAGAGTCTTCGGCGTTTGCCGCCGCATTAGCCGGCTGCTCTTGCTGCGCTGCTGCACCACCCTGATTTACCCCGTCGGCATTGGCAAAAGCGACTGTCGGCGTAAGCGAAAGCGCCAAAGCACCAGCCGCAACTACGCTCACCGCCTTCTTATTGAGCAGTGTATCGGTTTTCTTCATGTCGTCCCCCTTGACGTATTGCTTTTTGCCATCAGCTGTGATTCTCATTAAAAAATAGATACGCAAAAGAGCGTAAAGAAGTCTAGAAGTCAATTACCTACAGTAATACCATCGTTTCTTCATACTAATGGGCGTTTTATCACTTTGAAGGGCCTTGAAAATGCCCGATCGCGATGGATCCGCCTTCAAAGGAAGGAAGGACACTTATCCGCGCCAGCTGATCCGACGTATACGCATCGAGACTCAGAAACGGCCACGCTTGCCGCGTTAGATTGGGCATGAACAAACGTGCACCATGGCGGATAGGAAGAAGACGCGCGGCGAAGACTCGCGAAATATCTGTGAAACAAAAAAAGCCGCTCATTTGAGCGGCTTAAACATTTAAGTGGTGCGCCGTGAGGGATTCGAACCCCCGACGTACTGATTCGTAGTCAGTCCCTCTATCCAGCTGAGGTAACGGCGCGTTGCTTTGTCAGCTCGACTATAATAACAAGCTTTCCTGGGATTTGCAAAGACTTTTTTGAAAAATTTTCTAACTCGACTGTGACCTCGTGTTTTACGTTAATTCTCACGAAAAGCGTGAGCTATTGGCCTTAAAGCAGGAGGTGTGAAAACAAAAGGGGCAGCAATTATGCCCACCACGAGACCGAATTCGTCTTCATTGCTATACCCCGATCAACCCGAACCCAAATAGACCAAGGAATCACACTCGGGGACACATTGAAACAGGAGCGCATTCTTCTCTTACCGAACACGCGTTATACTTCGGTCATGCAAAACGATTCGATACATATCAAGAAGGAACTCCGCCACGAGGTGCTAACCCGGCGTGACGCCATGTTAGCTTCCGCCCGGGAACAAGCCTCACATGCTATTTGCCGGAAGCTCAAGGATCAACTCGCATACCTGAGCGCAGGTTCGACGGTTGCTGTATATGCCCCAATGAAAAGCGAGGTCAACCTTGGGGATTTCATTGCCTGGTGCTATACGCAAAAGTTAACCGTGGTTTTCCCTTGCATGAATACAAAAGGTTCTACCCCTCGCATGTATATGCGCCTGGTCGAATACCGGGCTTGGCGAGATGGAAACGTGCCTTTTATCGCTAACCCTCTTAAACGCTTTGCGGAAGACGATGGATCAGTTTCCGATTTCCCTATTTGTGCACCTGGATTCATTGATGAGGTAATCGTACCCATGGTCGCATTCGATAGCGACTTTCAGCGCTTGGGGTACGGGGGTGGCAATTACGACGAATACCTCGGGCTCATTTCACGTGAAAAAATCCCTGGAGCCAATGTCGAAATCATCGGTGTGGCATTCGAAACGCAGCGGGTTAATCAGGTTCCAACCGAGCCGCATGATTTGCCTTTGCCGTGCATTATTTCAGCATAGGCACGCTTCTTTTACTATCTTAATCAAATTTCATGCAGACATCGCCAAGCGGCAAGGCATCAGCTTCCCAATGTTTTTGCTGGCACGTTCCGCTAACTTCTGGCGCAAATCAACTTTCTCAATAACCCCATGCCAGAGGGCTTTTCTCCATTCATGCACCCTCAGTGGGATGGGGCCGTGGAGATAAGGGGATTGACGGCAGCGTACAACGCATGCGGCCTGGAGGGGACGACCGCATGCGTCATACGCGCTCGAGTGGGAGGGTCGTGATACGATTTGGTTGAATGGACTATTCCGCGGTTTCGCCGTTTACAATGTGCTCGCCGGCAAGGTAGCCATAGGTTAGTGCGGCTGCGTGGCTGGCGCCTGACAGGCTGAACGGATAATCGTCGACGAACCTGCCACCTTGAACGTTTCCAACCGCATACAGCCCCTGGATGGGATTCAGGTCGTCGTCAAGAACTCGTGCGTTTGTATCGGTGACAAGACCGCCCATGGTGACAAGAAGACGCATGCAGCTTACATCTTCGACGGACGTATGCTTGAGCGTATCGTAGGTTACCGCCTTAAACGGAGGCTCGATAATCGGATGCATTTTCTCGGCGGCTTTTCCGAAGTCGTCGTCATGTCCCTTTTCGCAAAGTTCATTGTATCTTTCGATGCTGGCCACAAAGGTGCTTGCGGCGTCATTATCGAATCCAAGCTTGGCGGCGAGTTCTTCGAGGGTGTCCGCCTCTGCAGAGTACGTCTCACCGTCTCCATAGCTTCTCATCATGGGAAGCGTCTCGTCAATCGGATAGTAGTCGTTCGCCTTGGCGTCGATAATTTGGAAGACTTTGCTTCCAGGCTGATTCAGTATTACCTTCGCGATGTTTGTCATGCTGAGGTCTTCATTGCAGAAGCGTTCTCCGCGCTCGTTCAGCTCGATAAAGTTTTCGACGCCGAATTGGAAGATATGCGCCATGATTGCATGGGGGGCGATATCAAGGTGTCCGCCGACGCTGATTCCGAGCTTCTGGCCGTCGCCAGTGCTTGCGTGGTTTCCTTTGCAGTCCATTCCTTCGTGAGAGAAAAGGTAGTTATCCTTGTGGGCATACACCCAGGGAGCATACTTTTGAAGCATCTCGTCGTTATAGCTGTAGTCACCCGAAGCAAGAATCACACCCTTCGAGGCAGTATAACGCGTGTAGGTGCCATCCTGCAGGTTTTTGCATACTACCGCAGACACCTTGCCGTCTTTCGTTTCCAGCTTCACTGCAGGAGAGTCGAAGACAGTTTCGGCGTTGCCGGTCTCCAGGGCCTTTTCGATATTCGCCTCGAGAATCGGTCGATGGGTTTCGTCTCCGCCGCCTACGCAGCAGCATGCTTCGAACAGATGCTCATGATCAATGCCGGGCCTATATGTCGATCCCCCAACGCTTTGCGCATACAGATAAATCTGGTCGGGGTTTTCGGGAAGGGCATCTTCCGGTCCTAGGAGCAGAAGGTCCTTATAGGCTCCCGTATACCACTCAAACGCTTCCCCACAATGCTTGAGCCAGGTGTTGATTACCCTGTAGTCTGCGCGATGCGCCATCTGAGTCATGAGCTCATTGCCGATTTCCGTTGGGTCGGTATCGGGAATTCCCAGTTTCCGAGCGGTATCACAATTGAAAGCGGCGAACATGTTCGAGCGACAATTCGCGATGCTCGTTTTTTCAACGGCGATGACGTGGGCTCCTGCTTCGGCTGCAGACCTCATCGCCGCGACGCCAGCCACTCCCAAGCCGACCACTACAACGTCCGCTTCTTTTGTCTCTTTAATCTCGCTTTCGGCGATTTCAGGGACTGTCTGCGTCTGTTCGGCATCAGCGCCAGTTTCAGACGGCTTGGCCGGGGAGCACCCTGCGATTCCCGATCCTGCAATAACAGCGCTTGCAGCCGCCAAGCCTAAAAATCCACGGCGCGTGACTCCAGCTTTGGCAACTTGACAGCTTGTTTTCATGATTCCTCCTTGGTTTTGGCATCGGTGTCGATTCCGTTGAGGGGAAGCATGACCCATGGCGTTTGGGAGCGATAGATGCGAAGTGCACCTAATTGCGGGAAAAAGAAGTTACATACAAAATATATGCATTACATGAGCTGGGGTTTCAGGGCAGCCTATAGGATATAGGACATGCTGGAACCTGCCGTGTCCCAGGTAGCGATTCCTATGAAAACGAATGGGAAGAGATTTCATCTTGTTTGCACCTGTGGGTTATTCGGACGTTTCTTCGACAAGGGAGATGAGCTCTTGTCGGGAATGAACCCCACATTTCGAATACACTTTTTGGAGATAGGAACGTATGGTGTTTTCGCTCAAAACGAGCTTTTCCGCAATGAAGGGGCAGCTTCGTCCGACCACGGCCAGATAGAAGACGTCAGCTTCTCTGGGAGTGAGCTTGGACCGTTGGGCGACAAGCTCGGCCTTTTTCTTGAAGGCTCCCAATGCGGGGCTTTCGTTCGCTCCGATGGGACGAAAAGGATTGATGAGCGTGTCGATTCCCCTATCTCCCATAAGCCAAATTGCTGCGCAGATAAAAATGAAGCTTAAGGCAATCACAAAGTGGGAGCTGGTTATATCAACGCCCAATCCGACAAGCACGAGCAGAATCAAGGAGCTGAAAGAGAGCATTGCATACGTGGTCCCTACCGCTTTTAGCGTGTGGTACGTGCGAGACTTAACAACGAGCGCCAAGGCGTAGCTTGCAATGCTCGAGAGCACGGAGAAGGCGATTTGGGAGAGGAAATACGATGACAGGGGCGTTGCTCCCGGCATTAAAAGAAGAAGCAAAGCCCCGGCGGTAAGCGATGAAATAATCTTAAGCGCAGTTGAAAGGCGTACGTCGGGTGCGTTGACGATGATTGCGACGACGATGACAAGCGCAATGGCCGACGGAGCTACAGAATAGAGGGAGCAAGATGGGTCCTCTATAAGGGCTATGCTTTGCGTGGTTCCCGCGACAAGCCCCACAAGACACAGTCCTGTGATGGTTCGCGCGACGGTGCTCGTATCGATGGTGGAGGCGTTTTCCGAGTGCTTAGGCGGCGTGGATGTTACGGTGTCGTCGGCGTATTTCAAACAAAGAAATCCGAGCGCAAGCGAGAGGATACCGAAGTACTCGTAAAAGGAAAGGTAATCCGTTATGAGCGTTACCAGGATTGTGGCAAGTGTATTCCCCGCAATAATCACCATAAGCTCGAACGCGGTAACGGTGGCGAGCAATTCAATCCAGTAGAAGGTCATGAAGGCGCATCCAAATGAGAATGCGATATACAGGCACATTGACAATTCCGGCATTCCGGTAGTCCACATAGCCGAAATCCCGACCATTGCGACGCCGGCGGAAAGGTGGAGCGAAAGGGGATGTCTCCTCAGTGACTGCCACTTCGCGCTCAGGGCGATAAGGATGAGGGAGGCTATTGCGGTGACAACGACAAAGAGCGTGGGGTGGAAAAAACCAGAAGGAAATTGAACGCTGGGTGTTTTGGACAATACTGCAATCATGGATTGCGCAGAAATGTCGATGCACGACGCGGACAGCACGAGCGCAAGAATACGGCAAACAACTTTTTTCGATAGTCTGCCTATGTTCGAAAAAAACGGGATCTGCATGTTCGGCTTCTTTTATCGACAATGAGGGTACGGAGTAAGTCTATCAGTTCCATTGGGGACTGGTGGGGGTGCAGGAATCGATTATTGATGCAGAATTGTTAATTCCTATCTCAAATGCCTGCATTTGTGGCCGTCAAGTACACCGACGAGTTCAGGCGCGAGACCGCCGCATGCTCATCTCGACGGGCAGGCCCGTGACAGAATGCCGCAGGGAGCTCGAATTGGCGGAGAATTACCTGCGCGATCTCGAACGCGGTGACTTTATCAAGCGGATGGCGTTCTACATCGCGGAGATAAATGCCCTCCACCCTTTCCGCGAGGGAAGCGGAAGATTCCTCTCGAAAACAGCCGTGGCACGGCAGTAAGCCGTGCCACGGAAGGGGGGGTGAGACAAGGAGCGAAACGCTAAGCCTCCATCAAGTTTTGCACAGCCAGATAGGCGAACGTGATGGCAGCAGCCCAATCACCGCCATAGACATGATGGGTGTACATACCGCCAGCCCACAGACCACCGGCGCATTCGCCAATCGCGTAGAGACCGGGAATGACATCTCCCTCGGGCGTGACAACTCGGGCGACCTCGTCGGTGTGCAAGCCGCTACACGTGCTGAGCAGCGTCGGACCCTCGTGGATAGCGTAGAACGGCGGCGTATCGAGCGGATAGAGGAACTCCTTCTCGAACAGCGTGTCGACGCCGGCCGCTGCATCGCGCGTGGTGCGCTCGAACGTTTCCTTCAGAGTCGCAGCGTCGACGCCCATCTTCTCCGCGAGCTCCTCCACCGTGTCGGCCTGAATCAAAGCGCCTTCCTCGATCATCTTCCCGATCACCGCCACCGACCCATCGGCGATAGTTGGATCCATGGACAGATAGGCCGTTTTGAGCTGTGCGGCCGCTTGGGGATAATTGGCATCGAGAACCGTCCAGCAACGTCCGTGGGTCTGGTTGATAATGGCGGCGCCTTGCATGCTGACGGGCACCTCCTCGTTCATGAAACGGCGACCCTGTTCGTTCACGCGAATCCAAGGAATGAAGAGGGCCGGGATGCCCATCATATGCGCATCGACTATACCGTAGCTGTTGAGTAGGGCCGAATGGGGCGCGTCGTCTTCCGCGGCTCCTACCGCAAGGCCCATCTCGTGCCCGTCGCCGGTCACACCGACGTTAGCGAATTGCACGGCGGCAATCGTGGCGTAATCGCGCGGGCGCATGTACTTCTTCATGCGCTCCATGTTCGCCGCATAGCCGCCCGTCGCCAACAGGACTCCCTTCGACGCGTTAAGCTGCGTATACGCGCCGTCGCTCCCCTTCACGACAACACCGGTCACTGCACCGTTCTCGTCTTGCACAAGCTGCACGGCAGGCGTGTTGAAGCGAATCTCTGCACCTTGGGCCACAGCGAGGTCGGCAATGGATTTGTGGACGTCAGCCAGCCGCTGGGTTCGTCCCCCAACCCACGTGATATTGGCGTTGACGCAGCGCGTCCAACCCTCCATCATAATCCCGGGGAAGGCAGGGAACGTCGGCTCGGCCTCGATGCCCGCCGGCACCAGGGCGTTGTCGTAGAGCCAGTCGAACGCCTCTCCGCTGTGATGATAGAGCGCCGCGAGCTTTGATGCGTTGGCCCGATAGGCACTCGTGGTCATGAGGGCCTCCATGAAGTCCTTGAAGGTCGGACAGGTAAACTGGTGCTGCTTCTGAACCTTCGAGTTGATAGCGAAAATATCCCCGGGATTGGCAGCAGGGGTGCTCATCTTCTCCACCACCAACGTCTTAAGCCCGTTTGCAGACGCATAGGCTGCGGCGGCCGAACCAGCCGCCCCCATGCCGACGATAACCACATCCCAGTCTTCCGTCTGGGCGATGTCAGTCACGGGCTCGGACTCGAACGCTACCTCACCTTGGGGTGGCAACCAGCACTCGTACTCGGTCGTCGGATCCACGGCGCCCGTATCGGGCACGTCCGCAGTCTTGGCCTCTTCCTGCTTATCAGCATTCGGCGCACAGCCGAACATACCCGCGGCACCCAAAAGGGCCGCTGCCGTCATCGATCCTTTCAGGAACGTCCGCCGCTCCATATTCGCCTCATCGATGCCATGCACGTTCGTCTCACTCATGTCAATTCCCCCTCCTTCTCGCCCTCCGTAACGGGCGATCCGATCATTCCCGATTAACCGGGCTGACGGAAGCATACGAGGAGGAATCTGACGCGTCATCGCTTGCGCTAGGGGAAATCGACGTATCACCCAGATTTAGGGAGAAGGCTCCCATCAGGCATTTTAATGATTTCAACCAAATCATCGCGGGAATGGATGCCGATCTTGGCATAGATGTGCTTTACATGGGTGCGCACGGTATCCTGCGAGACCATCAGGCGCCGAGCCGCCGCGGGAATGCTCCACCCTTCGCTCAAGCAAGTAAGAACTTCGGTCTCCCGATCGGTCAGCTGGTAGACATCTGCTATGGCCTGACAGCGTTCATGGAGCTCATTCTCGAGGGAGTTAGCCAAAAGCGGCGTCACGGCAATGCGCTTCACAGCGAGTGCCTGGGGCTTCTGGAACGACCACGATTCACGAAAGCAGACGATAAAGAACAGGTACGAACAGAGCGAGAAAACCACGAACCGATCGATGTCCCTGTCACCCGACGCATGTATCGCCATCGACGCGAGGGCGATTCCGAGAAAAAACGCGAGGAACACGAGAAGTGCCGCACCCCAGAATCGCAGAGACCGCACACGGGGATCGCCAAGGCACTGGCTGAGTGCATAGAACATCATGCTCACGTTGACCGTAAATGCGCCAAGCAGTACAGCGGCAGTCGCTCCCACCAAGGCATCGCCGGCACATACCAGAAAACAGTAAGCCAATGCCGACAGGACAACGCAGACCTTCGCGTAAGAATAGATACTCCGTAGGCATCCAAGAGCTGGGGTAATCGTCAAGATGATGGTCAGCGAGAGCAGCGAAAGAATATAGAGCATCGTATAGCTCGCACTCGCCAAACTCGTGGGATTCATCACAATGGGGCAGATCATTCCACCGGCGAACAAAAGCGCGGTCGTCGATCCCAGCACCATGGGAAGCCGACGTCGATCCTCGGCTCCCTCTGGCAATACCGTCTCGTATTCCGTCAAAGAGGAAGAAAGGCGTCGATGCGCGATGTACCACACGAGGGAAACCAGGCAGCAGAGGACGGAACCGGCGAGGGGGAACCTCTCAATAGGAAAGAACAAAACAAAGGCGGCGATAAGGGATCCGGGGACGGCATGCTTCCAGAAATCGGTCTCGGAAGTGGCCCGACAGTAATCGACAATGTACATGAACCCCATGGTCGATGCGACAGATAGAAGCACGGCGGAGGGAATGATCTCAACGAGCCAGAATCCACCCAAAGCTGGCACAATGGCGTGGGCAGCGAAATACCACGCGACACCGGCAAGGAACAGGGCGCACGTGCGCAATGGTGAAGCCCAGTTCTCCATGGAAAGCGAGCGCATAACCGTTATCTGCGAGGCTATGCCCAGAACAACGAGCACCGCAACTTGGACGATCGCACAAACGATGAAGACCTGCCCATCTGGTTGTGCGTTGATCCGAGCAGGGATGAACGTGAAACCCGTAAGGATAATGGTCAGATTGGCGCACCAATGGAGAATAACCCAGCCATTCCCCAGCTTATAGGAAGCCGAAGGCTCCTCACGACCATCAGTCATGGCATACCTTCCTCACAGCAACGTTGTCGAAATACCGCACTGAATCGCAAAAGCCCAGACAGCGAAAACCCCTTCTCCCATGCAAGACGAGATGCCCGACGAGCGGACGGCAAGCAGCGTCTACGGCGAAGAGCGCCTCCCATCATACACGATGTGGACCAGCTTCGCGCTCGGTGCGCGACCTCCCGCTTATTCCAGCGGCTTGCCGCGCCTGGGACGTCCTGGATGGTGCGCAGGCCATTTGACGGCGGCTCGCCAAGGGGGAACCAGTACTTCCACGCCTCGAAGGGATGGGCGCCCTCCACCCGGTCCACGTCCCTAAAGGCGTCCTTGGGGACGATGGTGTGCAGCTTGCGGCCGCTTAGCGTGAGACTCGTGGGGATTCCCTGAAATGACCGGGGCGATAAAGGAGGTAGCGGTATAATGATTCATTACTGCGGGCGTGGTTCAATGGTAGAACTTGAGCTTCCCAAGCTTACAACGCGGGTTCGATTCCCGTCGCCCGCTCCATGGAATCCGAAGCCAGGGACATGTTCCTTGGCTTTTTTTATTTATGAAAACGTAGCGGGGCTCGAGTCCGTTAAATGCTCGCAAGTCGATTAACGAAACAGCCGAAACGGGCAAGCACCCGAGAAGCCATATTAAAAAAGCCCCTTACGGGGCTTTGATGATGCTTTATTTTGCAGCTCCAATGCGGCAGATGGTGGTTCCGCAATCGGGGCACTTACCCTTGGTGATGGGCTTGCCGTTCTTGGTGACGCCCTCAACGGGATCCTGCATTTCCTTCTTAGCCTTGCACTTCACGCAGTAAGCCTCGATAGCCATAAGTAACCTCCAATGGTTCATTTGGCAAGCACCCGAGGGGCGCTCCTTAACACAACGACCTTCCACGAGGCCGTTTGAGTACCGACATATAATACCGTATTTTCTAACCCCTCACCTCGCGATTTGTCTCCGAAGAGAACAGGAATCGCCCGGGGTACAAAAAAGCCGCCGAATGGCGGCTTTTTCATAGGCTAGATATTCTTCAGCAGTTCCACAACGAAATCAGCAGCCGCATCGACACTCTGGGAATCGATGTTTTCCACCATATCGTTCGCTTGAGCGTAGCGAGCCGGTGCATAGCCATCCATGCCAACGAGCGATACGGCCTGCATGCGATGCTTCGCGGCATAGCTTGCCGGGCTTTCTTTCCAATCGATGGAGGCATTTGCCAGCTGCACGCCCGACGCCTGAGACGCCTTCTTGATGAAGCGCTTCATGCGAGGCGAGCATTTAGCCTGCGAGAGGTCGCCTTCACGCTCGAGGTAGGAAAGCGTGCCGCCGCCCAACGCCTCGAGGTTCACGATAACAGCGCCGCGCATTTCGGGCGCATGCTCGGCGAGGAACGCCTTGATGCCGCCGTTGTTGGCAAGCTCGGAACCAAGAGCAACGAACCACACCTCAGTGTTAATATCGCCGGCCGCGAAGGAATAGATTTGCTGAATCTCTTCAGCGGTTTCAATCTTATCGCCCTCAGATGCCGCATGGCGCAACGCAGCTTCATACGCTGAAGCGAACGAATCGGACGAAACCGAAGCGCCCTGCGACAAAGGCTGAACATCGGACGCTACCGCAGACGCAGGGGCCGGAGCCGCCGCATCGTCGGAAGCGGTCCCATTCGCCTCACCCAAAACGCGCGCACGCATATTCGAAAATGCGCCGCCGTTCCAATCGTCGTCTTCGTCACGGAAGCTCTCCCAGCCACCGCGGGCCTTTCCAACTTCACGTGCGTCGAAATCGTCGCCCACGCCGAGCCATTCGGAAGCGCTTTCCTCTTCTTCCTTCTTCTTGCGACGGAATTTCCCGAAGAACTTACCAACGCGCGACTGGGGCATTTCAACATAGCCGGGGCCAGCAAATGCGCCGGTCTCGGTGAAATCGCTCTGGAAGGCAGAGTCGTCGGCGTCATCGATATACATATCTTCAGGTTCAACGCCGTCGAGAAGCTCATCACCCACAGGCTCAGCGCCAATAGAGCTGATAGCCGAGAAAGAACCCGTGAGGCTCACATTGGAGCGTTGCTCGACGGAAGGCACCTCATAGGCGCCAGCGCCAACAGCAGGCGCGGCGGACATAGAAGGCATTGCAACGGTTGCGCCCGGTGCCGGGGTTTCTATTTGAGGGACCGATGTCGAAAGCAAGCTCTTGGCAGCTTCGGTGCCGCGATTCTCGGCGGCGCTGGCAAGCGGGGCGCGCTGACGCAGCTCGTCGAACGAAATAGGCTTCGGCTCAGGCGCCACTATGGCGGGCAGCTCGATGCGTGGCAAATCAACCACAGGAATGTTCGCTGAAATAACCTTCGCGGCAGGCTGGGCCGGAGCTACGCCTTCGGCACCCTCAGAAATGCGGGCACTTCCAGCGATTGCCGCTTCGTATGCAGCAACGCCTGATTGCTGGGCTGCCACTTTTTCATCCACGGCGATATCCACGGCTTCAGCAGCCGTCGCTTCGACAATCACGCGAGGCGTTGTCGCACGCTCGGCCTGCACGGCAGAACGATCGACGGGCGGCTGGTAGTACATCATTTGGGGAAGGCGCGTCGTAGCAGCGGCGGGGCTCACGGGAGCCTTGTCGGCAGCGGGCTGCTGCGCTCCAGAAAGGGGCTCCTCGGAAGCGGAGACGGGCGCGACTTCGATTTCGGATTGAACGGGCTGGTTCTCCTGAGCAGGTTCCTGCACGGGATTGGCCACCTCAATTGCGGGTTCGACGGCAACAGGCCCAGCAACCTTCACGGCATATATATCAGCGGAAGGCTTGGGAGCTTCGATTTCCTGAGATTCATCCGCAACGGACGCGGCCAAAGGTTCCGCAACACGTGCGGCCTGGGCGGCGGGAGCAGCCGATTCAGGAACAACCGGATCAGAAGCCGCAACGACCGCGGGGGCGGCAGCTTCATCCTGAACCTTTGCGGACTCGGCGGCGGCGCTTGCCTGAGCAGCACCCGTCGGGTAATCGGCGAAACGGGAGCGATACGTATCGTCTGCGGCGGCCTGTTCGTTCGATTCAGCCATCTTCTCGCGAGCCTTTTCGGTCGCCTTCTTATACCAATCGGGCACCGACGCCGGGCGGCTCGCAGCCGCAGCCGCAGCAGCGCTCGCTGCCTGCG
>ERZ857840.994-NODE-994-length-35535-cov-9.130609_pt1 | contig 35535 bp, 26 predicted proteins | sample MGYA00519760_ERZ857840 | MGnify/ENA primary metagenome ERZ857840 (study PRJEB31778, sample SAMEA3449371) | human gut metagenome | biome: human gut; feature: human-associated habitat; material: faeces | place: United Kingdom | collected 2010/2012 ... | reverse complement strand
AATTCACAACCGTTTGCGGAGAATAGGACGGATCCTGCCAATTGATCAGATCGTGACCACACTCGTGAGCAATCGTGAAGTTTCGCTCACCGGCTTTCTTGTCATCAAGCAGCCTGTCGTCGAGAATGATCTGATTTCCTGTCCGCATTCCTTCGATTCCTGTGTCAGGGTCAAAGGCAAAATAAGAAATGTCGAGTTTTAAGTAATCTTTGGCGAAGGCTTGAATGTCAAGCGGATCGTAGCTGTCATAGGTGTTTCCGAGATAGTCCCGAAGGATGAAGTCGGCGAGTTGTTCGAACTCGGCTTTTGTACCTATGATCATGTATCTACCTCGATGCCCTACATAGGTATTCCTGTCGGCGTGATAATATCGGGATTATCATGCACTCGGCTGAAGCGTAAAAGTTATTCATATTGATATATTGTATTGTTCGGTCTGACATGGTTTCCTTCCTTTCCAAAATAAATGAATGGCTCAAATTTCTCTTGATTGCTTCTATTATACACCAATTATATTTGAATGTCAATAGAGTTTATCAAATTAAATTTGATTTTTCTATTGACATTCGATTCAAAGTGTAGTATAATAGCATCATGATAGATTGGAGGGGTGTATCATGAAGTCTGTTGGCTTGCGGATAAAAGAAGCAAGGCTTGCTAAAAATATGAAACAAGATGAACTCGCTGAGCATATCGGGGCAAAGTCTGCTGCGGCGGTATCCTCGTGGGAAGTTGGAAAAGCAAAACCTGATTGTATCACACTTTTGCGTATTTGCGAAGTGCTTGAAATTTCTCCGGATCAGTTGCTTGGGTATAAATTGGCAACGGAAGCCCCGTCGTTGAATGAATGGGCGCTTATCAAAAAGTACAGATACATAGATGAGTTTGGAAAAAAAGCAGTTAACTCTGTTTTGACTACGGAATATGAGCGCGTGCTTGTCAGCCAGCCGCGAAAGCCGAGGCTGCGCAAATTGGGCATGGATTTCTACGATTTCCCCGCTTCAGCAGGTACCGGGAACTTTCTTGAATCCGAATTACCCGATAAAATTTGGGTTAACGAATCGCCCGAAGCGGAGCAAGCTGACTTTGTGATCCCAATCTCCGGTGACAGTATGGAACCGACATTCCACAGCGGTGATCGCGTCTTTGTTGTGAAAGATGATGCACTCGAAGAAGGTGACATCGGCATCTTCATTGTTAATGGCGACGCATATATTAAGGAGTTGGGCAACAAGTGCCTGATCTCGCATAACAAAGCATATAAGCCGATTCCGTTGCTCTCGACTGACAGCGTTTATTGCTGCGGAAGAGTTCTCGGAATAGTTAATGATTGAATTATCAATTCAGGAATCCAAAAACATCTCTAACAACAAAATCCACCTGACCTTTTACAGTCAGGTGGATTTTGTATTTGTGCAAGTGGCTTATGATTTCTTCGCTTTATCCGATCAGGAAAATTTCATATTGTTTTTAATAATATGATTCAGCAGACTAATGCGTTCTCATTTTGTGCGTTCAAATAGAAACAGATTCTGCTTTACACTTCGGTTTCGGTTATATTTCTCTGCTCTGTAGTCCGCTTTTCGATATACAGTTTCAAAAGCACTGCCGCCTCATCGGTAATAACATGTTCCATGCGGCATGCGTTTTCTTCGGCAATATCGTTACTCGCACCTATAAGTTTCAGCGCATTTGCAATCGTCTTATGTTTCTGTTCTATGTTCTCTACTTTCATAAGACCACTTTTTGTTAATGTTATTTTTCCTCGATAAAACTTCACATAGCCGAATTCTTCCAGACGCTTCATTGCATTATGAACGCTCGCCTTGCTATATCCACGCTCCTCCGCAACATCAACAGAACGCACTATTCCGTTTTTCCTATGCAACGCATAAATCGTCGCCAGATACATTTCCTGGGATTCTGTGTTTTCAACCATTTTCCATCTCGCATAAGCACTTATTTTTTCTTGCGTTTCGCACCAAGAACTATTGCTACAACAATACCGCCCAAGACAACTATACCACCAACCAAAATCAGGATATATCCCCATATCGGCATATGAAACGCCACGCCGGGAACACACAGAATAATCGTTCCACTTTTGTTCATTTCAATATTGACATAGCTGCCACCATTTGACACATTGAGTTTAGTTACGCTTCCATCCTCCCCCAACAAATAAGCAACTACTTCATTGCGGTTATATGTCGAATCAGCTTTTATACCTATCGTTACACACCCGTTAGGCTCAACCAAACTTCCGTCCGCAGAAACAAGTTCTACGCCGAATACTTGAAATCTGTCGGCAATCGTTGCCATTTTGCTTGCCGCTGTCTTGTAAACAGTGCTATCGGCTTCGATTTTAGAAGCAAGCAACATAGTACCATCGGGCAAAACACTATTTTTGTCATATAGTTTTGCAAGGCTGTCGCCACTTATGCTCGAAGTAATTTTAACATCCTTTTCAACATAAGTCGGATTGCCGTGAGATGTAGTATAAGATGGTGATTCCGCATGATACACAATGTGATATTCACCCGCATTGTCAAGCTTTAGTTTGTTGCCGTCAAGTTCGACTTCGGTTCTCTCTCCGTCACGGATGTAATACGCTTTTACGGTTACATCCAAGACTTCATCACCGAGGTTGGCAGTTGCTTCGCGAATGATAAAGGTCTGACCTTTGGTTGCTTCGTACTCGCCCCCCGAACTCGTGGAAATTACGGGAACAAATTCTGCGGGACGTTCAATAGAAGTATCTTCAATTTCTCCTATTTTCTTTGCCGAAGAAAGGTTAAGGTTAATTGTGAAAGAGAACGTTTCACCTCTCACCGATACATAAACTGAAAACGGCAAAGTTTTTTGCAGGTTTTCTTTGGACAATGTGTATGAATAAGTTTTTCTGTTTCCGCTATCTTCGGTAATGCGACAGCCTATTTGCTTACCGCTTTCGAGATTGAGTGATAAATTCTCCATTGAAGAAGAAAGCTGCGTAAACGAAAAGTAGTATCTGTCACCAATTTTCTCGACCACGGCGGTCTTGTCGAAGTATTTTTCAAGCATTTGCTTTCCCATACCCGACTGCCCGCCGAAATCATAACTCATTTCATACTTACCGTCTTCGCCGTCAATAGGCGTTGCCGCATACGCCGTTAAGCCAACGCTCGTCGTTATAATCAGCGCTCCACACATACCCAGAACGGCACATAATGCTATGGATAATAATTTTTTAAACTTAGTCATTATGCGTTCTCCTTTTCGCCGAACACGGCATACAGAACAACAGAACCATTATACTTGCCCGTCTGATCGTTTTTGCTCGAAAAACTCTGCTCTAATGGCGTGTTTTCAAGGTCGATTCTCGTAAGCACACCGTCAACCATTACAGCCCAGTATTTAAACTCTTTGGTAGAATCGGTACACTGAACGTTTTTGAGCATGTTGAGCTTTGCTTCGGTAATCTTTTCCGCAACGGTGAAACCTTCGAGACATTTGCTGTCTGCGCCAGGTTGACTGCGGAAAGTCACCCTCTCGCCACTTTCGTCAATTGCCTGATAGGAAACGTTAAGTTTTCGCTTAAGGATAAGTTTAAGGTTAAATCCTTCGGTTACACGATAGCCGTTTTCGAAAGCTTTGTCTGTAGAGCCGACGTAAAGATTGTTTTTATAAACAAATCCCGTGCCTGTAGAATCCTGGAAAATAGCTTTGTCCGCTATCCATTCCACAGCTTCGTAATCTTTGTACTTATTGAATTCGTACCACTGACGGAAGTCGAACAAGCTCATCGTATAGATGCCGCCGCTCGTGGGGCGGTAATAAGTCATCTCGCCGAGAGCTTCTTCCTTGCCGTCAACTTCGATGGTCGCGCTGACTTTGATGCCTTCGTCCCACAAAGCGTAAACGACGGGATTAACGGTTTTAAGTGTAATGCCGAGCCTGCCGATTGCCGAGCCTGCCGAAAACAGACGGTCGTCGCCGTCCCACGACGAACTCCATCCCCAAAGGCGATCTTTACTTTCAACGAAAGCGTTATAATCAGGCGATGAATTTGTTTTCGCCATGCTTACCGTCGTGGTGTAATACTGATAGCCGTCCTTTTCGACATAGTCGATTTTCGAGGAATCGAAGGGATGTTCTATATCGGTGACGTAAGTTACGTCGATATCGCAATTTCTGTCGTATACGATTACTTTCTGAGCGAATGTAGCTTCAAGCGTATATGTATTTGAAATGCTTTCGGGCGGATTATAATAACAATCGAATACGGCGTTTCCGTCGAAATCGAGACCGAACCAGAAATCCCATACAAGAAGATATGTACCTTCTCTTAAGAATGTGAATTCTGCGCTGTATGTTCCTGATTTATCAGCCATATCGCTGTCTTCCGTGCGGATGTAGTTTACACCCGACAATTTATACACATGGAAGGCAGGTCTGTTAAGAGGCAGATAATCTTTTGAAGCAACTTTTGGCTTTTCTATACTCAACGATTCGCCCGTGAAGAGAGCCGCGTCGCCGTCTATAAAGGTGTACTCGGAAAGATTTCTGCCGTCGAGCGTGAAATGACACATTGCTCTGAGCATTGCCGTGTCGCCGTACTCGTCGGCATAACTAAGCCGCACTATCGCGTATCTTTCGTCTTTTACAAGTTCCCACGCTTCCGCTAAGCTGTCAACCGTTGCCGTAGAATTTTTAAGGTATACGGTAAGGGATTTAAGCGACAATTCGTAAATATTGGTAATATCACTGTCGGTTACGCGCAAGTAATAAGCTGCAGGCAAAGCCATGAACTGCTCTTCGTTATCTATAATCGCGGACTGCAATTCCGTGTAATCAACTTTTCCGCGGACGTCTGCGCCTTCTTCCGTCTTTTCGTATTTAAGGTCGCCGCCCGCAAGCGTTTCATCGCCCGAGATGAAAGCGTAATCGCCGACCGCTTCGGCTCTGTATTCAAGCCATACCGGGCGGAACTCGCCGAATCTGTTTACGAGTCTGAACTCTACTCTCATCTTCGGTTCGGTCATCTGGAAGACATTGATAGCTTCGTAACCGTCGCTGAACTGATTGTATACATGGGAATATATTCCGTCGGTATATTCATAAACGGCAACGCGTAAGAAGTCTGTTCTCGGTTCGTCGTCATCATGCTTTCTGAGGTTGTGCGATGAGAATTTATCGCCGAGCCACGTCCAGGTTACTTCGGGGACGGGAACGTATTTACCGATTTTATAACGGGCGTTTGTAACATATACGCCTTCTGTCTCGTTATAAGTCCACGCGTCCGAAAGAATTTCATATTCGGGTTCTTCCGCAGGCATAAGCGTTACAAGACAGGTACGCGTTTTGTCGTCGGCTTTTTCGGTGAACAAGATTGCCACACCGCTGTTTCCCATTGTGAACGAGCGGGAAAGATTCATAGATTTAGAAAAATCCACATCGCCGCTCTTATCGAGAGAATAAGCCTGCCACGAGAGATTTGCCGCCGTTACCGTGGGATAAACCTTCTCAGTGTAAAGCGAAACAAGGTCTACCGTTTCGCCGGTTTTTACCGTCTTGCCTATATCCGTCTTTTCGATGGTGAAGTTAGTCGCCGAAACGTCTATAAGGGTTAAAAAGTTAGTCGCCGCCGAATAAAGTTCGCCGTCCGTCTTCGGGTTGTATCCGAAAACATCATATGTCAAATCGAAATATGAAAACGCGTATTTCATTTCCGAAAGGTTGCCCGCCGCCGTCTGAGCTGTAGGGGCAATCGTCATTTTACAATCGAAATTCTTATCGCCTGTATTTCCGCCGTCAGTTGAAGCAAAGAACATGTTTATCATGCGAACGGACAGACTGTAATTTTTAAGCAAATCGAACGGGGCGTTGCTTCTCGGGAAGTCGTCCGCAACAGAACCCGCATAAATCGCGGTTGAGCTTCTGTAAGTGAAGCTGTCTCCCGAAACGGGCGTATAATTCCAGTCGGAAATACGAACCATACTGTCATACGAAATCGTAAGTCTGCGGTAGGAGAACGGGAAACTGAACATCTGCTCCATTGCACCCGTCGAACCGCCGTACAAAATGATGTCGTTTGTCAGTTCCGTGCCGAGGTCGAACGTGTAGTAGTACGCGCCAGTGTCCGCATGGAATTCGTAAGTAAGCGAACCCCACATCTTCGCGTTTAAAATCCCCGGGCGATAATAGTTATAATAATTCGGGTCGTCATCCTTAATCTTTACAATGTTCTTCTGGTTGGTGAGGAAGTACGCAAAGTCGCGGCAATAACCCGTTGTGCGGTTGAAGAAATCGTCCCCGGAAAGGTTACCGAAGATATCCGAGTTATACGCGCTTAAAGGTTTAACAAGGGTGTAATGTCCGTTTTCCGCCACGATGTATGCGTAAACCGGGTGGAAATAATCGAGCATCCCGGAAGTTTTGTCAAGACCGGTGTAGTGGGTGGGCACGAGATATACGCCGTTATCGAGTTTGCCGTCAGTGTTTATGAACGACTTCGAGAAACCTATAAATCTCGTTATACGGAAACTTACCTTATAAGAAACCGAACACTGCTCTCTCGTTTCGCTTCCCGTAAGTTTTGCGCCCCAGTTGTAATACGCAATGTTTAAAGTAATTTCGTCCGCAAGATCCAGACCCGAGATGTCGTAATAAATCGTCTGAATTAAGCTCGTGCGATCGAGAATACTTAAACCTTCGTTTATTCTTCCCTCAGGGTCGGTTACAGTGTAAGTCTGAACTTCAAACTCCCCGCCGCCGTTTTCCGCAAAAATAGGTCCGCGCTCGCGGCTGTTATACTGTATACGCAAAAACGTGCCCTTGTCGTTCTTTTCGATATACGTTTCGTCGGTTACTATATCCTCGGCAAAGTTAAACCAACCGTATTTATCGGCAAGTATGCCTTTAACAACAGTCTCTTCGATTATATGCGCTTCAAAGTCGATATCATAAGTACCGTTGTTTACAATGGCTTCTTTCTCCCACTTAGGATATAAGGTGACGTTCTTCATCTGCCAGTAAAGATCGCCGTTTTCAACGTCGCAAACCTGGGTTAATGCAGAATCGAAATACCATCCCGCAAAAACGTAGCCTACCTTTTCCGGCGTGGGCAGTACGGGCATATTTTCCGCCGAGTAGTACATATCGGAAATGGGCGAAGCGAGATTTGTCGCGTCGAACGTAATTTTGAATTGCGTGTTACCGTACTTGTCGATGATTGCGTCTTTCGGGTCGGTCGGATTGTTCGTCTTGTTTGCGCAACCCGCCATACCGAATAAGCATAATATCACCATTAACCCCGTAATCAATCGCAGTATAGAATTACTTTTCAAGGGTAACACCTCCGAAGTAAAAAACATTTAATTTCTTTTTTTCGTAAAGCGGACGTTTAAAGAGTCCGCTTTACGAAATATGTTTTAGATAGCCTTCATACGAATTGAGCCTAATCCGTCGTCCGTATAACCGACATACCAACCTTCTTCGAATACGCTTGCGCATTTTTCATCGCTGACAAGTTCTTTCAAATACTTCCTGCCATTGATTGCACTACCCATATATTTGGGAGAATATTTGATTGAACTAAGGTTCTCGCTCTCGCAATCGGTAAACGCGTTTTTGTGAATTTTGGAAACGCTGCGAAAATAAAGATTGGTTTCTCCGGTTAAGAAGTAATAAGCTCCTTCCATAATTTCGTAACGAACAATATTCGCTTCATCGGAAATATCTCCGAGGTCGATCTGGCAGGACATTTCGTTTGCGTTATAACCACCTGCCGATGCTACAAATTTAACATCCCATACAGTGTAAGCCGATTCGCCCTCGCCTACCGTCGATTTTGAAACGTACTGATAAATACCGACAGGCGCCTGATATTGCTTAACCATAGATTCGACGATGTTTGCATACGAGAAGAAGAATTCGCCTGCTTTAAGGTCTGCTTTCGTGGACATTGCTCTGTTTTCTTCGCCGTCCGCGATGGTGAACGTCATAAGAGTCCGAACCTTGAACGCATACGCGCCGATTTCCTTCATATCGGAAAGAGCAAGAGTTATCGTTGTGATAGCCGAGCCTTCGAACGCGCTTGCACCGATTTTTTCAAGTTTGCATGCGGACGAATCGACAACTTTCAACGCTGCGCAGTTATAGAAAGCTTTTTCACCGATTTCTTTAAGCGTTGCGGGAAGAAGAACATATCCGATTTCCGCGTTGTTTGCAAATGCGTTTGCATCGATTTTAGTTACTTTAAGGCTCTTTCCGCTAACCGTTACGTTTTCGGGAATAACGACGATTTTAAGTCCGTCGCCTGCGGAATAAGAAGTTTCCGCGTTGAAGCCCGTAATCGTAGCCGTTCCGTCGCCGTTATCCTTTGCGTTGTATCCGCCGTCTGCGGCATAATTAAAGGTTGCGTCGAGATAAACGTTTGCGGTGAGTTTTTCATCTACACTGTAATCAACACCGATATTCGTCAACGAAACAAAGGTAAGTTTGTTGCCTTCGTAAGCGGCTTTAAGAGCTGTTCCGCGTTCGTTATCGATTGCTTCGAGAATCTCTTCAACAGAGAGTTTATCTCCTTTAACTTTGTTGAGCGTAGCTTGATAAGTTTCGCCCGTAAGTTTGTTTATGTAATTTACGGTAACAACGGGAGTATCGCTTTCGCCCGTGTAAACTACTTTATCTTTAAGGCTTGTAGCATCACAGAATTCGTACATATCTTCGGAAAGAACAGCCCAACCGGTAGGGTCGCCGATGAATGCCGAATAAGGAAGAGTTTCGGGATAATCAGCCTGTTTGATGTTCAAAAGCGTGATGCTTTCCATCGAGCTGAAAATTGCATAACCCGTGGGAGCAACGTTACCTTTAAGGTCGTTGGCGTACTGCTTATCGAACAAGAACGTTTTGCTCGAATACTGGAACGCCGCTGCGGGATAACCGGATATATCTTCGTTATAGCTTACATAAGAGAATGTGGAAGGAAGGTTGAGATATTCAAGGCTACGGTTGAAATAAGTTCCGACCTGAATACCCTTAACGCCTTCGGGAACAACGACAACTGTATCGTTCGTTACGTCCGAAACGAGAATCAAATCTCCGCTGTGACCCGCTCTGTCGTCAAGCTTATAAATGCGGTTGCCGTCTTTATAGAAGTTGCCCGCTTTTGCGTTTTCCTTGGTGTGGCTGAACGTAAGATTGCCAGGAACCATGGAGAGGTTCTTTACACTGTCGGGGATAGCGATATCGAAAGAATACTGCTCGCCTTTGTTATACTGTCCGTATCCGTTGTGAGAAGCGTAAGTGTTTGCCCAGAAAGAACCGATGATAACTTCAACGCCGTTGGGAATTGTGATTCCGTTAAGTTTGTTGAGGTTGTTGAAGCAGTTCTGAATAACCTTCAAAGAGGAAGGAAGGACTATTTCTTCAACAGCCGAAGCCGAAGTGGAAATAAGGCTCTCTATGGATTCGATTCCTTCTCCGATAATGACTTTTACGATAGAAGCGTTGTTGAGAATTTCACTTTCGAGACGAACGGATTCAACTTTGTAAGTTTCGATCGTGCCGTCGCCGTCTTTATCGAAAGTGATCGTGCCGAGAATGGATACAACGGGAGCTTCTGCGATTTTTGCAGCGTTTTCGGTATCGTCGTAAGTACCTTCGTTACCATACATGGTTACTGAAAGGTTACCGGTAGCTTCGTTGGTCTGATACTTTAAGAAAGGCGAACGCCATTTAACGGTGATAACGGTGTTTTTGTTGATTTCCTGAGCGAAATCGAATGCGTTTCCGTTTTCATCGACATAGGAGATGTCGCGGGCGGACATGTAGTTTTTCCAGATGCACGCTTTTTCTACGGTGGAAGTTACGCCTTCTTCCGTCTTAGTCTCCTGCGTTACGGGGTTTTCGTACACGGAACCGGGATTTACGGTCGTGGTATAAACATCCTGATAGCCATCGTTAAAGGTGATACGAGCAACGCTCTTTGCATAAAGGTCATTCGTTTCGGTTTTATTGTCCCACTTGGTGGTGTAGTTAGCGTTGGTGTACCAGCCGTCAAATTCAAGACCTTCACCGGGGTTGTAATTACCTTTTACAACGTCGATAAGGTTTTGCGTACCCTGATCAACACCATTGATATGTACATTTACTTCAACAGGAACGAACCGTGCGTAAACAGTTACACTCTTGGTTACATCCTTTCCCGTGAACGGAGTGCCGGTGTAGTCTTTATTTTCAAACCAGTTTGCGAATGTATAATATTGTTTTGAAACCGTCGGGAGTTCTACAACTCCGTTTTCTGCGGTGTATTCCGCAACCTGCTTCCATTCAGAAGATTCTTCATCTTGCATCATGAAAGTAACTTTGAGATCGTCTGCTTTGTCAGTTTTCCCACACGACGCAAACAGAGCGAGTCCTGCAAGTAATGCCACCATTACGCAAAGTATAGGTAACAACTTCTTTTTTACTGCTGTCATAATTCTTTCTCCTTGTGAAAAAAATTAAATTATATAATCACCGATTTTATCGGATAATTATCGTTAAATATCGTATCTCGAAAGTATTTCGGACGGGCTTTGAGTGAGCACAAACAAATACGGAATGAGTGAAATGCCTACCATAAGTAATGCGCTTATAACAAATGAAGCCGCAGTAAGCCCTATAAAGGCACCAAATGCCACGTTCATTACAGCATATCTTGCACAAAGCAAAGCCGTCACTATAATAAAGCCTACAAGATAAGTTATTAAGTTACCGAATACCGCCGCCATTGTTTCCTTAAACAACAGGTTTCCTTTGTTGACGCCGATTGCACGGTAAATGCCGTATTCCTTGCTGTTCTTGACACTGCCAGACTTTTCGATAAAGAAGTAGATGAGATACATAAGCACTGCTACCGCAATGAACACATACAAACTCTTCAAAGCTGTATCGAGTTCTTCTTTATTCTGTGCCTGTTGTAATGACGCAAGGTCTGCCTTAACAACACCTCTGTCGATAAGTCTTTGTTCAAGCGAAGCAAGTTGTTCGCCGCCGCTTGTCGAAATCTCGAAATAATAATTCGACTCACTGCCTAATGCGTCAAGGTTCGGCGATATGTATACGAAAATGTTGTTAAGCGCCGTTTCGGTAACGTATATGCGGATGTCCGTGGTCATTACCGTACGCGTTAACTGGAACTTGCGTATATACATCGGGTAACTGTCGGTAAGAGAGATAAATTCGGGCGATTTTAATAAGGTCGCGTTCGCTATCTCCATGCGATAGTCCGCCTGCGTGGTGTCGCTCATCATCTTGTATACGGCGTTACGGTTGATTTCAACAACGCACTGGTTGTCCATAAGATCGAGCGTTTCACCATTGTATACGCATATTTCCGCCGAATAGCTATTTATCGTCTTATTTGTTTCAGAGTCGATGAAATCTGAATTGAAGAACAAATTTGTATTATCAGTAAAACGAATTTCCTGATATACACTTAGAAAGTTAACATAGTCGACGCGGTTAAAATAAACGTAAGGATTATCCCCTTCCACTATTCCGCTTACCGCGTAGTCCTTTTCAAAAAGTATAAGGGAGAGCGAACGATCGTTTTCAAGTTCTTCTATACGCAGTTTGTTTTTAAGCGTTTCAGCAAGAGCTCGAGTTATAAGTACTTGTTTGCTTCCAGGCATTTCACCAAATTCAAGTTTCATGCTCTCCGCGGTATCGTCTTTTTTTAACGCTTTAGGTGCATAACTTGCGGTTATACCCGAAAGAGATTGCAAGTTGTTGTACGAAAAACTGCCTTCCGCATAATCCATTTCGAAAAAGTCGATTGTATTATATAAGGTCGAGCTGAGCTTTCTTACTTCCGAATAGTTGCCCATGCTCACGTATACGCTGTTGTCGTCTATCGGTTTGTTGTCCGCTTTTACGGACAACGCTTCAAATGCGAAAAACGAGAAGAAACAAACGGCAACCGACATTACGAATATGAAAATCTGCTTGAATATGTTGCCGCTCGATCCCGATTTGTCCTTATCGGCGCGGAGCGAATGAAGTATGTTTTTAAGATTGAACAGTTTGCCGTTCTTCTTCGCCGTACTCTGATTGAAGTCGGATAAATCGGTAGTGTTTACCGGTTCTTCTTTCACGTTGCCGTAAGTTATTTCGGCAAGTTCGGCTTCGTCGATTTCGGCGTCGTCCACAAGTTGTCCGTCGACGAGCTTGATGTGGCTGTCGGCGTATTTCTTAATAAGCGTAACTTCGTGCGTTACTAAAACTACGAGTTTTGTTTTGGATATCTCCTTCAAAATATCCATTACTTTATAGGTATTCTGCGCATCAAGGTTGCCGGTTGGCTCGTCCGCAAGGATCACATCCGCGCCTTTTATCAGCGCTCTCGCAATCGCCACTCTCTGCTTCTGCCCACCTGAAAGCGCATCCCCTTGCTTGTTTTTGAAGCGCTCCATATCTACAAGTTTCAACACTTCTTCACTTCGGCGTTCGATTTCTTTCTCGTCTTTGAAGCCCGCGAGAAGCATTGCATTTCGCATTATTTCCGCGATCGTGTAACCACGCTCCAGATAGTAGTTTTGGAAGATAAATCCAATTTTCTGATTACGGATTCGATCTACATTTCCGCTCATCACTTCGCCGTCCACAGTGATTTTACCGCTGTCGGCTTTCTCCAACCCGCCAAGTATGTTGAGAAGTGTTGTTTTGCCGCTACCAGATTTACCAAATATAGCAACTAAGCCTTTATCTGGCAACTCAAACGAAACACCTTTTAATACTTGATTTCTCGCCGAAGAATGGGGGTTAAATGTCTTTTTAATATTTTCTACGCGAATCATTTATTTAGACCCCCTTCTCAAAGATTTCCGAATGGATTGTCCGTTGATACTTCTGTTAAATCCGAACGCAACACATTCAACGATCAAAAGTAGCATAAATTCAACAAAGAAGTAATTTCCAAAAGATATAAGCGGCAACGAACTAAACGGAATAAGAGTCGCAATTAAACTGGCCGTCGGCAAAAGCGCAAGCGTAGGAAAAAATATGAACGCCATTTGCACATACAGGGATCTCGAAGAAATTTTTCTTGAAATTCCAAGTGTTCTGTAGACTGCGAAATCCGCCTGAAAGATTTTGACTGAACGCATAAAAATTACCGAAATAAGCATGGCGAACAGCAAACTTGCCGCGATAAGAACAAGATACCACAAAATATCGCTCGTAAACACATCGCCGGCATTCTGGACATACACATCGGAATCAGAAAGCATACCCATATATCCGCTCGGCAGGCTCTTCACCGCCGCTTTTGCGTCGCTGTTGTTTGCATAATACAGCGCACTCTGTACCGCTGTTTCTTCATTTGCAAACATTGCAGCATAATCATCGGCATTCATCTCAACAATGAGTCCGCTGACATCCTCATTCTTTTTGTTTGAAGTAAGCACAATATAGGATTTATCGGTTTTAGCATCGAAAACAACCTGTTTACCATCCGCCGCATAGAAATTGGAATTGATTAGATTGATTTCGCCCGCTGCAAGTTCTTGATTAATATCGAAAGTAAACACCGTCGTTTCGCTATTACCGAGCTTCATTACCGAATTCACCGCTTGCATCTTTTTACCATATGCGTTAAGATCATCATATCCAATATAAAGCTTCGGAGCAATTAAGTCAACCGACGTTACCAACGTTATGTTTTTAATGCCGATTTCGGCATTTATTATCATGTTCTTAATCGTTTCCGCATCTCTGTCCTGCGACTTTGCCATAATCAATACAGCTTCGCCAGCTTCAGGACAATATTGATACGGATCGTAAAGGCACGTAAGCGTATAAGAACTACTCAAACCGCCACGCTTCGGAAGATTTATCGTGAATTCAGAAAGATTTCTGTCGAGTAAGAAGTAACCCGCATTCGTTTTCCCCGCAACTTCATCCAAATCTGATTGTGTAATTGAATTAGTACGATTAGAGAGAATCACTTTTCCACTTACACCCGTTCCATCGAGTGGAACCTGAGTCGGTCGGATAAGCGAATTGCCGAATACCGAAATTACGAGAAATAATGTTATCGCGCATACGAACAACGCAAAACTCATCATCGCCGTAAATTTAGGACGGCTTTTATAGTTAAGCGTGCCGATGTGCATCGTATTTTTGAAGTTCTGCCACTTACTCGACTTTACTTCTTCCTTATCCGCACTCGTTTTCGGTTCAGGTCTTTTGATTACATTATCTTCTTTCACCGAGCCGTCAAAAATCGTAACTCTTCTTGTAGCGTATTCGACAAAGAATTCCGGGTTATGCGTAACCACGATGACGAGTTTGTCTTTTGAAACAGCTTTTAGCAGTGCCGCAACCTCTTTACTTGCTTTTACGTCAAGGTTGCCTGTCGGTTCGTCCGCCAAAATTATCGGGCTGTCTTTCGCTAATGCTCTTGCTATTACGGTGCGTTGCTTTTCACCACCCGAAAGCTTGCTACCTTTACGGTTCTTTTGCGCCACAAGCCCAACTTTTTCAATAAGGCCTTCGGCTATTTTGCGACGTTTCGCTTTGTTTTCGATACGAAGTAGGGCAAGTTCTACGTTTTCAAGTACAGTAAGATTTTCTATGATGTTAAAATCTTGGAAAACCATCGCGATGTTTTTCTCGCGATATTTTTCCCAATCGGTTTCGGAATAATGCGAAGTTTCCGCCCCGTTAAAGTACAACTCGCCTTCCTCATAACTGTCGTTCGCCGCGATGACATTCAAAAGCGTAGACTTACCACTTCCGCTTTCCCCCTCTATCGTTACAAACTCGTTGTAATCAAAATCGAGAGTAACTCCTCTGATACCGATTGTCAGAATGTCGTTGCTGTCATATATTTTTCCTATGTTTTTCAGTCGTAACAGCAAAGTTTTCACTCCTTACTTCAATGCTTTCTTTTTAGGTTAGCCAATGCTAACCGATTTTCTTAATCATAACCGGTCTTTCGACCGGTCAGATTACTGACAAAGCCCATCTCAAGTGCGAGACGGGCTTTGTATTTTTGCAAAAACAGAGAAGAAGCATAAAGAAATTGGAGGTACCCCTCCAGCACAGGCGAGCTATTTTCTTCATATTCTGCACGGCGGCAGTAAGCAGGCACTGCTCGGCAACCTTAGAAAGCCCCCGCATATGGCAATACCGGAGGCCATGCAATTCTTTGGAATCGGCAAAGCTGCGCTCCACCGTTTCCTTTCTTCTCTTGTAAATATTCTTACCCTTTTCCGTATGGGTAAAGGCATACGCCATATCCTTGAAATCTTCCCATACGTGACGGCGCAAGCTCTTTCTTTCCTGCTTCGCACTTAAACATTCCCCCCGTTTCGGACAATTTGTACATCTGTCGCCCTTGCATTTGTATTCCTTGTAACCGTTTCTGTCTGTGGTTACGTACTCCAGATATTTATGCTCCGGGCAGATGTATACGTCCCATTCGGGTATGTAGGTAAATTTGTACTTTCCGTATTTTCCTTTCTGTTGGCAGCCGCGGCGGTGTCCCATAGCCGCCTGTATTCCCATGTCGTAAAGATATTTGCAAATGTTTGAAACGTTGTAGCCTGCGTCAAGTCCTACGTATTTTACGTCAAATCCAAATTTGTCGATCTGCGTTCTGAGTCTTCCCAGATAAGGCTTTACGTCGTTTGTGTTTCCGGGAGTTACAAATACGTCGGTGATGATGTTGTGCTTGCTGTCTACGGTTCTGTGGTCAAGATAGAAGAAGCCTTGCGGCTTGCCGTCTCTGTGCATATATCCGCTGTCGGGGTCTGTTGTACTCGCCTTTATTGTCTTAACCTCACCGTCGCCTCCGCTTGCGTTACCGCCCTGACTGTTATCGTCAAAGTAGTTTTCCTTTTCCTCCTCGCTCTCTTCCGTTACTTCATCGCCGTCGAATTTCAATGGCTTTTTGCCATGTGCAGCGCGGTCTTCGTTGATTGCTTTGTTCAGATCATCGATATATTCCTTAGCCTCAACCTTGGCTTGCTTTTCTACAAACTTATTCTTGTTGGCATTGGCTTTCAGGTGTGTACTGTCCGAATACAGAATCTTTCCTCCTACAAGTCCCTTTGCCATTGCCTGACGAACGATCTCGTCGAATATCTGCTGAGGAACGTCGGTATTCTTGTATCTGCGGAGTCTGTTCTGCCAGATCACGCTTACATCCGGGAGCTTTTCGGTCAGATCGTAACCGATGAACCACCGGTAGGCTACGTTTACCTCGATCTCCTTGAGCAGTCTTATTTCACTTCGGATACCATACAAATATCCTATGAACAGCATACGGAAAAGAACCTCCGGCTCGATAGCCGGGCGTCCGTTGTTCTCACAGTAATACGGCTTACAGATCTTGTTGATAAAACTGAAATCTACGGTCGCATCGATCTTTCTCAAAAGGTGATCCCGCGGCACAAGTTCCTCTAACACTACCATTTCAAGTCTGTTTTGCTTTCCGCTTCTTTCCGTAAACATTGGCACTCCTCCGTACTTCTTTTTGTACCTCCATTATATCACTTATACGAATACTTGTAAAGTACGACAAAGGTCTCAAAACGAGAGTCCTGAGACCTTTGTCAGTAATCTGACCGGTCTTTCGACCGGTTTTATCAAAAAAATTAATCGCTGTATCGTCAGAACACAGCAGAGGGGCATATGCCTATTGCTACAAACGGGTTCATTCATTTCGCTCGTTCTGTAGCTCTTCCAAAATGCCGTAATAGTATAGCATATTTCCTTTTTTAAGTCAATAGAATAGCGCTGATTTTTGAAAAATTAGCCCATGCTAATTTTTTAGTTCTTTCATTTTTGAGAGAAAAACACGTCTACAAGTTCTTTTTTGCCCGTTTTATAGGTTTTTCCGTCTTTGATCCATACCGATTCATCACATAATGCAGCGGCGCAACGCTTATCGTGTGTAACTGTAATCATGGTATTATGCGTTTCTTCATGGATGCAATTCAAGACTTCGACCATTTCACACAGCCCTTTGTAATCCTGTCCTACCGTCGGTTCGTCCAAAATCAGAACTTCAGGAGCCGTTGCGACTACCGCCGCAATCGAAACTCTCCGTTTCTGCCCCTCGGAAAGTGACTGTGGATGACGGGCATATAAATGCTTTACGCCAAATTGCGCAGCAATCTTGTCTGCGTATTCGTTCGACTTCCCCCCGAATTTGATTTCTTTTTCAACCGTGGGCATAAAAAGTTGGTAATCCGGATTCTGATACACCACGCCCACCTTCTGATACCATTTTTTGCTCTGCCTGCTCTTTTGCCCAAATTTATCATCGATATTCTGAGAAATTGTTCCACGAGTAGGCTTTTCGAGACGTGAAATAAGCCTTAGAAGCGTTGTTTTTCCGCAACCGTTTTCGCCAAGAAGCACTACCCTCGAACCTTTTAATATATCGAATGTTACATCCTTTAATATATCTCGTTCTTTTACTGAAAACGCAACATTGGTGAGCGAAAACATATTGGATGTTCCACTAAACTCCAAGCAAGCGTCTGCGATCTCAGTAGACTGGTCTTTAAAGTAGCGTTCTTTATCGATTATTTCGGTCACTTTTCTATCGCTGACATGGAACACATTATCAACAAAAGGCAAAACTACGTCGAGCCTATGTTCTATAACAACGATACAGTATCCCGCTTTTGCAAGCGATCTGAGTGTGGACATAAGCATTCCAGCTCCCGTCGTGTCGAGATTGGCGAGAGGCTCGTCGAGTATTACTATCTTCTGTCCCATCGCAAGCGTTGAGGCGGTTATAAGTCTTTGCTTCTGTCCACCAGAAAGTTTGCGGCACTGCCAAGATCTTTCCAGCTTCATAAGTTTGCAAACAATGTCTATCTGCTTACTTATCTTTTCGGGAGAAAATGCCAAATTTTCACAACCGAAAGCGATCTCGTCCTCTACCGTCTTTTGAATAATCTGTTCATCAGCATTCTGAAGGACTACACCGACTTCACGGCACACCTCGCCGAGTTTTTTGCCTTTAATATCTTCGCCGTTTATCAGCACTTCGCCAGTTATTTCCCCATCAGTGATATTAGGAATGATGCCGCTTATTATATATAAGAGCGTGCTTTTGCCTTCCCCTGAATGTCCTGAAACAAGGTTTACTTTGCCGTAGGGCAGTGCAATATTTACATTTTCAAGTATCCGCACTTTTCCGTCATAGGAAAAATATACATTTTTTAGTTCTATCGCATTCATAACACCACCGTGAGTACCGCACCTGCGGCAAGTCCCAAAACAAACAGTATATCGGATATACAGATAATTTCTTTTTTATAAACCGTATACGGAACTTTTTCAAGCGAAAATCCGCGCGTTTCCACCGATAGCGACAGCGTATCCGAAATGTTCACAAGTCGCATTACGAACGGCACAAGAAACGCTCTATAAAAGATTTTCGGATTCATTACGCTTCCTGCGCCTCGCGTTTTCATTGCTTCTCTAACTCTCTGCTTTTCTGCACGCAGCACAGGCGGAAACGAAGTCGCTATAAGCATACCGAGCGTTATGCCCCTCGGCGCTTTTAATGTGGACAAATTTCTTGTCATGTCTATCGGCTCAATACTCATTCCAAGCGCAATTGCAAGGAATACAGCTCCGAACCTATTTATCATAGCAAGAGCCGCAGTGAAATCTCTCCCGTAAGCGAAATACGCTATAATGCCGAACATTCCGCCCACTACTATAAAAGGAAAAATCATGTGCAGACAGCCTTTTTTACAGCCGAACAGAAACAGCCATATATAGCCTCCGAGCAGAAACCATATAAAATTTTCATTTCTCGCCATAACAAGTCCGAAAACTATGAAAAAGATACTTGTTATAAAAACCAATAAGGGATATATCTTTTTTTTGAAAGACCAAAATCTCATTTTTTCAAAACTCCGGCTTTTTTAAGTTCTCTCGCGATGACCATACCTATTAGCGATCCCACGAAGCATAACACCACTATCGCGCACGAAATGCCCGCTACAACCCACGAGTTGTAACCCGCAAGGAAAATAGACATTCCCGTTTTTCCTTCTTCAGTTACGGTATAGAAAAATCTGTAATAGAAATATAAAAACGGAATAGTCATCGGCAGATAAAGCGTTCCCGCGACAACGCACGCCCAATCGCTTTTATAGCCGCGGAAGATGAGCATCGCTATGCCTTCAGCAACCAAGCCGCAAAGAACTATCATCGACATTGGCGGGAACATAAACACCAAAAACGCCGCTATAAATATCGACTGAAAGAAAAGCGCTCCGGGTTTTCTTACCTTCATCATTCCGATTACCGGGAAGATTGAAAACTGAAGTCCGAGACCTAACTGTACAATTCCGAACAGCGGAACGTTTACGAGGAGCGGCATAACCGCCCCCGTAATAAGCGTACATGCAGTCATAATCGCCAGAAAGACGATGTCTTTTATTTTATATTTTTTGAAAAATCTTCCGTCATCGTCATTTGATTTTGTGGTGGCAACCTGTTTGTTTGCTGCTTTCACCTCTGTATTCTCAAATACAGATTCTGAATTCTCAATTAAAGCGGAAGCCGCTTCATCTACTTCATTGTTTCTTTTTTGTTCACTCATTAAATTACGCTGCCTCCGTCATTCTGCCGTCCTTTACCTTATAAATCCTATCGGCAATCGCCATAGTAGATTCTCTATGAGAAACGAGAATGATGCTCTTTTTATTCTTTTGTTCTTTTAATGCTTTTAATATAATGCCTTCGTTGATGCTGTCTACATTGCTCGTTGGCTCATCAAGAAGGATGAGCTGACTACCGCGCAGGAACGCTCGTGCAAGTCCTATACGCTGTTTTTCACCCGCCGAAAGGTTATCTCCAAGCGCAACCACCTGTGTCTTGTAACCGTCAGGAAGAGTCATTATAAAGTCATGTACCGCAGCCATTTTGCAGGCGTTTTCGATTTCTTCCATTGTGGCATCCGGCTTTGCGATACGAAGGTTATCTTCTATCGTTTCTTCAAAAAGATATGTTGTCTGCGAAACCATGGTTACATTTTTGAGGAGCGAATCAGTGTTGATTTTATCTATATCTATATCGTCGTAGTCGATTTCACCGCCGCTTCTTTCCCAGAATCTCATAAGCAGTTTCAGGAAGGTTGATTTTCCACAACCGCTTTCACCTACGATACCGATGATTTCACCCTTTTCGGCGTGCATTTTAACGTCATTCAATACCTCAATCTGTCCATCGTAACTGAAAGAAAGGTCTTTTACGTTAAGATTTTCGTACTCGAAGTTTTTACCATTAGTAACCGCTTCCACGGCAGGTTTTTCAGCAAGAAGGTTAAGCACTCTGTCGCCGCTTGCGAAAGTCTGCGTAAGATTTCCAGGAAGTCCGCCCACCGCGATAACCGGTCCAAACGACGAGAATACTGTTACCATGCCAATAATCATTCTACCTACTGACAACATATCGTTTTTTACAAGAACGATACCGACTGCCAAAGCCACGATAATAAACACCGACACCGTAAGTTCAATTCCTGAACCCGCGCGGGTGATATTATGCTTCATCTTTTTGGTTTCTTTTAAGAGAACATCAGAACGCTTGTTGACTTCTTCTTCTCTTTCTTTGCCTGCATTGTTCAAAACTATATCCTTGATACCTTTGATGCTGTCAAGAAAGTATGCCGAGAAGGATGCAAATTCCGCACGATATTTAACGCCACTTTCTTTAAGTCTGCCCGAAGAAATAAGCGGAACCACAATACCTATGAACAGAAAGCCGACAAGTGCCACGAGTGCAAGATACCAACTTGAAATAAAACCTACGAACAGGAACACAGCGGTAGATACGACTATCGCTATACAAATAGGTGAAATAGTGTGCGCATAAAACACCTCAAGTGTTTCGATGTCGGAAGTTATCATTGCGATAATGCTTCCCTTCTGCTTGCTTTCGAGCTTTGCAGGGCAAAGAACTCTTAAAGCTCCAAAGATTTTGTCTCTGAACGCTGCAAGCAATCTGAACGCAATATAGTGATTAGAATATTGTTCTATATACCTTAAAAGCCCGCGGATTACACCACAACCTATGGTAAGACCGATTATCCAACCATACGAAAGAGCAACCTGTTCGCCAAGAGCCTTTGCTACGCCTACCGCTCCGAATACTGTTACACCCATCGCTGTAATAAAGCCCAAACTGCCATTGATTACAGCTAATATCATAATGTAAGACAAGCTACCGAGAAGCACTACAAGGCTTGCCATTATCTTCGCACCGCTTCTTCTTACATATTTCTTTTCTTTCTTCTGCGTACTCATGCTATCGCCTCCGTGTAACCCTGCTCAAGCGTTTTTTGCGTGTTGTAAAGACGTGCGTAACCGCTGTTTGCCGCCATCAACTCTTTATGCGAGCCGCTTTCTTTAACCTCTCCGTCTTCCATATAGTAAATATTGTCTGCGGGAACAACATTTTCCAAACGGTGCGAAATTACTATAACGCTTCTGTTTTCGGAAAGAGCTTTAATATTGTTCATAATAATAGATTCACTGTCAATATCTATATTGCTCGTAGCTTCGTCGAAAACATAAATGTCTTTATCCGATACGAGTGCAATCGCAAGCGCAAGACGCTGTTTTTGTCCGCCCGAAATGTTGTTGGCATCCTCGGTGATTACCTTATCCAAACCGCCGTTTTCTTCGATGAATTCTTTTAAGTTCACCTTTTCGAGAGCGGCAAAGATTTCTTCGTCGGTAACGTTTTCTTTCGCTATTTTGAAGTTGTCTTTTACGCTTTCGTTAAAGATATAGGTGTTGTAACTTACGGCAGCAAGATGTGAATACCAATTTTCTCGGGAAAGTTTTTCAAGCAACTTTCCGCCGACCGTAACTTCGCCTTTCTGCGGGCGGAACGCGCCGACAAGCATATTTACAACCGTGGACTTGCCACAGCCACTTTCGCCGACGATGGCGGTCATTCCTTTTTCGGGGAATGCCATATTGACATTTTTAAGGACATCACGTTTGCCGTCATAAGAGAACGTAATGTTTTCGATCTTGATGTCCTTGTTACCATCAAGCGTTTCCGTTCCCCATTCTGGATCGGGAGTATTAAGTAGCGATATAATCTTTTTGCCCGCGCTTACGCCGTTCATCGCAACATGGAACGCCGAACCGAACGCACGGAGCGGAAGGAAAAATTCAACCGATACGAGGCAAAGGAACAATGCTGCTATCGGATTAAGTCCCCAAAACGCCGCGCCGCAAATTGCCAAGCCGATACCGATACCCGCACCGCCGTAAGCCACCAAATCCATAATAGTGATACTCACGAGCTGCATTACGAGAACTTTCATCGTGATTACACGGAATTCCTCCGCACTTTCGTTTATCTTGACGTGCTGTGCTGCATCGGCCTGAAAGATTTTGAGTTCTTTAAGTCCCTGAACGCTGTCGAGAAACTTATCGCCCATCGAAGTGTATTTGCCCCAATATTTGGCGAATACCTTCTTTGCATACTTGCTTACTGCGATAATGGATACAGGGATAAGCGGTACGCAGCAAATAAGCACGAGAGCCGTTCTCCAATCAATCCATACGCAAATCAAAAACAAAACTATAGGCGCAATCATTGCGAAGAAGAACTGCGGAAGATAGCTCGAAAAATAAATATCAAGCTGTTCCACTCCTTCAAGAGAAACCTGCGTTAATCCTGCCATACTCATTCCGTCGGTAGTTTTCACGCCCAGTCTTAATATCTTATTGTGCACCTTTTCGCGAAGATCTCTTTTTACACCTCTGCCAAGCTTATCCTTTATATCTCCCGTAATGCGAGAACATGTGTATCTTACCGCGATACCCACTACCGCGCCCACAAACGGATATATAAATTGCACCATCTCTGCGCCTTCAATTAACAAATATACCGCGTAGCATACACTTGCCGTTATTGAAACGTTTGCGATAAGTCCGAGTACCTGCAACGCAACGGCGATAAATATGTATTTCTTATTCCCGCCGAGCAACTTGAATAGTTCTTTGTCTATCATTTGTTTACTCCTTATCTTTCTTTTGGTCGTTTATTTGAACAGGCTTCGTCTCGGCGGTACTTGCCGCTTGCTCTTTCGCCTGTTTTTTCAACTGGTTTTTATGTTTAATCATTGCAGTTACATGCGACATTGCAAATATCGGATGCGAGAACAACATGCGCGGACCAGAGTATTTCATTACTTCTTTCATTTCCGCACGATATTCGGGTTTATAGCAGTGAATTTTGCAGTAAGAACAAAAACCTTTATTCTTTTTGAAAGGACATTTTTCAAGCCTGAACGCTGCGTATTCAGCAAGTTCTTGACATCTGGCACAAAGTTCCCTTCTCTTTATACCTTCGTTTTTTCTTTCTTCCTTGTGATTGCCGCGACAATACATTCTTATCATCACGGGGATCAACTTCTTTTCGGTATTCCAATGTTTGTACTCTTTACTCATGATGAGCTCCTTTCATTCCGGATCTAATAAAGTTAGCCACACCATTGCGAGTCGCTTCCGAAAATGCGCATGTAGCATTCAGAGCATCTTCATACGCTTGTTTCGGTGCGGTACCACAGTGAAGCGATAGATGCGATGCCATAAAATTAATAATCGTCATATACTCATTTAGAGCTTCTTTACCGCTTTGTGTCAAGACGATTTTTCTTTCACTCTTCTCGATAAACCCTTTGTCTCGCAATCGTTCCATAGCATTGTATGTACTTACTTTTGAGACACGAAGTTTATTCGCCATATCTGTTTGCTTTACACTTTCTATTTGTTCTGCAAGCTCGTTTGCCGCGATCAAATACCTTAATTCCGATGAACTCATTTGATTTTCCTCACCCATTTTAGTTAGCATAGGCTAACCGATCGACAAAAAAATCAGTTCTCCGAAAAGAACCACATAATATTATACTCCAAAAAATCGAAATGTCAACCCCAAATTAGTAACAAACTAAAATTTTCTATTCTGTTCATCTTTTTTCCCTGCTTTAGCAATTTCAAAAAGCTACTACCAAAGTCTTATTTCAATATTGCAGGGCTTGCTGCGAAGCGAATTTCCGTTTTTATCCAATTTTTTATTACAAAAGCCATGCACTCATTATCTCCGAATCTTAGGCATAGTCGGGATACTTATTCACAAAATAACGAACTGAGATTTCCTGAACGGCATCATATACTTCTTGGTTATTATTCGCAGCGAGAATCTCTGGGTTTGCTTTCAAATACACTCACAGTTTCCACGCCAACCGTCTGTATGTCACGAATATTTCGTGTCGTTGTTCCGGTGTCAGTTCAAAATGTTTCGGTAATTGGTGTCGCAAGGTTTATGATCTCCTTTCCGAGTCTTTCGGCATATTTCATCGCGGTATATGCCCCGCCACTTTGCTTTTCGACATAGCACAGAAGAAGCTGTGCCTGTTCAATCATCCATTCATTCCGCTTTTTGATTGCCGCTTTCGGGTAAACATGGTGAAGCGTAGGCGGAATAATAACGCTGTCGAATTGCTTTTCAAGCATATCTATATCCGCTTTAGGGTAAGCAAAAACCAGATTGATTGTTATATTTTCTTTTCCGCAGCGTTGAATCAACCTCCTGATTGCGGAAGTTGCCATACGGTCAAAGTCTCCGTCGTTGCCGATATAAAAGTCTATGTACGGGTGTTTCAGAACAAGTTCATTCAACACCCGGTCTAACCCCTCGTCAACTTCCCGGAAGCGGTCGATATATCTGTGACCGAACAGTGTGACCCGATACGGGTCGAAATAAGCGTACATGGCGAAATCTCTTTTCTATAGATGATGAAACTCCCACATTTTTTTCACCTATTATCGTATTAAGTGAAAAATAGAATGTAATATTATCACCTATCAAGTGCAAAAAGAAAAAACGCCATCTGTTTTACCCAGATAACGCGCCCATTTCATTGACTTTTGGAAGTTTTTGTGATATAATATGTTATATGTTGCAGTATGCTCAATCACCTAATACGATATTAAACGCATATTAAAACAGTTTGCCGAGACGGTTCATTGCCTCGTGTTTATGCGGCATCAGACTGTGCGCATAGCGGTTCAGCGTAACCACCGGATTCTTATGCCCAAGTATCTCCGATAGCGTTTTGACATCCATCCCGCTTTCCAGCGCCCTTGTCGCAAAAGTGTGTCGCAGAGCATGAAATCCGCGATGCGGAATGCCGAGCTTTTTCAATAGCAGACTGAAACTATATTGATAAGACCGCACCGACTGCAATTTGTCCTCGCCCACCACAAAGGTGGAGCGGGACTTTTTCTTTTGTTCTCGCAGAAGCGGCAGTATCTGTCGCGGGATTGGAATCACACGGCGAGAGGTTGTTGTTTTCGGCGTGTCGGTGATCCGCTTGTACCCGTTTTCGTCTTGGCATCGTGACAGGTCTTACTAACGGTCAGTTCGCCCTTTGAGAAGTCTATATCCGACCATTCCAAGGCAAGAAGCTCTCCGATTCGGAGACCTGTGTAAAGGCAGAGGATAATGCCGAACATCTTTGGTCGTTTATCTGTCAACACCGCCTGTTCAATCTTCTTTTGTTCGGCAGGGGTGAAGCATTCTATTTGTTTTTCCTGAATCCGTGGTCGTTTGACTTTGTCTGCAGTATAGGCTTCAAGGTATCCGAGGTTGTAGGCAACCTTCAGAGAACTTTGTATTACGGTGATGATTGCATTGACGGAACTTGCGGAGAGTCCTCCGCCCGTTCGGAGATTCCCATGCTCCATCAGTTCGGATATATATCGTTGCAGTACCAACGGCGTGATACCCTCAAGCTCCATGTCCCCAAACTTCGGCAGGATATGTTGCTCTGTCAACTCGCAGTACAGAATATAAGTTTTTTGCTTTGATGCAGGTTTCACATAGTGCTCCAGCCATTCGTGAAACCAATTTTTTGTTTGCATATTCATTGCTCCTTTTCTTGTAATAATTATATTGTATCAACGCGAACTGATTTACTCATGACAGTCCCGGTAAAAGTGCGTCCCACATCTCTTTATTTCTATCGGAAAGCAATTCTCCAAGCTGTTCCCTTTGCTTCGTATCAAAGCCGTAAAGGTTCGCCGCTTCTTCTGCGGTTAGAGAAAGCGTGTCAATATACAAATAGGTTTTCACAACTTCCTGCTCGACCGACACAACGCTTCCGTCCTCCTGCGTTTCAAGGTGCGTTTCTTTCACCGTGATCTGCTCCGTGTGAATGTCCATACGATTAAGGCTGCGATAAACCTCTTTCAAAACCTCCGCTTTCGCCCCGTCAAAGGTCACAACATCTTCTGCCCGGTTTGTCTTGACGGCATATACAGCGATAGCAAGACTCCATTCGCACGGCTCACCCGTTACAAAACACATATCATAGCCATATTGGCTCTTTATCTCCGCGATCTGTGCCTCGTATTCCGCATTTGCTTCGAGTACCGTCTGAACAATCGTGATACCGTTTTCGTTATCCGGGTTTGGAGCAAAAATACCGAACACCGATCCTACCACAAGTCCGATCATACAGATCAGGAAAATGGCCACAACGGCAATCCAACCGCCTGCGGCAATTGCCGCAGCAATTCCCTTGACTGCCGCTACCGTAGTTTTTACGGCGGCAACAATGGCTTTTGCCGCAACCTTTGCAAACTTTACGGCAGCTTTCGCCGCTGCTTTTGCCGCCTGCACCGCCCTCTGCCCGGCTTTTACGGTCACTTTTACGGTTTTCGCCGCCGCCTTAGCTGTTTGCTGTGCAGTTTTTACACCTTTCTGTGCCGTTTTTGCCGTTGCTTTTGCAGACGGTAAAGCCGGACGCTTGGGAGCAAGAAGTTGTTTCGGCTGCTGTACTTTCACTTTGCATTTTTTCGGACGGTTGCGCCATTTCAGGAGATTTTTTCGCGTTTCTTTCAGTCCCCAATTCCCGATCTTACCTGCACCATAGGCAGCGTTTCTTGCTATGCGCCTTTCGGTGTTCTCAACCGCATTGCCGGCATATTCGTTTGCACTCCCGTAGCGCGTGTTCTGTAATTCTTCGCCGTACTCTTTTACCTCCCCTGCCCCATTTTTAACCTTCTGACCGAGCGCTATCGCCCGGTCAAAGGTTTTTATGGTTCTCAGGGATTCGCGTGTCTTTATGCCCGGCATCACGATTCACCGAATTTGGTTGTCATCAAGGCATAGAGCTTTGTATCCTTCGGCACCTTGTTTACGAAAGGCACCAACGCCCCACCGATCTTGACAAGCCCGTGTCCTGCATCTACATTCGTGATATATCCCATCTGCAAATCCGAAATCCCCATCAGACTTGCCAACTCTTCACGGTCTGTCGCCGCCTGATTGAGCATAACCACAAGCTCGGAGTTTGCCAGCATAGTTCTTGCCGTATGGCTTTGCAGAAGATCCTCGACATTTTGCGTAATGCCCGTAATGAACGCACCGTACTTACGGACACGCTTCCAAAGCGTGAACAAAAAGTTCGCCGAGTACTCATGCTTGAAAAGGAGATAGATTTCGTCGATAAAGATATAGGTCTTTCTTCCTCTCGCCTTGTTCGCGGTGATTCGGTTGAGGATGTTATCAAGCACCACAAGCATTCCGATAGGCATCAGTGCTCTGCCGAGATCGTGAATGTCATAGCAGATCAGACGGTTCTTGGTATCCACATTGGTTTCGTTGGCAAAGGTATCAAGACTGCCGCTTGTAAAGAGTTCCAGCGACAGCGCAATATCCTTTGCTTCGGGTTCCGGCTGTGCTTTGAGTTCTTCATAGAAATCTTTCAGCGTCGGTGCCTTGCCGCAAAAGCCGCTTCGCATATATCCGTTCAGCAGATTTGCCGTACAGCGATCAATGAGCGACTTTTGCTTCGGACCGAGGTCGCATACCGCCTGCTCACACAGAGACAGCATATACTCGGATTTCAGCGTAACGGGGTTTTGCCCGTCGGCATAGTCCATATTGATGTCCATTGCATTGATGTGATTCTTGCTCGTTGCCGAGATTTCGATGTTCTCTCCCCCGAAAGCATCCATGATCTTGCCGTACTCGCGCTCCGGGTCGATGATGATAATATCCGCGTCCTTATCCGACAGGTACAGATTGATGATCTCCTGCTTTGCCAGAATCGACTTACCTGAACCGGACACGCCGGTAATGAAGCTGTTGCCGTTGAGCAATTCCGCGCGGTTGACCATAATCAGGTTCTTTGAAATCGCATTATTGGCAAAATAAATGCCGCCCGTATGACAGACCTCCTGTACCCGGAACGGCATAAACACTGCCAGCGATTCCGTCGTCAGTGTTCTGCGAATATCCAGCTTCGGCGCGCCATATGGGAGTACCGTGTTCAGTCCCTCAAGCTGCTGCCAGCGGAGGATATTCAGAGAACACAGGTGCTTTCTCGCACACTGCCGGATGGATTCGGTATCCGCGTCAAGCTGCTCCTTGGTATCTGCCGTATGCACCAGCGTAATGAGCGCCGGGATCATGCGCTGATCGCGGGCTACCAAATCATTGAGAAATTCGCGGCTCTCCTCACGCTGGCGCTCCATGTCATACGGAACAGTAGCGGAAAAGTTATTGTTGCTGTTCTGCTTTCTTTGCCAATTGGAAATGTTGGTTTCCACCGAAAGCAACTTGTTCTCACCGAGTTTTACTGCCGCTTCGGTCGTAATGGGGCTTGCATCAATAGAAAGGATCATACCCCGGTCGATGTCGGTCAGCTCCGCAATAAAACTGTCCTTAATGAAATTAGCATAGTCGCGCAGATACAGTACCCTGCCGTATCGCCCGTCCATTTTGAAATAGTCGGTACGAAATTCCAGACAGTCCGGTGCAATGGCATCCTTGAAGCTGTATCCGCGCTGTGCATACAGCCCCGTATCATAGTGGTAATCGTCCTCCGCACCGTAGTGGAAGAAGTCAAACAGAATGCGGAGTTTTTCTTCTGATGTGATCTCCTCAAATCTGGAGCCGAGCTTTGCGAACAGCGCCGCAAATTCGGCAGAGATACGGTTGAAATACGCCCGCGCTTCCTCCTCTGTTTTCTTTTCCACCGTGACGGTCAGATACTTGTCCTGTGTAATGCCGTTTGACAGATTGGCATTGCCCGCGAGAATACGGTTATATTCGTTGCGGTATTTGTCAAGCGAATCGCCCTGAAGCTCCAGCATATTGTTTTCGCGGAACTTGGTCTGATTCAGTCGTCGGTTGTTGACCGTAATCTTGGTCATAGCTCCGGCGTCAAAGGTATTCAGAATTTCGGAGTAGGCAAAGAACATCCCCTCCTTGTCTTCCTTGGATGCCGTTGCGTAATTGACATCGGTAAAGCGAAAGGTCTTTGACCAAAGATTCCGCCCTACAAGAAAAATCCCATCCTCGCATACATCGCGGATGGGAATTGCCTGTTCCACGGTGGTCGGGATAACATCCGGTTCCACCGTTTTCTGTTTATGTCCGAAAAAGCTCATCTGTTTCCTCTCTTTTCTGCTCTTACGAGCGTATTTGTCCCCCGAAACAACAGTCTGCGCGGCATCCGTACCTCTGAACGAAACCATGCCCGTACCAACTGCTCGGCTGTCATTCCGTTGTATCGGATAAAGCCGAGAGCCGCAAAAGGCGCGGCTCCCACCATGCAAAGCCATGAAAGCGTTTCCGTTCCCAGAAAGGAACGGCATCCGAAGTAGATACCGACCGCTGCGCCACAAGCAAGCAGGGCAAAAATGAACTGCCGCACCGATAAGCCGAAAAACATTGTTTCGGTGTATTCCTTGATTTCTTTGTTGATTTTAATTTCCATCGTTTCTCCAAAAAAGAAAGCCGCTATCTCATAGATAACGACTTTCTTTCATTCCATATTCGTTTAATTGGTTTACTTTAGTTGTGCATCTGTGTCCCGTCCGCCATACATAACGCGAACAATACGAACAATATGACTCTCAGCATCCGGAATGTAGTACACAATATAGCGCTCCACCGGCATCACCCGAAGTCTGCGGCTGTGCCACGGCTCTTTTTCATAAGCACGGTATCTCTCCGGCATTTCGTCAAGACTCAGAATGGCTTTTTCCAATCTTCCAAGCAATTCTTCCGCAACAAGCGGGTTTTGCAGGTCGTAGGCAATATAATCGTAAATATCACCGAGATCCTGCTTCGCCTGATCGGAAAGACGAACTTCAAATGTCATATTCCTCTTGCCCGACGAATATCCGCAAACGCCTCATCCGCTTTCTGCGTCCGTCCTGCCGCAATATCCGCAAATCCTTTCTCCAGTTCTGCGTTCAACTCCGTCTCGGTCAGTTTGCTGACATCGGGAACTCTCGGGGCGGGCAACTTTACATCAAACGGTAGACCATTCTGTAAAATGATCTGCTTATAAAACATCGTGATTGCGTTGGACGCGGGAATACCGAGCGCGGCAAGAATGGTTTCCGCCCGCTCCTTGACATCCGACTCTATCCGTGCATACAGATTTGCTGATTTCGTAGCCATAGCTATAACCTCCCTTTTTCTTAGGTTCATCTATATTATACACCATTGTGCGCACGAAAGCAATACATTATACGAAAGTTCTTTTGAAATATTTTTTCGTCGTCAGATTCCAAGCATCTTACTCACAACCTGATCCGACAGCTTCACTGTCCCGACAAGCACCAGCATATTGAATACGATCTCCCCGACATAAGTCCAGACCTGCGTAATTGCCGAGGCACCGGTACTGACAGACGGCGGAGCTGACGCAAACAGCGAATAGATGACGCAGGCAAGCACGATGATCGCCCCCTCCAGACATACGCCGGCAAAGGATTTCAGAAAGCTCTTGCCGATGTTCCCCGTCTCCTCCCCTGCAAATGACGACAGCGGAATCGGCGCGATTGCGGCATACATAAAGAGCTTGAACATCCGCCCGTACACCGTGAGAATCAGGATAAAGGACAGCACCCAAATCAGCAGACTGCCGATCAGCGTTACTGCCCACAGCGGAATACTTTCCCAAAAGCCGCAATCCTCTATGGTCTTTATCATTTCACCCGGCAGATAGATTCCGCTTCTGCCGCCAATGCCGGAGGAAGCCATAATTTTAGAAATGATGCCCTGTACAATCGTAAACATTGCCATCATCAGATCCAGCCCCCATGTGACCGCCGCTTTCGCAAGCACAAACCGGATAAACAGCTTGAGTGCCTGTTCCGGGCGTTTGATCTCCTGCATGGAATTGTAATGTCGCATGATTCCCATCAGAAAGAACAGCACCAAAAGCGCATAACCAACCGCTTTGAGCGTTCCGTTGATGTTTACCATGACATTCCATACCGTGCCTCCCTTGAACTCGGTAGGCGACTGCGAAAGCAGCCGCCATATCTCGTTCAGTTTGTCGTTCCAGGTGTCGAGGGCGTTTTGGATATTCTCAACAATCCAATTGTTACTCATTCCCTCACCTCCTCATACGGGCGTCAGCCGCCCGTAATCAGATTGAGAAGTAGGGTAAGCCCCCGGCGCCTTACCGCATTACTACGGCAGGTTTCCAAGAACTCCCCTCCGAACCGGACTTACACCTCTCAGCGTATCCGGCTCTCCAGAAATCAGTCTAATTTTCCAGCGTGTAACAAATCATGACAGGCGGTACACAAAACCATCGTCTTGCGTCTGCGCCCAATCATTGCCCGTTCCCATAGGGCTTTTCCCTTCAAGTCCTTCAATCTGCGTACATGATGAACCTCCAAGTCCACATTTTCCGCTTCGCACCACTCACATTTTCGTGCTTTCAATCTTTGAATCAAACTGCAAGGGCTGGTACGAAAATAGCTTTTGACTTGTGTATCAAATTCGCCTGTTGCAACCTCCGTCTGTCTCCGAAAACCATCGTTATAGAACAACGCCGTTTTTATTCCGGATTTTGTCTCATAGCAGATTCCAAAATCCTTTCCAATGCGGTATTTTTCTCTGATCTTTTTGACTTTTGTATGGTATTTCGCAGCAAGCGTCTTATACATACTGTATTTCATCATATAACCAAACGAATCCAATACGGTTGCATTATTGGCAATTTTGTAGTAATTGTATAAGCCTCGGATTTCAGCATTGTACTGACGCAGAATCTCCAAATCATCCAGATGGAGTAATTGTTTTCTTTGAATGGACGTCCAAACCTCCTTCCCGGTCACCACGTCACGGGTGATTTTCATTGCCTGATATGAAAACAGCTTATTCATCCACTTTTCTTTTGGCACATACAACATAATCTGCCCATTCATGACACGTCTTGTCTTGCTACGTGCCCCATTTCTTGGAGTCAAATCATCGCATACGAAAATTTCATATCCCAGAAAGTGAGCTTTATCCCTTTTGGCGTGGGTAATCAGTGTTTTTTCTTCTGACATATCCAGATGAAGATTCTCCTTCAAGAACGCACCAATTTTATTTTTAATCTCCAGTGCGTCTTGTTGAGAACCGATTACACCAACCAGAAAATCATCCGCATACCGAACATACACCAACCTTCTGAAATTTTTATCCATTGAATCAGATGCCGGTACACTCATCATTTTGGCACGGGCTTCTTTCATTTCCGCTACCGCCGCGTGCTTCTCTTCAGGGGAAAAATTATCCCATCTGCTTTTGCCATATTTGCGGTCTCGAAGGTATTGCATATGCCCCACCTGTTTTTGGTATTCCGCAGTCCGTTTCCGAACCTTTCCGTTGTGAAATTCAGCAGAAAGCCATTCCATGAAGCAGTCCAATTCATGAAGATAGATATTTGCCAAAATCGGACTGATGATCGATCCTTGCGGCGTGCCGGAATAGGTGTTATGGTAGACCCAGTTTTCCATATATCCAGCTTTCAGAAATTTCCATATCAGACTAATGAAATATTCATCCTTGATTCTGCGACGTAGCAGATTGATTAAAACGGCGTGATCTACATTATCAAAACAGCCTTTTATATCGCCTTCAATAAACCATTTCGTCCCGATGAACTTATGCTTGACTTCCATTAATGCCGTGTGGCAGCTACGGTTCGGTCGAAATCCGTGAGAATGGCAGGAAAAGCTTTTCTCATAGATACTTTCCAGTATCATGCGAACGACCTCTTGTAGCAGTTTATCATCAAAGGACGGAATACCCAACGGACGCATCTTCTGAGGATTGTTGTTTTTCCGGATATACATTCTGCGTGCCGGGTTGGGATGGTAGCTGTGATCTTTGAGCGATGCAATCAGGCGTTCGATACGCTTTATGCTCATGCCATCGATGGTTTTTCTGTCGCTCCCCTCCGTCATGTTGCCTTCCTTCGCATATATATTTTGGTATGCGAGGTAGTACAGTTCCGGATTATATAGGTTGCGATAAAGTCTTTGGAAGGAATATTCTTTGTTACATGCTTTAAGTTTCAGACTTTTCAATACATTTTGTGGATTTCTCATGATGCCTCACGCACCTTTCCATAATTTTGTATTTTTTGATTTCTTGCCGCCCTTCGCCATGTGCAAAGCTTTCCTCTGCTCGGACTACTATGACGGCTCCGTTGCCATGCCGGATATTCAGCGGCTTTCCGCATAGCCCTTCCGGGCATTTCGGTTTAGGCAATCTCCGTTTAGACTTGTTTGAATATAGCTTATTGTGATATCGGAGTGGGGTTTTCGTCCTTTACACATTTATCATGGTTGGTCGCTGTGGGTATATCGCAATGCGCAAAGAAATCATACTCATTGCCACAGCGCACGGCTTCTCAATCATCCTTCGCCGTTGACTCGCCTATGCCACCTTGGACTGCCCTTTAAGCAATTCAGCTTTCATCCTCATTCACAATTTTTCATCTTGCCGTTCAGTCGTGGGTAGATGATTTCCCCAACTTACGACTTTCCCAATATGCTACACTCCCCTTTGGGTTTCCCCGCCGGATAAATTGGGTGATGACGGTGCGGAGCTTTCTCCGATGATACCTTTACACCGCTGTCCTGCCATAGACAGAATTCATTACAAGTCCATACTGATTTACATCAGCACATTACGGACGCACTTTCTTTCGCAAAGGTGATGACGACGCCGCCCGCAAGTGTCAGAAAACCATTCGCTCTCTGCGACGGGTCGTGGCTCTTGAGAGATAGCCCGATCTGTACAACGGCAAACCCGAGCATAATCATACCGACCGCACGGACAAGCCCGAACATGAAGTCGGAAAGGTTGTTGACCACCGTGATCGGATCATCCTCCGCCGCAAAGCAGGTCAGTGCCATAGCACCGACAACGAAAATGACCAGCACTGCCGTCACCCACACCTTCAGAAATTTCCTTGCCTTAAGAGGCATTTTCTTTTTGTTTTTCATTCTCTTTGTTCCTTTCGTTTTGCAAAAATTCCAGATAGACATCAAGGTCTGCATCGTCAAAGGCTTCCATGTCAGCGATATACTCATCAATTTCCGGAAAGTCCTTGACCGTCTTGCCGGGGTATGCCGAAATGTCCACCACCTCAACGCGAACTCCTTCCGGCTTTCTGACACCGTGTTCATACGCTTTTACCGTAGGTATTCGTGTCGATGGTGGCTTTGCCGAGCAGTTCGGACACATATTTGTGCGTGCTCTGCTCGTTCCCCCCGAGATAGACAAATTCATCGCAGTTGCCGATAATGGACTCCCACTGTTTTTCAAAAAGAGCTTTGAGCTGCGCGAGGTTTTGCAAGATAATGCTGACCGATACGCCGCGGGAACGCATGACCGAGAGGATTTTATCAAAGTCATCGGGAAGCGAAACATTGGCGAACTCGTCCATCATAAAATGCACGGGAACCGGCAGTGCGCCGCCCCCGCTGTCCGCAACTTTGAACAGTTGCTGAAACAACTGCGTATACAGCATCGACACAAGGAAATTAAAGCTCGTGTCGTTGTCGGGGATCAGGGCAAACAGCGCCACCTTTTTGGTTCCCAATGTTTTGAGGTCAAGCTCATCTGCCGAGCAAAGCAGGTTCAGACTTTCCAGATTGAATTTTTCCAATCTTGCCTGAAGTGTAATCTGAATGGATTTCAGCGTTTTTGCCGCACCGCCGCGATAAGCCGTATAATACTTCAGAGCGATATGCCCCGGATACTCCTCCGCGAGATCGCCAAACATTTCATCGAGTATGCTCTGCTGATTGCTGTCCTCCTCGTTGACCTCTCCCGCCGCAAGCAGCTCCAATACCTTGCCAAAGGTCTGCTGATTCGGGTATGCCTTGGCTTTCACATAAAAGATAAGCGCCATCAGCAGCATACTTGCCGCCGTGTCCCAGAACGGGTCTTGTGATTGACTGCCCTTGGGGGTTGTTGCTTTGAACAGATTCGTGACAAGCCGCTGCACATCGTTATCGCTCTCGGCATAGAGAAGCGGATTGTAGCACATGGACTTCTCCATGTTGATGAGATCAAGCACCCTCACTTCATACCCCCTTGCTTCCAGCAGCTTTCCGGTATCACGCAGGATCTCTCCCTTCTGTCAAGTGGTTTTGAGATATTTTTTGAAAAATCTCCAAAGCGCATAGC